>Ga0335078_10004235_pt1 | contig 21278 bp, 15 predicted proteins | sample Lox_Sample_32_FD_206711 | JGI IMG/M metagenome (GOLD analysis project Ga0335078, IMG submission 206711) | Soil microbial communities from Loxahatchee National Wildlife Refuge, Florida, United States - Lox_Sample_3.2 | ecosystem: Environmental > Terrestrial > Soil > Wetlands | place: USA...
AGCGCCTCTGGGTTCAACACCGATGTGGAGGTGCAAACTGCGGTCGCCTCGGTGGCGCGGCTGGCAAACTGAGATGAGAATCACGAGCGTCGAGAAGCTCGAGGACTGTTTCGATGGCACCAGCGCCTACTTCTACTACTTCGACCAACCCTGGACGCGGCCAGCCATCCTGCAGCTGGCAGCGCTGGGAACATTGGATTACTTCGCCGATTTCCCCCGTCCGTTCTACCGTCTGCGGGGTCCAGGCGGTCTGCAACTGAAAGGTGTCGAAGGACTGCAGCATTGCCGCGTGATAGTACCCCGCCATCAGCAAGAACGCTTCCGGCAGGAATTGGAGGAGCGGTTGGCAGTTGACCAAAGCCTGGAGGTCGAGACCCGCGGCTAGACCGGCGAACCGAGTTCGGACTTAAGAGAGGATGACATGAATAACTCGAACTTACCTAGCCAGAAACGCTTCTGGGCGGCGCATTGCGTTTCCCTCACCTTGGCGGGCATTGCTCTGATTCTTGGCGCGACGGTGTCACTGCGCGCCCAGAGTCTGGGGTGGGAGGGCGAGACGGGCGTGTTCGTCACTCCACTGGCCTACACGGCGGCCTCAGAGAAACATCAAGTGCAGCCGGTGGTGGCCTACCACTACCTCAACGCCGGCCCGGTAATTGGAGATTTCCATCAGATCTCGATCACTGTGGGAGTGCTTAAGGGAATGGAGTTCGGCTTCACCCGGGAGCTGCACGTAACCGGAGATGACGCAGCGCTCAGCCCGCTGTGGCACGGTGGATTCAACATCTTCCACGGTAAAGCCATGCTGGTCCCGGAGAACTACCACAAGCACCTTTGGATGCCGGCGATTTCGGCCGGGTTCATGGTACGCACTCAAGTCCATAACGTCGGGGCGGCGGTTCTCGGCAAAGACACCAGCAATGGAGATGCCTACGTGGTGGCGTCGAAGGTCGTGACCCAGACCAAGCCGATTCCGATCATACTCAGCGGCGGAGTTCGAGGAACCAATGCGGAGCTCTGGGCACTGGCAGGAAATGCTCCGGATTTTGCGGCACGCGCGTTCGGCGCAGTCGCATTTGTGTTTAAGGGCCCGGCAGGCGGCTCCATCATCGTGGGCAGTGAGGCCGCCCAGCAACCTCATCATCCCGATCAGTTCCCCACGCTCAACATTCCTACGACGCTCACGTACTGCGTAAGATTTGTACCCAGCCCGAAACATAAGGTCAACGTCGACTTCGGAATCGCCCAAGTAGCCGGGATGGTGCTGCCTGGGGTTGACCTGAAGGCACGGCATCAAGTCGCCACGCAAATCTCCTACGGCTTTTAGTCAGCGTGCTGGCGGATGCCGTGGGGAGTGAAGCGATTTCAGGTGGCTGGCCGGGTGCCCTATCCTACTTGCGCCCGTTGCGGCTAGGGCGGGGATTTTGACTCCGCCGGATAAAGTCATTTGGGTAGGGCACAGCTTTCAAGTCGTGTCATCAACCCAGCCAATCGACTGAGGCGCCGATGAGGCGCAACTACCAGAACGCCAAGCTGTTTGTTAGTTCGTTCCGACAGTCAAGAACTCCAAGAGTGGGCCGTCCCATTTCGGCACTTGGGGAAAATGTTTGCCCTTGCCTCTCCCGCAAACCGCGCCTCCTCCGCCTATCACCGAACTTGCCCCCTTTACTTTCTTATACTTAGCTGTCATTACGCTTCTGTAGCTACCGTACCGTAGCTACACTATGTTCCACGTGGAACATACGCCATTTACATGTGGGCGCGGGCGTCCCCTCCCGCCCGTGCGCCCATCTCCTGAGAACCGGCCCGATCTCGTTGCCCCTCCGCACGCCACGGGGACGCCCGCACCACCAGTTACCTCCGGTTCATTGACGCTCCTGCACCCCCGCCCGTAACCTGTAGAGTGCGAATGAAATCCAGCAGCGGGATGTGCCTGCGCGTGGCCGACGACATCACCCAGCTCGTCGGCGGAACTCCTCTCCTCAAATTCGGCCGCATTGTGCCTGCGGGCTCGGCCGACGTCTTTGCCAAGCTGGAATACCTCAACCCCGGCGGCAGCGTGAAGGACCGCGCCGCCATCGGCATGATCCGCCGCGCCGAAGAAGAAGGCCGGCTGAAGCCCGGCGGTACCATTGTCGAAGCTACGGCGGGCAATACTGGAATCGGGCTGGCGCTGATCGGCGTCAATCGCGGCTACAAAGTTGCGTTGTTTGTGCCCGAGACTTTTTCCGAAGAAAAAGTAACGATCATGCGCGCTCTGGGCGCTCAGGTCACGCGCACGCCTGACGCCGAGGCCATGCAGGGCGCGATCCGGCGTGCACAGGAGTTGGCAGACAGCGATCCCAACGCCTTCATGGCCGGGCAATTCAGCAATCCGGCGAACCCAGATTATCACTACGCGACCACGGCGGATGAAATCTTCCACCAGATGGAAGGAAAAATTGATGCAGTGGCAATCGGCGCCGGCACGGCCGGAACGTTCACCGGCGTCGCAAGGCTCTTGAAGGAGCGCTTGCCCAGTGTTCTGGCGATTGCGGTTGAAACCGAGGGCTCAGTGCTGGGCGGAGGGCAGCCCGGCAAGCATAAAGTGGAAGGAATTGGCGCCAGCTTCGTGCCCGCCAATTTTGACCGCTCGGTGTGCGACGAAGTCATGATGGTCACGGATGACGACGCCTTCGCGACGGTCAAGGAACTGGCGGCGCTGGAAGGCGTTCTTTCGGGATCGAGCGGCGGGGCAAGCGTGTTTGCGGCGCTGCAGATCGCGGCGCGGCTGGGAGCGGGAAAACGGGTGGCAACAATCGTGCCGGATTCTGCCGAGCGCTATTTATCGAAGAAGATCTTTGAGGGCGGAATCTAGATTGTGTGCTCTTCGGGCTTTCGGCGATGCTCAACTTTCAATTGCCATGCTGAGCGAACGCGAAGCACCCATGCAATTTTGCTCCTGCAAGGGATGAATAGGTCCTTCGCTTCGGTGAGTATGAAAAATTCACCGAGAGCCCAACGAGAGCGACGCCCCAACAAATTCACTTATGAGCACAAGAAAAAAGCCTGGGTTTGCTACGCGCGCCATTCACGCCGGGCAGGAGCCCGACCCGGCGACCGGCGCGGTGACCGTTCCCATCTACGCCACGTCCACCTACGTGCAGGAAGAACTGGGGCGCCACAAGGGCTACGAATATTCGCGCGTTTCGAATCCCACGCGCGACCGCCTGGAAACCAACCTCGCGGCGCTTGAGGGCGGAATCGCAGCGCGCGTTTTTGCCAGCGGCATGGCGGCCACCAACGCCATTTGCACCATGCTCAAGGCGGGCGATCACGTGGTGTGCGGGCATGATCTTTATGGCGGCGTGCCGCGGCTGTTCAATCAGGTTCTGGCTGACTTCGGGTTGGAATTCACCTATGTGGATACGACCGATCCGAAAAATGCCGAGCGCGCCATCCGGCCCAGCACGCGGTTTTTGTACATTGAGACGCCGACCAATCCGCTGATGGCCTTGAGCGACATTCGCGCCCTCAGCCAGATCACCCACCGCAAAAAAGTTGAACTCATCGTAGACAACACTTTCATGTCGCCGTATTTTCAGCAGCCCATTGCACTGGGGGCCGACATGGTCGTGCACTCCACAACGAAATTTCTCAACGGGCACAGCGACGGCCTGGGCGGAGTGGTGATTTGCACGAAGAAGGAGCAAGCGGACAAGCTGGCTTTCGTGCAGAAAGCTGCCGGCGCAATTCTTTCACCGTTTGAGTGCTGGCTGGTTTTGCGTGGGGTGAAGACTCTAGCCGTCCGCATGGAGCAGCACGATAAGAGCGGCCGGGTGGTGGCGAATTTCCTAGCTGGCCACAAGAAAGTGAAGAAGGTTTTTTATCCCGGACTGGCCAGCCATCCTCAGCACGAACTGGCTAAGCGGCAGATGAGCGGCTTCGGGGCGCTGATTAGTTTCGAGACGGGATCGTTGAGCAATGCCAAGAAATTCCTGAAGAAAGTGCGGGTGTGCTCGCTGGGAGAATCGCTGGGCGGAGTTGAGACACTGATTTCGCATCCGGCAACGATGACCCATGCCGCGCTTGGGGAAAAAGGGCGCAAGGCCATTGGGATTACTGATGGTTTGGTGCGAATCTCGGTGGGGATTGAAGACGTGGAAGATATTCTGGAGGACCTTGAGTCGGCACTCGGGGCGATGTAGACGGGGTGCTTCGCGTAAGGCTGCGCTTCTTTGACTACGTTTCTTAACCGCTAAGAACGCAAGGGTCGCAAAGAAAACAATTGAGACGGCGCCGCATCCTGGCCAATATTCGGCTTTGGATGCGGCGCTTTTTCAGCTTCTTCGCCTTGCTTTTCCAGCCTAGGTTTCCCAGCCCTATTTAGCCCGCATTTCCAGATCCGGCTCCTTCGGGTGAATGCAACACGCGGAAGGTGTTGCCGCCGTGGGACCAGATCAGCACCAGGGCATCCTGTCCGTTCGGGATGCTGCCCAGGGCTTTCTGCACATCGGCTGCACTGTCAACCTTGTGACGGTCCACTTCCAGGATGACATCTCCCTGCTGCAGCCCGGCGTTGTCGGCTGAGCTTCCGGGTTTCACGTTCTCAACCACAGCGCCGTGGACGCTCTGCGGCGCCTGTATTTGCTGGCGCACGTCGGGCGTGAGGTCGCTGAGGCCAATTCCCCAGCGCATCTTGCCTTGGCCTGTGCCTGCGCTGGCGGTCTCGCTGGCACCGCCCATCGCCTCCAGGGTGACCGGGACGCTCATGCTTTTGCCGTTACGCAGGATTTCCAGGTCAATCTTCGTGCCCGGAGCCTTGTCGGTGATCGCCGCCTGAAGCTCTCCAGCGTCGGTGACTTTGCGGCCATCGAGTTGCGTGATCACATCGCCAATCTGCAGGCCGGCCTTTGTTCCCGGCGAGTCAGGTTCGACTTCGGTGATTACCGCGCCGCTGGCGTTGGAGTCGTCGAAGAATTTCGCGTTCTCGGGCGTCACGTCGGTGATTCCGATTCCGATGTGGCTATGCGTGACTTTGCCGTACCGGATCAACGTGTCCACCGTCGGCTTTACGATCTGCGTGGGAATGGCAAAGCCCATGCCTGAGAAACTGCCCGAAGGTGAGATCAGGAACGTGTTGATGCCGATGACTTCGCCGCGCACGTCCACCAGCGGGCCGCCGGAGTTGCCTTGATTGATGGCGGCATCGGTCTGGATGAACTCACCCGGCTTGCGGGGATCAGAAGAATCGGGATTGGCGCGATTGATGGCGCTGACGATTCCGCGGGTGACGGTGAAGCGCAGTCCGAAAGGATTGCCGAAGGCCAGTACGGTTTGCCCCGGCCGGACATCGCTCGAATCGCCCCAGGGAACGCTGGGCATGTTGGTGGCGTCAACTTTCAGGACGGCGAGATCGGTGAGGGGATCGGTGCCTACCAGTTTCGCTTTCAGCACGCGGCGATTGCTGGTGGTGACGCGAATATCTACTGCGCCTTCCACCACGTGGTTGTTGGTGACGATGTAGCCATCAGGCGAGATCACCACGCCGCTGCCGATGCCGTGCTCGATCTGGGGCGCTTGTTGCGGCATCATGCGGAACTGGCCGAAGGGGCTGGATTGGCCGAAGAAACGCTGTATTTCGTTGGGCAAATCCTGGCCGCTGAGGTCAGTTTTGGTGCGCGAAGTCACGGCGACGTTGACCACCGCCGGAGTTACGCGCGCCGCGAGGGTTTCCATGGCTTGGTCGAGCGCGAGCAGAGCGCTGACGCTGTTGTCGCTGAGCGCTGGCGCGGCAGGAGCGGGTAGGGGAGCTGCGGCCGCGTTGGCAGCGGTTGGCTTGACGAATTCAAAGGTTGCGAAGACGGCCAGGGTCAGTGCGAGCGCAGGGGCCACTAGCCGCTTCATCCATTTGGTTTTGAGGTATTGCTTCCAGTTCATGAGTGAAACATCCTTTCGTGAGAATCGAGTTTTACAACTAATTCCTTAGTTTCAAACATCAGCATTTCGCCCCCGGGTTGTCGCTTTGCTTCTTAAGCTTCTTTTCGAGGAATGTTGTTGCTGATTTGAGTTCCCGACGGCCGCCGCACTGTAAAGCGCCACACCGTGACCTGGCAAGAAGCGATCCCGGCTGGGCCGAAGTCGCTGGTCTCTACGATGACGTAAACTGCCTGCGTGTAAACCGCCTGGGTGGCTGCCACAGAATCGGTTTTCGAACTTGCCATGTGGACCATGCTAGCGGCGATCTGCGCGCCGCGAAGGTCGGCAGTTGAATAATCAGCCCGATGAGAACGAACCGCTGGCCGCCTGAGGGCCGCTTCTACTACCCGCGCCTTTGGGCTTGAGGATTCGGAGCGCGCCGGCAGTACCGCATCGAGCGGGTGCAGAGCGTTTGCGAGTTCCGCACTGTGGGCCGGAGTAGCCGGACCCGTGGAAACTGCTGGAAGCTTCACAGCAGAGCCGCTGTCTTCGAATGCCACTAGCCTGGGCGCGCGCGCAACCCAGACTGCGGAGGCCACGGCGAATCCTGCCATCACGGTCACGGCCGGCTTCCATGCGTGGCGTTTCGCCGCGGGCCGATTGCCGTCAAGAATCTGGGCGATGCGCAAGGAAGTCTGGCGCACGCGGCCCAGCGCGGCCTGCGCGAGGACTACGCTGCGTCGAATGAAGCTTCTCTCGGCGAGGTGCGCCAGGCATTCGGCGTAAGCACGGGGGTTTGCGGTTTCGGCCAGAACGGCGTCATCGCAGGCCATTTCGCGCTCGAGAGAAATTTTCTTCTCGATCCACCAGACGGCAGGATGAAAGAAAAACAGCGCCTTTACCGTTTTCTGGATGAGGTTGGTCCAGTCATCCAAGCGGCGAAGGTGCGCAAGCTCATGCAGGACTATCTGGTTCAACTCAGCCGGAGACAGTTCATGCCACAGCCAGGCGGGAATTACCACTGCGGGCTTCAGAAAGCCGAGCGCGGTGGGCACGGCGACATTGTCGGAAATGCAGAGAGTGAAGGCTCTGGCGGCGCCGTGAGTGTTGAGAGTGTTGAGCAGTTGCGGGGAGAGAGAATCTGAAGCGACCTGTGTGCAAGTGCGGCGCAGCCGCATGAGCTGCAGCAGGCCAGCGCCAACCCGGGCCAAGCCGGCGGCAGCGATCACCGCCCATGCGGCAAACAGGTAAAGCGCCCAGGCGCTGGGCACAATAATTTCCGCGGGCTGCGCGACTACGCCGAGGTGAAGATCTGTTCCGTGTGCCCATGATGCCGTCGCGAAGAAAGGCAGCGCGGCAATGGCAATAAGAGAGGAAAACAGCACGGCGAAGCGGACCCCCGAGGCTTGCCGCGCGGCGCGCAAACCGAGCGCGGCTGCCGCCGCAATGAGCGTGCCTGCGAGGAGGCAGTCCACCATGCCGGTGGCGGAAATTTGCGCCACAGGGTTCAGGTCGAAAGCTGCAGCCATGGCCGCGATCACTTGCTTCCTCCCAGCAACTGACGCAAACGCTGCAGTTCGGCCGTGTCAATGCTTTCGTCTTCCAGAATGTTCAGCACCAGAGATTCGTGGGAGTTGCCGAAGAAGCGGCTGATCAGGTGGCGCACCTCGAAGGTGGAGGCTTCTTTGCGGTCAACCTGCGGGATGTAGAGATGGGCGCGGCCGTCTTTTTCGTGCTTCACGTAGCCCTTTTTCTCAAGAATGCGAATGATGGTAAGCACGGAGTTGTAGGCCAGGGCCGGCTTGGGCGGCAGGGCTTCGAGCACGTCGTGGACCGTGGCCGGGCCTTTTTGCCAGAGCACATTCATGATGCGGAGCTCGGCTTCGGTCAGGGTCGCGGACTTGGTGCGGGCCAATCTCTTCCTCCATCCTCAGTGCGGCTGCGGGCACGTCGTTCTCAAGGCACATCGGCCTCAATAGGTACGACGTGGCAGGGCCAAAAAGGTAAACTAATTTGTTAGTTGCAAGAGGAGATTTTGGGGTTGCCCGTGTTTAAGGAGATCAAGACATCAAGGAAAAAATGGCATTAATGGGATGCGACCCCCCCTCGGCTGCTCTTGCCTTTATAAGCGCCAACTAAGGCGCGATTCCTTTGGGCTAGCCCGTCAAGAGCCCCGAACGGAACAGGCCAAACATGGTGGCGAGTGTTAACGCTTGTTCACGTCATTCATGATCCGCCGCGCGGGTTAACGGAGACAACAAACCAGAATTGTTCGTGGCACTATGATCGTGGTTTTGTTTGCGCCAGCGCTATTCGCCTCGCCGCCTTCTGCCGACGCGGAGAAAGTATGGTCCCCGGGAAAGGCATACCGGGAATTTGTGCAGGCCATTGATCTCGGCAAGTATCGCACCCTGTGGCACAGCGATTCTCGGTTGGTTGTCCCAACAGCAGTCAGGCGTCAAGTGGTGATAAATCGCCATTACGCTCACAACTCCGAAATCGACCCGTGGGTTCGCTAGATGCCAAGTGCCAACTGCCGACTGCAAAAGGCTGAATGCTGATTGCTGAATGCTCAGGAGGCCGGCTTCGTACCTTCCCGCTTGAGCGCACGCTCCAGGGTCTGGTCAAGAGCGGCCTTGGCTTTGTCGTATTCCTGCTGCGAGATGCGGTTCTGCTTGTGCTCGACTTCCAGCTGGAATAGTTCTTCTTTCAGGGCCTCGAGCAGCAAGCCGGAGCGCGCCACGGCTGCGGGCTTTGCGGGAGCTGAAGCGGGAGTGGGGGCCAGGTCCTCGTAGTCGCCAGCCGCGTAGTCGCCTGCCGGCGTGAGGCGCGGGCGCTTGGCGATGTAAAACGCTCCTCCAGCCAGCACGATGGCAAAGCCACCGAGGATGTACCAGCGGTATTTTTCCAGGGGATCAGGCGCGTCAATCGGCGGGCCAAGCCCGCCGCCGGGACGGTTATCACGGGCGTCGGCCTGCGAGCCTTCCGGCGCGTTTCCGTTGCTGGAGTTATCGTCGGCCAGCATTCCGGCGCCGCTCACGCCGAATGTCAGCTTCTGCCCCGGCTGAGTATTGACCGCAACCTCTGCTACGCTCTCAGGCTGATTGGGCGGCTGTTTTTCTTCGTAAAGACCCGGCTGCGCGGGCGAAAACTTCATGGACTTCGGCATCACCACCACGAAATGCTGCAGCGGATAGATTGATTTGGGATCAACCTGAGCCGAACCCGAGTAGGGAACCCGGTAAGTGACCTGAAACTGAGTATCGCCGGGGCGCAGAGGAAAGATGAATGCATACCGGTTCTTCTCGGCTTGCGGCACCGGCGCCGAGTTCACGGGTTGGCCGCCGGCGGTTTGGGCGTCGGCGCCGTCAATTTGCGCGCCTTCGGGCAGGTAGAATTCCAGGTCCTGGTCGTTCATCTGGGTGCGCGGCGGCTTGGATTCGTTGCTCACCGAGAAAATCCGGGTGATGCCCAGTTCATTGCCCTTGGCCTGCACGTACATCAGGTCAGCGGCGACCTTTACGCCTTCGACTTTCTTGGCCACGTCGAAAACCTCGACCTCGACGGAAGTGGTTCCGGGAGGCGCCATGCGGTGATAGGTCACGCCCTGGTGGACGACGCGCACCAGGTGGGGGCCTTCAGGGCCGCTATAGCTGAGGGTGAATTTTCCGTGGGCGTCGGTCTTAGTGCGGCCGGCCTCTTCCATGCCCTGGCCCAGGCTCAGGAGAATCACATCGTCGCCGGCGGCGGGTTTGCCGGTGGTGCCGTTCGACACTGTGCCGCTGAGGCTGTCGGCGAAAGAGAAACTGCTGATCAGAAAAATCAGAAACAAACAACACGTCGGGACTTTGAGGATTGCTTTCAAATCCTGGCTCCTCCGGGGCGGGCAGCAGAGATGGGAGTTTCCCTTTCGAGGCGGGAAATCTCCAGCAGGAGCGTGGCCGCTTCTTCTTCAAGGCTGGTCTTCAAGGAGGTGTAGTCTCCATCCGACAATTTGCCGGCTTTGTATTCAAAATTCAGGTCGCGCAGGTTTTCGTAGACCACGTCGCGGCGCTCCCGCAAGAAGGACAGGCGGGTTTTGCGCGGGCCGAGGTCGAGCGTGCCCGGGAGATAAAACACGTAAACCAGGGAGGCCAGCGTCACCAGCGCGCAGGTGAGGATAATCATAGTTCAGTCTCCCTTCTGGCCTTATCTCGGAACTCGTCCAGCTCGGCGGGGCTGGCCGAGGGAGCGTTTCCTGGAGCTGCCGGTGCGGGCCGCAGTTTCCATGCACGGACCACCATGGTGACCACTCCCAAGCCCAGCACCAGAGCCAGATAAGGCATGATCCAGGCGACGCGGTCGAAGCCCTTGTTGGCCGGGGCCGCAACCACGGTTGGGCCGTAGCTTTGTACCATGGCTTGCAGGGCCAGATCGTCATTGTCGCCGCGCTCAATGGCGGCAGCCAATTCGCCGCGCATGCGGGTGGAATACTGGCAGCCGACGTGGTTACACTCCAGCAGAATCTGATTGCAGCCGCAGACGCAAATCAGGCGATGGCCGAGATCGTTGAAGCGGGCGTCGTTGTCGGCGCCGGCGAGGAGAAAGACGCCGAGAAATAGGGCGGCCACTTGTAATGCGCGCTTTTTATGCAAATTCCTAGTCATTTTATCTTTGACGCTTTGATCTGCGACCTTGTCATCCGTCGCAAGTCATCCTGAGCGAAGCGAAGAACCTCGGTGCTGCAGGCCCGCTCATCATTCGCCGCGAGGCATTCGACCTGGGCCCCGTTAACGCACGGTCGGAATACCTTGAAGCGGTGCCGAAGTCCACGCTCTGCCGCGGTCCTTCGACTGCGCAACCCTCTCACTACGCTCGATGGTTGCTCCGCGCATGATGACAGAGCAATGTGAGCACCCTATCGCGTCGCCCCTACTGGCTCCGAGCGTACTCGCGCTGGAAGCGGCACTCCCACCCGTGCAGCCGCATTGGGCACCATGGCGATGATGGTGCCGGCGATGATGATCCATACGCCGATCCATATCCACATCACCAGCGGATTCAAATGCGCCTTAATGATGGGGCGGCCAGTGTCGAGGTTCTCGCCTTCATAAACAATATAGAGATCTTCCGCCAGCGTGGAGCGGTTCGCGACCATGGTGGCCGGCTGCTGGCTGGCCTTGTAAAAACGGCGCTCCGGATACATGGTGGTGAGCGGCTTGCCATTTTTCGACACGTCAATGATCGCCCACTGGCTGCTGTAGTTCGGCTTGTCCTCTTCGGTGTAAGACCGGCAGGTTAGAGTGTACTGGCCAATCTGCATGGTGTCGCCGAAGGCCATCTCCTTCTCTTTTTCCTGATTGAATACCGAGCCGGCGAAGCCGATCACAACTATGATCACCCCAAAATGAACGATGTATCCGCCATAGCGGCGGGTATTGCGATGGGTGAGCTGCACCATGGAAGAGAGGAGATTCTGCCCCGTCTTGCCGCTGATCACGCGGCCACCGCGAATGAATTCTGAAGCCACTGTCAACGCCACCAGCGCCGACAGCATAATGGCCATCACAGAATAGAAGTACGACATGTCTTTCCAGGGCCGCATGCCGGTGGCAATCAGCGCCACACCCACGCCCAGCGCGCCCACCGCTGGCCACAGGAAGTTCCGCTTCAGACTCTCGAGAGAAGTGCGCCGCCAGGCCAGCAGAGGGCCAACCGCCGTCAGCAGCAGCAACAGCAGCGCTACCGGAACGTTCACCCGGTTGAAGAACGGCGGCCCGACGGTGACTTTATTTCCCTGCACCCACTCTGAAATCTTGGGGAAAAGCGTTCCCCACAGCACGGTGAAGCAGGCCACCAGGAACAGCAGGTTGTTGAACAAGAAGCTGGACTCGCGCGACACCAGCGACTCCAAGCGGTGTTCCGAGCGCAAATGCGAACGGTTCTTCACGAAAAAATAGACACAGACGGCAATGATCACCGCCAGAAATGCGGTGAACCAGTCTCCGATAGAAGACTGTGCGAAGGCATGAACTGAATTCACCAGGCCGCTGCGGGTAAGCAGCGTCCCGAAAATCGAAAGCATGAAGGTGATGAAGATCAGCCACACGTTCCAGATCTTCAACATGCCGCGTTTTTCCTGCATCATCACCGAATGCAGGAAGGCCGTGCCCGTGAGCCAGGGCAGGAGCGAGGCGTTCTCCACCGGGTCCCAGCCCCAGTAGCCGCCCCAGCCGAGTACGCCGTAGGCCCAGTGCATCCCGAGAAAGATGCCGCAGGTCAGAAAGCCCCAGGTCACCATGGTCCAGCGGCGGGTAATGTGAATCCACTTCTCACCGGGATAGCGCATGGCCAGGGCTCCCAGCGCGAAAGCGAACGGCACGGTGAAACCTACATAGCCGAGATAGAGCATGGGCGGGTGAATCACCATCTCGGGATACTGCAGCAGCGGATTGAGGCCGGTGCCATCGGCAGGAAGTGATCCCGTCATGATCGCGAACGGGTGCGCGGCAAAGTTCACCAGCAGGAGGAAGAAGACCTGCACCGCGGCGATGATCACCGAGGCGTGCGCGAACAGGCGCTCGTCGGTTTTGTGACGCAGCCGCAGAACTACGCCGTAAGTGGAAAGCAGCAGCACCCAGAACAGCAGCGAGCCTTCCTGCCCCGACCATAAAACCGCAAACTTATAAGGGGCGGGCAGATCGCGGTTGCTGTGGTGAAAAATGTAGGCGATGGAAAAATCGTTCTGGAAGGCCGCCACTACCAGCACGGTCGCTGCCAGCAAAACCACAGCGAAGGTGGCGATACCGGCCCGCCGGGCGGTTTCCGCCAGGCGCTCGGAGCCGCGGCCCATGGTGAGGGCGAGCAATCCTGCAAGGAATGAATAGACGCTAAGCGCTAGAGCGAGCAGAAGAGCATAACTGCCGATTTGCGACATGGAGAGAGCCTGTTACCTATCTTTTCAGAAACCGCCGATAGAGGCAACTAGGTTGGGAGACCAATTGGTCAGGGGGTGGGATTTCTATGCCAAACAACACAAGTTGCTCTGCCCAGGTAGGCGCACCACCCCAGGATCAGCGGCACAAGAAAATCCCTGCGGATACGGATGGGCGCGGAGCCGCCGTATTTACGCGTTGGTGTGGCTGTTGCGGGCCAGGATTTCGCGTTCCGCCACCAGCCAGTCTTCATTTTCGTGTCCCGGAACGCAGCCGCGGTCCATGTACAACTCGAAGGCGCGGCGGCGAATTTCCGCTTCCAGGTCGCCGGAAGTCAGGACAACGTTGACCTCATTGATCACAGGAGAAGCGGACATGGCTTCCGCCTGTTTCGCGCGGGTATGGCCATTCTTCGGGGATTTCGCTCTTGGCATGACTCAAAAAACTCCTTCTTGTCAGACTTGATTGGCCAGACGATCCGTGAAAGGGTCGTTCCTCACCAAATGAAAAATCTTCTCAGTGATTCTAAACCGAACCGCTGTGGATTTTAGCTGTGCCGGGAACAATTTCTTGCTGGAATGTTTTCAGATTAGAGTCCCTTTTTGGAAGAGCGTGAAAACGATTACGTGTATCAGATTATGCGTTATGCGAAGAGGTGCGGCCGCAGGGCAAAGCCAGCACCACCGCCGTCAGTGAAAGTCATGCGAACTGGTTTCCGCCTGCGTAATGCGTAGCGCGGCAACGCGCTCGGCCTTGACGGAAACCACGCCATCCTGGTTCTGCACAATTCCTTCTACCATAAGAAATTGCTCAGAAGTGATGAGCAGGCGGTTTTTCTGAAACAGATCGGGGACGATGATGGCATTGGAAACTCCGGTTTCATCTTCCAGGCTGAGAAATACAAATCCTTTGGCCGTGCCGGGGCGCTGGCGGGCAATCACAGCCCCCGCGGTGCGCACCCGCCGGCCGTTGGGAAGATTGCGCAGTTCGCTGGCTTTGCGGATTCCCATGGCTTCGACTTGCGCGCGATGATAGGCCATGGGATGAGGCCCGACCGTGAGGCCAGTGCCGCGAAAGTCGGCCACCAGGCGCTCTTCGGCGGTCATTTGCGGCAATGGGGATTTGCTGTCAGGCTCGGCCAATTCTTCGAGCAGCGGCCCGGAGTAACGCACCGCACGTTCGGCTTGCCAGAGGGCATCACGGCGATGAAATAAATTTTCACTTATCTTTTTTTGTTGATTGATTTTATCCGTGTAAATCGGCGTGAATCCGTGGCGAAGAATTTCGCTTTCTTCAGTGTCTCTGTGTCTCCATGGTAAATTATTCCCGAGCGAATTCAGCGCTCCAATTGCCGCCAGCGTGTTGATCTGGTCTTTTCTCAATTCCGGGACCCGCCGGACCAGATCATGAATAGACGTGAACGGAGCGCGCATGCGCTCGCGCACCAGCGCCTGCGCCGCCTCCTCATGCAGTCCGCGCACGTAGAGCAATCCCAGCCGCAGCGCCGGTCCTTCATAGTGAGTTGGCGTGTGAGAGCTGGCGGCTTCCAGCGTGCACTTCCACTCCGACTCCGTCACATCCACCGGCAGCACTTTCAATCCGTGCCGCTGGGCATCTTTCACAATCGTCGAAGGATGATAGAAACCCATCGGCTGATTGTTGAGCAGCGCTGCAGTAAACGCGGCGAGATAGTGGCACTTCAGATACGCGCTGGCGTAAGCGATGAGCGCGAAGCTGGCGGCGTGCGACTCGGGAAATCCGTACAGAGCAAACGACGTGATCGAAAGAATGATCTGCTCCTGGCCTTCGCGCGAAATTCCGTTTTGCGCCATGCCGGCGCGCAGCCGGGCTTCGATTTCTTTCATGCGCAGTTGCGAGCGCTTGAATCCCATGGCGCGGCGCAGTTCTTCCGCTTCGCCTCCCGTGAAGTTGGCGGCGATCATGGCCATGCGCAGCAGTTGCTCCTGAAAAAGCGGTACGCCCAAAGTGCGCTTCAGCACCGGCTCAAGCGAATCATCTGGATACGTAACCTGCTCACGCCCCTGCCGCCGCTGCAAATACGGATTCACCATCTGCCCCACAATCGGCCCTGGGCGAATGATGGCCACTTGTACCACAATGTCGTAAAACTTTTTTGGATGAAGCCGCGGCAAGCAAGACATCTGCGCCCGGCTTTCGATCTGGAACATGCCAATCGTGTCAGCCTTCTGCAAAGCTGCATACACTGTGGGATCGTCCGCCGGCAGATGAGCCAGGCTTACTTCTTCGCCGTAATCTTTGCGGATAATTTCCAGTGAATCTTCCAGCACCGCCATCATCCCCAGGCCGAGCAGGTCAACTTTAATAATGCCGAGGTCGGCGCAATCTTCTTTGTCCCACTGCACCACCACGCGCCCGGGCATGGACGCGGGTTCCAGCGGCACCACTGAATCAAGCTGCCCCTGGCAGATCACCATGCCGCCGGAGTGCTGGCCGAGATGGCGCGGAAGGTCCTGCACCGCTTCGCACAGTTCGAAATATTTGCGCAGGCGGGGATGGCGCAGGTCGAGGCCGGCATCACGGAAGCGATGGTCGAGCGCGTCGTGGGCGTCGCGATATTCCCATTGTGCGACGGCGGCGGAAACTTTATCGAGCGTTTCCGGATCGAAGCCCAGCGCCTTGCCCATTTCGCGCGAAGCCATGCGGCTGCGATAAGTAATGACGTTGGCAGTCATGGCCGCGCCGCGCTCGCCGTAGCGCTGATACAAATACTGGATCACGCGCTCGCGCTGGTCGCCGCTGGGCAGGTCGAGATCAATGTCGGGCCACTCGCCGCGTTCTTCGGAGAGAAATCGCTCAAAAAGAAGTTCCATGCCGACGGAATCCACGGCGGTAATGCCGAGCGAATAGCAGACGGCGCTGTTGGCGGCCGATCCACGGCCCTGCACCAGAATATTTTGCTCGCGGCAAAAACGGACCAGGTCCCAGACAATCAGAAAGTAGCCGGAAAGTTTCAGCTTTTCGATCAGCGTGAGTTCGCGTTGAATCTGGCTCTGAGCGCGGGTTTTGAGTTCCGGCGCGGCCCGGCCGTAGCGCACCTCGAAGCCTTCGCGAGTGCGCTCGCACAGGAACGACATCATGCTCTCGCCTTCCGGCACGGGATATTTAGGAAACTCATAGCCGAGATCTTCGAGCGTGAATTCCAGGCGTGAGGAAAGTTCCACGGTGTTGGCGATAGCCTCTGGAAAATCGGCGAAAAGCTGCTGCATTTCCTGCTGCGATTTCAAGTGCCGCTCGGAATTGCGCGCCAGCAGCCGTCCCGCGGTGGCCAGCGTACGGTGATGGCGAATGGCAGTGAGCACATCACAGAGCTCGCGCTGGCGCGGGGTTGCGTAGCACACTCCGTTGGTGGCGAGCAGCGGCAGACGCAGCGCGCGGGCAATTTCGATGGCGGCATGATTGCGCGCTTCCTGCTCGCGATGGAAATGCCGTTGCAACTCGACATAGACATTGCCCGCTCCAAAAATTCCCAGCAGGCGGTCCACGCATTGCCGCGCTTCTCCCATTCCACCGCGCGCGAGGGCGGCAGCCAGCGGGCCTTCATCGCCACCAGTAAGGCAGATGAGGCCAACGGCGTGTTCTTCGAGTTCTTCGTGGCACACAGCACCCTCGCCTTTGGCCGATCGCAGCTTCATTTTCGTAATGAGCCGGCAGAGGTTCTGATAGCCGGTGCGGGATGAGATTAGAAGAGGAATGTGGAACTCACCACGGAGGCAGGGGGTCACAGAGTTATTTCTTGATAAGGTTTTCTCTGTGTCTCTGTGCCTCCGTGGTGAAAAGGACTCACATGCAATCTCGGCCCCAATCCGCGCCTTAATCTTGGCCTTCTTCGCCGCCATGTGAAAACGCGGCGCGCCATAAAGCCCGTCGCGGTCAAGCAGAGCCATGGTCGACATGTTCAGACTGGCGCAGGCAGCGATCAGGTCTTCGGGCAGGGAAGCGCCCTCGAGAAAGCTGAAAGCCGAGCGGGCGTGGAGTTCGAGGTACATGGAGCAGTCAGCATTCAGCATTTAGTCCTGAGCATTTAGCAATTGGCATTTAGCATTTGGCCCTAGGCTGACCGTGACGACCAAATGCCAAATGCCAAGTGCTGATAACTGAATGCCGACTGCTGAATGCTCAGTCGTAGCTCCCTTCCACCAGCCACTCTCCGCCAAGTAAGTTGCGCACCAGGCGGTACAGCGCGATGCCGGATTTCTCTTGCACCGCGATGTCCCATTCGTCGCGGGCCCAGCCTTCGTGTTCCCACCAATCGCCGGAAGAGCGCCAGGGACCGGCAGTCCAGAGGATTTCTCCCTGCATGGTTTCGCGCTTCGAGCACATGATGTGTGCCGGCTTGCCATCGCGAATGGTGAGGACGGCGCGCACCGGTGGACGAAAAATGCGCAGCGCGGTGACCAGATTGTGAGCGCCCTGAGCGTTGCCGAAGGAGGGCAACTTCAGGGAGGGCGCGGCTTCAGTCGTGCCGCAGAATGACAAGCCCGAAGGATTGTCGTTCCGAGGAGCCAAAGGCGACGAGAAATCTGCAACCTTCTCGCTTTCAAGGCAACTGCATATTTTTCGCTTCGCTTGGGATGGCAAGCCAGATTTGCCATTCAGCAACACGACTGAAGTCGTGCTCTTCGCGGCCGTCTCGGGCTCGCGCGGCGCAAAGCGCTGCATGTTGAAACCTTCGCGGCGGTGAGTGTCGAGCAATTCAGGCGATCCCACATGATCGCTGCCCACAACGCCGGCGATTCTGGCCAGCGTGAGTTCCAGCTTTTCCGGCTCCGGCGAAGGCGGAAGAAAAAGTCCGCTCTGCGCGGCGCCCGGCCGGGTTGGTTTTGCGGTGAGGTGAATTTTGCGGATCGGCGCGCCTGGCGGATTGGCATTCAAATCCAGTTGCAACAGCTTGAGAAATACCTTGGGATCGAGCAGCGGGACCGGTAAGTGTAGGATGCGGGTAAATGGCTGCCGGGTTTCATTCGGTTGGGCGGGGTGAAACCCCGTTTCCACACAATCTGTTCCAGTGTCATCGAAATGCCCGTCGGCCAGCTCCAGTTGCAGGGTTAATTCCTGTGTGGCCAGAGCATAGGCCGCTAGGCGGGCACAAATTTCCTGGAGCAACTGGCTCAACACAAAAGCCAGCGGCTCGAGCAGCACCAGCGGATATTCCAGTTCAATCGTTTTTTCGAAAACCGGCGGTTCTTCCACCGGAACCAGATCGCGGAAAGTGGCGCCGCGTGCCAGTTGCTGTAGGAACACGCCTCTCTGCCCCAGTCGCTCGCTGAGGGCCACTTCCGGCAAAGCAGCCAAAGAGCGCAGATCATGGATGCCCCAGCGCTCGAGGATTTCCAACAACCGCGCGGCGTCCTGCGCCTCCGAAGCGCCATCCGGACTATGGGAAGGCTGAAAGCCATGTCCTCTCATAAACAGCACATCTACCGGGAGGCTCCCCAATCGTTCTGCTTCCTGCCCTTCGGGAATAACGGTCACGCCAGAAAAGCCGCGGGCTGCGAGTACGGCAGTATCGGCATTCGCGGCCACGGCAACGTTTGCCTCCACGCCGAGTTCGGAAACGCGGCGGCGCAGATCATGCGCGATTTTTGGCGGCGGCCCAAAGAGCGCTTCCAGTCCGGCAAGATCGAGCAGGAGCGTATCGCAAGCGTCATCTTCTACGCGCGGTGAAAAAGTCTGGGCACACTCCAGCAGCGTGGCATGAGCGTCCTCCTCAGCCAGCGAAGACCGCGGCCGCAGCGCCAGGTCGCCGCACTCTTCGAGCTGCAGGCGGGGCATTCCCGGCTCCACGCCAATGCGCCGGGCTTTTTCATTCACCGCAAAAACTTTCTGCAGCGGGGTCTTGCCTTCAAGCACCGCTACCGGCTGGGAGCGCAGCCCGGGCTCGGCGCGCAGCACGGCTTGCACGGGAAAATCGGGAACGAAGATGCAGGCAAAAGGCATTGTTTTTTTGATGATTGTTGAATGAACTTCATCCCGTGCGCACCGCTTTCGTGGTGAACGCCGCCGTTACTGATTGCACCGGCTTGCGCTCGACCCGGCTTGTAAAAGAGCGGGCAATCCGTCCGCCAGAAAAACGCGAACGTAAAATCTCTCCCTCGACTCGAAACCCTTCCAAAATCTGCGTATGAGCCAGCTTTTCGGAGAGATGAGAGCCGATAGCTGAAAGCTTCCCTGAAGACTGCCGGCTGACGACCGATGACTGAACTCTCAGCAACAGCGCCGCACAATTCTGCGCGCAAGGCACGGGCGTGACCGCAAACAAAATTGTGGGCGTGTTCTCGACTGCGCGCTGAAAGCGGAACCACGAAGTCAGCGGGACGCGACGCGCCAGCTTTACAGAAACATCCCCCAAGTCCATGGCGACCAGGCCGAAGCCGCCGCTTTGCAGCAGCAGATCGACAGCTCGCAGCGCCTGTTCGGTCTTCGCGCCCTCGGGGGCTAAAGCCCTCTGGAATTTGGCCCTCTTTTCGGCACGACTGAAGTCGTGCCCTTCCCGCATCTCGCTTTTCTTGTTTTTCTCCGTGTCTCGGTGCCTCTGCGGTGAAAATGTTTTGCCGCACCGCACCCACAGCAATCTGCCAAAGTCCACCCCCGCAGCCGCGGCCGAAGCGGGATCGAAGGCATCACTCACATCCACCAGGGCGCAAGCTTCCTGCCGCTGGGTGGCGGCAGCCAGCGCGGCGAGCAGCATGCTGGTGCGTCCTGAAGAAGCGGCCCCGCACACCTCGGTCAGGTGCCCGCGCAGCAGGCCGCCGGCAAGAGCGTCCAATTCGGGGACGCCGCTGGGGGCCATCTCCGGCGCAGGCCGCACCTCCAGCCGCGAAGCCGGAACGACTCCTGCCAGCTTGGGGAAGGCCGTAGAGACGAAGCCAGCTATGTCTTCACAGCGCCAGTCAACAGGACGGCCCAGGGCCGGATCGCAAACCCACGAGGAAAACATTGAGGGACCTCAGAAGATTCCAGGAACGAAAAGCGGCTCTGCGGCGTATTCGCTTTTTATTCGCTATAAGTCTGCCCCCGAATGGAGGACTTGTCAAGAGGGTAGTGACCTACATTTCAATCCGCATGCCCGTGCATCTGCCGCTCCACCGACCAAACGTTCTCCGCCTTCCGCTCAAAGGGGTACACGTGCACCATCCAGCCGAAAATCTGCGGCCGGAACGTTCCGCCCGTGGCCTGGCAAGCCTCTCTCGTTGAGATAGACCCATTCAGCCCAAACTTCGCGTGCGGCCCCAGCAATTCCTTGCTGATGTCTTGCCCCGGCTCCCTCGGTGGAAGGCAGAGATTCACGTGCGCATGCCATTGCGCAATACTCAGCGGAATGCGCTGGTCGAGCATGTCTTCGGTAAAGTACTTCGGCGCCGTGTACATCACGCCAATCAGCTTGTAGCCGTCGCCATGCTTCTCATAAAGCAGCGACGTAGGATGGTCGGGATTGAAAGTGAAAGCCGCTTCATAAGCGTAGCGGTAGTTGGTGAAGTGATACATCTTCTGCGGCAGGTTGGGCAGAAAGATCTCGAAGCCGTCGTTGAGCGCAGTTTTGTAGTCAGTGTAGTGCTCGGCGACTTTACGGGCCGCTTCCACAATTTGGTCCGCCCGCGCCTCATCGCCAGGTTTCATCCTGCGCAGGGCGGTCATCCTCATGTGCGGGCCCATATCCATTTGGCGGCCTTCCATGGAGTGCATGGCGCGGGTGGTATCGGCATCGTCGGCGCTGGGCACATCAGGCGAATTGGCCGCGGGCATTTTCATAGTGGGCATGTTCATGCCTGGCACATCGGGTGCGCCGGATTGCGGTTGTTGTTCCTGGGCCAGAAGCAGAGAAGTCAATAGCAGGGTGGCAAATAAAGCGAACAGATGGTTTCTCATACGTCTCCTCAAATCTTACTCGTATGAACCGGAATCGGGGAGCTTGACTTTGTAAGGTTTTGTCGTCGGGATGGGGTCTAGCGAGGCGGGGGAATCTACGAATTGTGACCTGCGCCGGAAGCATGCCGGCTTCCGGCGCAAGGTTGCGAGGCAGAAATCAGGATCTGGCTACTGCAGCTTTACCGGGCTCGAATTCCCCAATTCATAAAAGTCTTCCTGCATAGTTCCGTCCTGGCTCAAGGTGAGTATGGCAAACCCGTTGAGGACAAGTTTGCTTTGCGGGTCGCTGGGAACGGGCGTATGCGCGTAGTACGTAACATACTGGGGCATCAGAGCCTTAAGGTTTCTGGCGTCGCCGAAAGGGATCGCGCCATGTCCGATGCAACGGCCCAGAGTGTTTCCCAGTCCCGGCTGCTGGGTATACACGATGCTATTATGCACGTGGCCCCAGTACCAGTAGGCGGGGTTCAGCGAAGCGAACGGGCCCGACCCGCCCATGACCTGGTTCCATAGAACATTTGAGACGATGGGAGTCCCGGTCCAACCGCCCTCCAGTCC
>Ga0335078_10004236_pt1 | contig 21276 bp, 14 predicted proteins | sample Lox_Sample_32_FD_206711 | JGI IMG/M metagenome (GOLD analysis project Ga0335078, IMG submission 206711) | Soil microbial communities from Loxahatchee National Wildlife Refuge, Florida, United States - Lox_Sample_3.2 | ecosystem: Environmental > Terrestrial > Soil > Wetlands | place: USA...
CACGAGCGTGAGCGGCGTGACCACGCTGCCGCCGTCCGGGTCCTTCGCGGTCTCGGTCGGTGCGGCCAGCCAGCTGCTGTTCACGCAGCAGCCGAGCGCGGTGGTGGCCGGGGCGACGATGGCGCCCGCGGTGACGGTGGCCGTGGAGGACGCCGGCGGCAACGTCGTGACCACGGCGAGCGGCACGATCACGCTCGGCCTGACGGGCTCGCCGGCGGGCGTGACCCTGACGGGTGGTGGCGCGCAGGCGGTGACGAACGGCGTGGCGACGTTCAGCGGCTTGAGCGTCAACAAGGTGGGCAGCTACACGCTGACGCCGACGACGACCGTGACGGGCGTGACCTCGCTGCCGGCGTCGGGCTCGTTCGCGGTTTCGGCGGGCGCGGCCAGGCAGTTGGTCTTCACGACGCAGCCGCCCAACACCACGGCGGGTACGGCGTTCACCGTCGTGGTGACCGCCGAGGATTCACTCGGCAATACGGCCACCGGGTTCGGGGGCACCGACACGCTCGGCATCGGAGCCAATCCGGGCGGCGGCACCCTGAGCGGCACGACGGCCGCCGCGGCGGTGGGCGGCGTCGCCACGTTCTCGAACCTGAGCATCGACAAGGCGGCCACCGGCTACCGGCTCACGGCCAGAAGCGGCGCGCTGCCGGTGGACACCAGCGCGGCGTTCACCATCAGCACCGGCGGGGTGGTCAGCGCGTCCCAGTCCACGGTGGCGTCCGCGCCGACCAGCATCACGGCCTCGAGCGGCAGCAGCTCGTCCACGGTCACGGTGACGGCGAAGGACGCGCTGGCCAATGTCATCCAGGGCGTGACGGTCAGCGTGGCGGCGACGGGTAGCGGCAATTCTCTCGCCCCGACCTTTGCGACGACGAACGGCTCCGGCGTGGCCACCTTCACGTTCAGCAGCACCGCGGCGGGCGCGCACATCGTCTCGGCGAACGTCGGCGGCGTGATCGCGACCCAGCAGGACACCATCACGGTCGCGCCGGCGGCCCCCGTCGCACTGGCGTTCGCGGCCGGGCCGAGCAACGTGGCCGCGGGCGCCGTCATCACGCCGCCCGTCCAGGTTCAGGTGCAGGACGCCTTCACCAACGTGGTGACGACGGCGAGCGGGAACGTGACGCTGGGGCTCACCGGCTCGCCGGCGGGCGTGACGCTGACGGGCGGCGGTGCGCAGACGGTGACGAGCGGCGTGGCCACGTTCAGCGGCCTGAGCGTCGACAAGACGGGCACCTACTCGCTCACGCCCGGCACCAGCGTCGGTGGCGTCACGACAACGCCGGCATCCGGGAGCTTCACGGTGAGTGCGGGGGCGGCGTCGGCGGCGCAGACGACGGCCAGCGTCCCGGCGGGGACGGCGGGCACGCCGACCCAGGTCACCATCACCGTGCGCGACGCCAACGGGAACGTGCGGACGGCGTCGAATGACGCGGCGCTGCTGGCGGTGGCGGTGTCGGGGTCGAATACGGCCAATCCGACGGTGACGTCGGCCGGGAGCGGGACGTACACGGCGAGCTACACGCCGAACGCGTCGGGAACGGACAACGTCGCGATCACGCTGAGCAGCGCGGCGATCGGCGGCAGCCCGTACACGAGCCCGGTGAGCGCCGGGGGGCCGTCCGCGGCGCAGACGACCGCGAGCGTGCCGGCGGGCACGGCCGGCAGCGCGACCACGATCACGATCACGGTGCGGGACGCCAACGGGAACGTCCGGACGGGCTCGAACGATGCGGCGCTCCTGGCGGTGGCGGTATCGGGATCGAACGCGGCGACGCCCACGGTCTCGAGCGCCGGGAGCGGGACGTACACCGCGAGCTACACGCCCAGCGTGGCCGGGACGGACAACGTCGCGATCACGCTGAGTAGCGTCGCGATCGGCGGCAGTCCCTACACGAGCGCGGTGAGCCCGGGCGCGGCCTCGGCGGCGCAGACGACGGCGAGCGTGCCGGCGGGCACGGCGGGCGGCACGACCACGATCACGATCACGGTGCGTGACGCCAACGGGAACGTGCGGACAGGGAGCAACGACGCGTCGCTCCTGGTGGTGAGCGTCTCGGGCTCCAACACCGCGACGCCGACGGTGTCGAGCGCCGGGAGCGGGACGTACACGGCGAGCTACACGCCCGCGGTGGCCGGGAGCGACAACGTCGCGATCACTTTGAGCAGCGTTGCCATCAAGAACAGCCCCTACACGAGCACGGTGAGCCCGGGTGCGCCGTCGGCGGCACAGACCACGGCGAGCGTGCCGGCGGGGACGGCGGGGACGGCAACCCAGATCACGATCACGGTGCGGGACGCCAGCGGAAACGTGCGGACGGGGAGCGACGACGCGGCGTTGCTGGCGGTGGCGGTGTCGGGATCGAACACGGCCAATCCCACGGTGACGTCGGCCGGAAGCGGCATCTACACGGCGAGTTACACGCCCACCGTGGCCGGAAGCGACAACGTCGCGGTCACGCTGAGCAGCGTCGCGATCAAGAACAGCCCCTACGCGAGTTCGGTGAGTCCCGGTGCGGCCTCGTCGGCGCAGACGACGGCGAGCGTGCCGGCGGGCACGGCGGGCAGCGCGACTACGATCACGATCACGGTCCGGGACGCGAACGGCAACGTCCGGACGGGGTCGAATGACGCGGCGCTCCTGGCCGTCACGGTATCGGGCTCCAACACCGCGACGCCGACGGTATCGAACGCCGGCAGCGGGACCTACACGGCCAGTTACACGCCTGCGGTCGCCGGGACCGACAACGTCGCCATCACGCTGAGCAGTGTCGCGATCAGCGGCAGTCCCTACGCGAGCACGGTGAGCCCCGGCGGGCCGTCGGCAACGCAGACCACGGCGAGCGTGCCGGCGGGCGTGGCGGGCAGCGCGACCACGATCACGATCACGGTGCGTGACGCGAGCGGGAACGTGCGGACGGCGAACAACGACGCGGCGCTGCTGGCGGTGGCCGTGTCGGGTTCGAACACGGCCAACCCGGCGGTGACGTCGGCCGGGAGCGGCACCTACACGGCGAGCTACACGCCCACCGTGGCCGGGACGGACAACGTGGCGATCACGTTGAGCAGCGTCGGCATCAAGAACAGCCCGTACACGAGCACGGTGAGCCCGGGTGCGGCCTCGGCGGCACAGACGACCGCCAGCGTGCCGTCCGGGACGGCCGGCAGCGCGACCACGATCACGATCACGGTGCGGGACGCGAACGGGAACGTGCGGACGGTGAGCAACGACGCATCGCTCCTGGCCGTGACCGTGTCAGGCTCGAACGCAGCGGCACCGACGGTCTCGAGCGCCGGCAGCGGGACGTACACGGCGAGCTACACGCCCGCCGTGGCGGGGACGGACAACGTCGCGATCACCCTGAGCGGCGCGGCGATCGGCGGCAGCCCCTACGTGAGCGCGGTGAGCCCCGGCGCGCCGGCGGCGGCCCAGACCACGGCGAGCGTGCCGGCGGGGACGGCCGGGACGGCAACCCAGATCACGATCACGGTGCGCGACGCCAGCGGGAACGTGCGGACGGGGTCGAATGACGCGGGCCTGCTGGCCGTGACGGTGTCGGGCTCGAACACGGCGACGCCGACGGTCTCGAGCGCCGGGAGCGGGACCTACACCGCGAGTTACACGCCCAGCGTGGCCGGGACGGACAACGTGGCGATCACGTTGAGCAGCGTCGCCATCAAGAACAGCCCGTACTCGAGCACGGTGAGCCCGGGTGCGGCCTCGGCGGCCCAGACCACGGCGAGCGTGCCGGCCTCGGGCACGGCCGGCAGCGCGACCCAGATCACGATCACGGTGCGGGACGCCCACGGGAACATCCGCACCGGCTCGAACGACGCGGCGCTGCTGGCGGTCGGCGTGTCGGGCTCGAACACGGCGACGCCGACGGTCTCGTCAGCGGGCAGCGGGACCTACACCGCGAGCTACACGCCGACGGCGTCCGGCTCGGACAACATCGCCATCACGCTGAGCAGCACGGCGATCCAGGGCAGCCCGTTCACCAGCACGGTGAGCCCGGGCGCGCCGTCGGCCGCCCAGACGACGGCGGTGGTGCCGGCGGGCACGGCGGGCAGCGCCACGACGGTGACGGTCACGGTGCGGGATGCGAGCGGCAACGTCCGCACGGGCAGTGACGACCACACTCTGCTGGCGGGCAGTGTGACGGGCGTCAACTCGGCGAGCCTCACCTTTGCGAGCGCCGGGAGCGGCACGTACACGGCGAGCTACACGCCGACGGTGGCGGGCTCGGACAACATCGCCATCACGCTGAGCGGCACACCCATCCAGGGTAGCCCGTACTCGAGCACGGTCAGCCCGGGCGCCGTCTCGATCGGCTTGACCGGTTCGACGGTCGGTGCGAGCCCGACTTCGGTGAGCCTCGGCTCGGCTCAGACCTCGACCATCACGGTTCAGCTCAAGGACGCCAACGGCAACAACCTGACGGCGAGCGGAGGCACGCTCGACATCGCGGTCGATCCTTCGAGCACCGGCACGGGCACGGTGGGCAGCGTAACGGACAATGGCGACGGGACGTACACGGCTACGTTTACGCCAACGGGAATTACCGGCGGCACGATCGTGATCACAGCCACCCTGGAGGGGGTGGGGCAGTTGGCCAACACCGCAACGATCACGGTCACCCTGTGACCTGCGCCCGCTATGCTATGAGCCCTTCGAGGCAGTATTGTAGAGGGATGACCCCGACAGCGCGCTCCGACCGGCCCGCCGGGCCAGAGACGGCGTGATCTGCCCTAACTGCTCCGCGGGCGAGATCTCGCCGCTCACGAATCGCTGCGAGCTGTGCGGCTTCACGCCGCGCGGCACGGTCGCCGTGCAGCCGCCGCAGGCCGAGGCGGTGGACGACCTCGCGCGGCAGGAGCTGGCCGAGCGGTTCCGGCTCGACACGTTCCTCGGGCGGGGGGCCGCGACGGCCACCTACGTGGCCCGGGAGCCGGGCTCGGACCGGCAGATCGTGGTGAAGGTCATCCCCCGGCCGGCGGGCGCCCGGCCGGAGGATGACGAGCGGTACCAGCGCGCGGTGGAGGCGGTGGCCGGCCTCGAGCATCCGCACATCGTGCCGGTGTTCGACCACGGCTGGACCGAGCACCTCTACTGGTACTCGATGGAGTACGTCAACGGCCGCTCGCTCCGGAACTTCCTGCTGCAGCGGGGCCCGCTCGACCTCAAGGCCTGCCAGCGGGTGGTGGCCCAGGTCGCGAGCGCGCTCGACTACGCGCACCGCCGCGGCATCGTGCACGGCTGCCTGAAGCCGGAGAACATCCTGGTGGATGCGGACGGCTGGGTGCACGTCTGCGACCTGCTCGTCACCCAGACCGTCGCCGCGTCCGCTCCGCCCCCCGAGCCCGCCGAGGCGCGGGGCGACCGGGCACCGCGTTCGCCGTACATCGCGCCCGACGACCTGTCGTCGCCGTTCTCGGACCAGTACGCCCTGGCGGTCGTGGTGACGGAGTGCTTCACCGGATCACTGCTCCCGGGCTTCGGCGGCGCGACGCCGCGCGCCGCGCTCGCCGCCCAGCGTCCCGATCTGCCGCCGCACGTCATGCACGCCATCGAGCGGGCGATGAGCCCCAAACCCATCGACCGCTTCCCGGGCGTGCTCGACTTCGCGGCGGCTCTGGAAACCCTGTCGATCTCGCTGCCGGATGCGCGCCCGTCCGGCCGCCGTTCGGACGTCGTCCTGCTGGTGGACGACTGGGAGCCGCCCGCGGCACCGATGAGCAGGCGTCGGATCCTCGGCGGCGGCGTGGCGTTCATCGTCGTGGCCGTGTTGGTGGGGATCTTCCTGCCCGCGGTGTTCCAGCGCGGCCCCCGCACCGTGGTCGGGCAGGGCACCGCGGCGCCCGCCGTTCCGCCGAGCGACAGCGCGGCTCTGCGCGCGCCCGCGCCGGCCGGATCCACGCTCGCCGCGCGGCCGCCTGCGCCGGGAGCGGCCGCCCTGCCGCCCCGCAGCACCGGCCGCCCGCGCCCGCCCGCACCGCGTGAGCCCGTTCGCGCCGCGCCCGCGGCGGAGCCCGGCCACCTCTTTGTGAACGCCACGCCGTGGGGCCAGCTCTACGTGGACGGACAGCTCGTGGGCAATACGCCGAGGGCCAACCTCGCGGTTCCAGCCGGTGAGCACACCGTCCGCGTGCTGCGCGAGGGCTACGAGCCCTACGAGCGCACGATCCGGGTCGGCGCCGGCGAGACAGTCCGGCTCACCGACATCACGCTCGTCCAGCATCCGTGACGCGGGCGGCCCTCCTCGCCGCCGCCCTCGGCCTCGTGGCCGGTGCCGCCCGCGCGCAGACCCCGGCCGACCTCATCGGCCGGGGCGTCCGTGCCTACCAGAACCTCGACTACGACAGCGCCGCCGCCTTCTTGGCGCGCGCCCTTGCGAAACCGGACAGCGCGCTCGGCGACAGCGACCGCGTCCGCGGCCTGGTGTACCTCGGCGCCAGCGATCTCTACCGCGACAAGCGCGACTCGGCCGCCGCGGCGTTCGCCCGGCTGCTGCGCCTCGATCCCCGGTACCACATCGACCAGCTGGTCTTCCCTCCGGAGATCACGGGCCTCTTCCAGCAGGTGCGCCTCGTGACCCGTGCGGTGGCCGTGGTGGTGCCGCCCGCCGTGGAGCTGCGGGGGGCCGGCGACGCGCTGCCGATCTCGCTCTACGCGACCACCTTCCATCCCGTGGAGGTCGCCGTCCTGAAGCCCGACGGCAGCAGTCTGCGCACGCTCTACCAGGGCGGCGTGGGCGACAGCCTGGTGGTGCACTGGGACGGCCGTGCCGCCGACGGGAGCCCCCCCGACAGCGGCAGCTACGTGCTGCAGGTGGTCTCGCGCGGGTCCGACGGACGCGTCGTGCGCACGGTCTCGCTGCCGCTCGAGGTGGCCCGCGTGCGCCGCGATACGCTCCCGTGGCCGGCGCCCGTGGCGGATTCGCTGCTCCTTCCCGAGCAGGCTCCGGGCAGGAGCGGCATGCGTGCCCTCGGCGCCGGTTTCGCGACGGTGCTCGCGATCGCCGTCCTCCCCTCGCTCGTCGCGAGCAGCGCGAGCGCGTCCGCCAACCGTTTCGTGGTCGCCGGGGGGATCAGCATCGCCGCGATCCTCGGTTTCCGGGGCGAGCGGCGGCCGCAGCCCATCGACGCGAACATCGCGGCGAACCGCGCCCTGCAGGACACGTGGCAGCGGCAGGCGGATTCCGTGCACGCCGTGAATGTGACCCGGGGCCGCGAGGTGCGCCTCCGGATCAGGACCGGCGCCGCCCAGGTCACGGAGGGGCCGTGACGCGGCTCGCGGCGCCGCTCGTGCTGCTCCTGCTGGCGGCCCGGCCCGCCGCCGCCCAGCTGCCGCGCTACGTCGGCGTGGACGTCGGCGTGTCCAGTGCGAGCTTCCAGAGTACCGCACCGGGAGGCGGCGAGAAGCTGAGCGGCTTCGCGGGAGTCGGCCATTGGCGCATCGTGCTGCGCCCGGTCTCCATCGACGTGGCCTACACCCAGGGGCGGCTCTCGGCCGACACGGGGAGCGCCGTACCCCGGGCCCTCGTCGACGGCAGCGTCTTCGCCACGTACCGGCCCGTGCCCTGGCTGGCGCTCAAGGCCGGTCCGCACGTCCGGGCCTTCGCGGCCACCGGCGGCACGGAGCGCTGGATGCTGTGGGAAGGCCGCGCCCACGCCGACGCGCCGCTCCTCGACGGCGAATGGCAGGCGTACGGCGAGCTATGGGTGGCCCTGGCCTCGAGCGTGAACGTGACGCCGGGCTCCGGCGGCGCCCGCGGGGCGGAAGCCGGTCTCACGCTGAAGCTGCCGCAATCACCGGTGTGGGCGCGACTGGCCTACGCCGTGGACCAGATGCGCCTCAGGAACGACGCGCGCACCGAGAGCCTGCAGTCGGTGGCGCTGACCTTCGGCTTCGGCGGCCGCTGACCGCCGCGAGCCGGCCGGCCGCCGTCCGACCGCGGTCGGCCCCGTGGACCGTCACTCAGGAGCCGTCGTCGTGAAGCCTCAGACCTTCGATAACCACGCCCGCTACGTCCCGCTGTTCCACTTCGTGCTGTCCGCGATCCTGCTGTTCAACCTGGTCTGGACCACCGTACACCTCGCGAAGGCGCCCTCCGCGCAGCACGTCGTGGACGTCGTCCTGGCCGTCGCATTCGCCATCATGTTCATCTACATCCGCTACTTCCCGTTGCGGGTCCAGGACCGGGTGATCCGCCTCGAGGAGACGCAGCGGATCCAGCGCCTGGCGCCCGACCTCGCGGCGCGCGTGGGAGAGTTCACCGTGGGCCAGCTGGTCGGGCTGCGGTTCGCGAGCGACGTGGAGCTGCCCGCCCTCGCCCGCCGAGTGCTGGACGAGAAGCTGACGGACCGGACGGCGATCAAGAAGCTGGTCAAGAGCTGGCGGCCCGATTATCTGAGGGCCTGAGCAATCTAACCCATTGTGCCCGAGTGAGTTGCGTCTCGAGCGCCGTGTGCCCGTGATGCGCGACTGACGGTTGAGTGACGCTCGCAGGCTATCGTGGGAACGTGAGCGATTTCATCGCTCGCGTCGAGCGCGAGCACGGACCGTCGGTCGAGTCGGTGAGAGTTTCCCTGCACGAGTCCATCCTGGGCGCGTGGCGGGGCTTTTTCTTCTGCCGCGCGCGCGATCACTATCGGGTGGGAGAGGTGCTGCGCCTCACGCTGGTGGGGGGGCGGACCCGCACGGCGGTGGTCTACGCGACCGAGGCCGTGGCCGGCAAGTCGATGTGGGTGGTGGACCTGATCGGCGCGGACCCGTCGTCGAAGGCGCCGGACGCCCGTGCCTCGGAGCAGATGGACGCCGGCGCCTGACGCGGAGGCCTAGCTCCGCGCGCGCACGGCGCAGAAGTACCCTTCGGCCTGACGCAGTGGAAACGTGGAGCCCGCGCTGCTCCGCCACCCCCCGGCGAACCCGCTGTCCGAGATTCTCCGCACGAAGAGCGTCGTGAAGGCCGCGTCGAAGGGCTGCGGGCCGCGCGCATTCGACCCCGAGCCCAACCGGCCGAACACCGTCAGGGCCCCGCTCGGCGCGCGCTGCTCGTAGAGGGCGACGCCGGGCGCACGCGGGTCGGTCGAGATGAGATCGCCGCCCGGTACCGCGCCCACGGAGTCGGGCTGCACGTCGCTCGTCCCGCGGAGCGTCTGCGCGGCCCCCTCGACCGCCAGCAGTGCGCTGTCCTGCGCCACCAGCTCGAGCCGCCCGGTCACCGAATGGCCGGCGCGCGCCCCGCTCGTGGCCACCATCGTGAACGTGTAGTTTCCGGCCAGGCCTGCGGTGGTCGCCCCCGCGGAGAGCGTCTCCGCGACGGGCCGGCACGTCTGCGCGGGATCCACGCGCCCCTTGAGTGGGGCGCAACCGGCGAGTATCGTCGCCGCAGCACACACGATCCACGTCCGATTGCCCGGCATCTGCCCTCCGGAGAGCGGCGAAGGCGACCGCGGGATGGAGCCTCAATTCTCACATCCGTGCTGACCGGAGTCCAGAGAGCGCCGATGCATCGGCGCGCCGAGGCGCGGAGGCGTGCGGAACCCGGACGCGCCGGCCGCGTATGAGGCGCTTCATGCCCTTCACCCGTCTGCCGGGCACGCTGCTCGCCGCGGGGCTCTGCGCCGTCGCGCCCGCGGCCGTCGCCCAGCAGCACGCCGGTGACTCGACGGCGGCGCGCCCGCCCGCCGCCGGGACGCCCGCGCCGCCGCCCGCCGGAGATTCGGCGGGCGAGCCTGAAGCGCCCTCCCTCGACACGCGCGGCATCGTGCTGCGCGCCATCGCGCGCCGCCGCGCGATGCTCGCGGCGGCCGGCGGCTACCGCTACCAGGTCTTCTCCGAGCTGGTCGTACGCGACCCGGGCGAGCCGTCCGGCTCCGCGCGCTCGGTGCCGTTCTTCGTCGAGACGCGCAGTGCGGTGTACGCGCGCTACCGGGCCGGGTACCAAGAGACCGTCGAGGCGCACCGGCGCACCGGGGACGGCAGCGCCGGGCGCGACGTGGTCGCGGTCGGCGACATCGCCGACTTCGACCGCGACCGTATCGCGCTGTCGCGGTACGTGGATCTCGCCGCGCGCGGCCGTCCATTCCGCCGCGCTTTCGGCGATCGGGGCGGCGTGGCGCCGGCCGACGTGACGGTGCCGTCGCCGCTCGCCTCCGACGCGCTCGCACACTACGAGTACCGGGTTCTCGACACCGTCGCCGTGGGCGGCATCCGCGCGTTCCGCCTGGCGGTCGTGCCGCGCTCGGGCTCGGCGCCGCTGTTCGTCGGCACGATGGAGATCACCGATTCGAGCGGCGATCTCGTGGCCTTGGACCTCGGCGTCACCGACGCGGTCCGCTTCCCGCCGGTCACGAACCTCCGCTACCAGGAGCGGCTCGATGACGTCGGCGGCGGCCGCTGGATGCCGGTGGAGATCCGGCTGAGTGGCGAAGCGCGTCCGCGCATCACGGGGCCGCGGCTGCCTGAGGAGGCGGCGGGCATCACGGTCCCCCGGCTTCCCGGGCGGGTGGACTTCGAGGAGGTCGCGCGCGCCGACAGCTTCCGCTTCGGCGTCGCCGGTGCCCCCCCCGGGTTCGGCGAGTACCGCGTGATCGTCGCCGGCGCGGACGGCGACAGCGCCTCCTGGACCGAGCCGCCCGCCGTGCCGCTGAGCGACGCCCAAGAGGCGGCGCTCGTCCGCGCCGATTCCCTCGCACGCCGGCCGCCGAGCGCGGCGGTGCGGGCCGGCCGCGGCATCGGCTTCGTCGCCGGGCTCGCCGCCGATCCCGATTTCTTCCACTACAACCGCGTGGACGGCCTGTACCTCGGCGCGGGGCACGACTGGCGCCTGGCGCCGCCCGTCGCGCTGCACGTGCGACTGGGCTGGGCGTTCGGCGAGCGGACGCCGCAGTACGACGTGGGCCCCCGCGTGCTCCTCTCGCCGGCGCTCCGCCTGTGGGTCGGCGGCTCGTACCACGACGAGACCTCGAGCCGGCCCACGCTGATCTCGAGCGGCTACAACCCGACGTTCCGCGCGCTGTTCGCACGACTGGACCCGCTCGACTACTACCGCGAGCGCGGCTACGACCTCGAGCTCTCCACCCGCCTGCCCGGCCGCACGCAGCTCGACGTGGTCTTCGACGACGGCCGCGAGTCGAGCCTCGGCCTGTCGGTCACCTCGATTTCGGGCCGCCGGCCGATCCGGCCCAACCCGCCGATCGCCGACGGCCGGATGCGCTCGCTGGGCGGCACCCTCACCTGGGACTCGCGCCAGCTGCTCCGCGCGCAGGACACCGACGTCCCGTTGGCGAGCCAGGGCTGGACCCGCATCACCGTGGGCGGCGAGGTGGCCGCGCACGACGTGCTGGCGAGCGACTTCTCGTACCGGCGCTGGTCCGTGCAGGTGGAGCGGCACCAGCGCACGCTGTGGGGCGTGACGACCGTGACCGCCGCGGGCGGCCTCGCGACCGGCTACGTCCCGCCGCAGCGCTACTTCGTCGTGGACTTCGGGATGGAGTTCCTGACGTTCCAGGGCAACGGGTTCAACACCCTCTCGGAAACGAACTTCGCCGGCAACCGCGCGGCGTTGATCGTCGTGACGCACGAGTTCGACCGGACGCTGGGACACCTGCCGTTCAGGCTGAGCGTGCACGGCGGCGCGTTCATGACCGCGTTCGTCGCGCACGCGCCGTTCCCCGGCGATTCGCTCCAGGCCACCGCGCCGCACCCCTACACCGAGGCCGGCTTCGGCATCGGCAACCTCACGCCGTTCCTCTCGCCGCTCGACGTCGCGATCCATTTCACCTGGCAGCTCTCGTCGTACCCCACCCGGCGCTTCCGCTTCGGATTCAGTCTCGGGGAGCTGTAACGCCGTGGAAGGAGCGCGGGCACGGACGTGCGCGAGAAGGTCGCGCCGCCCGGCACGGTCGGGCCGAAGCTACGGCGTGACCGTCACCGTCCCGGGTGCGCGGCGCCGTCCATGCTTCGGGACGACGCCGCGCGGGGAAGCATCGTGTGATCCGTGCGGCTTACTGGCTCACGCCGAAGGTGAAGATCGTGCGCGAGTCGTACGTCTGGCCCGGCCGGAGGATCGTGGACGGGAACTCCGGGTGGTTGGGCGAGTCGGGGAAGTGCTGCGTCTCTAGGGAGAACGCGTTGCGGTGCCCGTAGACGTGCCCGCCTTTGCCCGTGATGGTGCCGTCGAGGAAGTTCCCGGTGTAGAGCTGCAGTCCCGGCTCGGTCGTGAAGACATCGAGCGTGCGGCCGCTCGCCGGGTCCACCACGCGCGCGGCGTGCACGAGACCGGGGCCGGTGCGGTTCAGCACGAAGTTGTGGTCGTAGCCGCGGCCCCGCCTGATCTGCTCGTCGTCCTGCCCGATGCGCGCGCCGATCGCGGTCGGCGTCGTGAAGTCGAACGGCGTGCCGGCCACGGGCGCGAGCACGCCCGTCGGGATCAGCGTGGAGTCCACCGGTGTGTAGCGGTCGGCGTTGATCCAGACGACCTCGCCGAGCACGTCGCCCGCGCCGTCGCCCGCCAGGTTGAAGTAGCTGTGCTGCGTCAGGTTGAGCGGCGTGGCCTTGTCCGTCGTGGCGTGGTAGTCCACGATCAGCTCGTTGCGGTCGGTGAGCGTGTACGTCACGCGCACGTCCAGCTTGCCGGGATACCCCTGGTCGCCGTCGGGGCTGGTGTGCGTGAAAACGACGCCCACGCCGCTGTCGCCCCAGAACGGCTCGGCGTCCCACACCGCCTTGTCGAACCCCACCGTGCCGCCGTGCAGCGAGTTCACGCCGTCGTTCGCCGGGACGTGGTACGTCGTGCCGTCGAGCGTGAACTGCGAGCGGCCGATGCGGTTGCCGTACCGCCCGATGATGGCGCCGAAGTAGGGCGACGCCTTGAGGTAGCCGGCGAGGCTGTCGTACCCGAGGACCACGTCGCCGAGGCGGCCGGTCCGGTCCGGCACCTTGAGCGAGACGATGATGCCGCCGTAGGTCATGGCGCGCACTTCCATGCCGTGCGCGTTGGTCAGCGTGTAGAGATCCACCGCCTGGCCGGCCGGCGTCGCTCCGAAGGGCGCTCGGGTCACACGCGCTCCTTGCTGGGGTCCGTGCGTCGCTCCCGTGGCGATGAGCCGCGCGTTCTCGGCGGCGGCCCGCGGAGGCAGCTTCACCACGGCGCGGTCGTACGTCATCAGTCCGTTGACCTCGATCTCGACGTCGGTGGTCTGGGTGTACACGGCGGCCGAGAGGCCGTCGGCCACGAGCGGGCGCAGCCGCGCGAGCAGGGCCCGGTAGGCCGACCACAGCGAGTCGCTCCGGGTGAAGCGCCGGTAGCCCCAGGCGCCGCGCTCGTTCCACAGGTGGCCGGGCACGGGCAGGCCGAGCCCGCCGAACTCGCCGAGCACCGCCGCGCGATCCGACTCCAGCGCGGGCATCCCCGGCCCGGGGTAGTCGTGCACGTCCATGACGTCGCCGGCGTTCTCGTCGGTCCAGCCGCTCGCGTCGTCCACCAGCCGGGTAGGATCGTGCTGCTTGAGCCAGGCCACGTACCGCGCGGCGTCGTGCTCGCCCCACCCCTCGTTGAACGGCACCCACATCACGATCGCGGGATGGTTGCGCAACGCGTCCACCACGCGCCCGAGCTCGGCCGCGAACTCCTGCTGCGCCCCGGGCGTGTCGTTCGCGCCGCTCGGCATGTCCTGCCAGACGAGGAGGCCCAGCCGGTCGCACCAGTAGTACCAGCGCTCCGGCTCGACCTTCACGTGCTTGCGGATCAGGTTGAAGCCGAGCCGCTTGAGCGCCAGGAGGTCGAAGCGGATGGCGGCATCGCTCGGCGCCGTGTAGAGACCGTCGGGCCACCACCCCTGGTCGAGGGTGCCGAACTCGAACAGCGGGTGGCCGTTGAGGAACAGCCGGTTCACGCCGGCGCTGTCACGGGCCACCGCGATCTTGCGCATCCCGAAGTAGCTCGTGACGGCGTCGCCCCTGTCGAGCCGCACCTTGAGGCCGTAGAGGAAGGGGTGGTCCGGGGACCAGAGCCGGGGATGCGCGAGCGGAACGGTCACGGTGGTATCGGCAGGCGCGGTCGCGGAGGCGACCGGCTTCGTGCCGTCGAGCACGGTGACGGCGACGCGCGTCGCCGGCCCGCCGCCCGCGACGACGGCGCTCACGTGCACCGCGCCCCCGTCGAGGTCCGGCGTCACGACGAGGCTCTCCACGTGCTCCCGCGGCACCGCCTCGAGCCACACGGTCTGCCAGATGCCGGTCACGGCCGTGTACCAGATGCTCCGCGGCCTGAGGACCTGCTTGCCCCGCGGCTGCGGGCCGCGGTCCGTGGGGTCCCACACGCTCACGACCAGGTCCTGTGTCGCACCGGGTACGAGCGCGTCGGTGATGTCGAAGGTGAAGGGGTCGTAGCCCCCCGTATGCTCGCCGATCCGCGTCCCGTTCACGGAGACGACGGCGTCCCAGTCCACGGCGCCGAGGTGGAGCAGCAGGCGGCCGCCGGTCGCGAGGCGCGGCGCCCGGAACGTGCGGTGGTACCAGAGCCGCTCGGAGTCGGTCACGGCGCGGCGCACCCGGCTCAGCTGCGACTCGATGGGGAAGGGCACCAGGATGCGGCCGTCCCACGCCGCGGGCTGCGCCGCGTCCTGCGGCGTCACCGCGTAGTCCCACCAGCCGTTGAGGCTCCGCCACGCGGCTCGCACGAGCTGGGGCCGCGGGTAATCCGGCAGCACCCGGTCGGCGCGCACCTCGTGCGCCCAGCGCGTCACGAGCGTGGGCGGCGCCTGCGCGAGGGCGGGCGCGGCGACCCCGAGGCCGGCGAGAGCGCACGATGCGAGGCGTGCGCGGATGCGAGAGGCGTGCGTCGTCATGGCAGTGTGTCCCAGACCATCAGTTCATCCCGCCGGACTGCGGGAGGTCGTGTTCGAAGAGGACGCGGCCGGTGCCGGATGGACGGCGGCCCGATAATAGGGAAAGAACCGTACCGGCGCCAACGAGCGGTAGCCCGCCGGCGGGTCTCCGTCGAAATCCGACCCGCCCGATGGTAGATTGCAAGAGTGTCGTCCACTCCAGCCCCCGGCCCCGTTCCGGCCGCACCGGTCACGCTCGACATCCTGGCGCCCTACAAGCGTCCGGACTGGCGGCGCAGCGTGTGGCAGGTCGTGGACACGTCCCTGCCGCTCGCGGCGCTGTGGGTGCTCATGCTGCTGTGCGTCGAGCGAGCCTACTGGCTGACGCTGCTGCTCGCGGTGCCGGCGGCCGCGTTCCTGATCCGGCTGTTCATCATCCAGCACGACTGCGGGCACGGGGCCTTCTTCCCGTCGTCCCGGATCAGCAACCTCACCGGGTTCCTGATCGGGATCTTCACCCTGACGCCCTACGATTACTGGCGGAAGATCCACGCGATGCACCACGCGACCTCGGGCAATCTCGAGCGGCGCGGCTTCGGCGACATCGATACCCTCACGGTGCGCGAGTACCTCGAGCGCAGCTGGTGGCAGCGCCTCAGGTACCGGCTGTACCGCAATCCACTCGTCCTCTTCGGCATCGGCCCGCCGTTCCATTTCGTGATCCGCCATCGGTTCCCCACGCTGGTGCCGCGCTCCTGGAAGCGGGAACGGCGCAGCATCTACTGGACCGACCTCGGCCTGGCGGCGACGGTGGGGGTCATGGCGCTGACGATCGGGCTCAGGCACTTCCTGATGGTGCAGCTGCCCATCACGCTGCTCGCCTCCTCGCTCGGCGTGTGGCTCTTCTACATCCAGCACCAGTTCCGCGAGACGTACTGGGAGCACGAGCCCGAGTGGGACTACCTGGCGGCCGGGATGCGGGGCAGCTCGTACTACGCGCTGCCCAAGGTGCTGCAGTGGCTGACCGGGAACATCGGCCTGCACCACATCCATCACCTGAACAGCCGCATCCCCAACTACCGGCTGCAGCAGGCCCTCGACGAGAACCCCGTGCTGCAGCGGGTCACCCGCCTCACCCTGCGGCACAGCCTGGCGTGCCTGTTCCTCAAGTTGTGGGACGAGGAGCAGCGCACCCTCGTGGGCTACGGGGCCGCGCGTCGCCGGGCGGCAGCCGGGGCGGGGGTCGGCGGGCCGGGTGGGGCGCTGGCGGCGGGGGATTGACAAAACCCTAGTCGGGCTTCATCTTAGCGCCCGTCGAACCGCGTACGCAGTTGCAGCAGCTTGTCGGGGATGTCATGACAGCACCGCTGCGGGGCGTTTTCCGGGCGGTGTTTTTCGTATCACAGACTTTGCACTGGCCACGGTGGCCGGTGTGTACCGGGCAGCGATGCCCAACATTTCAGGAGTAGTCGAGTATGGCGCAGGGAACGGTGAAGTGGTTCAACGACGCGAAGGGCTTCGGCTTTATCGCGCAGGATGGAAGCCAGGACGTCTTCGTGCACCACACGGCCATCATCGCGGAGGGGTTCCGCTCGCTCGCCGAAGGCGACCGGGTGGAGTTCGAGGTCAAGCAGGGCCCGAAGGGCCTGCAGGCCGCGAACGTGCGCAAGATTACCGCCTGACCTCGCGTCAGGCCGCTTCACCGGCGCCGGCTCCGCGAGGGGCCGGCGCTTTCGTTTCCGGCAGCGGGACTGCCCCGCGAAACTGTGCGCGTCGCGCCCGCGTACACTAGTTTCAGAGCCCGATATGACCACGCCTTCGCCCGATCTTTCGCGCCTGACCATCAACCGGGACACCCCAAGCCGCGGCGTCCGGCGGGCCTTCCGCACCTCGCTGCTCATCGCCGCCGGCGCGCTCGTTCTCCTCGCCGCCGGCGTGTGGGCCCTGAGGCGCGGCGGCGCGCCGGTGGTGCGCGTGGCGACCGCGGCGCTGGTGGGCGGCGGGCCGTCGGGCGGCTCCGGCGTCGTGGCCAACGGCTACGTCGTGGCGCGCACGCAGGCGGCGGTGTCGGCCAAGCTGCCGGGCCGCCTGGCCTACCTCGGCGTCTCCGAGGGCTCGCACGTCGTGGAAGGACAGCTGATCGCGCGCCTCGACAACGCCGACTACACCGCGGCCGTGGGCGAGGCGGAGGCGAACCTCGCGGCCGAGCGGGCGACGCTGATCGAAGCGCGGGCGGACCGCGACGAGCTGGTGCGCGAGGCACGCCGGGCCCACGACGTCCACGCCCAGAACGCGCAGCTCATCTCGCAGCAGGGCCTCGATTCGGCCGACAGCCGCGCCGCTCAGGCGGTGGCCCGCGCTGAGGCGGAGTCGTCGCGGGTGGATGCGGCGTCCGCCGCGCTCGGCGTGGCCCGCGCCAACCTGGAGAATACGCTGATCCGCGCGCCGTTCACGGGCACCGTGCTGAGCAAGGACGCCGAAGTGGGCGAGGTGGTGGCGCCGTCGGTGGGCGGCGGCCTCACGCGCGGCGCCGTCGTCACCATGGCCGACTTCGCGACGCTCGAGGTGGAGGTGGACGTCAACGAGGCGTACATCTCGGGCATCCGCGCGGGCGAGCCGGCGCGGATCACGCTCGACGCCTACCCCGACACCACGTTCCGCGGGTCCGTGCGCCTGGTCGTGCCGACGGCCGACCGCCAGAAGGCCACGGTGCAGGTCAAGGTCTCCATCCTCGACCACGATCCGCGCATCCTGCCCGAGATGGGCGCCCGCGTGGAGTTCCTGGCCGGCGGGCGCGCCGGCGCCGCGGCGGCGACGACCCGGCCGCGCGTCAGCGTCCCGGCCGACGCCGTCCACACCGACGGCGCGGAGACGGTGGTCTGGGTGGTGGCGAACGGCCGGCTCGAGCGCCGCGTCGTGGACGCCGGCCCCATGAGCGGCGGTATGCGCGAGGTGCGCTCGGGGCTTTCGGGCGGCGAGACGCTGCTCGTGAGCGGCGTGGAGCGGCCGACCAGCGGCATGCGGGTGACGGTGAAGCCGTGAGAGGCCGGGTAGCGGCCACCGTTCCTCTCACCTAGAATTCCCGCTTCTCGCTCACACGTCCGACGTTTCACCCCTCACCTCTCACTCGTCCGTGAGGTGTCTCCTTGGCCCTCGTCGTGCTCCGGAACCTGAGCAAGCACTTTCAGCGCGATTCGCAGCCCATCACCGTCTTCGACGAGCTGAACCTGGAGTTCGCCGAGGGCAGCTTCACGGCGCTGATGGGGCCCTCGGGCAGCGGGAAGTCCACCCTGCTCAACATGGTGGCGGGACTCGACCGGCCGACCAGCGGCACCGTGACGGTGGGCGACGCCGAGGTCAGCGCCATGAGCCCGGGCCAGCTCGCCGATTGGCGCTCGCGGCACGTGGGCTTCGTCTTCCAGTCCTACAACCTGCTGCCGGTCCTGACCGCGTACCAGAACATCGAGCTGCCGCTCCTGCTGACGCGCCTCTCCAAGGCGGAGCGGCACGAGCACGTGCTGACGGTGCTGGGCGTGGTGGGCCTCGCCGACCGCGCCGAGCACTACCCGCGCCAGCTCTCGGGCGGGCAGGAGCAGCGCGTCGCGATCGCGCGGGCGATCGTGTCGGACCCCACGATCATCCTGCTCGACGAGCCGACCGGGCAGCTCGACGCGAAGTCGGCGGCCGAGATCCTGGAGCTGCTGCAGCGGCTGAACCGCGAGTTCCACAAGACGATCCTGATGGTCACGCACGACCCGCACGCGGCGCAGGCCGCGGGCCGGACCCTGCACCTCGATAAGGGAGTGCTGACCGCGTGAAGTTCCTCCCCCTGGTCTGGGCGAACCTCACGCGCCACAAGCGCCGCTCGGTGCTCACCACCCTGAGCGTGGCGCTGGCGCTGTTCCTGTTCGCCTCCCTGCGGTCGGTGGTCACGACCCTGCGCGCGAGCGCGGAAGTCGGCAGCGAGTCGCGGATGATCGTGCAGAGCGCCAAGGCCATCGTCTTCTTCCTGCCGATGAGCTACCGGGAGCGGCTCCTGGCGGTGCCGGGCGTCAAGGCGGTGACGTGGGCGGACTGGTTCGGCGGCGTCTACCAGGACCCGAAGAACTTCTTCGCGTCCTTCGCCGCCGACGCCGAGTCGTACCTCGACATCTACCGCAGCGACTTCACGCTGCCGGCCGATCAGCGCGCCGCGTTCGTCAAGGAGCGCACGGCCTGCATCGTCGGCCAGCACCTGCTCGACAAGTACGGCTGGCACCTCGGCCAGAACGTCACGCTGCAGGGCACCATCTTCCAGGGCGACTGGACGTTCACGATCCGGGGCGTCTACCACGCCACCAACCCGTCGTTCAGCGAAGACGCCCTGATGTTCCACTACGAGGTGATCTACGAGAAGTACCCGAACTGGGTGCAGCCCGGCTGGTATGTGCTGGAGCTGAAGGATCCCTCGCTCGCGCAGCAGGTGGCGGCTACCATCGACTCGGAGTTCAAGAACTCCAGCGACCCGACCAAGACGGGCACCGAGCGCGCGTTCAACGCCGGCTTCGTGACGATGTGGGGCAACGTCAGCTTCCTGATGGACAGCATCGGCATGGCCGTGGTGTTCGCGATCCTGCTCGTCGCGGCCAACTCGATGATGCTCTCCGCCCGCGAGCGCACCAACGAGGTGGGCGTCCTCAAGACCATCGGGTTCGGCGACCGCCTGCTCTTCGGGCTGGTGATGGCGGAGGCGGGCGGCATCGCCCTGGTGGGCGCCGCGCTCGGCCTGGGGGCGGCCACCGTGCTCTACCCGGCCATCCACTTCAGCGCGATGGGCTTCCTGCCCGGCTTCTCGGTCGCGCCCGCCACGCTGGCCCTGGGGGTGGGCATCGCGGTCGCGCTGGCGCTGGCGAGCGGCCTGGTGCCGGCGGTGAGCGCGGCCCGGCTCTCGGCGGTGCAGGCGCTGAGGCACGTCGAATGAAGATCCCGCTCGTCTACAACGTCCGCAGCCTGATCCGCCGGCCCGTCTCGAGCGCGATGACCGCGCTCGGCGTGGCGCTGGTGGTGGGCGTGTTCATCGCGATGCTCGCGCTGGCGAACGGCTTCAAGATGGCGCTCGTGCGCACCGGCTCGCCCGACAACGTCATCGTGCTGCGCAAGGGCGCCGACTCGGAGCTGTCGAGCGGCATCTCCCGCGACAACGCCGAGATCATCGCCGCGCTGCCCCAGATCGCCACCGCGAGCGACGGCACGCCGCTGGTGAGTCCCGAGGTGTTCGTGCCCACCAACCTGGCGTCCGCCGGCGGCGGCGACGCCCAGCTCGTCGTGACGCGCGGCGTGACCACGCGGGCCTTCGAGGTGCGCCACGGCATCCGGATCACCGAGGGCCGGTTCTTCGCGCCCGGGCGCGACGAGGTGATCATCGGCACGGCGATCGCCCCGAAGCTGGCGCACAGCGCGGTGGGCGACACCATCCAGATGGCGGGCCGCGGGTGGCTCGTGGCCGGCCACTTCAGCGCCGGCGGCTCGGCCTTCGAGTCGGAGATGTGGGGCGAGAACGATCAGCTGATGCCGGTGCTGCGGGGCCAGGTCTACCAGGTCGTCGCGTTCCGCCTCAAGGACCCGTCGCAGTTCGAAGCGGCGAAGCAGGCGCTCGAGAACGACCCGCGGCTCCAGGTGGACGCGCACCGCGAGTCGGACTTCTACGCGTCGCAGTCCCTCGTGCTGCGCCAGATCCTCAACTTCCTCGCCTTCTTCATCACGACCATCATGGCCGTCGGCGCCGTGTTCGGCGCCATCAACACGATGTACGCCGCCGTGGCCTCGCGGACGTCGGAGATTGCCGTGCTGCTGACGCTCGGCTTCAAGCCGCGCAGCGTCCTGGCGTCGTTCCTCGCCGAGGCGACCTTCCTGGCGCTGGTGGGCGGACTCGTGGGCTGCCTGGTCGCGATTCCCATCAACGGCGTCGTGACCAGCACGACGAACTGGTCCTCCTTCAGCATGATCGCGTTCTCGTTCCTCGTGACGCCGCGGATCCTCGTCGCGGGCGTGCTCTTCGCGGTCGTGATGGGGGTGCTGGGCGGGTTCTTCCCGGCCCGGAGGGCGTCGCGGGTGCCGGTGGTACAGGCTATCAGGTGAGGGCGAGCTGGTACCGACGGGGAGGTGATGAAGTGATGACGTGATGGGGTGATGACGTGATGAAGGGGAGTCTGCAGCCCGCAGACCGCGAACGGCCCTCATCACCTCATCACATCATCACCTCCATCACTTCATCACCTCACCCGTCTTCGGTTCGAGTCGTCAGAGTAGCTGTCCCTTCCACACGGTCACCGCCTGTCCCCCCAGCAGCACCCGGTCGCCCCGGACGCCGACCTTCACCACGCCGCCGCGCGGCGAGGCCTGGTAGGCCAGGAAGTCGTCTTTCATCATCCGCCGCCTCCAATACGGCCCCAGGAC
>Ga0335078_10004238_pt1 | contig 21274 bp, 17 predicted proteins | sample Lox_Sample_32_FD_206711 | JGI IMG/M metagenome (GOLD analysis project Ga0335078, IMG submission 206711) | Soil microbial communities from Loxahatchee National Wildlife Refuge, Florida, United States - Lox_Sample_3.2 | ecosystem: Environmental > Terrestrial > Soil > Wetlands | place: USA...
CGTCAAGAACGCGGAGGAGGCCATGCCGGGCGGCGGGAAGCTGCGCCTCGCGGCCCGCCGCGACGGGGACGGGGTGCGGATCGAGGTGTCGGACACGGGGCGGGGCATCGCCCCGGAGGACCTGCCCCGGGTCCTCGAGCCCTACTTCACCACCAAGGCCACCGGAACCGGGCTCGGGCTCGCCATCGCCGACCGCATCGTGCGGGAGCACGGGGGGCGGCTCGAGGTCTCGTCGCCGCCCGGGAGCGGCGCGACCTTCTCCCTCTGGCTGCCGGCGGCTAGCGCACCGGCGTCGCCTTGAGGGCCGCCTTCCCTTCCTTCACGTAGACCTGGAAGCGGACCGTGCGACAGGCGTACTTCTGCACCAGCGAGTCGCGGTTCTTCCGGAGCTTGTGCCGGAAGCGCTCCCAGGTGAGCCCCTCGAGCGACTCGCCGCACTCCTCCCGCACCTTCAGGAACTCCTGGTAGACGCCCTGCCAACCGGCCTCGTCGGGCTCGGGCATCGCCTGGGGCGCGGCGGCCGGGGGCGGCGCAGCGGGCGGCGGGGTGGCCACGCGGAGCGGCGTCTGCGGGGCGAGGGGCTCCGCCGCCTCGAAGCGCGCCGTCCCGGTGCGCGGCGGGGGCGCCGAGGGCACGAAGGGGAGCGGCGTCGGCTGCGCGGGGCCGGTCCCGTTCAAGGGAGTGATCGAGGCCGCGAGGGGCGTCGCCGGGCCGAAGGAGTCCTCGAACAGCCCCGACCCGGGGAACGGCTCCGCCGGCGGGACCGCGAGGAGCGGGACGTCGAGGGTGTTCGCCTGGGAGGGCGTGGGGATGGCGACGCCGGTGGGAGGAAGAGATCCGGAGGGCGCCACCCGGGCCATGCGGGCGGCCTCTGCGGCGCGGTTCAGTGCGGCGGCCAGCGTGCCGAAGGTGCCGGACATGCGCGGCACCCGGGCCTCGAAGTCGCCGCGGGCGATGCGGTCGGCGACGCTCGCGAGCTCGCGGGGGACGTGGGCGGTGACCACCCGCTCCGGCAAAAGCCCGAGCGCGAGGCCGGTGAAGAAGAGGACGGCGAGGGCGAGGATCGAGAGCTGCTGGTAGAGCCCGACCCACTCGACCCAGGGCCGGGTGGAGACCGAGACCACCGCCGCCGGCCCCTCGATGCCGGCGAGGGGGAGGGCCCGGGCCCGGAAGGCCGGGACCCGGGCGAAGAGGAGGGGCACGGCCGGAAGGGAGAGGCCGAGGGGGAGGCGCACGGGCGCGAGCCGCCCGCCGTCGATGGCGGCCCCGGCGCCCTTCCGGGCCACCGCCACCACCGCCTGCTGGTCGATCACGGTCAGCGTGGAGGGAGACCGCGGGCCCGAGAGGATGGTGAGGTCGGCGCCGGTCGCGGCCTTGAGCCGCTCCGGCCAGCGCCCGTCGATGGGGAGGCCGAAGGCGAGGGTGGCGCCCCGGATCACCTGCACGGCCACCACGTAGTAGGGGGAGTCGTCGAGGCGCGCGAAGCGCCCGCTGCCCGTGCCCTCGAGCACGGTCTGGACGATGGGCTCCTTGCCGGAGAGGACCTTGTCGCCGAGGCGGAAGGAGACGGCGGACTCGGAGGCGATGGCGAAGAGCGGGGCCTTCGCGACGTCCACGTCGAGGGCCTGGGCGGCGGCGCGCAGCGCCTTCTCCGCCTCGGCCACGACGTCCACCGGCTCGGAGGCGAGCCCCGTCGCGACGCGCCGCGCCGCCTTGGGCGCCTTCGACTCGGCGGCGGCGTCGGCGATGGCCGCCACGAGCTCGGGGTCGCGCGCCGCCAGCACCGCCACGTCGTTCACCTGCCGGGCGAGGAGCCTCGTCCCGGCCTCGAACTGCGTCACGCCCGCCCGCAGGGACAGCCCCACGTGATCCATCGCCTGGTCGGCGGCGCGCTGGGTCACGAGGTAGAGGCTTGCGGCACCTGCGGCGAGGACGAGGAGTGTGAGGCCCCAGATCTTGGCCCGGCTCATGGAGCGGCCTTATACCATGGCCACCCGGACGCCAACCCCCGGTCGTGCGAAGCGCCGCTCCAGCTCCTCGTCCACGTCGAGGTCCGGGGGCCAGAGGCGCCGGCTCGTCGGCGAACCTCCCTCTCGGGTCTCGTACTCGGCGACTCTCTCCGGGAGGGGGCGCCCGGCTCGCTTCGGATCGGTCATGCGGCCGAAGGGTAGCGCTATCGCCGCCCCGGTAAAGAAATCGGGCTCGGGGCCCTCACCCGTTCGGGCCGTGGAGGGGAGCCAGCCGGGAAAAAAGGCGGGAGATCCCCTCGTCGAAGACCGCGGGCTCCGGCAAGAGCGACAGGACGAGGTGGCCGTTTCGCCCGAAGTCATAGAAGAAGCCCGGCTGGACGACGAGGCCGTCCTCCAGGAGGTCGAGGCACAGCCGCTCCTCGTCGACCGTCTCCCCCAGGCGCAGCACCGCCGTCCACCCCGCCGGTCCGGCGCTCGCGTCGAAGGGCGCGGCGGCGGGCACGGCCCGGGCCAGCGCCTCGCGGTTGCGGGAGAGCCGGTCCCGCAGGGGAACGAGGAAGCGGTCCCGGCGAGCGAGGAGGCGCGGGAGCGCGAGCTCCGCCTGGGTCGATATCGAGAGATAGCTGTCCGCGATCACCTCCAGCCTCGAGACCGCCTCGGCGGCGAGCTCGTCCGGTCCGGCGACGGCCATCCAGGCGGCCTTCACCTGCGGCAGCCCTGCCACCTTGGAGAGACCGGACAGGTGGAAGGCGAGGGCGGGGCCGGCGCTCGCGGCCGGCAGCGGGGACGGGGCGCTCTCCGCGAAGACCTCGTCGAGGAGGAGGGCGAGCCCTCGCTCGGCGCAGAGCTGCCCCAGGAGCTCGATCTCGCCGGCCCGGGCGGCGGCGCCTCCGGGGACGGAGGGGTGAACGGCCACCACGGCCCGGGTCCGCGGGCCGACGGCGGAGGCGAGCGCCCCGAGGTCGAGCTCCCAGCCTCCTCCCCAGCCCACCGGGTAGCGACCGAGCTCCACTGCCTCGAGCGAGGCGAGGAGCTCGAGGAGCGGGTAGCAGGGGGCCGGGAAGAGCACCTCCTCTCCCGGGTCGCAGAGGAGCTTCAGGAGCATGCCGTAGGCTTCGCTCGTCGAGGCGGTGAGGATGACGCGTTCGGGCGAGACGCGGATCCCCCGGCCGGCGAGGTAGCCGGAGACCGCCTCCCGCGCCTCGAGGCGCCCGGCCGGGGCCGGCTCGTAGGAGCCGAGCCGGGGGTCGGCGAGGAGGGAGGAGATCTCGTCCGCTCCCCAGGCGAGCCCGCAGCGGGTGGGGTTCGCCTCGGAGAGGTCGAGCAGGGGGCGGCCGCTCGCCCGCGCCGAGGCGAGCCTCCCGGAGAGGGCGTTCGCCTCGAGGTCCCATCCGGTGCGGCGCGAGAACATCCTCCCCATGGTAGCCGAAGGACTCCTCCCTCCGCCTTGACTCGAGGATCGAGCCGGCATATCAGCGGTCCCTCGCCCTCGCTCACGGGAAACGCGAACAGGAGAACCGCGCGCCATGAAAAAGCTCGTCGCCGCCCTGACCGGGGGAGCGCTCGCGCTCGCCGCCCGCGCCGAAGAGGGGATGTGGACCTTCAACGCCTTCCCCAAGGAGAAGGTGGAGGCGGCCTACGGCTTCCGGGTGACGGACGCCTGGCTCGACCACGTGCGCCTCTCCTCCGTGCGCCTCGCCCAGGGCTGCTCCGCGAGCTTCGTCTCGAAGGACGGGCTCGTCATGACGAACCACCACTGCGTGGAGGCCTGCCTGGAGCAGCTCTCCACGGCCGAGAAGAACTTCATCGCCGAGGGGTTCTACGCCAAGGAGGCGAAGGACGAGGTCCGCTGCCCGGTCCTCGAGGTGAACCAGCTCGTCGAGATCCGGGACGTGACCGAGCGCATGATGAAGGCGACGGCCGGGCTCTCGGGCCAGGCGTTCACGGACGCCCGGAAGGCGGAGAGCGGGAAGATCGAGGAGGAGTGCCAGACCTCGGCGGCGCTTCGCTGCAACGTGGTGAGCCTCTACCACGGCGGGGTCTACGACCTCTACAAGTACCGGCGCTTCCAGGACGTGCGCATCGTCTTCGCGCCGGAGTTCGCCATCGCCTTCTTCGGGGGCGACCCCGACAACTTCATGTTCCCGCGCTTCGACCTCGACGTCTCCTTCGTCCGGGTCTACGAGGAGGGCCGGCCACTCCATGCCAAGGACTACTTCCGCTTCCGCAAGAGCGGTCCCCGGGCGGGAGAGCTCGTCTTCGTCGCCGGGAACCCGGGCGGGACCTCGCGGCGACTCACCGTCGCCGAGCTCCGCTACGAGCGGGACGTGGCGCTCCCGGAGCGCATCGCCCGGCTCTCCGAGCTCCGCGGCGCGCTCGTCGAGTTCCAGAACCGGGGGGCGGAGGAGAAGCGGGTCTCCCAGGGCCTCCTCTTCGGGGTGGAGAACTCCCTCAAGGCCTTCAAGGGGCGGCGCGAGGCGCTCGTGAACCGCGACTTCTTCGCCTCGAAGGTGGCGGAGGAGGAGGCCTTCCGCCAGAAGCTCGCGGCGGACCCGAAGGACGGCCCGGCGGCCCTCGCCGCCTTCGGCGCCATCCAGGGGGCGGAGGACCTGCGGGCGAGCGTCCGCTTCGAGCTCGCCGACGTGATGGGAAGCGCCGGGTTCTTGACCGACTACTTCGGCTTCGCCCGGACGCTCTTGCGGGGCGCCGAGGAGCGCAAAAAGCCGAACGGGGTGCGGCTCGAGGAGTTCCAGCAGGCGCAGCTGCCGGCGGTGACCCAGCGCCTCTTCAGCCCGGCCCCCATCTACCCGGAGTTCGAGATCTTCAAGTTCACCTGGTCCCTCACCAAGCTCCGCGAGGACCTCGGGCCCGACCACCCCTTCGTGAAGAAGGTGCTCGGCGCCGAGAGCCCGGCGGAGCTGGCGAGGCGCCTCGTCAGGGAGACGAAGCTCGGGGACCTCGCGCTGCGAAAGAAGCTCTGGGAGGGGGGCCTGGCGGCGGTGGACGCCTCGCCCGACCCCATGATCGCCTTCGCCCGGCTCGTGGACCCGGACAGCCGCTCCGTCCGCAAGATGTACGAGCGGGACATCGACGCGGTGGTGACGAAGGCCTCGGAGGCCATCGCCCACGCCCGCTTCGCCCTGGAAGGCACCTCGAACTACCCGGACGCCACCTTCACCCCCCGCCTCACCTACGGCACGGTGGCCGGCTGGCAGGAGGGGAAGAAGGAGATCCCCCCCTTCACCACGCTCCGGGGAGCCTTCGAGCGGAGCACCGGGCGCGACCCCTTCGCGCTCCCGAAGAGCTGGCTCGAGGCCCAGGCCCGCCTCGACCTCGATACCCCCTTCGACTTCGCGGCCACCACCGACATCATCGGCGGCAACTCCGGCTCCCCGGTCGTCGACACCGAGGCCCGGGTGGTGGGGCTCGTCTTCGACGGCAACATCTGGTCGCTCGGAGGCGACTACGGCTTCGACCCGAAGCTGAACCGCACCGTGGCCGTGGACACGGCCGCCATCGCGGAGGCGCTCGGGAAGGTCTACCGGGCCAGCCGGGTCCTCGAGGAGCTGGCGCCCGTCCCGTAGGGGGCAAGGCCGCCGGGCGCCCTCAGGCGTCCCGGGGCACGGCGATCATGCGCAGCAGGGCGCGGCGGGCCCCGTCCGCCACGTCCGCCGGCACCTCGATCTCGTGCCTGCCGAGGCGCAGCGCCTCCCGCACCATGACGAGGTCCACCATCTTCATGTAGGGGCAGTGCATGCGGCAGCCGAGGCAGCCGTCCGCCACCACGAACTCCCGGTCGGGGTAGCGCCGCTTGAGCCCGGTGAGGATGCCGTGCTCGGTGGCGACGATGAAGGTGTGAGCCCCGGGGTGGCGCTCCACGGCCGCGGCCATGCCGGTGGTGGAGCAGACCTCGTCGGCGAGCGCGAGCACGTCGGCCCGGCACTCCGGGTGGGCGATGACCACCGCCTCCGGGCGGTCGCGGTGGACCTTCTCCACGCTGGCGCTCCGGAGCACGTCGTGGACCGGGCAGACGCCGTCGTAGACCACGACCTCCTTTTCCGGCACCCGGGCCTTCACCCAGTTGCCGAGGTTCCGGTCCGGGGTGAAGAGGATCTTTCGCTCCGGCAGGGAGCGCACCACGCTGGCGGCATTGGCGCTCGTGCAGCAGATGTCGGAGAGGGCCTTCACCTCGGCGCTCGAGTTCACGTAGGTGACCACCGCGTGCCCGGGGTAGCGCGCCTTCCAGTCCTCGAGCGACTCCGGGGAGATGGAGTCGGCGAGCGAGCAGCCGGCGGAGAGGTTCGGCAGGAGCACCTTCTTCGCCGGAGAGAGCACCTTGGCCGACTCCGCCATGAAGTGGACCCCGCAGAAGACGACGGTGGTCTCCGGCGCCTTCTCTCCCTCGATGGCGAGCTGCAGGGAGTCCCCGACCACGTCCGCCACCCCCTGCACCTCCGGCAGCTGGTAGTTGTGGGCGAGGACGATGGCGCCCTTCTCCCGCTTCAGGGCCCGGATCTCCTCGACGAGCTCGGCCACCTCCCGGGGAGAGAGCGCGCTGCCCGCCTCGGGGCTCGCCACCGGGTCGTGGATGGGGGCGAGGGGGAGCGACATCACTTCACCACCCGGGCGCCGCGGGCCGTGCGGATGTCGCCCGTGCCGGCGGGAAAGAGGCGCCAGAACTCCCGCCGCACCAGGCCCACGAGGGTCGCGGACTTGGTGAATCCGTGGTAGGCGGCCACGGCCTGGAGCATGGCCACGTCCTCGTCGGTGGCGGAGAAGCTTCGTACCTTGGCCAGGCGGGCAGCGGTGCGGGGCATCGGGGTCCTTCCCGGGACGGCGTTCTTATATAAACATTCTTCAATATTTGGCGTAAAGCTAACCGGGCGGCGGCGGCGGCGCAAGGGCCCCTTGCCCGCCGGCCCGGCTCGATGCATGGAGGGAGGGCGTGCGCCTCGCCGTCACCACCGTCCTCGCCCCCACCCCGGAGGTCGCGCTCGGGGCCGAGGCGGCCGCGGCCCGCCACCGGCTCCCCCTCTGCCGGCGCCAGGGGCGCTCCCTCGCCGAGGTGGCGCGGGAGGCCGGGGCGGAAGTCCTCCTCGTCCTCGGCTCCCGCGCCAGCCTCTGGCTGGACGGGGCGGAGGTTCCCTTCACCCCGGGGATGGGAGCGCTCCGCGCCAAGCGGCTCGCCCTCGGCGACGCCCGGACGCGGGACCCGTTCCTGGAGGCGGCGGAGCTGTCCGCCGGCGACCGGGTCCTCGACTGCACCGCCGGGCTCGGCGCCGACGCCCTGGTGGCCGCGGCCGCGGTGGGCCCGGGCGGCCGCGTGGTCGGGCTCGAGTCCTCGCCGGCGCTCGCCGCCTGGGTGGACGAGGGGCTGAGGCGCCTCGACCACCCGGCTGCCCGCCGCGTGGAGGTGCGCTGCGCCGAGCACGGCGCCTACCTGGCGAGCTGCCCGGCGAGAAGCTTCGACGTCGTGGCCTTCGACCCCATGTTCCGCTACCCCCGCGAGAGCGAGCCGGCCTTCGATCCGGTGCGGCGCCTCGCCGACCCCGGCCCGCTCGCGCCGGCGGCGCTCGAGGCGGCCCGCCGCGTGGCCCGGCGCCACGTGGTGGTGAAGGACGGGACCCCGGGGTGGGACCTGGCGCGGCTCGGCCTCGCCCCGCTGCCCAGCCGGCGCGGGGCGCACCGCCTCTACGCGCGGCTCGAGGCCCGTCCCGAGTCGGGTTCCTAGGGGCCCGGGGAGGCGAGCTCGGCGGACGGGCCCATGGGCGGCACGCGCCGGAAGAAGGCGTCCGCGTCGGGGACGACGAGCGCCTCCCGGAGCACCTCGTCCATGTGGTCCACGGTGCGGATGTCCATGGCGAGCCGGACCTTCCGGGGGATCTCGCGGATGTCGTTCGCGGACTCCCGGGGGATGAGGATCTCCTTGATGCCGCCGCGGTGGGCGGCGAGCGCCTTCTCCTTCACTCCGCCCACCGGGAGCACCCGGCCGCGGAGCGTGATCTCCCCGGTCATGGCGATGTCCCGGCGCACCGGCACCTTGCAGAGCGCGGAGACGAGCGCGGTCGCCATGGTGATGCCGGCCGAGGGCCCGTCCTTGGGAATGGCGCCCTCGGGGACGTGCACGTGGATGTCGGAGCTCTCGAGGAAGCGCTTGTCGAGGCCCAGGGCCTCGGCCCGGGAGCGCACGTAGCTCATGGCCGCCTGCGCCGACTCCTGCATCACCTCGCCGAGCTTGCCGGTGATCATGAGCTTCCCCTTGCCGGGGAGGACGGTGGCCTCGATGGTGAGGAGCTCGCCGCCGAGCTCCGTCCAGGCGAGCCCGGTGGCCAGCCCCACCTGGTCCGTGCTCTCGGCGGTGCCGTAGCGGAACTTGGGGGGGCCGAGGAGCTTGTGCACGCGGCGCTCGGTGACGACGAAGGGCTTCTCCTTCCCCTCGCGGATGACCTCGCGGGCGATCTTCCGCGCCACCGCGGCCACCTCGCGCTCCAGGGACCGCACCCCGGCCTCCTTGGTGTAGCGGTGGATGAGGAGGCGGAGCGCCGCGCGCTTGAACTCCACGGGGACGTCGGCGAGGCCGTTCGCCTCCTTCTGCTTGGGCACGAGGTAGCGCTCGGCGATGGAGAGCTTCTCCATGTCCGTGTAGCCGGCGAGCCGGATCACCTCCATGCGGTCCTGGAGGGGGAGCGGGATCCCCGACATGGTGTTGGCGGTGCAGATGAAGAGCACCTTGGAGAGGTCGTAGTCGAGGTCCAGGTAGTGGTCGCTGAAGCAGACGTTCTGCTCGGGGTCGAGCACCTCGAGGAGCGCCGCCGAGGGATCGCCGCGGAAGTCGGTGGACATCTTGTCCACCTCGTCGAGGAGGAAGACCGGGTTCGAGGAGCCCGCCTTGCGGAGCGACTGGATGATCTTCCCGGGCATGGCGCCGATGTAGGTGCGCCGGTGGCCGCGGATCTCGGCCTCGTCCCGCACCCCGCCCAGGCTGATGCGCACGAAGTGGCGCCCCATGGCCCGCGCGATGGAGCGGGCGAGCGACGTCTTGCCCACCCCGGGGGGCCCGACGAAGCAGAGGATGGGTCCCTTGATGCGCTCCACCAGCGCCTGCACCGCCAAGTACTCGAGGATGCGCTCCTTCACCTTGCGCAGGCCGTAGTGATCCTCGTCGAGGACCTTCTCCGCCTCGGCGACGTCGAGCTTGTCCTCGGTGAGCTCCGCCCAGGGAAGCGCCAGGATCCAGTCGATGTAGTTGCGGACCACGGTGGCCTCGGCGCTCATCGGGCTCATCATCTTGAGCTTCTTCAGCTCCTTGCGCGCCCGGACGGTGGCTTCCTTCGACATCCGCTTGTCCCGGATCTTCTCCTCGAGCTCCTGGATCTCGTTCTTGAACTCGTCCCGCTCCCCGAGCTCCTTCTGGATGGCCTGCATCTGCTCGTTCAGGTAGTACTCCTTCTGCGACTTCTCCATCTGCTTCTTCACGCGGGTGCGGATCTTCTTCTCCACCTGCAGGATCTCGATCTCGCCCTGCATGAGCTCGTAGAGCTTCTCGAGCCGGGCCCTCGGAGACTCGGTCTCCAGGATGGACTGCTTGTCCTGGAGCTTGAGGGAGAGGTGCGCCACGATGGTGTCGGCGAGCCGCGCCGGCTCCTCGATGGTGGAGACGCTCGAGAGCATCTCCGGCGGGATGCGCTTGTTGAGCTTGACGTAGGCCTCGAAGGTGGACTGGACCTGCCGGATGAGGGCCTCGAGCTCCACGTTCCGCTCCGCGTCGTCGGCGAGCTCCTCCGCCTCCACCTCGTAGAACTTCTCCGAGGAGACGAGCCGCCGCATGCGGACGCGCTGCTTCCCCTCCACGAGCGCCTTCACGGTGCCGTCCGGAAGCCGGAGGAGCTGGATGATGGTGCCGAGCGTCCCCACCGCGAAGATGTCCTCGAAGGACGGCTCGTTCGTCTTCGGCTTCTTCTGGGCGGCGAGGACGATGAGCTTGTCCTTCTCCATCGCCTCGTCGAGAGCGGCGATGGACTTCTCCCGCCCCACGAAGAGGGGCACCACCATGTGGGGAAAGACGAGGATGTCCCGCAGCGGCAAGAGCGGCAGGTTGCGTACGCGGGGCTCGCTCTTCCTGGTCTCGTCGTCCTTCGAAAAGATGGACACGCGCGAACCTCCGAAGGGCTAGAGACTACCACCGACAGCGTGAGGGCGATGCGGCACCCCCGCGCGGGGGCGCGGGGGAAAGGAGAGCAGGCCGGGCCTTTCGAGAGCGGGCGGCCCGGCGAGAGGAGGGCTCGCCCCTCGCGGGTACGCCCCCCGGGAGCCCGACGGAGCCTGGCGCCGTCCCTCGGCCACGGCCACGGTCGCGGACGAGGCGCCGCCCTAGGCGCTCTCCGCCTCCTTGCGAAGCACGACGATGGGCGGCTCCCCCTTCTCGATCACTTCCTCGTTGATGACGATCTCCTGGACGTTCCGCCGGCTCGGCACGTCGTACATGATGTCGAGCATGGCGCTCTCGACGATGGCGCGGAGCCCGCGGGCGCCGGCCTTGTTCTTGATGGCGGCGCGGGCGATGGAGCGGAGGGATCCCTCCGTGAACTTGAGGTTCACGCCGTCCATCTCCAGAAGCTTGCGGTACTGCTTGGCGAGCGCGTTCCGGGGCTTCGTCAGGATCTCGACCAGCGAGGCCTCGTCCAGCTCCTCGAGCGCGGTCACCACCGGGAGGCGGCCCACGAACTCGGGGATCATGCCGAACTTGAGCAGGTCCTCCGGCTCCACGAGCGCGAGGAGCTCGCCGACGTTTCGATCCTCCTTCTTCTTCGCGTCCGCGCCGAAGCCCAGGCTGCGGCCGCCGAAGCGGCGCTCGATGATGCCCTCCAGCCCGCAGAAGGCCCCGCCGCAGATGAAGAGGATGTTCGTGGTGTCGACCTGCAGGAACTCCTGCTGCGGGTGCTTGCGCCCGCCCTTCGGCGGCACGTTCGCCACCGTGCCCTCGATGATCTTGAGCAGCGCCTGCTGCACGCCCTCGCCGGAGACGTCCCGGGTGATGCTCGGGTTCTCGCTCTTGCGGGCGATCTTGTCGATCTCGTCGATGTAGACGATGCCCTTCTGCGCCCGCTCGATGTCGTGGTCGGCGGCCTGCAGGAGGTTCACGATGATGTTCTCGACGTCCTCGCCCACGTAGCCGGCCTCGGTGAGGGTGGTGGCGTCGGCGATGGTGAAGGGGACGTTCAGGATCTTCGCGAGCGTCTGCGCGAGGAGCGTCTTGCCGGACCCGGTGGGGCCGAGGAGCAGGATGTTCGACTTCTGCAGCTCCACGTCGTCCAGGTTGACCCGGCTCTCGATGCGCTTGTAGTGGTTGTGGACGGCGACGGCGAGCGTCTTCTTGGCCCGCTCCTGGCCCACCACGTACTCGTCCAGGATGACCTTGATCTCGGAGGGCCGGGGGGTCCGCAGCTTCTGGTCCCGCTTCTCCTCGCCGGCGATCTCCTCGGCGATGATGTCGTTGCACAGGCCGATGCACTCGTCGCAGATGTAGACCGTCGGGCCCGCGATGAGCTTCTTCACTTCCTTCTGTGACTTGCCGCAGAAGCTGCAGCAGAGGGTCTCGCGCTTCTCCACTCTCGTCCTCGCCGGCGGCTCGGGGCGCCGCGCGAGCCTCCCACCTTTCCCCACCGGCGCGGCGCCGGTCGTCCTCCCCATCTTACTGCGGCTTCTTCTCGGCCGCCTTCTTGTGGACGATGACCTCGTCGATGATGCCGTACTCCTTGGCTTCTCCGGGGCCCATGAAGAAGTCCCGGTCCGTGTCCTTCTCGATCCGCGAGAGGTCCTGGCGAGTGTGCTTGGCGAGGATGTGGTTGAGCTGGCTCTTCAGCCGGAGGATCTCCCTCGTCTGGATCTCGATGTCGGTGGCCTGGCCGGAGAAGCCACCCATGGGCTGGTGGATCATGATGCGGGCGTTGGGGACGGCGAAGCGCTTCCCCTGGACCCCGCCGGCGAGCAGCACCGCCGCCATGCTGGCCGCCTGCCCCAGGCAGATGGTGGACACCGGGGCCTTCACGTACTGCATCGTGTCGTAGATGGCGAGGCCCGCGGTCACCGACCCGCCCGGGCTGTTCACGTAGATGGAGATGTCCTTGTCCGGGTCCTCCGACTCGAGGAAGAGGAGCTGGGCGATGACGATGTTCGCCACGTCGTCGTCGATGGGCGTGCCGATGAAGACGATCCGGTCCTTCAGGAGACGGGAGTAGATGTCGTAGGCGCGCTCGCCCCGGTGGGTCTGCTCGACGACGTAGGGCATGGGGATGTAAGGCATCGTTCCTCCGGCGAGAGCTGGGTCGCGCCTACGAGTACTTAGCGTGGGAGGCGAGGAGCGCAACCGACTTGTCCTCGCGGATGCGCTGGCGGAGAGCGCTGCGGGCCTCGCCGCGGAGCTTGAGCTTCGCCACCGGAACCGCCATCTCCTCGGCCCGCTTCGCGATCTCGGCCTGCTCGTCCTCGTCCGTCACCTCGATCTTCTCCGCGTCGGCGATGGCCTCGAGGAGGAGCGCCCCCTTCACCTGGAGGAGCGCGTGCTCCCGCAGGTCGGCGCGAATGCGGGCCAGGTCGATCCCCATATCGCGGAGGTCCACCCCCTGGCGGGCGAAGCGCTGCGCCGTCGACTCCATCATCACGTCGATGGCCCGCTCCACCAGGGCCGGCGGGACCTCGAAGTCGTTCTTGGCGAGGGCGGCCTTGACGAGGGCGTCGTGGAGCTCCTGCTCGGAGCGGCGCTGCTCCCGCTTCCCCAGGTCGGCGCGGATGCGCTCCCGGAGCGCCGGGAGGGTCTCGACCTCCGGGACCCCGACCTCCTTCGCGAAGGCGTCGTCGAGCGGCGGCACCTGCTTCTGCTTGAGCGCCTGGAGCGTCACCCGGAAGTGGACCGGGCGGTTCCGGAGCTCCTCGTCCCGGAAGCTCGCCGGGAAGACCAAATCGAGCTCGAAGGTCTCGCCGAGCTTCCGCCCCTCGAGCTGGGGGAGGTGGCCGGCGAAGAAGTCGCCCTCCTCCACCTGCACGAGCGCCCCCTCGGCCTTCCCCCCGTCGAAGGCCTTGCCCGCCATCGTGCCCTCGTAGTCGATGGTGGCCCAGTCCCCCTTCTGCGCGTCGGAGCGCCCCTCCACCGGGACGAACTGCGTGAGGGACTCGCGCAGCCGCTCCAGCTCCGCCTCCACCGTGGCCTCCGTCACCTCGGGCGGCTTCCTCGTGACCTCGAGTCCGCGGTAGTCCTTGGGCTCGATGATGGGCTTCACCTCGACCCGGGCGCTGTAGGAGAAGGGGCGCCCGATCCCGAGCCCGGGCTCGTCCACCTGGACGTGCGGCGGGGCCACCGCGTCGATGTCCTCCTGCTTCACCGCCTCCTCGAAGGTCTCGCCCACGAGCCGCTGCACCACCTCGCTCTCCACCTGGTCGCGGAAGTTCCTCTCCAGGACCGCCCGGGGCGCCTTGCCCGGGCGGAAGCCGCGCAGCTTCACGCGCCGGCTCAGGCTCGAGTAGGCGCGGTCGATCTCCGTCGCCACGCGCTCCGGATCGACCTCGACGCGGACCTTCTTCTCCACCGGGGAGAGCTTCTCGACCTGGATCTTCATGAGGGCCTTTTATCGAATTGGAGGGGGGTAGACCTACGTGCCGGCGGCAGCCGGGTCAAGCCGAATTGGGCGGGGAGGGACTCGAACCCTCATGCCTTGCGGCACCGGATCCTAAGTCCGGCGCGTCTGCCAGTTCCGCCACCCGCCCTTTCCTCGAGGGAGGAGGAATCTCCGCTGCGGCGGGCCGTTTGATACCACGGCCCGGCCGGTCCCGAGAAGGGAACGGCGGGCCGCGCCCCGGGGACCCGGGCCCGGCGGCCGGGCCGGGGTCCGGCCCGCCGCCTCGCCCTCCCGGGGGACCGGGACGTCCTTCGCCGTTTCGTGTAGAAAAGCGAGGCGTGGACCCCTCCCACGAGCACCCCCCGGAGGCCTCTTGCACTCCGGGCTGCCCGCGCTTCGCGGACGAGGCCGTCCAGTTCTACGCCGCGCAGCGGCGCTACCCCGAGCTCCTCCAGGCCTGCCGCACCGCCGCGGCCATCGAATGGGTGCTCGTCGCCCCGGCCGCGCCCGGGGTCTGCCTCCCGGCGTACCTCCAGGGGGAGGAGCTCGTGCGCCTGAACCTCGTCGTCGGCCGGGACACCCCCGAGGTGCTCCTCGACGAGTGGGGGATCCGCTGCGACCTCACCTTCCGGGGCACCCGCTCGGATTGCGCGCTCCCCTGGAGCGCGGTGGTCGCCGGGAGGCTCAGGCCCCCGGAGCGGAAGCGGCCGCGCTTCGGCGTCATCGCCGGCGGGAAGAAGGACTGAGGGCGAGCCCGCGGCCGGGTCCCGCCCCTCGCGCCACCGCCCTACCCGGCCGCGGCCCCGTGCTCCCGGAGGAGCTTCCAGACCTTCTCCGGGGTGATGGGGATGTCCACGTGGCGGACGCCCAGGTGCCAGAGCGCGTCCACGACTGCGTTCGCGATGGCCGGAGGAGCCCCCACCGTCGCCGACTCCCCGACTCCCTTGGCGCCGAGCGGGTGGTGCGGCGAGGGGGTCACCGTCCGGTCCGTCTCCCAGCGCGGGGTCTCCATGGCGGTGGGGAGCAGGTAGTCCATGAAGCTCCCCCCCTGGATGTTCCCGTCCTCGTCGTAGCTGATCTCCTCGAGGAGCGCCGGGGCCATGCCCATGGTGAGGCCGCCGTGGACCTGGCCCTCCACGATCATGGGGTTGATGACGTTGCCGCAGTCGTCGATGGCCAGGAAGCGGCGGATCTTCACCTCCCCGGTCCCGCGGTCGATGTCCACCACGCAGATGTAGCTCCCGAAGGGGAAGGTCAGGTTCGGGGGATCGTAGTAGTCGATGGCCTCGAGGCCGGCCTCGACCCCCGGCGGGTGGTTCGTGTAGGCCGCGAAGGCGATCTCCTGGATGGTCTTCGCCCGCTGCGGCGCCCCCTTCACCGAGAACTTCCCCGGCTCCCAGACGAGGTCCTCCTCGCCCACCTCGAGCAGGTAGGCGGCGATCTTCTTCGCCTTGTCGCGGACGCGGCGCGCGGCCATGGCGCCCGCGGCGCCGGCGGTGGGCGTCGAGCGGCTGGCGTAGGTGCCGAGTCCGTAGGGGGCGGTGTCCGTGTCCCCCTCCTCCACCTGGACGTGGGCGGCCGGGATGCCGAGCTCCTCCGCGATGATCTGGGCGAAGGTGGTCTCGTGCCCCTGCCCCTGGGACTTCGTGCCGAATCGCACGAGCGCCTTGCCGGTGGGGTGCACCCGCAGCTCGCAGGAGTCGAACATCTTGATGCCGAGGATGTCGAACTGCTTCGAGGGGCCGGCGCCGACGATCTCGGTGAAGCTGGAGATGCCGATCCCCATGAGCTCGCCCCGCTTGCGCTTCTCCGCCTGCTCCTTGCGCAGGCCGGCGTAGTCGATCCCGGCCATGGCCTTCTCGAGAGCCAGGCCGTAGTTGCCGCTGTCGTACTCCCAGCCCAGCGCCGACTTGTAGGGGAACTGCTCCGGGCGGATGAAGTTCTTGAGCCTGAGCTGCGCCGGGTCGACGCCGATCTGGTGGGCGAGGATGTCCACCATCCGCTCGATGGTGTAGACGGCCTCGGTGACGCGGAAGGAGCAGCGGTAGGCGATCCCCCCGGGCGGCTTGTTCGTGTAGACCCCGTCCACTTCCGCGAACGCCTGGCGGAAGGGGTAGGAGCCGGTGCAGATGGAGAAGAGCCCCGCCGGGAACTTGGAGGGGTTGGCGGCGGCGTCCGTGTAGCCGTGGTCGGCGATGGTCTTGATGCGGAGCGCCGTCATGGTGCCGTCCTTCTTGGCGGCGAGCTCGGCGCTGACGTGGTAGTCGCGGGCGAAGGAGTCGGCCTGCAGGTTCTCCGAGCGGTCCTCGACCCACTTCACCGGCCGGCCGATCACCACCGAGGCGGCGACGGCGATGACGTAGCCCGGGTAGACCGGCACCTTGCCGCCGAAGCCGCCTCCGATGTCGGGCGAGACGATGCGGATCTTCTCCTCGGAGAGTCCGACGTGGCCGGCCACGAGCGCGAAGACGGTGCGGATGGCGTGGGGCGCCTGGGTGGTCATGTAGACGGTGAGCTTCCCCATGGCCCGGTCGAAGTCGGCCACGCAGCCGCAGGTCTCGATGGAGGCCACGTGGATGCGGGGGATGTAGAGGTCTTGCTTCACCACCACGTCGGCCTGCTTGAACTCCTGGTCCACGGCCCGGCGGTCGCCGGCCTCCCAGTGGAAGATGCGGTTGTCCTTCTTGTCCTTCTTGTCGGTGCGGAGCACCGGGGCGCCCGGCTCGAGCGCCTTGAAGGGGTCGACGACCACCGGCAGTGGCTCGTAGTCCACCTCCACCGCGTCCACCCCGTCGGCGGCCGCGTAGCGGTCGCTGGCCACCACCGCGGCCACCTCCTGCGCCTGGTACATCACCTTCTCGGTGGGGAGCACCATCTGGGTGTCCGACATGAGGGTGGGCATCCAGTGGAGGTTGTACTGGGCCAGGGTCTCCCCGGTGATGACCGCCACCACCCCGGGGACCTTCATCGCCTTCTCGGTCTTGATGGATTTGATCTTGGCGTGGGCGAAGGGGCTGCGGACGATGCCGAGATGGAGCATCCCCGGCAGCTGGATGTCGTCCACGTAGTGGCCCTGGCCGCGGATGAAGCGCGGGTCCTCCTTGCGCTTCATGGCGTGCCCCATGCCGCTCACTTCGGGGGAGGTTCGCGGATTCATGACTCGCTCCTATCGCAGCTTGTCGGCGGCGTACTGGATGGACTTCACGATGTTCACGTAGCCCGTGCACCGGCAGAGGTTCCCGGAGATGGCCTGGCGGATCTGCGCCTCGCTGGGCTTCCGGTTCCTCTGCAGGAGCGCGTAGCCGGTCATCATCATCCCGGGCGTGCAGTACCCGCACTGCAGCCCGTGCATCTCCCAGAAGCCCTCCTGGACGGGGTGGAGCTTCCCGTCCTTCTCGAGCCCCTCCACGGTGGCGAGCTCCCGGCCGTCCGCCTGGACCGCCAGCACGGTGCAGGACTTCACCGGCTCCCCGTCCAGGAGCACGGTGCAGGCCCCGCAGTGGGTGGTGTCGCAGCCGACGTGGGTGCCGGTGAGGCGCCACACCTCCCGGATGAGGTGGACGAGGAGGAGCCGGGATTCCACCTGGACCTCGCGCGGGGTCCCGTTCACGTTCACGCGGATCTGGTGCTGGGCCATAGCTACCGTCCCTCCGCCCGCTGGGCGGCCTTGGCAAGGGCGCGGGCCACGAGCACCCGGGCCATCTCCCGCTTGTACTCCACCGACCCGCGGCGATCGGCCGTGGGCCGCGCCGCGCCGGCGGCGAGCCGCGCCGCCTCGGACGCCGCGGCCGCGTCCACCATCCTGCCCTCCAGGTAGCGCTCCGCCTCCCGCGCCCGCACCGGCGTGGGCCCGGCGGCCGTGAGCGCGACGCCCGCCCGCATCACCTCCCCCTTCTTGCCCAGGGTGATCTGCACCGCCGCCGCCGCGGTGGCGTAGTCCCCCACCTTCCGCTCGAGCTTCAGGTAGGCGCCCCCGCTCTTCGGCGGGGGGAGCGGGATGCGGATCTCGGTGAGGATCTCCTCGGGCTCGAGCGCGGTGGCGAAGAGCCCCTTGAAGAAGTCGTCGATGGCAATCTCCCGCTCTCCCTTCGGCCCCCGGGCCAGCAGGCGCGCCCCGAGCGCCAGCATGGTGGCGGGGTGGTCGTTCGCCGGGTCCGCGTGGGCGAGGTTCCCGCCCACGGTGGCCAGGTTGCGCACCAGCGGGTCGGCGATCACCGCGGTGGTGTCGGCCAGGATGGGGTAGCGCGACCGCACGATCTCGGAGCGCTCGAGCACCGACTCGCGGGTGCGCCCCCCGATGCGGAGGAAGCCCCCTTCCTCCTTCACGTACTCCAGGCCGGGGATGCGGCCGATGTCGACGAGGAGGGCGGCCTGGCCCAGCCGCAGCTTGAGCAGCGGCAAGAGGCTCTGCCCCCCGGAGAGGACCTTGGCCTCGTTCCGGCGCTGGGCGAGGAGGGCCACCGCCTCGTCCAGGGTCTTCGGCGCCTGGTAGTCGAACGATGCAGGGATCATGGAACGCTCCTTTCCTGGTCTTCAGTGCGCCCGGAGCCACAGCCAGAGCGCGATGAGCACGACCACACCCACGGCGATCCAGAAGGCCGGCCTCCGCAGGGACCGGCCCGCCGCCCGGGCGGCCGCGCCGGCCCCCAGGGCGACGAGGTCGACGGGCTTCGCTTGAGCGGGACCCGCCGGCGCTCCGGACGGGCCAGCCGCCCCCTCGAGCTCGCCGCGCATGGACTCGGTGAACTTCTCGAAGAGCTGGTCCCCGACGTCTTGGATCATCCCGTGGCCGAACTGGGCGAGCGCCCCGCTCACGTTGAGCTCGGCGGAGACCACCGCCTCGGTCTCCCCCGCCCCGAGCTCGGAGAGGTGGCTCTCCATCTTCATGGAGGCGCCCCCCTTCCCCCGGACGTCCTGGCCGGAGGCCACGATGTCGGCCGTGTGCTCCGCCGGGTCGAGCCGCTCGAAGCGCATCGTCCCCCGGTAGCTCGCGGTCACCGGACCGACCTTCACGGCCACCGTCCCGGCGAACGTGTGGTCGTCGATCTGCTCGGTGACCGCGGCCCCGGGCAAGGCGTGCGCCACCCGCCGCGGGTCGGTGAGAAACGCCCAGACGGCCGGCGTCGGTGCCTTGACGACGAAGCGCTTGTCGATGTGAAAGGACATGTCCGGTACCTCAGGCGGCGAGTTGGGGAAGGAGGCGCTCCAGGGAGGCGAGGTCGTGCGCCGGCAGGAAGGAGTCGACGAAGGGCAGCGCCGCCTCCATGCCGCGCGCCGTGGGGGTGTAGCGGGGGTCGGCGAGCAGCGGGTTCAGCCACACCACCCGGCGCACCCGCTCCCGGATGGCGCGCATGGCATCGGCGAGCAGGGCCGGATCCCCGCGGTCGAGCCCGTCGCTCAGGATGACGAGCACGGTGCGGCGGTCCGCGCGCCCGCGGAGGTGCTCCCGGGCGAACTCGGAGAGGCAGTCGCCGATGCGCGTCCCTCCCGACCAGTCGGGGACGGCGGCGGCGACCCGCCGGAGCGTGGCCGCGAGCCCGCCGCCGAGGAGCAGCGGGGTGAGGCGGACGAGGGAGGTGTTGAAGGCGAACACCTCGGTGGACGGAGCCACCCGCCGGAGCGCCAGCACCAGGGCGAGGACGAAGCGCACGTGGGCGTCCATGGACCCGCTCGTGTCGCAGAGGAAGAGGAGCCTCGGCTCCTCGAGCGCGCGGACGCGCCGGGCGAGCGAGACGAGCTCTCCCCCGCTCCCGAGCGCGCGGCGCAGGCTGCGGCGCGGGTCCGGGCGGCCGCCCCCCCGCGTGGGGACGAGCCGGCGGCTGCGGCGCGCGGCGAGCCGCCGGGCGAAGCGCGCGAGGAGCCGCTCCATGGCGGCGAGGTCCTCGCCCGGGCAGGGTCGGGGCGACTCCTGCCGGAGGAGCGCCACCGGGCTGTAGCCCGGGTCGCCCAGGCCGGCGCGCCCGGCGCCGCCGGGGGCGACGCCTGCCCCGACCGGCTCGCCCTCCGGCCCGGGGGTCCGCCCGGGACCCCCCCGGCTCCGCCTCGGCCGGGAGGAGGCGGGCCTCCGCGCCAGGTACGCCTCCAGGATGGCGTCGAAGCGCTCCCAGTCCTGGCGCCGGACCTTGAGCGCGGAGCGCAGGACGAGCCGGAGCTCTTCCCGGTCGCCGCCCGGCACGAGCGAGGCCGCCCGGACCGCGTCCACCTCGTCGGCGAGGCCAACGCCGATCCCCCCGTGGCGCATGGCGCCCGCGAGGAGGGCCACGTCGAGCGTCAGGTCGGCGATCACGGCGGAGCCTCCAGCGCCTGGGTCACCATCTCGTCCAGCTCGGCGCCGCCGAGGTCGCGCAGGTCCCGCGGGTCCTTCAGGATGCAGCCCAGGGTGGCCGCCACCACCTCCGCGTCCAGGTGGGCGCGGCCGAGCCGGACGAGCGCCTGCGCCCAGTCGAGGGTCTCGGCCACGCCGGGCGGCTTTCCCAGGCGGCGGCGGCGCGCCGCCTGCATGAAGCGCCCCACCTCGACCGCCAGCGCGCCGCTCGCCTCGGGGACCCGCTCGCGGAGGATGCGGACCTCCCTCTCCAGGTCCGGGTGCTCGAGGTAGAGGTAGAGGCAGCGGCGCCGGAGGGCGTCGCCGATCTCGCGGGTGCGGTTCGAGGTGAGCACCACGAAGGGGACGTGCTCGGCGCGGATGGTCCCGAGCTCCGGGATGGTCACCTGGAAGTCGGAGAGCACCTCGAGGAGGAAGGCCTCGAAGCCGTCGTCGGCGCGGTCCACCTCGTCGACGAGCAGCACCGGCTCGCGGGATCGGGTGATGGCGCGGAGCAGGGGGCGCTCGAGCAGGTACTCGCGGGAGAAGATGGCCGCCTCGGTGCGCGCCGGATCCTCCCCGCGGCCCTCGAAGATGCGGGCGTGCAGCAGCTGGCGGGGGTAGTTCCACTCGTAGAGGGCGGTGCTCGCGTCGAGGCCCTCGTAGCACTGGAGCCGGATGAGCTCGGTGTCGAGCAGGCGCGCCAGGGCCTTCGCGATCTCCGTCTTCCCCACCCCGGCCTCCCCCTCGATGAGGAGGGGCTTGCGGAGCGAGGTGGCGAGGAAGAGGGCGGTGGCGATGGCGGCGTCGGGCACGTAGCCCGCCTTCGCGAGCGCGTCCTCCACGGCCCGGACCTCGGGGCTCACGGCGCCACTCCCGCGGGGACGGCGCCGTAGCGGGCCGGGTCGGCGAGGAAGCGCTCCCGGCATCCGGCGCGACAGAAGTAGAAGCTCTGGCCCATGTGCTCGGCGCGGTGGAGCGCGCCGGCGACGACCACCGTCATGCCGCAGACGGGGTCGACGGCGGTCTTGCAGGCGGGAGCCTCGGCGGGCTCGGCCGGGCTCCGGGCCGGGCGCGCCTGGGCCCGGACCATGTCGGCGAGGATGCTCAGCGCGATCTCCTCCGGCGTCCGCGCCCCGATGTCGAGCCCGGCCGGGTTCCTCACCCGGTCGAGCGAGCTCGCCGGGGCTCCCCGCGAGAGCGCGGCCTCGCGCAGCACGGCGAAGCGCTTGCGACTCGCCACCACCGCGAGGTAGTCCGGCCGGCGGGAGAGCGCAGCGAGGAGCGCTTCCTCGTCCCTCTGTCCCATGGTGGCCACCACCGCGAAGAGGCGGGATCCGGAGGGGTGCCCTCCCGGGAGGGGAGGCGCGTCGGCGAGGACGCGATCC
>Ga0335078_10004239_pt1 | contig 21272 bp, 20 predicted proteins | sample Lox_Sample_32_FD_206711 | JGI IMG/M metagenome (GOLD analysis project Ga0335078, IMG submission 206711) | Soil microbial communities from Loxahatchee National Wildlife Refuge, Florida, United States - Lox_Sample_3.2 | ecosystem: Environmental > Terrestrial > Soil > Wetlands | place: USA...
GCCGATCTTCGAGGAGAACTCCAAGGAGAACTTCAAGGGCATCGACATCATGCGCGCCGTGCGCAGCTTCGACCCGTGCCTGCCGTGCGGGGTACACATGTACCTGGGCGGCGGCAAGGTCCTCAAGACGGCGCACTCGCCCACCGGCGTGACGCTGGCGATGTGATGGCGCCGGCCAACGAGACGGAGGCGACGGGCGAGCGGGTCGAGGCGCTGCTGGCCGAGCTGCGATCACAGGCCGGACCGCAGGTCGCGGCCACCGCGGAGGAACTGGTCGGCTGCCTGGTGGAGCTGTACGGCGCGGGGCTGGCCAGGATCACCGAGATCCTCGGCAAGGAAGGCCCCGAGCTCATCGACAAGCTGGTCGCGGACCCGCTGGTGGAGAGCCTGCTGCTGGTGCACGACCTGCACCCGCTCGACACCAGCACCCGGGTCCGGCGGGCCGTCGAGGAAGTGCTGCCCCAGCTCGGCTCGCACGCGGGCAACGTCGAGTACCTGGGCCTGGACGAGGCGGGCGTGCTCCGGCTGCGCCTGGAGCAGAGCGGCTGCTCGGCGGACACGGTCCAGGACCTGATCGAAAAGGCCGTGGCCGGGGCGGCACCCGAGGCGGCGGGGGTGGCCATCGAGCTGGCCCAGCCGCCCGCCGAACCGACGCTGCTGCAGATCACCAGGCGTCCCTTCGAGGGGGCCCGGTGACGGAGACTCCCCCCGAGGGCTTCGGGCCAGGAGGGGGCGGACCGGGTGCCGCCGGGGTCACCGGACTGCGCCGTTTCGTCAAACGGCCGTCCGGGGCCCCGGCGCCCGGTACGCAGGAGGCGCCCGGTACCCAGGAGGTCGGCGGGCGGCGGTCTGGTCCGCGGGTACCGGACGGGCTGCCGGTGCAGCTGGGCGGCCGCCTGGGGAGCCAGCGCCAGGACGACCCGCCGGGCACCGAACGGTGCGAGATGTGCCAGACGATCCTGGACGGCCGGCACGGGCACCTGGTCGACATGGACAAGCGCTCGATCGCCTGCGCCTGCCGGGCGTGCTACCTGCTGTTCACGCACGAGGGCGCGGCCGGGGGCCGGTACAAGGCGGTGCCCGAGCGTATCTGCCACGACCCGGCCCGGCCGCTGGCCGGCGCCGACTGGAACGAGCTGCAGATCCCGGTCGCGATGGCGTTCTTCTTCTTCAACTCGGCCCTGGGCCGGGTGGTGGCGGGCTACCCGAGCCCGGGCGGGGTGACCGAGTGCGAGCTCGACCTGGAGGCCTGGGACCGGCTCGCTGCCGCCTACCCGCTGCTCGGCGACATGGCGCCGGACACCGAGGCCATCTTCGTGCACAAGGACGAGGTGTTCCTGATCCCGATCGACATGTGCTACTCGCTGGTCGGCGAGCTCCGGATGTACTGGCAGGGCTTCGACGGCGGGGCCGAGGCCCGCGAGGCGCTGGCCGCGTTCCTGGCCGGGCTGCGGCGGCGCGCGGTCGTACTGGAGCGGGGGCGCTAGAGTGGCCGACCTGATCTTCGGGTGTACCGGCGCGAGCGCGGACCGCTTTGCCGCCACGCCGACCCTGTCCTTCCAGCTCACCATCACCGAACGGTCCGGGGTGCGCGTCCACGCGATCGCGCTGCGCTGCCAGATCCGGATCGAGCCGCACCGCCGCCGCTACACCGCGACGGAGGCGGAACGGCTGCACGACCTGTTCGGCGACACGTCACGCTGGGCCGATACGGTCAAGCCGATCCAGCTGGCCACGGTGACCGCGATGGTCCCCGGCTTCACCGCCGTGACCGAGATCGAGATCCCGGTGCCGTGCACCTATGACCTGGAGGTGGCTTCGGCGCGCTACCTGCAGGGCCTGGACGACGGCACGATCCCGCTGCTGATGCTGTTCAGCGGCACCGTGTTCGTGGCCACCGAGCAGGGCTTCTCGGTCGAGCTTGTGCCGTGGAGCGCCGAAGCCTCCTACCGGATGCCGGTCTCCGTCTGGCGCGAGCTCGTCGACGCGCACTTCCCCGGCAGCGCCTGGCTGCGCTGCAGCCGGGACACGCTGGACGCGCTGTCGCAGTACAAGGCGCGGAACGCGCTGCCCACCTGGGACGCCACCCTTGGTGAACTGCTCGCCCGGGCCGCGCCCGAGCAGGAGGGCGAGAAGGAGGCGGAGCAGCGGTGAACCTCGACCCCGTTCGGAAAATCGCGGACGCGGTCCTGTACGAGGGCTACATCCTGTACCCCTACCGGGCCTCGGCGCAGAAGAACCGGAGCCGCTGGCAGTTCGGGGTGGTGATGGCGCCCGGGTACGCCGCCGCCGACCCTTCGGAGACCAGCTTCACCCGGGCCGAGTGCGTGCTGGAGCACGGCGGGCAGCCGGCCGTCCGGGTGTTCTTGCGGTTCCTGCAGGTCCAGCGGCGGACCGGGGACGGGGACAGCTGGGACGAGGCGGTGGAGCGCGAGATCGAGGCGGCCGCGGACGCCGCCGCGCTGTTCGGCGACGGGGTGACGCGGGAGTTCACCGTCGAGGGCGGCGAGGACCGCGAGCAGGCCGAGGGCGGCTGGGTCGTGCGACGCCGGGAGCCGCTGGCCGGCGCGATCACGGTGCGGGCGGCCGAGGTCCCCGGCCCGTGGCGCGCCCTGAAGCTCCAGGTCCGGGTGGAGAACCGAACGGACCTAGGCGCCGTGCCCCGGCGCCGGGAGGACGCGCTGCCGACGTCGCTGGTCGCGGCGCATGCCATCATCACCGCCGAGGGCGGGAAGTTCCTCTCGATGACCGACCCGCCGGAGTGGGCCGCCCCCGCGGTGGCCGGATGCCGCAACGAAGGCGGCTGGCCCGTGCTGGCCGACCCGGACAACCGGGTCATGCTGTCCTCCCCGATCATCCTGTACGACCACCCCGAACTCGCAGCGGAGAGCCCGGGCGAACTCTACGACAGCACCGAGATCGACGAGATCCTGACGCTGCGCACGATGGCGCTGTCCGACGGCGAGAAGGCCGAGGCCCGGGCCACCGACCCGCGGGCGGCCGCGCTGCTGGACCGGGTCGATTCGATGGACCCGCAGGTCCTGGCGCGCTTGCACGGAACGCTGCGGACCCCGGGCGGGTCGCCGCGCCCGGCGGCCGGGCCGCCGGTGCTGACCGAGGCCGGCGAAATCGAAGGGCTCGAAGGGGCCGAAGGGTCTGCGCCCTGGTGGGACCCTGACGCGGACGCCTCGGTGTCGCCGGACACCGACAGCGTGACGATCGGCGGGCGGCCGATCGCCCGCGGCAGCCTGGTCCGGCTGCGGCCGGGCGCGCGCCGCGCCGACGCGCAGGATATGTTCCTGGTCGGCCGGATCGCCGAGGTCCAGGCGGTGCTGCACGACGTGGAGGACACCCCGTACCTGGCCGTGTCGCTGTACGGCCAGCCGGACGAGGACCTGCGCATCGTGCACGGGCGCTTCCTGTACTTCATGACCGACGAGGTCGAGCCGTACGAGCGCGAGGGTGCCCCATGAGCGGGCGGACGCTGGTGGCGGGCGTGGGCAACGTGTTCCTGCGGGACGACGCGTTCGGCGTCGAGGTGATCAGGCTGCTGGCCGGGCGGCCGGTGCCGGACGGGGTGCAGGTCAAGGACTTCGGCATCCGCGGCGTGCACCTGGCCTACGACCTGCTCGACGGGTGTGACCTGTTCGTCCTGGTAGACGCGGCGCAGCGGGGCGAGGCGCCGGGCACGGTGACCGTGCTCGAGGTCGAGGTGCCCGAGCCCGACCCGGCGTCCGGGCCGGTCATCGACGCGCACAGCCTGACCCCGGACGGCATCTTCGCGCTGCTCGGCTCGCTCGGCGGGCGCCCCGGGCGCAGCCTGCTGGTGGCGTGCGAGCCGGCCGACGTCAGCGCCGGGATGGGCCTGTCCGGGCCGGTCGAGGAGGCCTTGCCGCACGCGGTGCGGACGGTGGAGGAGATTCTCGCGGGGAGGGTGGCGGAGTAGCGCAGACAGATCCGACCTGAGCTGCGAAAGGAGGTGCTTGGGATGCTGAGCAGGCTGGTCACGGCGGCCGTCATCGCCGGGATTCTGGCGTTGGTTATCGACTCGCTGCCGGACATCAAGCGGTACCTCGAAATTCGCGACATGTTAGGCCCCACGGCGCAGGAGAGGATGTGAGCGCTATGGAAGTAGTGATCGGCTTCGCCGTGGGCTACTGGGTGGGTACGCGCCAGGGGCGCCAAGGGCTGCAGAACGCGCTGGAATCGGCGCAGGCCATCTGGGCGCACCCGGAGACCAGGCGGATGCTGGCCGAGGGCATCTCCGCCGCCCAGACCGTGGCCGGCCCGGTTATGGACCGGGCCCGGTCGCAGAACCGCCGGGCCGCGCTGATCGGCTCGATCGTGGACGAGCTCATCGAGCGCCGCCAGGCGCGCCAGGCGGCGTAGGTACAGAGCCTAGGTCTTAGGCAGAGACGGGAGGGGAATGCACGAGTACGGCTTGGCCGAAGGCGTGCTGGCTACCGTGCGCCAGCGCGCCGCCGGCCGGAAGGTGGCGGGGATCCGGGTCCGGTTCGGCGTGAAGCACGCGGTCGACGAGGAGTCGATGACACAGGCCTGGGGATTCGTCGCCGAGGGAACCGAGGCCGAGGGCTCGGCGGTGGCGCTCGTCACCGTGCCCGCCACGCTCACCTGCCAGGACTGCGGGCTGACCGCCGAGACGACCGACGTGCTGGCCGTCTGCCCGGGCTGCCGCGGGGAGAACGTCGAGATCACCGGCGGCGACGAGATGACGCTCGAATCGATCACCTACGAGCCGGCCAGGACCGGCGGATAGGGGATAGGTATGTGCCTAGGCATTCCGGCCCAGCTCGTGGCGGGTGAGACCGGCCATCCCGACCTGGTCATGGCCGAGGTGGGCGGGGTACCCCGTACCGTCAACGTGGGCCTGCTCGACGAGCGGCCCGGCCCCGGTGACTGGATCCTGGTGCACATGGGCTTCGCGCTGAACGTGATGACGCCGGCCGAGGCGGCCGACGCGGTGGCCGCGCTCGGGGCCGAGCGCCGGGCCGAGGACCGCGAGGCGGCCGCCATGCAGGAGGCGATGGACGCCGCCGCCCGGGCCGAGGAGGAAGCCATCGCGGCGAGGTGGATGTCGTGACCGGGCCGGCCGCGGAGGGACCGGACCAGGACGGCGCGCGCATGTTCGTCAGGTACGCCTACCCGCCGAACGCGCTCGGCTACTGCGGTCCTGACGGCTTCCGCGATTACGCCGAGGCGGGCGTGGTCGACCAGGGACTGGTCAAGCAAGTCCAGGCGTTCTCCGGCGCCTGGCCGTATCTGGAGCTGATCTCGTCCGGCTGCGGCATCAAGGACCCGCTGGACCGCCGGGTGGTGGAGGCCTACTGGGTCGGCAGCGAGCTGCTCGACCGGGTGGCCCTGGGCCAGCTCGGCGACTCGATGACCGCGCGGTTCCGCAAGCAGGTGGGGAACAAGTTCCAGTTCCTGGCCGAGGGGGTGCTGGCAGGCGGGGTGCCGCACCACAGCTTCCACGTGTTCGGCGTGTACCCGTGGGTGGGCCTGCTCGGCAACGACCGGCTGACCAGGCACGCGCTTACCGTGCTGGACCGGTGCCGGGTCAGGTGGGGCAAGGTCACCGCGGTCCACGGCGACCAGGCGACGGTGGAGTCCCGGCCGCTGGGCTGGGACGGGCGGCTGCTGACCCTGGGCGAGCCGGCCGCCGAGACGGCCCGGCTACCCCTGAACGAGGTGGCGCTGGCCGGCGGCATCGCCTCAGGCGACCGGGTCGCGCTGCACTGGGACTGGGTTTGCGACAAGCTCACCGACCGCCAGCTCCGCGCGCTGCGCGGCTACAGCCAGCGGCACCTGGACATGGTCAACCACCGCGTCGAGCACCCCGGCACCGTCGCCGCCCTCGGCTGAGGCCGTTCACCGCGGGCTGCGAGGCGGCGGGTTGGGTTGCTGGCGTCGCAAGTGAGGGGGGCGGGCTTAAGGGGTCACGCGGGGGTGACGACCCACTGGCGGAGGTAGAGGTCGCGGAAGGTCACCGGGCCGCGGGGGCCTGGCACGGCGTCGATGTTGATCCCCGTCTCCGGCACCGAGAACAGCTTGAAGCCGTCCAGCAGGCGGGTGGTGGAATTCCAGAACGCGCCGGTGCCGGCGTAGGCGCCGAGGAACTCCGTTGCCGCGGCCCGGTCCTGGGTCACGATCGCCGCGGCCAGCCCGGAGGTCTCCTCGTTGGCCAGCACGGCCGCGGCGCGCGGCCCGTCGGCAGGGGCCAGCGTGACGGTGGCCTCGCGGCCGGAGTCCAGCGCCCACTCGTAGCCGAGCGGGTGCGCGTGCGGCGGCAGCGAGGCGGCGATCCCCAGCCGGTCCAGCCGCGCGGTCACCCGGGGCACGAAGGCATCCCACAGCGAGGGGTGCAGCAGCAGCAGGTTGAGCCGGTTGCACACGCCGAGCCGGTCCAGGCTGGCCTCGATCAGCTGCCCGGCCAGGTCCAGGTCGGCGGCCGCGTCGACGTACAGCACCGCGCCGCCGTCGGCGTGCGCCATCGTCCGCACTCCGTGCCGGGCCGCCTCGGCGGCCAGCGAGCGGGTGCTGTCCCCGCTGCCGCGCAGGATCACCAGCGGGATCAGGCCGGGCTGGCTGACCAGCGCCCGGGCCGAGGACTGCCCGGGTACCCGGACCAGCTGGATCATGGCCGGGTCCAGGCCGGCGGAGGCCAGGGCGGGCGCGATGACCTCGTCCGCCAGCGTGATGGCCGAACGGATCGCGGCTGACCCGGTCCGCAGCACGCCCGCGTTGCGCGACTTGACGAACTGCGAGGCGATGTCCACCACCACGTTCGGCCTGGCCTCGAAGTTGGCGCCGATCACGCCGACCGGGCGGCGCCGCTCGGTGAGCACCAGGCCGCCGGGAAGCTCCCTGACCGCCCGTTCGGCGGATTCGTACGGGACGCCGGCCAGGGCCCGCAGCTGGCCGGCGATGGCCTCGAGCCGCGCCTCGTCCAGCCGGAGCCGGTCCAGCAGGCCGCCGCCCAGGCCGGCCTGGCGCGCCGCGGTCATGTCCTCCTCGTTGGCCGCCAGCACCGGGACGGAGCTGCGGACCAGGCCGTCCGCGATCGTGCGCAGCGCCTGGTCGAGCCGTTCGCCCGGGACCCCGGCCAGGTCGGCCACCGTGCCGCGGGCGGCCCGCGCGGCCTCCTCGACGGCCTTGTGCGCGTCGGCGCCGTCAGCGGTCATGTCGTGTCTCCTGCGATGATCGGTTCGGTTGCCTCCAGGCTACGCAGGGGCGGGGCCTCCAGGCTGCAGGCGAACTCCTGCGGTGTCGTCTTCTCGCACGTGGCCCGCGACGGGTTGCGGATGGTGAGCGCGGCCAGCACGCCCCCGGCGGCGCAGAATACCGCGGCCATGAACGCGGCCTCCCGGAAGCCGTGGGCGAGCGCGGCCGGGTGCAGGTAGCTGTCGCCGCTGATGCCGGCCAGCGCGGGGAGGATCGCCACCGCGATCAGGCTGGCCGCCCGGGCCACGTCGTTGTTGACCGCGGAGGCCACGCCGGCGTGGTCGGCCGGGGCGGCCGCCAGCGCGGTCGCGGTCAGCGGCGCCACCATGATCGCCACCCCGAAGCCGAACACCACCGCCCCGGGCAGCACCGCGGTCAGGTAGTTACCGGAGTCGCTGATCCGGGCGAAGAGCAGGAGCGACGCCGCGATGACCACCGGTCCGACCGACATCTGCAGCCGCGGCCCGATCCGGGCAGCCAGCGCGCCGGAGCGGGAAGACAGCGCGAGCATGATGAACGTCACCGGCAGCAGCGCGGTGCCGGCCGCCACGGGCGTGTACCCGTGCACCACGATCAGCACAGTGGGCACCAGGAACAGCAGCCCGCCCAGCGCCGCGTAGACCACGAACGTCACCGCGTTGGCCGCGGAGAACTGCCGGGACCTGAACACCCCGAGCGGCAGCATCGGCTCCGGCTCCCTGGCCTCGACCAGGATGAACACGCCGAGCAGAACCAGGCCCACGGCGAGCGGCAGCAGCACGGAGACCGACGTCCAGCCGTCCGCCGACGCCGCGATCAGCCCGTAGGTGATCCCGGCCAGCGCGCCGCTGATGGCCAGCGCGCCGCGGTAGTCGAGCCGCGGCACCGGACCCGGCGCCTTCGTCTCGGGCACGTGCCTGGCGGAGATGGCGATCACCACCGCGGCCAGCGGCAGGTTGATGAAGAACACCAGCCGCCAGGACACCGCGTCGATCAGCCAGCCGCCGAGGAACGGGCCGATCGCCGTGGCCACGCCGCCAAGACCCGACCACGCGCCGATGGCGGCCATCCGGTCCTCCTCGGCAAACGAGGCCTGCAGGATGGCGAGGCTGCCCGGGGTCAGCAGCGCCCCGCCGATACCCTGCAGGGCGCGCGCCGCGATCAGCACCCCGGCGGTCGGGGCGACCCCGCACAGCAGGGACGCGGCGGCGAACCACACGACGCCGATCACGAACACCTTGCGCCGCCCGTAGCTGTCCCCGAGCGTGCCGCCGAGCAGCAGCAGCCCGGCCAGGGTGAGCGTGTAGGCGTTTACCACCCACTGCAGGCTGGCGATGCCGGCGTGGAAGTCCCGGCCGATGGCGGGCAGGGCGATGCCGACCACGGTCGCGTCGAGCGCGGCCATGCCCGAGCCGAGCACGGTGGCGGCGACCACCCAGCGGCCCTTCGCCGTGGACATCCGCAGGGCCGGGCTGGGCAGCTGGGCCGCGGTCTCGGTCATGATCCAAACCTAGCCCGAACGGGCCGGGTATCAGCTCCCCGGTACTGAGCAGCGCACGGGGCTAAACCTTCAGGCAGAGCCCCAGCGGTCCGACCTTCACGCAGAGCCCGCTGGACGCGGCCTGCGTCACGCTGGGCGCCGGCTGCGTCGCCGGAGAGGACGGCGCGGCCAGCGCGCTCGGGGAGGACGACCCGCCGCTGCCCGTAGCGCTACCGGTGCCGCCGGCCGTGCCGCCGCCCTGGGACGAGGCTGGCGCCGGATCGGTGCCGCCGCTGCCGGGGGCCGCGTTAGGTCCGGCCCCGGCCAGGCCGGGGCCGGTGGCCAGCGAGGAGCCGCCCAGGCCAGGCGGGATGGCCTGCCGGTTGCCTGAGCCGCCCAGGCCCGTTACCCCTCCCTGCGACCCGGGATGCGGGAGCGCGCCGGCTCCGGCCGATGCGACCGGGCCGGAGCCCGAGGCCGCCTCGGGTGAGGCCGGCGTGGTGGGCAGGACCCGGATCGAGACCGTGGAGAAGAGCAGGAACGCGATGGCCCCGCCGGAGAGCACCATGACCGGCAGGGTGCTGCCGGCCGGGTGCAGGCGCAGCACGGCGCCGGCCCGGCCGATGCCGGTCCTGATCCGGTCGGCGAACAGCGCGAGCGCCAGCCGCCCGGTGGGCAGCCCCGGGCAGTGGCCCATCCGGGCGGACAGCCGGAGCCTGCGCAGCGCCGACTGGCGCTGCGGCTTGGTCAGGCCGGACAGCAGGTACACCGTGGTGGTACGGCCATGACGCTCGGCCGCGACGTGTAATCCCGGGGAAAGCTCGTTCGAATCGCGGTAGCGAACCCTAATCATTGCCCAGCCCAGTAACGACCCGTGTCATGTGCACTACCCTTAAAAGGACGGAAACGGCAGGTGCACGCCCCCCCACTGAGGCGTTCGCAATCCGTACTATAGCTCAGAGCTATTCCCCGTTCACGCTAAATAACATCGCTTGCCCCCCCGGTGCGGTCAGGCCGGCTGGCGTGACGGGCGCGCATCCGCCCGGTTACCCTCTCAAGGTGATCTCCGCCCAGGCCTCTGCCGCCTCCGCCGCCTCCGGCGCGCGGAGCGGCCGCGCCGGGGATTCCGGCGGCTTCCGCACCCGCTGGGCCCTGCTCATCTCGGCGGCGGGGGGCCTGGCCCTGTACGCCTCCTTCCCGCCGGCCGGCATCTGGCCGCTGGCGGTGCTCGGGCCCGCGCTGCTGGTGCTGGCGCTGACCGGGCGGAGCCTGCGCGGGTCGTTCGGCTGCGCACTGGTGTTCGGCCTGGCGCAGTTCGTGCCGCTGCTGTCCTGGCTGATCAACTTGGCCTGGTACGCGTGGGCCGCGCTGGCCGGGTCCGAGGCGGTCATCTTCGCGCTGCTGGCGATCGGCCAGCGGCTGCTCCTGCGCCTGCCGTGCTGGCCGGTCGCGGTGGCGGGCTGGTGGGTCCTGGTCGAGGGGGTGCGGGACCGGTGGCCGTACGCCTTTCCGTGGGGCCGGCTGGCGATGAGCCAGTCGGTCGCGCCGGACGTCCGCTGGGTCGCGTTCGGCGGCGTGCCGCTGCTGAGCTTCCTGATCGCGCTGACCGGCGCCATGCTCGCCGGCGCGGTACTGGCCTGGATGGGTCCGGAGGGGCGCGGGCGGTGGGTGGCGTCCGCCGCGGCGGTGGTGACGGCCGGGGTGGTGCTGGCGGGCGGGCTGCTGCCGGCCGACCCGGTCGGGGGCGCGCCCACGGCCCAGGTGGCCGCGATCCAGGGCAACGTGCCGCGGGCCAGGAACCTGCCACAGCTGATAAACGACACCCAGGTCACGCAGAACCACGCCGAGGCCACGCTCAAGCTGGCCGCGCAGGTGAAGGCCGGCCGGCTGGCACAGCCCGACCTGGTGATCTGGCCGGAGAACGCCACCGACCAGGATCCGTTCCAGACCCCCGTCATCTACGCCACGATCGCCTCGGCTGTGAACACCGTCCGGCGTCCGGTCCTGGTCGGCGAGGTGCTGAACGACCCCCGGCGCAACGTGGGCCAGCTCTGGCTGCCCCGCCGCGGGCCGACCACGTCCTACGTTAAGCGCCAGCTGGTGCCGTTCGGTGAGTACATCCCGTTCCGCAGCATCATCTCCAGCTTCAGCGATCTCCCGGCGCTGCAGCCGATCGACTTCACCGCGGGGCGCCGGCCGGTCGTGCTCGGCGTCGGGAAGATCAGGCTCGGCGACGTGATCTGCTACGAGGTGAGCTTCGACAACCTGGTCAGGTCCGAGGTCAACGCCGGGGCGAACCTGCTCGCGGTGCAGTCCAACGACGCCGACTTCGAGATCGACGGCCAGCTCGGCGAGACCCAGCAGCAGACGGCGATGGCCAGGATCCGGGCGGTGGAATCGGACCGCGCCGTGGTGTACGCCTCGACCACCGGGGAGAGCACGATCATCGCGCCGGACGGCAGCCTGATCGCGCACAGCGGCGTATGGCGGCAGGCCATCCTCGACGCACGGGTACCGCTGGTGAGTCACCGCACGCTGGCGGACCGGGTCGGCGCGTGGCCGGAGTACGTGATCATCATGCTGACCGTGCTCGCGCTCGCCTGGGCGGCCGTGCGAGCACTGCGGCCCCGTCGTTAGCACAGCGCAAGTAAACTGCGTCCGGGTGGGCACGACGGGCGAAGGAGGGTCACCGTGCGGGGCACAGACCGCGGGTCAGCACGGCACGCGCGACGGTACGCGGGCCTGGCGGGAGCGGCGGTCATCGCCCTGTTCGCCACCGCGTGCAGCAGCGGCGGCCACTCCACCGCCTCCCCCGCGCAGAGCAAGGCGCAGGCCTCCGCGTCGGCCAAGGCGCACGCCGCGGCGCTGGCCAAGGACCTGCGGATCACCCCGGCGGACGGCAGCCACGGCGCCATCCCCGCGGACGGCATCACCGTCACCGCGGTGGCAGGCAAGCTCACCGGCGTGACCGTGCGCACCTCGGGCGACACCGTGTCCGGCAGCCTGGCCGCCGACGCCAAGAGCTGGCACAGCGCGGGCAACCTGGGCGTGTCGCAGAGCTATACGGTGACCGCCACGGGCACCGCCCCCAGCGGCGAGAAGATCAGCAAGACGAGCACGTTCCGCACCCTGACGCCCGCGCAGACCTTCAGCACCCACATCTTCGAGGGCTACAAGCAGACCTACGGCGTCGGCATACCGATCATGCTGACGTTCAGCCGGCCGATCACCGACAAGGCCGCGGTCGAGCGGTCGCTCGAGCTGACCACGTCCAAGCCGGTGATCGGCGCCTGGTACTGGGACGGCGACCAGCAGCTGTCCTTCCGGCCGCGGGACTACTGGCCCGCCTACACCACGGTCGGCTTCACCGCCCGCCTGGACGGCGTGGAGGGCGCGAAGGGCGTGTACGGCACGCACAACCTGACCCAGACCTTCGAGATCGGCCGGTCGCTGATCGCGGTGGCCAGCACGACCACGCACAAGACGCAGATCTACCTGAACGGCAAGCTCGCCTACCAGTGGCCGATCAGCACCGGCCGGGCCAGCCTGCCCACACCGGACGGGACCTACCTGAGCGTGGAGAAGGGCAACCCGGTGCGCATGGTCGGCGGCGGGCCCGCGGGTAGCTCCGGCCACTACGACGAGCTGGTCAACTACGCGGTCCGGTTCACCTACAGCGGCGACTACTACCACTCCGCCCCGTGGTCGGTGGTGAACCAGGGCACCTCGAACGTGAGCCACGGGTGCGTGAACCTGCCGCCGCTGGCCGCCCAGACCTACTACAACATGTCCATCCCCGGTGACCCGATCACCGTCACCGCCAGCACCGCGGCGGGCAAGTGGGACGACGGCTGGACCCAGTGGTTCCTGTCCTGGACGCAGTACCTGAAGGGGAGCGCGACCGGCGAGGCGGTGCAAGCCGGGCCGCAGGGCAGCACGTTCGTCTCGCCATCGACGCTGCCCGCCTCGACCGCCTCCGCGCCGCTCGGCACCTCCGCGCACGGCAACTACTACGCCGGCACGGCCAACCTGGGGTAGCCCGGCCTGGTTACGGCGCGGGAATCCGGCTCTGACCGAGCGCGGGCGGCAGTGGGCGCTGAGTCACGTAACGGACTTAATCCATTTAGCGCGGGATCTTGCACGAACCTGTGCACAAGCGTAGGAAAGGGGGATTGCCGGGCCGGTGAAAGAGGGTCAGGCCCGGCGCTTACCTGGGAGGTGGGGCATGACCCTGCGGACGAAACGAGCAAAGGTTCTCGCCGTCGGCGCGGTGGCCGGCGTCGCCGCGGCGCTGACCGTGGGACTGTCCGCGCCGAGCGGCGCGACCCCGGTGGCCAGCCACCGGGGCGGCGGTGACCACGTGCGGCTGGACCGCGCGTTCATCATCGTGCTGGAGAACCACTCGGCGAAGAGCGTGATCGGCGACCCCAACATGCCGTACATCACGTCGCTGGCACAGCAGTACGGCGAGGCCGCGAACTACTTCGGCGTGACGCATCCGAGCGAGCCGAACTACATCGCCATGACCAGCGGATCGAACTGGTTCACCAACAACGACAACCCGGCGAACCGGTTCGACCACACCAACGTGGTCGACGGGCTGGAAGCGTCCCGCATCGGCTGGGACGCCTACATGGAGGCGATGCCGGCCGATCAGCCGCTGACCGACTTCTGGCCGTCCAGCGGGCAGCCGCTGTACGCGTCCAAGCACAACCCGTTCGCGCTGTACACCGACGTCCGCGACAACCCGGCGCGGGTCGCGCACATCAAGCCGTACACGGCCCTGGCGGGGGACCTGAACAGCGGTCACGCGCCGCGGTTCGTGTACATCACGCCGGATCAGTGCAACGACTTGCACGGCGGGGTGACCGCCGCCATCGACGGGCATCCGGAGACCCCCTGCCCGTTCAACAGCACTAACGACGACCCGAACGACATCAGGCTCAAGCACAACGCCGACGCCTTCCTCAAGGGCGCGGTGACCACGATCATGTCCAGCCGGGCGTGGACACGGCACAGCGCGATCTTCATCGTGGCCGACGAGGGCGACTTCACCGGCAACACGGCCAACGGCGGCTGGGACTCCCCGGCCGGCTGCTGTGACTCCCCCGTGCTGCCCAAGGGTGACCCGGACATCGACCCCACCTGGCCCGGCGGCCTGTACGGCGGCGCGCTGGTGCCGGCGGTGGTGGTCGACCCCAGCGGGCCGCGCCACTTCGTGAGCAACGTCGCCTACAACCACTATTCGCTGCTGCGGACGATCGAGGACGCCTGGGGCCTCCCCGAGCTCGCCTTCACCAGCGACCACGCCCAGGTCTCCGCGATGAACGAGTTCCTCGGTCACTGAGGTTTCGGGGCCGGCAGTGCGCAGGGGTGCAGATGCCGAAGGTGGCCCCGGGGATTCCCGGGGCCACCTTCGGCCATGGAGCTGGATGATTCCCGGCGGACGCGCCCCTCAGGCGCTGATGCCGTGGGTCACCGTGTTATGCGTGGTTACACGTGCCCGTTCTGGCCCGGCATGAAGTCGGCCCGCCAGTTGTGACGGCCGGCGCCACGGTGGTGACGGCCGCCGTTCCCGCCGACCGTGTTGACGCTGGCCTTCTGCGCGGTGGTGCTGAACGTCGCGGCGGTCGCCACGCCGTTGTCATCGGTGGTCAGCGTGACAGGATCGGTCAGCCCGTAGTTCTTGCAGTTCAGGTTGTCGAACGAGCCGCTCAGCCGGGCCGCGAGGAAGGTGGCCAGGTTGTTGCCGAGATCGGGCACCGGCGAGGCGGTGCCGGTCTCCATCGGCGCGTCCAGCTTCAGCCTGGGCGTCGCGATGTTGATCATGTCCTGGCAGTACTGCCCCGCGTTCCGGTCGAGGTTGGCGTTGCGCGCCAGCAGCGGCATGTCGGTCTCGGCCCGGTACATGTTGGTCTTGCCGAGGCTGAACTGCCCGCCGACCAGCAGCTGCGGGTTGTTGACCGGGAGCAGCGCGATCGTGCCCTTCTGATTGGCCCGGGCGGACAGCTCGTTCAGCGCCTGCGACGAGCTCTGCCCGGCCGGGTTGGTCGAGTTGGGCGCGGTGAACGGCGTGCAGCCGAGCGCCGGATCGACGAACTTGTCCAGCAGGCCGTTGTCGCTGCCGTTGTTGACGGGGGTGTCCCCGGGCAGGCTGGCCTGGTTGGCCGCGGTGGCCTGCGCGGTCTGACCGGTGGCCGGGTTGAACAGGTAGCTCGCCACGGCGTTGTCGCTCTGGTCCTGGTCGATCAGGGCGAAGTCACGCGTGGTCTGGCAGGCCTGGCCGTCCTTGCCGGTGCCCGCGGCCGGGATCTTCAGCAGTCCGCGCCTGATCTCGTTGTTGGCCATCTGGTAGAAGTTGACCGCGTTGCACTGCGGCGTCTGGTCGACCAGCGAGTTCCCGAACGCGTCCAGGCAGTTGCCCTGCCGCGCGCCCCGGCCGACCAGCGCCAGCGCGCCGCCGTTGAACCCGACGCTGAGGATGACCTGCGAGCCCCGCGCGATCGTCGGCGGCGTCGGCGCCACCTCCGGGGTGGTGCCCTGGTCGATCACCAGCGGGTTGTACACCTGGAGCTGGCCGTTCGGCGCGAGGATCGTGGCGTCGATGAACACGCCCTCGGTCCCGCCGTTGGCCCAGGTGCAGCCGTCCCCGAGTTCCCACGGCGTGGCCAGGCCCTGGGCACTGAGCGGACGGTCCGGCACGGTCACCGTGCAGTTCGTCGAGTCCGCCGCCTCGGCTTGGGTCTGGGCGAAGCTGAACGTGTTCCCGGCCGCGTCCACCGCGTTCGATCCGGCCAGGCCGGGACGGCCCGCGCGGTTGACGGGAGGAATGCCCGCGACCGTGGCCGCGGTCGTGGCCGGCGCGGATGCCGCCACTGAGCCTGATGCCGACGGGCAGGGAGCCGCCGCGGCCGAGGCCGGGGCACTGGCCCCCGCGGCCGGGGCGCCGGCATCCGCGGCCGGGGCGCTGGCATCCGCAGCCGGGGCCGCCTGGCTCGCGCTCGCGGCAGGCGCCGCGCTGGCGGCGGCTGAGGCGCACGAGCCGAGGGCCGACTGCGCGATCGTCGTCGAGTTACCGCCGGAAACGGCGAGGATGACTCCGAGAGTCAGGCCCAGTGCCATCGGAATGGCGAGAGGTACCGCGATGCGCGCCGCGCGGCTGTTCCGGCGACGGCGCCATGCGGACCCGTGCCCGCTGAGCATTCAATCCACCTCCATGTGGGAAGTCCCCTGTCACGCTCCCGGTGCATCACGGTAGACCTGCGGGTTCGGCAAGATCGGCGAATTTTGAAGATTCGCTCCATGTAAGGGTTTTTTAAGGTTTAGGGGTGGGTTGCACCCGAACCTCTCAGATTTCTTGCCAAATCATTACGTTGCAGGTGAGGGGCAAAATGGAGGCGTCGAGATAACCTCGTGATACGCGGTTGCACGTGCAGTATGGCGCGCAACCGATTGCGAGACCGGATGGGCAGATGGCGCGGTTATTACGCCGGAGATGGCGAAGGTGGCCCCGGGGATTCCCGGGGCCACCTTCGGCCATGGAGCTGGATGATTCCCGGCGGGCGCCCGCTCAGGCGCCGGTGCCAGCGATCACCGTGTTACACGTGCCCGCGCCTGCCCATCATGAAGTTGCCGCGGTTGCGCGCACCGCCGCCGCCCTGGCCGGCGCCGGCGCCCCTGGTGGTGCCGGTGACCTTAGCGGTCTGCTGCGCGGTGCTGAACGTCGCGCCGGTCGCGACGCCGTTGCCGTCGACCGTCAGCGTGACCGGGTTGGTCAGGCCGAAGTTCTGGCAGTTCAGGTTGCCGAACGAGCCGCTCAGCCGGGCCGCCAGGAAGTTGGCCAGGTTGTTGCCGAGCGCCGGGACGGGCGAGGCGGTGCCGGTTTCCATCGGCGCGTCCAGCTTCAGCCTGGGCGCCTGGATGTTGACCATGTTCTGGCAGTACCGCGCCGCGTTCTGGCTGGTGTTCGTGCGGAACGGCAGCGGCGCCTGGTCGGTCTCGATCCGGTAGGCGTTGGTCTTGCCGATGCTGAAGTTGCCGCCGACCAGCGTCTGCGGGTCGTTGACCGGGACCAGGGCGATCGTGCCCTTCTGGTTGGCCCGGGCGGACAGCTCGTTCAGCGCCTGCGACGCGCTCGACCCGGCCGGGTTGGTGGGGTTGGGTGCGGTGAACGGCGTGCAGCCGAGCGCCGGGTCCAGGAACTTGTCCAGCAGGCCGTTGTCGCTGCCGTTCTGCTCGACCGTGGCGTTGGCCATGGCCCCGGCGCTGGCCGCGGTGGCCTGCGCGCTCTGGCCGGTGGCCGGGTCGAACAGGTAGCTCGCTACCGCGTTGTCGCTCTGGTCCTGGTCGATCATCCCGAAGTCACGCGTGGTCTGGCAGGCCTGGCCGTCCTGGCCGGTGCCGGCCGCCGGGATCTTCAGCGTGCCGCGGGCGATCTCGGCGTTGGCCATCCGGTAGAAGTTGGCCGCGTTGCACTGCGGGGTCTGGTTGATCAGCGAGTTGCCGAACGCGTCGACGCAGTTGCCCTGCTGTGCGCCCGCGCCCACCAGGGCCAGCCCGTTGCCGTTGTACCCGACGCTGAGGATGACCTGCGAACCCGCCGCGATCGTGGGTGCCACCGGCGCCACGGCCGGGGTGGTGCCCTGGTTGATCACCAGGGGGTTGTACACCTGGAGCTGGCCGTTCGGCGCCAGGATCGTGGCGTCGATGAACACGCCCTCGGTCCCGCCGTTGGCCCAGGTGCAGCCGTCCCCGAGGACCCAGGGCGAGGCCAGCCCCTGGGCGGTGAGCGGGTTGGCCGGCACCGATACCGTGCAGTTCATCGAGGCCGCGGCCTGATCCGCGTTCTGGTTGAAGCTGAACGCGTTCCCGGCCGCGTCGACCGCGTTCGCCCCGGCCAGGCCGGCCCGGTTCGCCGCGTTGTTCGGCGGGATGGCGAAGTCAGCCGCGGTCGCGGCGGTGGCTGCCGCCGAGCCGGAAGCCGACGGGCAGGGTGCCGCCGCGACCGAGCTCGCTGCCGCCGGGGCGCTGGCCGCGGGAGCACTGGCGGCGGGGGCACTGGCCGCCGCCGCGGCGCTGGCGCCGGGCGCGGCCGAGGCGCACGAGCCGAGGGCCGACTGCGCGATCGTCGTCGAGTTTCCGCTCGAGACGGCCAGGATGACCCCGAGAGTCAGGCCCAGTGCCATCGGAATGGCGAGAGGGACCGCAATACGCACCGCGCGGCTTTTATTACCGCGACGGCGCCGTGCGGACCGATGCCCGCTGAGCATTCAATCCACCTCCATGGATGTCCGCTGTAACGCTCCCGGTGCATCACCGTAGACCGGCCCGGGGGCCGTTATTCGAGAATTCTCCAGATTCGTGTTTTGTCCGGTTTTAATGCCCGGACCGCGCCGAAGCCTGGGAAATTCATTGCTAAGCGCTTACGCCGCAGGTGACGGCATACTTGCGAAGACGAAATTTCGCCGTGATAGGCGGCCGCGCGTCACGGCCCGGCCGGCTGCCCCGGATCGGAAACGGACAGTAGTTATTACGGTTCGGACCGTGATCGGCAGATCTTGCGGAGAGGTTACGGGAACGCCGGGTCCGCGGGGCGGCAGTACCGGGCCGGGGAACGAGGCGGCCCGGAGGAAATTCAGAAATGCCGGCTGGAAGCGGCGAATTGCGTCGGGTCAATGGTTCGGCTGAATAGGCGGAGTGGTGACCGAGGGGCGAATAGCCAGGCCCGTTCGGCGTCCTATTTACGGCGAGATCGCGGCGCGGGCCCGCGGCCGCCTCCGTGCCCCGGCCGCGGCGGCTGAGTAAGCTGATGCGGGTGCCGGTCAGCGTGTGGCCGGTACGGGTTCATCTGACTACTGACAGCGACGCCGCGGAGGCTGGGGACGGTCCGCTTCCGGTGGCGGGCGGGACGGCGAGCTCGGGATAGCGGACGTCGGCAACCTTTTCCCGCGGGTACGCGTCTGTGAGTAGGAGGAGCGATTATCTTGTTGCGCTTGCAGGTGGGTTGAGGCCTGAATTTTTGTCAAATTGTGATATCGCGTGAGGGGACGGTGCCGTGTCGGTATCCGGATGGTTCCGGAGGCAGCAATCATTGTCGGCAGGTAAGGAAAGTTCTGCACCTGAAAGTACCTGGAAGTCATTGAGCGTGACCCGGCCGAAGCGGCGGGGGGCGGCCCTGACCGCGAGCGGCGCCGCGCTGGTCCTCGCGGCCGGGGTGATGATCGTGGCGTTCGCGTCGCCGGGGAGCCACGCCGCGCTGGTGTCGTCGGAGGGGCCCGCGAACGGGATTAACGGGGCCTACGGGGCCAAGGCGCTGCAGCCCGCGGTGGCCCTGCAGATGGTGTCGATGACCCCGGCCTCGGGGACCAAGGGCGTCAACGGCACCAGCCCCGTCCGGGTGCAGTTCTCCGAGCCGCTGGCGCCGGACTCGCCGATGCCGACCCTGTCGCCGTCGATCGCCGGGCACTGGGCGGTGCAGGGGAACGCGGCGGTCTTCACCCCGGCCGTGGGCTGGTCGCAGAAGACCAAGGTCACGGTCAAGATCCCGGGCGGGCTGGCCGGGGTCATCTCGGCCGAGGGGGCGACCGCGGGCGACGGCGGGACGCTCGGCTCCAACCTGAGCCGGAGTTTCACCACCGGCGCGTTCAGCAACATGCGGCTGCAGCAGCTGATGGCGCAGCTCGGGTACCTGCCGATGACGTTCAAGGCCAGGTCAGGACCGGCGATAAGCCCGACCAGCGCCAGGGCCCAGCTCGCCGCCGCCTACCACGCGCCGGCCGGCGCGTTCACCTGGCAGAGCGGCTGGCCGTGGGCGCTGAGGTCGCAGTGGAAGCCGGGTTCGGCCAACATCTTGCAGGTCGGCGCCATCCGGGCGTTCGAGTCGGTGCACAAGATGACGATGGACGGCATCGCGGGCAAATCCCTGTGGTCCAGGCTGTTCACCGCGGTGGCCAAGAACCAGAAGAACCCGAACGGCTACACCTACGCGCTGGCCAACCAGCACTACCCGGAGAAGATCACCATCTGGCACAACGGCACGGTGGTGCTCACCAGCCTGGCCAACACCGGCATCCCGGGCCGCCCGACCGTGGACGGCACCTTCCCCGTGTACCTGAAGTACTACTTCACGTACATGGACGGCACCAACCCGGACGGGTCGAAGTACCACGACCCGGTGTACTTCGCGAACTACTTCAACGGCGGCGACGCGGTGCACGAGTTCGCCCGGTACAGCTACGGGTCCTACCAGAGCCTGGGCTGCGTCGAGCTGCCGTGGGCCGCGGCCAAGAAGGCTTACGGCTACCTCTCCTACGGCAGCCTGGTCACGGTAACCGGCCCGGTGGCCTGAGGCTCGCTGGGCAGGCGCTAAGCACAGAACGGGGCGGTCCCTTTGCCTGGACCGCCCCGTTCTGCTGGTGGTTCGTGACGTGCTAGATCGGGTGAACCTCTTCCGCCTGCGGGCCCTTGGGGCCGCGACCAGCGGTGTACTCGACCCGCTGGTTCTCCTGAAGGGCGCGGAACCCGTCCATCTTGATGGTGGAGTGGTGGACGAAGACGTCGGCCGAGCCGTCGTCCGGGGCGATGAAGCCGTAGCCCTTGTCCGAGTTGAACCACTTCACGGTGCCCTGAGGCATGTACTTCTCCTACTATGACGATTTCGGGAACACACGGTCGTGCGTCCCGGGTTGCCGCTACCGCTGCCCCTTGGGCCTGGCGTTTGCGGATGCAGAACGCTCGCGGTCAGAACTTCGCAGGCGCTGTGACACGTACACGAACTTCGTACAACCGGAACCCATTTAACCACTCACGGCTACCGGCTTCGTCCCGACCGGCCGAAATGGCGTCACTGTGCCCTATCGCCGTGCCTATCACTGTGCCTATCACTGGGCGGCGGCGATCGCCTGATCGGCGGGTTCGCGCATGCGGGCCAGGCAGGCCGCGAAGCGCGATCCCGGTGTCACGGCGGCGACACGCTCGGCCTCGCGGACCGTGTCCACGTCGGTGAGCTGGGGCAGCATCGTGACCCGCAGTCCGGCCTGCTCGAGCCGGGCCAGCTGCTTCGGCCCGGTGTCCGGCTGCGACATCGGCACGCCGAGGATGAGGCCGGGATCGACCTCCCGCAGGCCGAGCAGCCAGAAGCCGCCGTCCTCGGCCATGCCGAAGGTGGCGTCGGCGCTCCTGGACACGAGGGGTTCGGCCGCCGCGGCCAGCAGTCCCGGTGTCACCTGCGGCGTGTCCATGCCGATCAGCACCACGGGCAGCGGCAGCGTGACCCGCGCGTCGGCGAGCGCCCAGGCGATCCGCTCGTCCAGGCCCGCGCCGCGCTGTCCGATCACGTCGAACCCCGGGGGCAGCCAGCGGCCCGGCGTCCCCTCCAGGGCGACCACCCGGCGCGCGACCGTGGTCGCCGCGACCGCAGCCAGGGTGTCGGACAGGGAGGCCGCGGCTAGTTCGGCCGCCTGCACCGGCGTGAACGGCGGCGTGAGCCTGGTCTTCACCCGGCCCGGGTAGGGCTCCTTGGCGATCACCACGATCTGAGCCGCCAGCAGGCGGCCCGCCTTGCTCCAGGCGG
>Ga0335078_10004240_pt1 | contig 21272 bp, 25 predicted proteins | sample Lox_Sample_32_FD_206711 | JGI IMG/M metagenome (GOLD analysis project Ga0335078, IMG submission 206711) | Soil microbial communities from Loxahatchee National Wildlife Refuge, Florida, United States - Lox_Sample_3.2 | ecosystem: Environmental > Terrestrial > Soil > Wetlands | place: USA...
GGTTTACCTCGTTCCCAGCCATCACGCCTGCAGGAACGTGGCCAGGTCCTGCGTCCACTCGATACGGTTGCGGCGCTCCCACTCGGCCTCCGCAGCCCGCAGCACGTCGTCGAGCATCCGCTGCGCGTTGTCACCACGGCCCCAGCCGTTCACCGCCACCATGTGATCGAGCAGCCGCCCGTACTCGGCTTCACCTTTCACCGTCCGGGTGAACCCCAGATGCTTCGTGCCGTGACAGTCCGGGCACAGCGCGATGAGCCGCACCAGCCGCTGCACGCCACGGATCCCGTCGTCGGTGTACTCCCACACTTCGTGGGCCTCGACCGGGTGGGCGGGGCCTTTGCCGCCGCAGATCTCGCACCGGTACCCGGCGGCGCGGTAGCAGGGTTTGCGCAGCTTGTCCCACTGCAGTTTGTGCAACTGGGCGATCGACTGGCCCCACAGCGGCCGTGGCACCAGCTCGATGGTCAGCTTCGGCGGGACGGCGGGCACACGGGTGCGCACATTGAACACCGGCCCCTGCGCGGCGAGATGCTGCAGGTAGTCCTCAAGGCTTCCACGCACCTCGGTGACGGTGACATTCCCCCCGGACGCGACCACCGGGTACCGATCTTCCGGCGGCTCATCCAGCGGGACAGGCGCGACAGGACGCCATAACGACACTGGCTCATTACTTCGGCGGCGCTTCCAGATACTCATCCATCCAGCTTGAACCACGCCACTGACACAAAGGGACATCCACGGCAAGCACCGCAACAGACCAGTAGCCATGCAGTAAGAGACATACCACCCCAGCAAAAGATCAAGAGACAAGAGCCAGACAAGATCAAACGAACACCAGAACCCACCCAAGCAAAGGAACCTATCCGACACGTCACAGAAAACTCACCACCAACGTGCCAGCACAATGACAGACACACACTCTAAGATCAGAAACCGCTGACGATCAAAGGCGACAGACCACTGCATCTCTGATCGTCTGGGCGGTTCTGATCTTGGCCGCCGTAGTGATCAACGTGGAGGAGGTGTCGTGGCGATCGGGATTCACTCGGGCTATGACGCCGAGTACTTCGCGAAAGAGATGGAGAAGATGGAGGCCGCGCTCGCCGAGGCGGCGGCGGAGGGGCTGAGCGGGGCGGCGGCGTACTACACGCATGCGGCGGGGGTGTGGGAGCCGAAAGGCCGCTGGGTGGGGCAGGGTGCGCGCGACATCGGGCTTACCGGTGATGTGACGACCGGCCAGTTCCGGGCCGTGTACGGGGCGCGGGTGGCGCCGGACGGGACGAAGCTCGGCGAGACGCACATGTTCAGCAAGGCGGCGATGCGGTCGCGGGAGAAGGCGTACGAGCGGATCACCCCGGAGATGACCGCTGAGGAAAAACGCAAGATCGTGATGGAGCAGGCGGCGATCGACGGGGTGCCGCACCCGGTGTCGTACCACGATGTGACGTTCTCGGTGCCGAAAGACATCTCGGTGCTGTGGATGGCGACCCTGGCGGATGCGGAGCGGGCACGGGCCGCAGGGGCGGATGCACTCGCGGTGCAGCTCGATGCAGAGGCTGCTGCAATCCAGGGTGCGGTCGATGCAGGTGCCGATGCGGTGCTGCAGCGGATGGAAGCCGATACCTACGTCCGGACCGGGAAGAACGGGGCGCAGTGGCACCGGGCGAAAGGCCTGATCGCAGCGTCGATGCAGCAGTTCACTTCCCGCGCCGGGGATCCGCAGCTGCATGTGCACCTGGCGGTGGCGAACGCCGCGCAGCGGGCTGACGGCGCGGACACCAAGTGGCGGACGCTGGATGCGCAGCAGTTTTACGGCGGCAGCGGCCGGGGTGACTCGTACTGGGCGAAACACGCGGATGGGATCGCGCAGGAGGCGATGCGGGCGCACATCGAGGCCCACGTGCCGGGGGTGCATCTGCGGCTGAACCGTGACGGCACTGGTTACGGCGTGGACGGCATGGCGCGGGAGCTGCCGGACGGGTTTTCCAGCCGCACCGTGCACATCGACGATGCGACCGCACAGCTGCGGGAGAAATTCGTCAGCGAGAAGGGGCGTGAGCCGAACCGCCGCGAGCTGATGAAGCTGCGCGATCATGCAACTCTGCTGACCCGGGAAGCCAAACCCGACCATGCCGTGACCCAGGCCGAGGCGATCGCACAGTGGGAGGAGACGGCCCGGCACATCGAGGGGCAGCAACTGCGTCACGTCCGCGACGATGTGCACGCCGCCGCTGCGGCGGCTGCACCTGTGGTGCACCTCGATGCGGATGAGCGGGCCCGGGTGATGCAGGCGGCGCTGGCGACGGTGCAGCGGGAGCACAGCACCTGGACCCCTGATCACCTGTGGGCAGCGATGTGGGCGATCTCGCACAACCTGCCCGAGGCTGGCCGGGAGCAGCTGATCGACGAGATGACCGCCGAGATCGTCGGCAGTCACGACGTGTACAACCTGGCCGCGAAATCCACCCTGGACCTGTCGCCGCTCGGGTTGCGGCAGGACGGCACCCCGGCGTCGGTGAAACCGTACGGCGACCGGTACTGCACGGCCGGGCAGCTGGACCTGGAAAGCTACCTGATCAAAGCGGGCAGCCGCAGGATGGCGCCGATCATGTCGGCGGAGCGTGCCGCTGAGCTGATCGCGGGGGACAGCCTGTCCGGCGACCAGCGGCAGGCGGTCATCGGCATGGCGTCATCCGGTAAGGCCGTTGATCTGCTCACCGGCCCGGCCGGGAGCGGCAAAACCACCACGCTGAACGTGTTCCGCCGGATCGTCGAGGAGGAAACTGGACGGCGGGTGATCGGGGTCGCCCCGTCGAGTGTCGCGGCGCAGCAGATGCGCGAGGCCGGGCTGACGGATGTGCATAACCTGGCCGACTTCCTGGGGAAAATCGAAGGCTCCGACGAGACCCGTGGGCATCTGCCCATCGGCTGCGGCGAGGTGCTGATTCTCGACGAGGCGGGGATGACCGCGCTGCGGGAGATGGCGGACACCGAGCAGATCACCCGCCGCAACGGCGCCTACCTGCTGATGGTGGGCGACGAGATGCAGCTCGACGCGCCGGAGGCCGGGGGCGGCTTCCGGTTGCTCAAGAACAGCCATGGCAGTCACGAACTGACCACCTTGTGGCGGTTCAAAGAGGAGTGGGAAGGCCCGGCGACCCTGCAGCTGCGTGAGGGTGACGCCAGCGCGGAGCAGGAGTACGCGGACCGGGGGCGGATCACCGAGGGCGCCACGGCCGAGGTGCAGGAGGCGGCGGCCAGCGCATGGCTTGCTGACTACCTGGCGGGGAAAGATTCGCTGCTGGTCACCAGGAGCAACGACGCGGCCAGTGAGCTGGCGGCGCGGGTGCGGTCCAGCCTGATCGGCGAAGGCCGGGTCAGTGAGCGCCCCGAGATCGTGCTGGGCCGGGACGGGAACGAGGCCAGCACCGGGGATCTGATCATGGTGCGGCAGAATGACCGGCACATCGACGCCGGTGGCGGGATGACGCTGATGAACCGCCACGTCCTGCGGTTCCATGGCATCAACCGGATCGGCCGCGCCGTTGTGGAGCGGGAGACCGGCGACGGCATGTCGGAGATGTTCACCTTGCCGCCGGGCTACCTGCAAAAACACGGCCAGCTCGCCTACGCGGGCAACACCCATGTGGCGCAGGGCCGCACCGTGGACACATCCCACAAGGTGCAGGTACCGGGTGATTCCCGGGCGGACGACTATGTCGCACGGTCCCGCGGCCGCGAGGCCAACAACGTTTACACCGCCACGGACATGCCGGGTAAATCCGAACTGGACGGGCCGATGGCCGAGGCCGGTGACCGGGTGCGGGAACGCATCACCGGCCGCGAATCCGGTGATCTGACCGCCACCGAGTACATCCGGCAGGAGCAGGACCGCACGGAGGCGATGCCGTTCCTGGTGGACGTGCTGCGCCAGGCCACGGCGAAGGCCAACGAGGCGGCGGCGGAGGAGCTGCTGCGGGAACGGCTCGGCGCGGACGGCTACGAGCGGTTCAGCACCGACCCGGAGCGGTACCTGGTGCACCGCCGGATCCGTGACCTGCAGCTCAACGGCCACGACCTGGGCGAAGCCCTGACCGAAGCCACGGGGCGGGACTTTGAGGGCGCCCGGTCGGTCGCCGGGGTCATCCACGGGCGGCTGCGCCGTCTCGGCGGCGAGCAGCAGGCGGGGCTGGCGTCGTGGCAGGGTGTCACACCGGAGGTGAAGGACCCGGCGCTGGGTGAGCTGGCCCGGGCCGCCGCGGCGAAGGCCGATGAGCGGACCGCGTGGCTGGGTGAGCAGGCCGCCGCTGACCGCCCAGCGTGGGCGGTCAGGGCGTTCGGCGATGTGCCGGATGGCCGCCTGGAGCGGGAGGATTGGGTGCAGCGCGTGGCACCGGTCGCCGCGTACCGCGAACTCACTGGTATCGCCGGCCCGGATCAGGTGATCGGTGACCCGCCGTCAGCGGGTAACGCCGAATGGTCGGCCGCGTGGCGGCAGGCGGCGCGGGCGCTGGGTCTGAGCGGCAGGCCGGACGGTGAGCTGCACGCCGATGTGCTCGCCGGTGAACGCGCCGGGCCGTGGGCACCGCCGGACACATCGGCCGAACTGCAGGACATGCGGCGGGCTGCGGCTGACGTGCAGGAGGGCGCGGGCCTCGCAGAGGGCGCCGAGTTGCAGGAGTCGTATTCGGCGCTGGCGACCCAGATCTGCGTCCGGGAAACCGAGCTTGAGGCCGCACAGCAGCGCCGCACCGAGTGGGATACGACGATGGCACCGGTCACCGATGCGGCGGCCGGCGCGGAAGCCGAACTGGCGCGGCGGGAAGCCCTGACCGGTGCCTCACGCGACCAGGCCCCTGCGGATGTGGCGGGCATGCTGCCGGACCTTGAGGAGCAAGGCCGGGACAGGTTCGCTGAGGCGTCGGCCGCGTACTGGGCGGACATGGCCGACTATGAGCACGCGGCGGCGGCGCAGGCGGCCTGGCTCGGGCGGGAATCTGAGGCCGGGCCGGAGCTAGCCGTGGACGATGAGCTGGAGCTTGAGTGAGCCGCTGGGAACACAGCAGCGCCCCGCAGGCCTGTACCTGCGGGGCGCTGCTGTTACGGCTCAGCGGGCGATACGCATCCGCCTGAGGCTGCATCCGGTGCTGCCCTGGCAGTCCTTCAGCACTTTCGCCTCCAGGCGGCCGGTGACGCCGGGCAGCACCCGGTCGTGCCAGGTGACCGCGTGCGCGAGACTCGGCCGGTCCCGCTCGTAAGCGAGCTGCCACGCGCGCCACAGCACGGACAGCTCCCACAGCGCGGCCGGGTGATCCGGCCAGCAGTCCCGCAGCCAGGTGCAGTAGGCGCCGTAGTGTGGCAGCAGGACCCCGTCGACCCAGTCACGCAGGTCGCCAAGCTGCGTGTGCCAGGCCTCGGCGTCGGCGATGATCCAGGTGACGGCGGCGGGGTGGATTCCTTCGCCGGTGGCGTCCCGCAGCTCGGCGTGCAGGTCGGCGACGGCCTGGCGCAGCCGGGCGACCTCGGCGGCGACCGCCATACCAGGATCGGGCATGCTCATGATCCGGCCTCCTTGTGCTGGCCGTTGCCGTTGCCGGTGGCGACGAGGTCGCGGTCCGGCACGGGCAGTTCGACGGTGGGCGGCAGCACCCGCACCTGCTCCACCGTGTGGGCGGGCGCCACTGCCGTGACCGGCGCCGGGGCCTTGCTGGCCTGGCGCACGTCGCGGCGCTTCCACACCCGCTGGATTTTCACAGCGGCCGGCGGCAGGTTCCGGCGGATGATGAAGCACCACCAGTCGGGCAGCTGGTGCAGCACCTCCACCGGGACGACCGGCACATGCCTCGCGCCGTCGCCATCGGTGACCCGGATGTGGCCGAACATCTGCGACATGTGCTCCAGGGTTTTCGCGTCGGTGATGCCGCCGAACATCATCTTGATCCCGGCGCAGTCCATGATGGTCTGCGCCCCGGCCTGGCCCCACCGTTCCACGAGCTGCCCGTGCCCGTGCACGACGGCAGCGATGACGATGCCTTTGCCGCCGCTGTCGGCCATCCACTTGTTAATGGGTACCGGGCAGATCTGGGTCAGCTCGTCGAGCGCCATCAGCAGCGGCGGGTCAAGCCGTCCCCTGGGCTGCCTGCTGCCGGTCAGACCGGCCATGAAGTGGATGTATTCGGCCAGGGCGCGGAACACGGTGGCGATCGGCCCGTCCTCACCGGAGCCGATCATGTACAGGGTGCCGTTGTCGCGGACGAACTTCGCCGCGTCGAAGCTGTCGCCGGCGCCTGGGGAGCAGGCTTCGGCGAGATCCGGCGACGCGAGCCACGACAGGGCCGGTCCCATGGTGCCGCGCACCGAGTCGGCGAACTTGCTGGGGTCTTTGCGGACTTCCCGCAGCGCCGACAGCAGCGGCTCGGGTTCCCCGCCGAACCGGTGGCCGCGCAGGATCTCCTCCGCGTTGTGGTCGCCGTCCCGGCACACCCAGGCGTACACGGTGCCGATTCTCAGGCTGCCGAGCGCTGCCGCGTACAGCAGGGCCGCGAGCGCGGTCCCGGCCTTCGACTGCCAGAAGACCATTTCGCCTTCGTATTTCTCGCCGATCAGCCACATGGCGACCCGGTAGGCCATGAGCGGGTCGGCGCATTCGAGCACCATGTTCCACTGGACGTTGGACGCGACGCCGCTGACGTGCAGCGGATCGAACACGTACACCGGGCCACGGCGGGCGCGCAGCACATGGGTGTGACCGTACATGTCGGGTTTGGTGCTGGTGACCACCACCGGGCCAGGGTGGCCGACGACGCGGGTGCCGAGGTACGCGGTCTTGCCGGTCCGTGGCAGCGCGAAGATGATCGTCTGGTCTTCGAGGCTGGCGTACACGCGTTTGCCCCACTGGCCGCGGCCGAGCGGCACCGCGTAGCCCGCCGGGTCGGTGCGCAGCCGCTGCAGGCGGCTGGTGGAGGGCCGTGCCTTGCCGCCGTGGCCGAGGGCGGCGCGGGTGCGCGACCACCGGTACGCCATGCCCGGCAGTGTCGTCCAGCCGGGCCCGGGGCGCAGCCACAGCTGCATGCGCGCCACCATCACCCGGGTGCGGTTCACTGCTGCCGCGTGCTTGCTGAGCGCGAACCGGTGAAACAGGGCCGTGGCCAGCGTGAGAATGAACGCTGAGGCGATCGTGATAGGCAGCACACCGCTCATCGGGCCGCCCCGTTCTTGAGGTAGTCAGAGATGTAGTTGCGGGCGGATCCGGCGGTGAGGCCTGCCTGCGGGGCAAGCTCGGCCGCCACCTGCGACACGTTCACCGTGTCCCCGTACTGCGGATGGTCCCGGTACAGGGCGAGCAGTCTGGCTTTACCTGTCGGTGGCGGCTCCAGTTGCGGCGTATCGGTAAGCTCCGCCGCTGCCTGCGCACGGCTGGGAAGTCCGGGCAGCGGGGTGGCGGCGAGGACCATCCGCCGGGCCCCGGACGCGGTCGACCGTGGCGCGACCGCGAACCGCAGCGACCACAGCACCACCCGGCCCACCACCGCGAGCGATGTGATCTCGTCCCCGGCCTCGATCGACCGGATCACCGAGATGAGGGTGTCGCTGGCCAGGGTGTACAGCACGGGCGCCATCACCCACACCGCCAGCGCCGTCATGCCGGTGGAGGAGGCGAGGGCGTTCATGGCGATCGAGATGCCGACGCACGCCACGTTCAGCACCCGCGGCCGTACGGCCTGCTTGCCGCGCAACGCCAGGGCGATACCCAGGCAGGCGAAGACGACGGCCCCGGCGTCGGGGATCCCGGCCTGCAGTGCCGCGATCGCCACGGAATGCTTGAAGCGGTAGATCATCTGGTACTGGGCCTGGAACGACACTGCCGCCGCCGCCGCCGCGAGGAGGCCGAGAGCGAATGTCGCGGCCCGCAGCCACCGGGCCGCCCGGTCCGGCTCGGGCCGGTCCTGCCGGGCGAGCCAGGGGAAGAAATGCCGGGGCTTGGTGATCAGGACGGTGCGGTCGCCGTTGGCGTGACCGCCGAGCAGCTGGTGCCCGTTCAGTCCGTACGGGCGTTCATCTGCGGAAACTGGCATCAGGCCACCGCCTCGACGAGCACGCGGGTGGAGATGACCGCGAGCCGGTCCATGACGCGGGTCAGCTGGGCCCGGGTGAGGTTACCGTCCGCTTCCGCTTCGACGTACCGGGCGAAGTGATCACGGTCGGGGCCGGTACGGCATGGTGTCCCGGCGGGGGCGTAGCAGAAGCCGCACGGCAGGAAGCGTGCCGCTTCTACCGGGGGCAGGTTCGTGACCTGCTTAATCGGCTGTGCGAATGTGGACATGGGTCGTCGTTTCCTTTCAGAGGGTGGTCGGCCCAAGGCGGCCCCGGTGCTTTGATCACCGGGGCCCGCCGCTTTCTCCAGCGCCGCAGTGTTGTACGACACTCACCGATCGTGGCAGGTGCCGTAAGGCCGGTCAAGAGATTGTTTTACAACAGTTGGCCCGCATCTCTTTCCTTCGGCACGGCGTCCTGGGACAGTTTGTTGTACGACAGTCGCTACTCAAGGAGAGATCACAATGGCGGACCTGACCGCCCGGCTGCGGGAACTGATCGCCCAGGGCGCCTACATGCCAGGCGACCGGCTCCCCAACTTTCGCCAGCTCATGGCCGACTACAGCATCGGATCGAGCGTTACGCTCGACCGTTCACTGCGCGACCTTGAATCCGAAGGGCTCATCACCCGCCGGCAGGGCTCGGGCATTTTCATCCGCAAACGGCACACCATCACACGGGACCTCATCGGCCAGCTGAAGCTCGAGCACCGGCGGGCGGCCAGCGGCGAACACGGTGGCGGCCTGTTCGAAGCCACCACCGCCACACCCGCCGACGTCGAAACGACCTACACCGAAATGCCCGCGCCCGGCCCAGTCGCCGCGGCACTCGGCCTGAGCATCGGCGCACCCGTCCTGCGGCGGGTCTTCCGGTTCATCACCGGCGGCAAGCCGTACCAGACCGGCACCAGCTACATGCCGATCGCCACGGCCCGCGCCGCGAACCTGCGGCCCGAAAACGAAGTGCCCGGGGCAAGTACCATCGCGCAGCTCACCAGCGCCGGACTGAACGTCGACCACGTCGCCCTGCATATGGCCGCCCGCATGCCCTCAGCCGCCGAAACAGCCGAACTGAACATTCCCCCGGGGACACCGGTGTTCGAGCACCACCGCACCATGTTCGCCGGTGACCAGCCGTGCGAAACCACGGTCATCATCGTCCCCGCCGACCGGATCGGTTACGTATTCAACATCGACCTGACAGAGCCGGTGCAATGAGCGCCGCCGCCTGGTCCTGGCTAGCCGCCACCGTGTCTGTACTTGGCCTGTGGATATCGGGACTCAACCCACGTGCGGGATGGGTATTCGGCATAGCCAGCCAGGCACTTTGGTGCACTTATGGCACTGTCACCGGCCAGCCAGGAATGATCGCACTGTCGGTGGCTTTTGTCATCATCTACGGGCGCAACCTGCGCCGCTGGCGCGGCACCCGGTTCGACCGGCAGGCACAGCAGTGACCACGCCCAACCCGTCGTGGGATCCGGCCACCCGCGCCCGCGTGCAGCAGGCCATGGACCACCTGTACGCCAAGGTCAGCCGCATCCTGCAAGGCCACAGCGACGTCACCGGCGGACTGTTCGACGCGGACAGCACCAGCGACGTCATCGGCCACGGCGACATCACCGGCATCGTCGCAGTGAGCACCCACGGCGTGATCGAGCCGATCCGCCGCGAACTCGACGAAGCCAGCGCGGTGCTGCACGAGGTGATCGCCGAAACCGACGCGTGGAAGCGAGCACAGTATGGTCCCGCGTACCGGCCTGCCGCTGCGCGCCAGCGGAAAAGCGATGACCGGTGACTCCCGCCTGCCCCGCGAGCGATTGTCGGGCCCAGTGGCGCCGCGTCAAGAATCACGTGATCTTTCCGCCTGCCCCCACGGACGCGGAAACCCGCCGCGCCCGTGGCCCCTGCAACCGGAAACATCACGCGCCCGCACGCGGCGCTTCGCGTTCTTGACCCGGCGCCACTGGGCCCTAGCGCTTAAAGGCGCGGGCAGGCAGGAGAAAGATCAAAAGATCAAAACCAGGAAGGAACCGCACCATGACTGAGGCGAAAGACCCCCCGGTGACCTGGACGGACGCCAACCGCCGCTACCCGGGCACCCATGAGGCGCAGGAACGGTTCGCGCAGCTGGCCATGCGCGACCAGCTGGCGCGGTCGTACGCGAAACTCCGGGCCAGCGGCACCTATGACCCGGCGGAACACGGCAAAGGTGACACCGAGCCGCTGACCGTGGCCGAGCACCTCGAACTGGTCGCCACCGGCGAGATGCTCGCCAGGTACTACCGGTCGCCGAACTTTGCCCACCGGGCGCTGCAGGCCGGGGCGACGTGGCAGCAGATTGCCGACGCGAGGGGCACCACCGAAGGCGACGTCCGCAGCCAGTACCGGGAATGGGCGGCAGGGCAGCACTGCCTGTGGGTCACAACCGGAAGCAAGTTTGGCCTGGGCGACGCGGAGTACGCGGCAGCGCTCGCCCGATGCGACGCCCAGTAGCAGCAAGCGGGCCGCCCACGGTGCGGGAACACCCGGGCGGCCCTCGATCACAATCCTGAGCAGGAGAGATGACCATGTCCGAGACTACACACCACCAGGTCACCCTCGACGCGGTGCAGATGGAAACCGTGCGCCGTGCGCTGGACGCGGCGGCCGAGCTGGAGACGCAGAGCCTGGAGGGCGGCTGCGGCGACTGCGACCTGGACCGGGATGTCAGGTGCGACGAGCACGCCGCGAGCCTGACGTGGCGGCAGGAATATCGGGACCTGCAGCGCGACCTCGCCAGCGGCCCGGAGCTGACCGCTGAGGCGCTCGGCGCCGGCCGGGTGCCGCAGGGCCGGTCACCAGCCGGAACCGGGCACCAGCTGGACGAACAGCTGGACCTGGACGAGCCCGGGCTGGAGCTGTGATGCCGTCCGGCTACTACGGCGAAGGCCGCAAAGGGCGCAAGTCGTTCGCGGCCCGGGTCGCCGACTACCGCCAAGCCAAGGCGGAAGGACTGTCCGCCGCGCAGATCGCTGACCGGCTGGAGGTGACGGACCGCAGCCTGCAGCGTTACCGGGCCGCCGCGAACGCTGAGCCACCGGCGCCGGGCCTGGAGCCCGCATGCTCGCACGGCCAGGCGTGGTGGCGGGCAGCACTCGATGAACCCGGACAGGAGGTTGAGCTCGAACTGTAGGCGCCCGGGGGTGGCGGCCCCAGCCGCTGACCCCGGGCTTGATCACCAACCTGAACCAGACAGGAAGGCAACCCGAGATGCAAGCTATCCAAGGAACCCCAGTGCAGGCCGCACGAGCACTGCCCTGCGCACTCTGCTGGGCCCCGGCAGGAACGGCGTGCCAGCCCGGCGCCGACCACCTCGGCCGCTACATCGACGCTTACGCGAACGGCCAGCTCAGCAGGCCGGACATGACCGCCGTGCTCGAGGCGGCCGAAGTGATCGTCAAGTGGCGCATGGTGGCGGCGCAGGACGTGGCGGTGACGTCGTGACTTACCACTGGATCATCACGTTGCAGTCGCCTTCGGCCAGCGGTGAAACGGTCGGCACCTTCTACGGGACGGTCGACCCGGCGCCGGGACAAACACGCGGCGACGTGTACGCCCGGCTGCGGAACCGGTCAGCGGCGCAGCTGCCCGGCACCGCGCAGCCGACCGTCCTGTTCTTCGCCCTGGAGCCCGAGGATCTGCACGCGGCGGCCGGGACGGTGCTCACCCCTGAGCAGCGGGAGGTGGTGCTGCAGGCGCTGCTCGACGGGCGGGCGTGGCGCGAACCACAAGGCGGCTGTGACGACTGCAGGCCGGGCGCCATGTGCACCGCTCACCGGCGGGACGCGTACCTCACCGGCGCGTACGGTGAGCTGCTGCAGGCGCTGGGCGCGAGGTGAACCGATGATCATAACTGGGGATAAGGTGATGCCGGTCGCCGGGCCGCAGCCCAGGCCGGTACTCGAAATCATCGCGGTGGCGCCGCTGTCCGGCCGCGCCGCCCGCCGGTGGGGGCAGGTCATGTACCTGGCCGACGACGGCACCGACACGGCCCAGCAGATGTACCTGCTCGGCCCGGCCGACGTCATGCAGGCGGGCCGGTGAACTGGCGGGAGCGGGCGCTGTGCGCCGCGCCGGGCACCGATCCGTCCCTGTGGTTCCCGCGCCACAACGACCGCGTCACCGCGGCGAAGGCGCAGGCGATCTGTGCCAGGTGCCCGGTGCGCCAGCAGTGCCTCGACTTCGCCGTGGACACGCCGCCGGACGGGGGCGTCTGGGCGGGCCTCACCCAGCGGCAGCTCCTGAAGATACGGGCCCAGCGGGGGCGGCAGGTGCCATGCCAGCGCTGCGGCACCCCGTTCACCCCGCAATCCCCGCAGAACCGGACCTACTGCGGCGAGATGTGCCGCCAGGCCGCCCGCCGGGAGGGGCAGAACGCGTCCGCCAGACGGCTGTCACGGATCAGGACGGCCGCGGCATGACACGGCACAAACGGCCGGTGCCCATCGTGGACATCGTCATCGCCGCCGGGGTCTGGACGACCGTCGTTCTGCAGATCCTCATCCTGCTGGCCCTCGCCAGCGGGAAATGACTCACCAGCAGCGAAAGGAAACACGCCATGTCAGGCGAAACGCAGATCACGATCATCGGCAACCTGGTGGACACGCCGGAACTCAAATACACCCCCAGCGGGGTCGCGGTGGCCCGGTTCCGTATCGCGTCGACCCCGAGGTTCTATGACAAGACCAGTGGGCAGTGGCAGGACGGCGACAGTTTGTTCCTCACCTGCCAGGTGTGGCGGCAGGCCGCTGAGAACGTCGCGGAGTCCCTGGCCAAAGGGATGCGGGTCATCGTCCAGGGGCGGCTGCAGCAGCGTTCCTACGAGACGAAGGAAGGTGACAAACGGACCGTGTACGAGCTGACCGCCGACGATGTCGGCCCGTCGCTGCGGTCGGCCAGCGCGAAGGTCGCCAAAACCACGCGGGACAGCGCCAGACGCTCCCAGGGCGGCGGCGAAGACCCATGGACGTCCGCGCAGCCAGCGGACAGCTTCACCGATGAACCACCGTTCTGATCCCGTCTGAGACCACGGCAGGGGCCGCGCACCCGGTGAAGGTGCGCGGCCCTTCGCTGTGCGGCGACACGATCACCGCCTGTGCGGCTAAACCATCCCTGCCGTCAGAGGCCGGGCCCATCATGGAACCGGAAATCCGGTGCGAACGGATAGAAACAGGCAGGAGCTGCACACATTGGCAACATACGGCAAGGACAGACGGCGGCGGCTGAGCACAGACGAAAACCGGCTGCGGTACGCGCGCGCCGGTGGCCTGTGCCAGGACTGCGGCGCCACCCTCAGCGCCGACTGGCACGGCGCGCACATGGCCGCCTACGTGGCCGGGGGCGCGACCCAGGTGGAGCAGATGCGAGCGCAATGCCCCAAATGCAACCTGCGGTTCGGGCCCGGTGTGATGGAACAGGTCGAGGGGTTCAGGCCGCGGCTGTGGCAGCAGCTCGCGTTCGAGCGGATCCTGCAGCGGCTGTGGGAAACCGGCAGCGCCACCCTGCACGCCACCCCCGGCGCCGGGAAGACCCTGTTCGCCGCCGTGACGTTCCGGCACCTGCACGACCTCGGCATGGCCGGGCGGATCGTCACGTTCACGCCGAACGCCAACCTGGTGGGCCAGACGGTCGAGGACTACGCGGCGATCGGCATCCACCTCGACGGCAGGCCACGGGACGGCGTCATCGAGCACCCGGACACGGCCGGCCTGGTCGTGTGCTACCAGTCGCTTTCAGACGCGGCCGTGGAGGCGCACATCACCCGGATGGCGCAGCAGCACACGCTCGTCGTGTTCGACGAAGTGCACCACCTGGGCGAACGGGACCACAGCACCTGGGGCCGGTACGCCAGGGCGATGGTCGGCAACGTGGCGGACGGGCCGCCGGAAAACGCCGTCGCGGTGCTCAACATGACCGGGACCCTGTTCCGCTCGGCAAAGTCGCAGCGCATCGCCACGGTCAGGTACCGGCGCATCAGCGAGGACAAGTTCGAGGCCGTGCCGGACTTCTCCGTTCCCACGGCGGAGCTTGTCGGCACCGAGCTGCGCAGCCCGGACCTGTACGTGTACGGCGGCAAGGCGACGCTCGTCGACCTGGAGAACGAGAAGGTCATCGAGAGTGAGATCGTCGACCTGAGCCAGCGGCAGCGCAGCGCGGTGTCGCGGGAGATGTTCAAATCCCGGCAGTGGCTGCGCGGCTACTGCAACGAGGGGCTGCGCCTGCTCACCAGCCAGCTGGAGACGGTGCGCCGCGAGGTGCCGCTCAAGCTGCTGCACGTCGCCGACGACCAGGACGCGGCGAAGATGGCGGCGGACATCTACAACGACCTGGCCGGGCACGACATCGCGGTGCCCGCTTACACCGACGAGCCCGGGTCGGCGAAACGGCTCCGGCAGGTCCGCAAGGACCCGCGCACCCGGGTGATAGTGACCTGCCAGATGGTCACCGAGGGTTTCGACTGCCACGATCTGTCGGTCCTGGTGCACGCGACCAGGAAAGCGGCGCTGCTGTTCGTCGCCCAGGTGATGGCCCGGGTGATGCGGGTCACCAGCCACGAGCGGGCGGCCGGGATGATGCTGCCGGCGCAGATCCTGATTCCCGACGACCCGGTGCTGCGCGAGGTGTACGCGTCCGCTGTCGCTGCGGCGAGCCATGTCGTGGAGGAAGACGAGCCCCGGCGCTGCCACAAAGGCCACCGGGACGCGATGTGCCAGTGCACCTACCCGGAGCAGGACGAATGCACCTGCCCGAACTGGTGTTTCGGGCCGCAGCTGCTGCGCCGCTACGACGTGCTGTCCCTCGACGACCCGCGTCTCGACGGGGCGACCGTCCTCGGCCACGACGACGGCCACGTCACCGCGCCCGAACTGGACCACTACATCCGCGAATGCCGGGCGCTGACGATCCCGGAGCCGTTCGCGCCCCGCGTCGCGGTGCTGGCCCGCCGGGGGGCGCCGGTGTTCCGCAAGTACGCCCCGCCGGACACGCCGCCGCCGGAGCCGCGGCCCGCGAGCCCACGGGACCTGTCGGACACCTACCGGGCCCGGCTGCAGCGGGCGGCCGGGTTCATGGAGAAACACATCGGCCACGACAGCGGTTTCCGCAGTGTCGGCGAGTTCCAGGGCAAGGCGAACGACGCGGGGGAGATCCCGCAGGGCGGCCGGGACCTGGCCACCGTGAGGCAGCTGTCGGCCGCGTCCGGGTGGGCCTGCACCCGGGTCCGGGTGCACTGCCGCGAGCACGGCGAACCTGTCCCGCAGTGGGCGGAAGGGATCAGATGATGGCGGACAACGGCCGGGTTGCCGAACTGCAAGAGACCGGGTTCCTCGACCTGCACGGCACCGAGGTGCACGCGTTCAGCATGGAGATCGCGAACGTGGGCTATCACCGGCTGGCTGAGCTGCTGCTGGCGATGCTCCGGTCCGGGGCGTGGCGCTCCTACCGGGACGGCCAGGGCGAATACAGGTTCCTGCCGGGCGAGTTCGACTACTTCCTGACCCAGCGGGGGATCCGCCGCGAAGACGTGATGAAGATCTCCGACTGGGACGTGAAGGCGGAGATTGAGGCCGCGATGGACGAGCGCCGCACCGGCGAGGAAGGGTACCGGCGCCGCATAGTGCAGGCGCGGGCAGAGAATCCGCAGGCCGCCGGGCGGCCGATCGAGCCATATGGCCGGACGGCAGCTGAGGCAAAAGCGCTGGTTAAGGTTACCGGCGGTGGCACCGCCGGTAAACGCGAAGCTCTTGGCGACTACCTCCGCCGCTATACCAACACCGAACGGGAAACCGCCAGAAAACCTAACGAGTCGCTGCCTCCCGTCGAGCGCATCCGCCGCCGGGCCATGGGGCTCGGCGATGACGACCTGGGCGACCTGATCGAGTCACTGCAGCAGGAGCAGCGACGGCGGCGGCGGCGGGGCGCGGCGAAGGACTGACCGGGCAGAAAAGAGCGGGCGCCAGTGAAAGGTGCCCGCTCTTTTTGCCGCATGCGCGCAGATGACATTTCCCAAGCCATTTACCTGACTTGACAAAAGCGACACGTGTGTCGTATTCTAGGACGGGGGCCAGGAAGGACCTGGCCAGACCTGGGAGACTGCACAATGAGCGAGCTAAACGGGTGCGACTGGTCATGGGCCATGCCAAAAACACTTCCCACCACCCGGAAACGGTGGGCCGCACTCATCCAGAAAGACCTGGCCGAAGCGGCGAAGGCCATCGTCAAAACCGGCATCCACCTGATCAAAGCCAAAGAGGTGCTCCCGCACGGCGAATGGGAACCGTTTCTGCGCAACGACCTGCGCATCCAGCCGCGCACCGCCGAGCGGTTCATGGCCATCGCCCGCCACCCCGTCCTGGCCAGCCAGGAACGGTCCCGCCAGCTCCCCGCCGCGTGGGGAACGCTGTACGAGCTGTCCCGGATGGAAGCACCCGCGCTGATCAACGCGATCGAGGCCGGCGAAGTCCACCCCGACATGGAACGCAAAGACGCGGCAAACATCCTGCGGCTCTACCACGAGGGCTACACCGAGCCGCAGGAACGGCACGGCAGGCCCCGGGCCGATATCCAGGCCACACCCGGCGTCCTGGCCGTGCTCCGGACGCTCACGAGCATGCAGGCCGCCGCGCACGCCCGGCGGTACGCGGGCAGCGAAGACTTCCGCAACCTGATCGACGAGGCGGCCTGCTGGATCGCCGAAGTGCGGGAGACCCTCGACGAGCAGGGGGGCGCATGAGCGGGCGGACCGTTTTCGCGACGTCGCGCGCCGCCGACTTCTTCGACCCCGCCGAGCTGCACAAGCAGACCGGGCAGCCGGTGGAACGCTTCGGTGACGTGGTCGTCAAAGAACTCACCGACAATGCCCTCGACGGCGCCGAGACGACCGGTGCCGCACCGGAGGTGACCCTCGCCTGCAGCACTGACCGGGGCGGATGGACGCGCCGCATCGTGGTCGCCGACAACGGGCCCGGAATGAGCCAGGACCTGATTACCCGCATCCTCGACTACAACGTCCTGGTGTCCGACAAGGCCGCCTACAGAGGCGTCACCCGGGGGGCGCAGGGCAACGCGTGGAAAACGCTGCTCGGGATGCCGTTCGCGTCCGGCCTGCGCAGCCAGCCGGTGGTCATCGAGTCCTGCGGGCTGCGGCACGAGATCGCCGCCGCGCTCGTGGCCGGCCAGGTAACCGTCCGGCACGACATAACCGCCGGACCGGCGGCGGCGGGCACGCGGGTGGAGATCCCGCTGGCGGCGCGCGCCACCGGCGAGGTGGACCTGACCCGCTGGGGCAGGTCTTTTTCGGCCTTCAACCCGCACGCCACGATCCGGGTTAACCATGGTGACAACCCGGACGGGACACCCCACGATTTGTACAAATCGCAGGTCAGCGGCTCGTGGGCGAAGCCGCTGCCCGGGGACAAGGCGTCGCCATGGTGGTACGACGGGGACGCGATGACGAAACTGGTCTTCGCCTACATCGGCCACGCCAAGACTGGCGGCGCCGACCTGCCGCTGGGCGAGTTCCTCGCACTGTTCGACGGCATGTCACGGTCGGCGACCCGCAAGGCGGTCCGCGCGGCGGTGCCGGGGATCACCCACCTAAGCGGATTCGAGAAAGACCCCGGACTGGCGGTCGCGCTGCTGAAAGCGATGAAATCGGCGGTGCGGCAGCCGAAACCGGAGACGCTCGGCACCGTCACCGACGAGCACATGACCCACTGCCTTCAGGAATGGTACGGGGCCACGGAGTCGTGGACGGCACGCAAACGTCTCAGCGTGCACGGTGTCCCATGGGTGATCGAATGCGCCGTCGCCGCGACAGACGAGCCGGGGCAGTTCCACGCCGGGATCAACTACTCCCCGGCGTTCAGGGATCCGCTGACCGATGTGATGCTGTCCGCTGACGGCACCTATGCCCGCAGCGCGGGCAGCATGCTGACGGCCCGCGACGCCTATCCCGCATACGGGAACGGGTACCGGCGGGCTGCGCTGCTGCACTTCATCACCCCCGCCGCCGCAGGCGCGTACGCCGACCGGGGGAAGACGTCGCTGCACGTGCCCACCGAGGTGGCCGAGGCTGCGGCCGGGGTGCTGGCGAAGGCGTCGAGGGTGCTGAACCAGCAGCTGGAGCTGCGGCGCAGGAACGCCGACGCCGCACGGCGGGCGGAGGAGAAGCGGCAGCGGCAGCTGCGGCAAGAAGAACCCCAGTGGACGCTGAAAGCGGCGGTCGCCGAAGTGATGACCGAAGCGATCCGCAGGCAGCGCGGCGGCACCGATCTGCCGTTCAGCGCCCGCAGCCTGTTCTACAAGATCCGGCCCCTGGTGCAGGCGTACACCGATGCGGAGCTGACCGACACCTACTGCACCCAGCAGCTACTGCCCGAATGGCAGCGTGAGCACGGTGTCATCGAGGGCCTGTACTACGAGGCGCGGGGCGAGCTGCACGAACCCCACGGCGGCCAGACCGTGGCGCTCGGCACCCGCGAGGTGCGGCTGTACCGGCCGCCGGGCTGGTGCTACGACAAGATCCTGGTCGTCGAGAAGGCCGGGCTGTGGCCGGTGCTGATGGCGTCCAGAATCGCGGACCGCTACGACATGGCCGTCATCACCAGCGAGGGTTTCTCGTCGACCGCGTGCCGGGCGATGCTCGCGGACCTGCCAGCAGGCTGCCGGGTGTTCTCGCTACATGACGCCGACATCGCGGGCTACAACCTGTCCGCGATCCTCGGTGAGGAGACCCGGCGCATGCCGGGGCACCAGGTCGAGGTGACCGACCTCGGGCTCACCGTGGCGGCGGCGATCGAGCTGGGCCTGCCGCCGGAAACGTTCGCCCGGCAGAAGAAGCTTCCCGCGCGGCTGGAGCCGCGGCTGACCCCGGCCGAGCGGGAATGGTTCGGCGGCCGGGAGGAGCGGTACTGCCCCGGGACGTGGACCTGCCAGCGGGTCGAGCTGAACGCGTTCTCCTCCCCCGGGCTGATCGCATACATCGAGTCCGGGCTGCAGGCTGCTGGGGCCACGGCGAAGGTGATCCCGCCGCACGGCGAGGTGGAGCGGCAGCTGCGCGCCGCGCACCGCGCCCAGATCGCGGCGGAGGTTGAGCGGATCGTCACCGAACTTGCCGGGTGTGACGAGATCACCCGGCAGGTGATCCGCAGGTCGGGCGGGTGGACGGGGCAGGGTGTCAAGCGGTCTGCGCTGCGGGCGGCGCTGGAGGGCAACCGGGCGCAGCCGTGGCAGGGGGCGGTCAGGTCGGCGGTGGACAGGCGGCTGGAGCGCTGGCGTGACGGCGCCGATGTGCGGGAACTGGTGCGCGGGTTAATGCTCGCGAATCTCCAGCGCAATTCCGGCTGACATCATTCTGCGCCATTCCTGACGGTACGTTTAGACGTTTCCGCACTTTCAGGACATCTTTTGACACGCCCGGAGAAAGGCCACACAATGGCGGAAGTGGGCACCCCCCGGCAGAAACTGACAGCCACCGGGGTCCAGCCGGGCGACGGCTGATGCCCCCCCGGTGAAAGCGCCCAGAAGATGGGCGCGGGAAGGCAGGACAATGGTGAAGCGCGATGAGCCGATGCTGCTCACAGTCCCAGCGGCGGCCCGGCGGCTCGGCGTTTCAGAGCGCCGCATCTGGCGCCTGATCGCGGGCGGCAGGCTGCAAAGCGTGAAAGAAGGCCGGTCGCGTTACATCCCGGCCACGGCCTGCGCGGAATACATTCGCACGCTCAAAGCCGAACAGTGCCAGGTGGCATAGATGGCCGCGAACGCCACCGCCCGCCGAGGAAGCGGCGGGCGGCAAACGGCAACCAGGAAAGGAGATTCACAAGTGACACGTGACACCAGCATAGCGCCGCCAAACCACAACACGCCGCTGGAACCCCGCCCCATCCGGATCCTGCGGGCGCTCGCGGATGCTTCACTGCAGACTCTTTCAACGCCCGCCCTCGTCGGCCGCCTCGCCGAGGGCATACAGCCGAACCAGAGGGCACTGTCCTGGTACGGGAGGATCCTCCGCTCCCACGAGGAACGTGGTCTCGTGCAGCGGGCAGGCACCGCCGCGGCGGCTTACAACAACGTCCCGTCCATCCTGTGGCGGATCACACCGGCGGGCCGGGCCTGGCTGCGTGACTGCGACATGGCGGCTGCCCAGGCCGCGCAGTGGGCGGCAGAGCAGGCCGAGCGGGACGCCCAGACCGCCCGCATCGCCGCGCTCAGGGAAGAAGCCGCCGACGAGGCCACCGCGAAATACGGGCCCGGCACACCCGCGAGTGTCCGCCGGGCGGCGGTTCCCGCGCTGCGGGAGGTTGGCCTGACACTTGAGCGGATCGGCGTGATCTTCGGTGTCTCGCGGAAACAGATCCGGCTTGACCTGCTGCCGCGGAAACCCTGCCGGCGGGTGATGCCACCCAAACCGCCGAAGCTCACACGGCACTCCGCCACCGTCCTCGACGTCCTGGTGCAGGCGCTGGCCGCCGCCGCCGAGCGGGAACGGATCCGCCAGCTGGCGATCGACACCGCCGCCGCCGAGCGGGAACGGATCCGCCAGCTAGCGATCGACACCGCCGCCGTCTGCACGACCAGCGACGGCCGGGCCACGGCCTCCGCCTTCCTGATCGAGGGGGACGGGGAGTGAACGCGGCAACCATGACCTGGTGGTGGCTGTCGTTCGCCGGGCGCGCGTGGGACCGCGACTTCTGGCGGCGGCGCGACGCGGCACAGCAGACCGTGGCCGAGGCCATCGGGGCCGATCCGGAGATGGCGGCGGCACGGTTCGCCCGCTGCTTCAGCAGCTGCTGCTGCTGCAACAAAGAAATGACCGACCCGTACTCGATCGCCTACGGCGTCGGGCCGGAATGCCGCCGGGGCACACCGGCGGCACGGCTGACCCGCTGGACGGAGATCACCGCCATTGTCGAGGGCGAGCGGGAACTTGAGTACGACAAGACCCTGAAAGACAGCTAACGATCAACGCCCGCCCGTGGCCTGGCGTCGCGGGCGGGCCGCACCGGTATGCCGCCCCAGGCGGGCGGATCGAGTGCCTCCACGCACTACCAGCGAGAGGCGCACGCAATGACCAGAAACGGCAGGGCCGGTCCCCGCCCGGGAACCGGCCCGCTACGCCCTACAAGTCTCTCGCTG
>Ga0335078_10004241_pt1 | contig 21269 bp, 16 predicted proteins | sample Lox_Sample_32_FD_206711 | JGI IMG/M metagenome (GOLD analysis project Ga0335078, IMG submission 206711) | Soil microbial communities from Loxahatchee National Wildlife Refuge, Florida, United States - Lox_Sample_3.2 | ecosystem: Environmental > Terrestrial > Soil > Wetlands | place: USA...
GCTCTCGGAGGTGCACGCGCGGCTCGAAGGCGCGTCGCAAGGGACTCGCGCGCTGCTCGCCACCGGCGATCCCGCGTTGCTCGGGCTCGTCGGCGATCGCATCGAAGCGCCCGCGGACCTCACGCACGCGCTCGCGGGGCTCCTCGGGGATCGGCTGGAAGACGTCGTCGCGGCGGACATGGATCGCGCGCTCGCGCTCCTCGAGGACATGGCGCGCGCGGGCGGCGGCCGCGCGGCGATCGTTCCGGCGCACCCGGCGTTCGTCGCGGGCAGCGCGACGGGCGCGATCGAAGGCGAAGGCGTCGTGTGTCGCCTCGTCGACCAGTTGCGTTACGCGGCGGACGACGAAGCGCTCGTTCGCTCGCTCGTGGGCGATGCGATCGTCGTGCGCGACGCGGCGTGCGCGGTGAAGCTCCGCGAATCATTGCAGACTGCAAGCATCGTGACGCTCGCAGGCACGGTGATCGGCGCGGACGGACGCGTCGTCGGCGGGAGCGGCGACGAGGTCGCGGCGGGTCGTCTCGACGAAAAGCGCGAGCTGCGCGAGCTCGGCGAGCGCATCGCGGAGCTCGACGCGATCGAGAGCGAGCGGCGCGAGGCGTACCAAGCGCTGCGCGGCGCGATCGCCGAGACGCAAGCCGTGCTCGAGCAGGCGCGACTTCAAGCGCATCAAGACGAGCTCGCGCTCGTCACCGCGGAGCGTGATCTCAAAGCGGCGACGTCCGCCATCGAAGTCGTCGAGAAGCGACTCGCGGCGCTCGGAAACGAAGCCGACGAGCTCGCGCGCTGGATCGACGAGAGCCGCGTCGAGCGTCAGAACGCGGAGAGCATCCTCGACGGCGAGCGCGCGCGACTCGAGAGCGCGCAGCGCGCGCTCGAAGCGGCGCAAGGTGAAGTCACGGCGCACCGCGCGCAAGTCGACGAGCGCCGCGCGCTCGTCACCGAAGCGCGCGTGCGGCTCGCGAGCGCGCGCGAGAAGCTCGCCGCGGTCCGTGGAACGATCGCGCGCCTCGATCGCAGCACGCAGGAGCTTGCCGAGCGCTCACGCCGTCTCGAAGAGGAGGGCCTCGAGACGGCGCGCGCGTGGGGAGAAACCGCCGCGCAGATCGCGCTCCACAAAGAAGCCCACGCGCTCGCGCTCGACGAGATGCGCGCCGCGCAAGACGCGCTCGCCGAATCGCGCACGCGCTACGACGCGCAGAAGCTCGATCTCCAAGATCGCGAAGCGAAGCTCAAGGATCTCCGCGGCGAAACCGAAGCGCTCCGCGAGGCGCTTGGTGAAGCGGAGCGTTCGCTCCACACGCGCGCGATGGCGCTCGAGCATTTGCTCGAGTCGATCGCGGAAAAATTCCGCGGGCTGCGGCTCGAGCGCGTCGTCGGCGATTACCATTTGCGCGCCGCACCCGACGACGAGCTCCGCGCGCGCATCCACGAGCTCGGCGGGCTCATCGAGCGCATGGGTTCGGTGAACCTCGACGCGATGCGCGAGCACCAAGAAGCCGAGGAGCGCTTCACGTTCTACACGACGCAAAAAAACGATCTCGAGAAGGCGCTCGGCGATCTCCAAAAGGCAATCCAGCAAATGAACCGCGAGTCGCGGAAGCTCTTCGCCGAGACGTTCGAAGCGGTGAACGCGAAGTTCGAGGAGATCTTCCCGAAGATGTTCCGCGGCGGACGCGCGTCGCTGCGCCTCACGAACCCGGAGGACATGCTCGAGACGGGCATCGACATCCTCGCGCAACCGCCGGGCAAGAAGCTCGCGTCGATCGAGCTGATGAGCGGCGGCGAGAAGGCGCTGACGGCGGTGTCGCTCATCTTCGCCATCTTCCAGATCAAGCCGTCGCCGTTCTGCATCTTGGACGAGGTCGACGCGCCGCTCGACGAAGCGAACGTCGCTCGTTACAACGACATGATCCGATCGATGACGGACAGGTCGCAGTTCATCCTCATCACGCACATCAAGCGCACGATGCAGATGGTCGACGTGCTCTACGGCGTGACGATGCAGGAGTCGGGCGTGTCGCGTCTCGTGAGCGTGAACCTCGTCGCGAACGCGGGCGCGAAGCCCGGCGCGACGAAGGTCGGCGCGACCGACGCCGACGCGCGAGTCGCGTGAAGCGCGAAGGGTCGCGCGCGTCGCTGCTCGCGCAAGTGCGCGCAGCGATGATCGCGCAGGCCGACGAGAAGCGCGCGCCGCAGATGCAGGCGTACATGAAGTCGGCGATGCCGTACCACGGCGTGCCTGCGGTTCCGATGCGTGCAATCTGCAAACGTCTGTTTTCGCCGCTGGTTTTTGCGGGTTTCCGCGATTGGGAGCGCGAGGTTCGCGCGATGTGGGACGGCGCGAAGTTCCGCGAGGAGCGTTACGCGGCGATCGAGCTCACGAAGCTCCGCGCCGCGCGCGCGTTCCAAACACCGGACGCGATGCCGCTCTACGAAATGATGATCACGTCCGGCGCGTGGTGGGACGTCGTCGACGATCTCGCGACGCACAACGTCGGCGCGCTCGTGCGCTCGCATCCGCCGATGAAGAAGACGATGCGCGCCTGGTCGAAATCTCCCGACATGTGGAAGGCGCGCACGTCGATCATTTGCCAAGTCCTCGCGAAGAAGGACACCGATCTCGATTTGCTCTACGCGTGCATCGAGCCGTCGCTCTCGTCGCGCGCGTCGAACGAATTCTTTTTGCGCAAAGCGATCGGCTGGGCGCTCCGCGCGTACGCGTGGGTCGACCCGCGCGAGGTGAAGCGCTACGTGAAAGAGAACGAGTCGCGACTCTCGGGTCTGTCGAAGCGCGAGGCGCTCAAGAATGTGTAGGTCGTTCGCGATCGCGATCGTCCTCGCGTGCGCCGCGTGCACGCCGGACGCGCCCGCTCCAAGCGCGAGCCGAACGCCGAGCGTGAGCGCCGCTGGGCCCGCCGCGCCGAGCGCGAGCGCGACCACGCCGCCCAGCGCGAGCGCACCCAGCGCACCGAGCAACGACGACGCGCGCGTTCGTGAGCGCTTCGGCGGACGCTGCCGACTCGAGCGTCGATGCGGCGCGCTCCTCGGCGTCGACTGCGAGGCCGCGGTCGACGGTCCGTACTACTACGTGAAAGCCGATTCGCTCGCGATCGTCTCGACGTGCGGCGGCGCGTGCATGGGCGGACGCTGCACGAACTGTCCGCCCAAGGAATGGACCTGCGCGACCTATTGAATCACGGCGCGCACGGATCGAGATCGAACGCGCCGACACGGAGCGTTTTGTACGTCGTCTTTCCCGCGCGCGATTGAACGAGCGTGCCGACGTGCGCGTCGGTCGCGTTGAGAAAACGGCACGACGCGATCTCGCGGAGCTGCGCGCCTTCGATCGCGTAGGTGACGCGCGACGGATTCGAGGGGCCGATGTCGCGCGTCGTGACGACGCGGCGCGCGACGTCGAACGTCGCGTTCGACAGCTGCGAGAGCGAGCGCGCGAGAGGCGACGCGCTCGAAAAATGAGAGGTGCTCGGATCGAAGAGGAATACGTCGTAGCTCCCCCATTTCGCGCCCGATTCGCGCAGCACGATCACGTCGGGATGGCCGTCGAAATTCGCGTCGACGATCTCGATCGACGCGAGCATCCGGTCGGCGCCGAGCTCGCGGTGATCGAGCGCGATCGTCTGGGATTTGCCGCGCGCGTGGAGCTCGATTTTCATCGACGTCTCGCCGCGCGATTCGGACGCCGCGGCGCGCACGACGACGCCGTGGGCCCGGATTTCTCGGGCGTGCGCTTGCGCGTAGAGATGGGCCGCGAGGAGCGGCGCGACGAAAAGCACCATCCTCGGGAGCTACAACGCGACGCGCGCGACGGCCAAGAAATGCGGTAAAGAGGGCGCCATGAAGCGCATCACATCCGTCTTGTTGATCCTCGCGGCGTGCAACGGCGACGACACGGTCTTTGGTCCGGACGCGTCGAACGACGCATCGAACGACGCGACGCTCGATTCGTCCACGAAGGACGCTTCGAACGACGCGACGACGAACGACGCCGCGACCGACGCGAGCAACGACGTGACCGGCGACGTGAGCAGCGACGCACTCCATGACGCGCTCGGGGACGTCGTCGAAGCGAGCACCGACGCGCTCGAAGACGCCAACGACGGCGGATCGCAATGGAACACGCCGACGTGCGACGGCACGATCGGATCGAACGAATACGGCGGCGCGTCGAACTCGACGACGAGCGGCGGACAAACTTGGTACATGACGTGGAACGCCACGAACCTCTATGTCGCGCTCGTCAACGCCGACCTCTCCGAAGCGAACGTGCTCTACGTCGGCTACTCGGGCAACGGCACGACGAGCGCGCAGACGTACGACCAAACAGGCGGCACGCTCCCCTTCCCCGCCGACGCCGTCCTCTACGCGAAGGGCGACACGACCAACGACGCGAGCGACACGTACAACGAGGTCCGGCTGAACGGCGACGGCGGCGTGTGGAGCGTCCAAGAACAAAACGCGATCACCTATTGCTCGAATCCGAACGGCAACGTGCGCGAAGAGGTGATTCCGTGGAGCGTGATGGGCGCGACGTCGATCCCGTCGGGCTTCCGCTTCCTCGCGTACGCGACGTCCGGCGGCGGCAGCGTGTACGGTCAGCTCCCGACGACGAACGGCAGCGGCAACATCGGGACGAGCTACGCGTTCCCGCACGATTTCTACGTCGCGAGCACCGCGAACGGAAGCGGCTCGTTCCCGTTCAACACGCCAGAATGAGGCGTTCTTCGGCCGCGCCGTCGAGCGCGGCCGAGACTACGGAACGACGAGGCGCAGCGCGCGCGGCGCGATCTCGACGACGACCGAGTCGGAAGCGGCGAGCTCTTCGCCGTCGATTTGCGCCGCGAACGGCGCGGTGTTCTCCCACACGCGAAACGCGAGGACGAAGCGCGACGCGCTGATCGGCTTCGAGTGTTCGACGCCGATCGCGTTGAGCATCTCCTCGGTGATCGGGTTGCCATCGAGATCGACGATCGCTTTGCTCGTCCAATCGCGCTTGCCGTGGAACGGGACGAGCTCGAATTTTCCGTCGTCGTGGCGCGCGTTCCTGTCGAAGACCCACGCGCCGCCGTAGACGCGCGTTCCTTTCACGATCAAATCCGTGAGGCCGACGAGCTCGAACTTCTGTCCGTCCGCTTCGACCTCGCAATCGAACTTGTCCGACACGACGTACGAATCCAAGAACACGCGCATCAGCGTCGCGGCGTAGACGAGTTGATCGCGGTAGATGTCGCGCAGGATCGGAATGCGCGAGACGATCTCGCGTTCGAGGTTGCGCTCGCGCAGCACGCGCGCCGAAATTCCCCAGCCCGCGGAATCGAAGAACCACGTCGGCGCGCGATCGGGTGCGCGAAGCTTGCCCGCGTCGAGTCGCGTCTCGCGCCCAGCGAGGAGCACGCGGAGGTTCGTCTCGAGCGCGCCATCGCCCGCTTCGAGCCCGAAGCTGCGACCTTGATCGTTCGCGGTGCCCGTCGGGAGCATGCCGAGCGCGATGGCGTCCTTCTTCGTCGAGTCGAGGATTCCGCTCGCGACCTCGCGGAACGTTCCGTCGCCGCCCATGTACACGACGCAGCGGTAGTCGTTGGCTTCGATCGCGCGCGTCACGGCGACCGGCGTTCGGCCCTCCGGCTCCGTCGCGAGAAAATCGCACGCGACGCCTTCGGCGCGAAAAAATGCGCGCGCGCGCTCGATGCGCTGAGCGTTCTTGCCGCTCTGCGCCGTGGGATTTCCGACGAGAAGATGCGTCGCGCTCAACGCCATCATCATACGCGCGCCGTGATACGATGGTGGAATGCGACGATTGGGGAGTTTCGTCTTCGCGTCGGGTGTGGTCGCGTGGGCCGCGTGCGGAGGAGGAGGGTCGGGTGACGACTCGACGACGCAAGACTCGGGACCGCGCGATTCGACCGTCGCGCAAGACGGCGCGGTCGCCGCGACGCCGCAGTGTCAGGCGCAAGGAGGAACTGCCGCGGTCGCGCAGCCGACCTTCGTGCGCAACATCCAGACGGGCGAGACCGGATGGTTCTCGTCGCCCGCGATCGTCGACCTCGACAAGAACGGGAAAAAAGAAATCGTCGCGCCGTTTTATTCGACGTTCGTGTTCGACGCGACGGGGACGCAAATCGGAAAAGGAACCGCGACGGGCGATCGCGTGTACGCGCCGGGCGTCGTCGCGGATCTCGACGGCGACGGCGTGATGGAGATCGTCGTCGGCGGCAGCGACGGAACCACGCAAGGCACGAGCGTCGCCGCGTACGAATGGAAGAACGACGCGCTCAGCGTGAAGCAAGGCTGGCCCGCGTCGACGTGCAGCGGCGGGCAGTGCCCCGAAGTGCGCGGAATGGCCGCGAGCGATCTCGACGGCGACGGAACGATCGAAGTCGTCGTGACGACGACGAACACGAGCACCACGGGCTCGCAAGTCTTCGTCTTCGAGCCCGACGGATCGCTGCGCCCCGGTTGGCCGCGTTACGATCAAACCGACGACCTCACGTTCAACGGACAAGGCAACGTCGGCTACGGCGAGTACGGCGAGAACGTCGGCATCGGCGACATCGACGACGATCCCGATCTCGAAATCGTCACGACGTACGACAACCACCAGATCAACGCGTTCAAGAAGGACGGCTCTTCGATCCTCTCGAGCCCTTGGTACACGAACCCCGCGACGCAATATTTCGGGATGCGCATGGGTTGGGGTCAGTTCATTCGGTGGTTCGATCCGACCGTGGAGGACGACCACTACCACAACGATCCGAGCGGACCTTGGCCGAGCGTCGACACGACGATGTGGCTCCAGTGGACCGCGTCGCCGCCGAACATCGTCGACGTCGACGGCGACGGAAAGAACGAGGTCGTCGGAATTCCGAACGCGGAGGAGCACGAGCCTTACGTCACGCAGGGCTACGCGTTCATGGTCCTCGAGGGCGCGCAGGACGGCGGCGCGAACGCTGCGAGGAGACTCCCCGCGTGGAACACCCTCCCGATCAGCTCGCAGCCGACCGTGCGCGCCGACGACGACTACTACCCGCCGAACGGGATCCCCGCGCCGACGACGGTGAACATCCTCGGCGACGCGAACCCGGAGATCGTCGCCGCGATCAACGACGGCTACGTCTACGCGTTCGGCCCGGACGCGACGCCGCTCTGGAAATACGATTTCGCGAAGGGTCAGCCGAAGACGTTCGCGTCCGAGGTCGTCGTCGCGGATCTCAACAAGGACGGAACTCCCGAGCTCGTGTTCGGCACGTACTCGCTCCAGCCGAACGGCGGACATTTGATCGTGCTCGAGAACACGGGCGCGCTCCTCTTCGACGTCGTCCTGCCGAACCAAGGCACCGACGGAAACGGCATCGGAATCCCGGCGGCGCCGACGATCGGTGATCTCGACGGCGACGGTCAGCTCGAGATCGTCGTCACGACGTTCGATCACGGCATCGACGTCTTCACCGTGCCCGGCTCCGGCACTTCGTGCATGCTCTGGCCGACGGGTCGCGGATCCTATTTGCGCGCAGGACGTCCGATTCAAGAATGAGCCAAGAGCCGGCGACGAACACGGATGTTGAGACCGTCGTCGAGTCGCGACCCACGTCGCGCGTGCAGAGCGTCCAAAGTACGTCGCAGCAAACGCTCGCGACGACGGTCGTCATGCGTTCGGAGGAGCTCGATCGCGCGCGCGCGTTCTACCGATTCACCGCGCTCATGACCGCGTCGGCGGCTGCGTTCATGCCGTTCGTTCCCGGTCCGCGCGTCTTGCGCGGGCTCACGATGATCCTCTGCGGGATCGTGATCGTCGCCGAGATGATCACCCTCCGTCGATTGCGCGACGAGACGCACTACACGCCGCGCTACATCGCGTTCATCGGCGCGCTCCTCGGCGTCACGGCGGAGCTCGTGTTCTTTTACATGGGGCTCTTCACGGCGGCGGTGATGGTGCTCCCGCTCGGCGTGTACTTCTTCGGGCTCAGCGAGAGCCGCGCCGCCGCGCGCACCGTGTTTTTCACCGGGTCGATCGTCTACGCGATCCTCTCGATCGGCGTCGTCCTCGGGCTCCTCCCGGATTTGGGACCCATGCCGATCGGCGCGCTTCAAACGGCGTGGAAGTGGTTCTTCGTCGTGATGGTGCAGGTCGTGTTCACGACGACGTACTTCCTCGCGCGATCGAGCCGACGCGCGACGGAGACCGCGATCGCGCGCGTCGATCGCGCCAACCGACAAATCTTTCAGAAGGAAGCGCAGCTCGCCGAGGCGCGCAGCGAGCTCGATCGCGCGCTCCGACCGGGCGAAGGCCGCTACACCGATCGCACGATCGACGGATGGAAGCTCGGCGACGTGCTCGGTCGCGGCGGGATGGGCGAGGTCTACGCGGCGACGAAGGGCGAGGAGCGCGCCGCGATCAAGCTGCTCCATCCGGTGATCTTGAGCGATCCATCCCACGTCAAGCGCTTCGAGCGCGAGGCCGAGCTCGCGCAGAAGGTCGCGTCGCCGAACGTCGCGCGCGTGATCGGGACTGGGACGGGGCCGGCGGGCGTTCCCTACGTCGCGATGGAGCTCCTCACGGGCAAAGACCTTGCGTGGCACTTGCGTCAAACGCCTCGGATGAAGTTGAGCAACGTGGTCGAGCTCGTCGCGCACGCCGCGCGCGCGCTCGCCGCGATCCGCGAGGCCGGAATCGTGCACCGCGACTTGAAACCGCAGAACCTCGTGCTCGAAGAATCGCCGCGCGCGTGGAAGGTGCTCGACTTCGGCGTGTCGCGCCTCGAAGCGTCGGGACACACGCTCACGCAAGGCGCGCTCGTCGGGACGCCCGCGTACATGGCGCCGGAGCAAGCGCGCCTCGAGAACGTCGATCACCGAGCGGACGTGTACTCGCTCGCCGCGGTCGCGTACCGCGCGCTGACGGGCAAGCCGCCGTTCGCCGCGCGCGACGTCGCGAGCGTGCTGTACCAAGTCGTGCACGACGCGCCGGTCGCGCCGAGCACGTTCGCGCGCGTTCACGAGGACGTCGATCTCGTGATCGCGATCGGCCTCGCGAAGAATCCGACGGAGCGATTCCAGCGCGCGGAGGACTTCGCAGACGCGTTCGCGCGCGCCGCGAAGGGCGAGCTCGACGGCGCGCTCCGTGCGCGCGCGCGCGCGCTCCTCGCGACCCTCCCGTGGGCCGCAGCGCGCGAGGAGCCCGCGTGAAGCGCGCGGTCGCGTGCGCCGCGGTCGTCGTCGCGGCGTGCACGCGGGAGGTCCCGCCGGCCGTCGCGCTCCCGATCACGCTCCCCACGCCGCCGCCGATCGCGAGCGACGCGCCGCGCGCCACGATCGCGCCCTCGTCGGACGAGACGACGTACGCGTCCGATCGCGGGATCGTGCGGCTCGTCGCGGACGGCACGATCGTCGGAGGGTCTTACAACGACGGCGTGCTCGCGTGCGCCGTGCGCGGGGACGTGATCGCGTGCGATTGGTTCGAATCGGGCGCGACGGGCCGCGCGACGTTCCATCGAAAGAACGGCGGCAAGCTCGAAGGAACGTACGGCAACGACCAGAGCGACGACGACATCGGCACGTGGAACCTCGAGCCGCTCCCGCAATCGAGCCTCGCGACGCTCGACGGGGCGTGGGACACGAACTGGGGGCTCGCGACGATGCACGAAGTGCAAGGCGGCGTTCACGTCGACTACCGCGACGGAAAAATGGACTGCACGCGAACCGGCAGCGAGCTCGCCTGCACGTGGACCGAAGGCGGCTCGAACGGCGACGCGAATTTCAAGATCGAGTCGCCGCATCTCCTTCGCGGAACGTGGACCACGAGCGGCTCCGGTCCCGTGGGCGCGTGGGCGTTCGTGCGGCGCTGATCACGCAAACGCGCCGCGCGCGAAGTAGGCGCCGAGCCTTCCGAGCGCGACGGCGACGACGAGCGGCTTCATCGGGAGCGCGCCGAAGTGACGGCAGCCTGCGAGCAGGAAGTTGTCGTCGGCGACGAGCACGCGCTCGAGGTCCGGCCGGCGCCTTCCGTAGAACTCGCGCACGAGACGCTCGCGGATGCGCAGGTCCCGCCCGAGACGCGAGCGACGCACGACCTCCGTCCACCGCTCGACGCGCGTCTCGCCCGCGAGCACGCGCGACACGAACGGACCGACCATGGATCCGTACTCGATCGCCTGCGCGATCCCTTCGCCCGTCACCGGATCGATCCCCGCCGCTTCGCCCGCGAGCATGAGCGGTCCCTTGGCGAGCGTCTCGGCCATCTCGATGCCGCGCTCCGCGAATCGCTTGTTCTTGTACTTCGTGATGTCGAGGCCCATCGCGCGCATGCGCTCGCCGAGCTTGCTCGTGAGATCGATCTCTTCGTCGCCGATCTTCAAGTGGTAGATGCCGCGGCACACGAGATCCGATCCTCCGACGGTCGTCGGGAAATCCCACGTGTAGCCGGGGAGCGCGCGATCGCTCGCGTCGAAGTGGATGATCGCGCGCGGGCGATCCGACGCGACGGGCTCGGTGTCGAGCTCGAGGACTTGTGCGCGCAGCTTGCCGACTCCGAGCCCGACCGCTTTGCGCACCACGCTCCCCACTCCGTCGCACCCGACGACGACGCGCGCTTCGAACGATCCTGCGCTCGACTCCACGATCGCGCGGTCGCCGTCGCGCTCGACGCGCTCGACCTTCGCGTCACACGCGATGTCGACGCCGCGCGCCTTCGCGAGCGTCGCGATGCCCGCGTCGAACTCGATGCGCCTCACGACGTGACCGATTCCCGCCACGCGCACCGCGCGCTCCCCCGCGCCCGTTCGGAGCGACATGCCGTCGATCGGAACGCGCGGCACGTCCGGAAAAATTCCGAGGCGCTCGAGGATCTTCTCACCGCGCGCGCCGACCGCGCCCGCGCAGTATTTCTCGCGCGGATAACGCGCCTTTTCGAGCACGACGACGCGACCAGCGAGCGACGCATCGGCGTCGATCATCGACACCGCCGCCGCGAGCCCCGCGGGCCCTCCACCGACGACGACGACGTCACGCTTCATCACCGGTCTCTTATCACATCGGCTTCGGCGACGAGCACGCCCGGGTTCATGATCGAGTGCGGATCGAGCACGCGCTTCTGCGCGCGCAGCATCTCGCCGAACGGCGCGGGACGCTCGCGCTCGTACCACGGCCGATGGAGCCGTCCGACGGCGTGATGGTGCGTGATGGTTCCGCCCGCGCGCTCGATCGCGTCGCACGCCGCGCGCTTGATCGACTCGTGCTGCTCGATTTCGTGACCGCGTCGCGCTTCGACGCCGAAGGTGTAATACGGCGCGCACCCGTCGGGATACACGTGCGACAAACGCATCGCGACCATCGCGCCGCCGCGCGTGACGTCTGCGAGCGCCGCGCGCACTTCGCGATCGAGCTCCGCGAAGCGCGACCAACTGCACGCGGTCTCGAACGTGTCGAGCATCACGCCGTACGGAACGAGCGCGCTCTGAAAATACGGCCCGCGCAAGAACGCCGCGCGGTACGTCTCCGCGCCGGCAGATCCCCGCGCCTTCTGCCCGCCGCGTCGGTAGCGCGGAGGGTCGAACGCGCCGCCCGCGCGCGACGCGATGTGGAGCGCGCGATCCATCCACGCGTCGAGCTCGTGATCGGCGGATTCGAACGCGAGGAGCAGCGCGCTCTTGTCCGCGCTGACTCCGCTCAGCATCGCCTCGACGCGATCGATCACGCGACAATTGGACGGCCAGAGCCCCGACTGCGCGACGCCGCGCGCCGCGTCGATCGCGCGCGCGACGTCGTCGAAGAAGATGGTGGCCTGCGCGCGATGCACGGGTCGCGGGAGCGCGCGCATCGTCGCAGAAACGATCACGCCGAGCGCGCCTTCGGATCCGATCGCGACGCGGTTCGGATCGGGTCCCGCGCCGGACGCGGGCAGCGTGCGCGTCTCGAACGCGCCGCCCGGCGCGATCATCCGAAGCGACGACACCATCTCGTCGACGTGCGTCCATCCCGTCGCGAAGTGTCCGCCGGCGCGCGTCGCGATCCAACCGCCGAGCGTCGAGAGCTCGAAGCTCTGCGGGTAAAAACGCAGCGACAGATCGTGCGCGGCGAGCTGCGCTTCGAGATCGGGTCCGCTCGCGCCGCACTCGATCGTCGCGAGGCGCGACGCGCGATCGACGTCGAGCACGCGTCGCATCTTTCCGAGATCGAGGCACACGATCGGCCGCGCGCCGTCGTACGTCACGCCCGAGACGACGCTCGTCCCTCCGCCGAACGGCACGAGGACCGCGCCGCTCTTCGCGCAAAACTCGAAGGCCGCCGCGACGTCCTCTTCGCGCTCCGGAGACACGACGACGTCCGGCGCGCACGGGAACGCGTTTCGAAACGCGCGCACGACGTCGCGATACCCTTTGCCCGACGCGTGCATCGCGCGCGCGCGCGTGTCGCTCGTCGCGCAGGAGGCGAGCGCGGCGGGGATTTCGATGCGTGCATTCCGCAACGAAACGTCTTCGATTCGCGGCAGCTCCTCGGGTTTTCGCGCCTCGAACGACGGGATCAAGAAGGCCGCCTGCGCCGAGAGCGCTTCGCGCGCCGCTTCGTCGGGAAAATCCTCCACGAATCCCCAGTGCCAATGACTTCGCGTCTTCTTCTCGGTCATCAATGAAAGTCCCGGCTCATGCTCGGAAGATCGCGCGTGAGCTTCAGCTTGTCGAGGTGATCGACGATGACGTAGACGACGTCGCTGCTTCCATCGTCTCTTCGCTTCGCGAACGCGTCCACGCGGCCGTGCACGAGCAAGAGCCCGCTCGACACCGCGACGCGACGCAACCGCTCGAAGACGCTCGACCACAAAACCAAATTCACGAATCCGAATTCGTCCTCGAGCGTCACGAACACGATTCCGCTCGCGGTGCCGGGGCGCTGGCGACAAATCACGAGTCCCGCCGTCGTCACGCGTTTTCCGTGCGGCGCCTTCGCGAGCTCCGCGCTGCTCATCACGTTCTTCGGGAGCTTCGCGCGCATCGCGCGCATCGGGTGATCGTCGGTCGAGACGCCGGTGCGCTCGAAATCGAGCACGAGCTGCTCGGCGCGCGTGAGCGCCGGGAGCGTCACGTCGTCGGGCGCGCCGATGCCGCGGAACAATCCTTCACCGCGCGACGCGCGCACGCTCCACATCGCGTCGCGCGCGCCGCCGCGCGCGAGAACGTTGAGCGCGCCGGACTCCGCGAGCGCGTCCATCTCTTTGCGATCGAGCTCCGCGCGCGCGCGCAGATCCTCGATGCTCCCGAACGCGCGCTGCGCGCGCGCTTTCTCGATGCGCCTCCCGGGCTCCTCGCCGAGTCCTTTGACCAATCTCAACCCGACGCGCACGGAATTTTCGTGCACTCTACAATCCCAATCGCTGCATTCTACACGTATCGGGAGAAGCTCGACTCCGTGGCGCGCGGCGTCCTGCAAAATCGTGTTCGACGAGTAGAAGCCCATCGGTTGGCTGTTCACGAGCGCGGCGGCGAACGCGGCCGGGTGATGCACCTTGAGCCACGCGCTCGCGTACACGAGCAGCGCGAAGCTCGCCGCGTGGCTCTCGGGAAATCCGTATTCGCCGAAGCCTTGGATTTGTTTGTAGAGGCGCTCGGCGAACTCGTCGGAGATGCCGTGCTCGAGAAATCCGCGCCGCAGTCGCTCGCGGTGACGCGCGAGCTTGCCGTTGCGTTTCCACGCGGCCATGTCGCGACGGAGTTGATCGGCTTCGCCGCCCGAGTACCCGGCGCCGACGATCGCGATTTGCATCACCTGTTCTTGGAAGAGCGGGACGCCGAGCGTGCGCTCGAGGATCGGCCACAAGATTTCGTGCGGCGCGACGATCGCCTCTTCGCCGTTTCGACGCCGCAAGTACGGGTGGACCATCCCGCCTTGAATCGGCCCCGGCCGCACGATCGCGACCTCGATCACCAAATCGTAGAAGCACTTCGGCAAGAGGCGCGGGAGCATCGCCATCTGCGCGCGCGACTCGATCTGGAACACGCCGACGGAGTCCGCGCGGCAGAGCGCTTCGTACACCGCGGGGTCCTCCGCGGGGATCGCGGCGAGGAGGTCGTTCACGAAAAGGGACGGCGTTCCTTCTCGCGCTTGCACGAACACGAGCGCCTTTCGGATCGCGGTGAGCATTCCCAGGCCGAGCACGTCCATCTTGAAGAACTTGAGGACGTCGATGTCGTCTTTGTCCCACGGGACGACGGTGCGATCTTTCATCGTCGCGGGCTCGACGGGCGCGATGCGATGGAGCGGCTCCGCCGACAAGATGAACCCGCCGACGTGAATCGAGAGGTGACGCGGATAACCCTGGATCGCCGCGGCCATGCGCAAGCAGTGACGAACGCGCGGCTCGGTCGGATCGAAACCTTGATCGCGGAGGCGCTTCATCGTCGCCGCGTCGAGCGCGTCCCACCACGTCACGATCGACGCGAGGCGATCGACTTGCTCGAGCGAAAATCCGAAGACCTTGCCGACCTCGCGCAGCGCGGATTTTCCACGATAACAAATCACCTCGCTCACCATCGCGGCGCGGTCGCGGCCGAAGCGCGAATAGATTTCTTGGATGACCTCTTCGCGACGCTCGTGCTCGAAGTCGACGTCGATGTCCGGCGGCTCGGCGCGCTCGGCGGACAAGAAGCGCTCGAACAAGAGCGACGCGCGCGCCGGGTCGACCGCGGTGATGCCGAGGCAAAAACACACCGCGCTGTTCGCCGCGCTCCCGCGCCCTTGGCAGAGGATGTCCTTGTCGCGCGCGATGTCGACGATCTCGCGCACGCTCAAGAAATACGTCGCGACTTTCAGATCCGCGATGACCGCGAGCTCCTTCTCGAGGATCGCGCGCACGCTCTCGGGGATCTCGCCGTAGCGACTCTTCGCGCCCTCGTACGTCATGCGCCGGAGCGCCGCGTCGGGCGTCTCGTTCGCGTCGAGCGTGCACGGGAATTTGTATTCGAGAGCGCGAAGCGAGAACGTGCACGCGCGCGCGATCTCGCGCGTGCGCGCGATCCACGCGGGGTGGTCCGCGAAGCGCGCCGCCATCTCGCGCGGCGCGACGAGGCGCGCCTCCGTGTTCGGCAAGAGCTCGCGGCCCGCGTCGTCGAGCGTGATGCCGCGTCGAATGCAGTGGAGGACGTCGAGCACCATTTTGTGATCCGCGATCGCGAAGCGCACCGCGTTGTGCGCGACGATGGGCGCGGCGAGATCGCGCGCGGCGGCGATCGCGGCGCGCTCGCGCGTCGCGTCCTCGCCGTCCAAATGTCGGAACGTGCCCACGCTGAACCGATCGCCGAACGCGTCGCGTAGCGCGCCGAGATCCGCGCGCGCCATCGCGCCCTCTGCGGTGCAGAAGAGCCCGCCCGCGTGCCGCGCGATTTCTTCGATCGTGGCGAACGCGTGATCGTTCTTCGTGACCTTCGGTCCGCGCGCGTGGGCGGCGCTCAAGAGCGCGCAGAGATTTTCGTACCCGTCGTGATCGCGAACGTGAAGGAGCACGCCGGCGTCGCGCCGCTCGGAAAACGGAAGCTCGCACCCGAGCACGAGTCGAATCTTCGCCTCTTCGCACTCGACCATCGCGCGCACGGCTCCGTAGAGGCCCGCGAAGTCCGTGAGCGCGATCGCGACGTAACCGAGCTCCGCCGCGCGCCGCGCGAGCGCCTCGGGCGACGACCCTCCGCGCAAAAAAGAAAAATGAGAGCGCGCCGCGAGCTCGACGTACTCGTCGCACGGCTCCACGCGCTCGAGCGGTGGTTTCTCCGGCGGTCCCGCGATCGGCAAACGGCTCCCGGCGTCATAACGGCAACCTCGCATGACAGACTGAACAAATTATCAGTATCGCCTGACGAGGACAAACGACAACCTCGGAGGGTGCCCGTCTTCGCAATCTTTCGCGGCAGCAGGCTCGTGCGGCGAGTCACGCTCGACGAACCGGTCCTGAAAATCGGCCGCGTCGAGGGCGCGCAGCTTCACATCGAAGACAACGAGGTCGCTCGCATGCACGCGGTGATCGAAGTCGAAGGCGACAACATGACGATCATCGATCTCGGGTCGCAGAACGGCACGTGGGTCGATGGCGAGCGCGTGAACAAACGCGAGATCACGCTGGGCTCGCGCATTCTCGTCGGGCAAACGACGATCGTCGTCGAGCGCGACGACGCTCCTCCCGAGCAACGCGCGCTGCTCGTTCCGACACCCGCGATCGTGCGCGACAGGATGGGCGACGCGTTCGCGCCCACCGAGGTGTTCGGCGTGTGCGCGATCGTGCTGCGCGTCGACGGCATTCGCCGCGAAGCGTGGAGCGACGACGCCGAGCTCGGAGAAAAATTGTTCGCGTCATACCCGCGCGGAGCGATCGCGTCGCCGGAGATCGGCGTCGCGCGCAGCTTCAAGACGATCGACGACGCGCAGACGACGAACTTGCGACGCTGCTCGACGTGCGTGATTCGTCCAGGCTTCGAGCCGTGCTCTTTGTGTTTGGGCAGCGGCCGCGGCGACGAGACGCGCGGCTTGCTCCAGTGCATGGGATGCGACGGCGCGGGCTATTTGAAATGCACCGCGTGCGACGGCACGACGCGCGTCGTCGCGTGCGCCGTGCGTTACGTCAACGATCAAGTCATCCGCGTGCGGCGCGCGCTCGTCCCGTCCGTGCACGCGTCGATTCGTCCGTTCATCGAGGCGCGCATTCCAGTCGACGCGCCTTGGCCGCAGTCGAACGCGTTCGATCCGGAGCCGAGCATGGTCGCGAGCGCGTACCGCGGGGCCTCCGCGGCGATTCGCGCGGCCGAGGATTTTCACGGCTATTACTTCGGCGACGCGCTCGCGACGTGCCTCCAAACGCGCGAGGAGCTCACGACCGGTCTCGCGCGCTTCGAGATGCAAACGTTCGCGGTCCCCGTTTTGTGGACCGTCACCGGCGAGCGTCACGACGCGTTCTTCTTCGATCCGCGCGCCGAGCTCGTTCACGTCGGTCGCGCGAACGACTAACCCTAGCCCGGGTAACCCACCATCTTGTTCTGCTCCGGGTCCCACAGCTTCTGACGGAAGCACGCGACGACGTCGCTCGGACGAAGGCTCGTCTTCGGCGGATCGTGGAGCTCGGGGACCGCGGCCATCGCGTCGGGCAAGCGATAGAACGGGATGAGCGGGTTCAAGTGGTGCACGTGGTGGAACCCGATGTTGCCGGTGAAAAATCGCATCACGCGACCCATCTCCATGTAGCTCGACGACTCGAGCGCTGCGCGCGCGTAGCTCCACGTCTCGCGCGGTTGGATGTGCGCCTCGGGGAAGTTGTGTTGCGCGTAGAAGAGGTACCCGCCGACGGCCATCGAGAGCGCGAGCGGCACGAACATTCCGAAGAGGAACGTCACGATGCCGAGCTTCCACACGATGAGCGCCGTGAGCGCCCAGTTCGTCACGACGCCGAACGCGCACGCCCAGTGCTTCTTCGGCTGACGAAGAAACGGCGAGATGCCCATCCCGAGCATGAAGAGCGTGAAGTACGCGCTCGCGATCGTCAGCGGGTGACGAATGAGTTTGTACATGAAGCGCTCGCGCGCGCTCATCTTCGTCCACATGCCCGTCGTGACCATCAAGTACGAGCCGACGTGCGATCCGACGAGCTTCGCGGTGTTCGCGTGATGGTAGTTGTGCGTCTCGCGCCACACCTTCGGCGGCGTCATGATGACGATGCCGTAGACGAAGAAGATCGAGCGCGCGACGGGCGAGTTGCGGAGCAGCGAGCCGTGTTGGAAGTCGTGGAACAAGATGAACGTGCGCACGATGAGCAGACCGCACACGACGCTCGCCGCGACGCGCACCATCCAGCCGAGCACGCCGTGAGGAACGAACGCGAACGCGATCGCGTCCGTTCCGATCACGAGCGCGAGCGTGCTCAGGAGAGCGAACCAACTCCGCGCTCGATCCTCTTTGGCAAAAGGACGCGTGGCGTCGATCAACTCTTTTTCTTGTCGCGCCCCTATGATGTTCGACTGGGCTTGCATCGTCGGGTTCCTACGCTTGAATGCATGCGTTGGACCACGCCCTCATCTCAGATTTTCGAGGCCGAATCCAGTGCCTTGCGGTGCAAAAACCGCTTCGCACTCAGCTCACGACGCGAAGAGCACGACCCATCAACACTTCGTTGTGGCTGCCGGTTCGATAGCCTTCGAGATCGAGCGTCACGTAACTGAAACCGAATCGTCGACCTGCCACGGCGATCGCTTCGCGCGCGTCGAACGCCTTCGCGAGCTCGTCGCGCGCGACCTCGACGCGCGCGAGCGAAGACGATTCGCCGAGCTCGTGCAAGCGCACGCGCACTTGACGCAGCCCGAGCGCGCGAACCTCCGACTCGAGCCCTGCGATTTGCGCGAGCCGCTCGCGCGTCACGGAAGTTCCGTATGGGATGCGGCTCGAGAGGCACGCGGACGCGGGCTTGTCCCACACCGAAAGCCCGACGAGCTCCGCGACGCGCCGCACGTCTTCTTTGCGAAACCCCGCTTCGACGAGCACGCTGCGCACGCCCGCGCGCTTCGCGGCTTCGAGCCCAGGTCGATGATCGCCGAGATCATCGAGGTTCGTGCCGTTCGCGACGAACGCCGCGTTCCATTCCTTCTGCTTCGCCGAGCTCAGCGTGTAGAGCTCGCTCTTGCAGTAAAAGCAGCGGTCGGGGCCGTTGCGTTGGTAGTTCGGGTCGTCGATTTCGTGGGACTCGACGAGCTCGTGGCGCGCGCCGATGCGCTTCGCGACGGAGATCGCGAGCTCTTTTTCGTACGGCGCGAGACTCGGGCTCACGGCGGTCATGCCGATCGCGCGTTCGGGACCGAGCACGTCATGTGCGATCGCGAGGACGAGCGCCGAATCGACGCCGCCCGAGTAACAGACCAGCACCGATTCCATCTCCGCGAAGATCGCGCGGAGTTTCTCGAGGTGCGGATCGCTCATGACCTCGCTCCTTTTAACGACCATTGTCTCGCTCGGCCACTACTGATAATTTGTTCAGTCCGCTTCGTGAGGTCGTCATGGCTATCCCGCTCGGGCTACTCGGTTCTTCGGTTCGACTCGCGAGCGCGCTCGACGCGCGGGCGCGCGCGATGGCGCGTTCGTGCGATTGGCCCGAGCTCGATCGCGTTCTTCCAGACGGCGGGATGCCGCGCGCGGTCGTCGAGATCACGTGCGCGCATCCGGCGTTCGCGGGCGCGACGCGCGTCGCGGCGGCTGCAGTGCGGGCCGCCCACAAACGCGACGCGCGTGCGTGGTGCGCGTGGATCGACGAAGGCGCGACGCTCTATGCGCCGGGCCTCGCGCGCGCGGAGATCGATCTCGCGCGCCTCTTCGTCGTGCGCCCACCGCGCGATCTTCTCTCGCGCGCGATCGTGAAGGTCGCGTCTTCCGGCGCGTTCGACGTGATGATCGTCGAAGCGCGCGCACTCGCCAAACCAGACAAGCTCCTCCGCAAGCTCGCCATCGCGGCCGAAGCGCACGGCACGTCGATTTTGATCCTCGCGCCGCCGCACCGCGATCCGTGGCCCGTCGTGCTGCGACTCGAGGTGTCGCGCGAGGCGAACGGTATCGACGTGCGCGTCACGAAGGATCGCTTCGCGCGCGTTCAGCCGGGTCTCGCGAAGACGCGCGTGCCCATCGCGCTCCCGTGCGCGTCGTGAAGCGCCGCGTCGCCGCCGTCTTGCTCCCGTCGTTTCGCGTCGCGCTCGTCCGCGCGCACGCGGTCGATCTCGCGCGGCGCCCGCTCGCGATCGTGGTCGACGCCGCGCGCTCGGAGCGCGATCTCACCGGCGGAACGCGCATCGACGAAGTCTCCGAAGAAGCGCGCGCGTGCGGGGTCTTCCCGGGCGCCACGATCGCGAGCGCGAAGGCAACGTGCGGCGATCTCCGCGTGCGGGTGCTGCATCCCGATCGCGCGAAGCGCGCGCTCGAAGGGCTCGCCGAAGCGCTCCTCGCACTCGGCGCGATCACCGCGCCGGTGATCGCGCGCGACTGCGTGCTCGTCGACGTGACGGGCTGCGCGCATTTGCACGGCGGAGAAGCGAACATGCTCGACGCGATCACCGCGCACGTCGCGCGCGCGGGCTTCGCGGGTCGCGTCGCGATCGCGGATGGTCCGGAGATCGCGTGGGCCATCGCGCGCGAGAGCGCGCGGTCGCGCGTCGTCGAGAGTGAAGACACGATGCGCGCGCTCGGCGAGCTCTCCATCGACGCGCTGCGGCTCGATCCGCGGACGGCTTCGTACTTTCACAGGCTCGGCGTCTCCACGGTGGGCGCGCTGCGCGCGCTACCGCGCGCGCAGCTCACCGCGCGCATCGAGAATCAAAATCTCCTCGCGCGCGTCCGCGCGATTTTGGACGGCGACGACCTCACGCCCATCCCGCGCTTCGTTCCACCGCGCGTCCTCGAAGAGCGCGCCGAGCTCGAGTACGGAATCGAAGGACACGAGCCGCTCTTCTTCGTGCTCAAGACGTTGTGCGATCGCGTCTCGCTGCGGCTCGAGGCGCGCGCGGCGCTCGCGTCGAAGCTCGAGGTCGTGCTCGAGCTCGATCGCGCGATGTGCGCAGCGGGTGTGGCGCGCACGATCCACGTGCAGATCCCGCTGGCTTCTCCGCTCCGAAAGAGCGCGGAGCTGCACAACGTGCTGCGATCGCGGTTCGAGCGCGAGCCCCCCCTCCACGCACCCGCGCTCGCCGTCGCGCTCCGCGCGCCCGATCTCGCGCCGCTGCGAACCGCAACGCGACGTCTCTTCGTGCCCGAATCGCGCGCGGAGCTCGCGCTTCCGAAGCTCGCCGCGGAGCTCACCGCGCTGATGGGGGAAGACGCGATCGGCTCGCTCGCGGTGCGCGACGATTGGCGCACGCGCTCGCGTTCGGTGCTCGTGCCGTTCGGACAAGCGACTCAGAAGAGCGCGTCGTCGCGCTCGATCACGCTCTCGCCGGTCGAACCGATGCGCATCGTCCCGGTGCGCGTTCTCGAGAATCGCGCCGCGCTCGAGCTCGCGCACCTCGCGCGCTTCGAGCGCGTCACGTGGTGGCGCGCGCCGAGCGCGCCGCGCGATTGGAAGCTCGTCTTCGACTCGGGCGCGATCGCGTTCGTCGAAGAGGTCGACGGCGAGCGCGCGCGACGCGTCCGCGGATTCTTGGATTAAGGCCGAAGCGCGGCGCGATCGATCCACATGTTCGATCCCTCGGGCGCTTCGATCATGTCGTCCGTGAACGTGAACGGGACGAGCTCGCGTCCGTCGATCACGACGA
>Ga0335078_10004242_pt1 | contig 21268 bp, 25 predicted proteins | sample Lox_Sample_32_FD_206711 | JGI IMG/M metagenome (GOLD analysis project Ga0335078, IMG submission 206711) | Soil microbial communities from Loxahatchee National Wildlife Refuge, Florida, United States - Lox_Sample_3.2 | ecosystem: Environmental > Terrestrial > Soil > Wetlands | place: USA...
TCTTCCCCGGGCTGGGCTGCGGGTTTTCCGGTTTGGGCTGGCGCGCGGGGGCCCCGTCGGGGGCGCCCCCCGCCGGCACGGCCGATCTCATCGTCGACATCACGACGACCGGGGCGACGCTCGCCGCGAACGGGCTGAAGGTCCTGGACGACGGCGTGATCCTGCGCTCGCAAGCCAATCTCGTCGCGTCGCTGAAGGCGCCCTGGGGCGAAAAGGCGCGCGAGGCGGCGCGCGTCATGCTTTCGCGCATCGCTGCCGAGGAGGAGGCGCGCACGACGCGCGAGATCCAGGCGCATCTTGCGGGCGCCACCAAAGCGTTGCTCGGCGAGGCGGAAAGCCGCTTCGGCGCCACGCTTTGCGAGGGCGCTTCCGCTGGCCTCGCGATCTTCAGCGCGCCGGAAAAGCGAGCGCCACAATTTTGTGACTGGCTCGTCGCGAAGGGCGCGACGACGGTGACGTCGACGAAGCACGATTATGTGTTTCGGGCCGACAACGTTTTGTGGCGCAAGCTCGCTGCGCGCATCGGGGGCGAGCGCGCGCTGGGCGGCTAGAGCGAGTTCCGCAAATGTTGGTGGACCTTTGCGATGAGATCTCACTCCAGCTTTTTGCTCTGGCGCGATGTCTTATCGCTCGAGCGCGCCAGGAGCGCGGAGGAGAGCCGTGAGGCTCGATGTCGTCGCGCCTGTTGCCGAAAGGTTCACCCGCTCTCTGACACAGGAGTTTCAACCGTCCTACCGTCGATGTGAAGGCCGCTATCTCCAAGTCATCGAGAACACTGCAAGTCAGAACTGTCCGGCAAGAGCGGCGCGTTCACGAACTTTTTCGTCAACGTCGCAGGATTCTATCGCGATGTCGATTTCGAGCACCGAGGTCATATCGCGCCGATGCATCGAGACTTCGACTTTTTGCGGGTCGATGGAGATGTGTTTTGCGACGGCGTTCAGGACTTCCTTGTGAAGAACCGCAATGAGGTCGGCTTGATAGGCCGATTTTCGCTCATGCGCCAAAAGGATTTGTAACCTTTCCCGCGCCACCGGCGCGGTGGCGCGCCGACCGAGGAGCCCGAAGAGATTCATGCCGCCCTCCGACCGAAGAGTTTGCGGAATAGGCTCCGTTGATCCGAGGGAACGCTCATCGGCACATTGGCTCCGCATAAACGTTGAGCGGCCTCGGTATAGGCGCGCGCCGGCGCAGAGGCGGCGTTGTGCAACACAATAGGCGATCCGAGGTTCGAAGCACGCAAAACCTCCTCGTTATCGGGGACGATCCCGAGCAAAGGAATTGACAGGATTTCCAACACGTCTTCGACGCTCAGCATTTCGCCGCGCGCGACGCGTCCAGGGTCGTATCGCGTCAAAAGAAGATGCTTTTCCATCCGACCGCCCTTTTCGGCGTGACAAGTTTTGGCGTCGAGGAGACCGATGATGCGATCCGAGTCGCGCACGGAAGAAACTTCCGGGTTCGCGACGACAACCGCTGCGTCCGCAAAACGCATGGCGAGCGTGGCCCCCCGTTCGATCCCTGCGGGACTGTCGCATATCACCCAGTCAAACCGGCTCCGCAACTCATCGATGACCCGCTCCACGCCTTCCTCCGTCAGCGCGTCTTTGTCACGAGTCTGCGAGGCCGGCAGGAGGGAGAGGTTGGGCAGGCGTTTGTCTCGAATGAGCGCCTGGTTCAGCTTCGCGTCGCCCTGAGCGACATTGATCAAGTCGAAGACGACGCGCCGTTCGGCGCCCATGATCAGATCGAGATTGCGTAAGCCGACGTCAAAGTCCACCACGGCGACCTTATGACCCTCCAACGCCAATGCGGCGCCGAGGGCGGCGGTCGAGGTGGTCTTGCCGACGCCGCCCTTGCCGGATGTGACTACGATTATCTTGGACATTTTCTTCGTCCTCTGTCAGTCGAGCCGAGCGATTCTGATGCTATCCTGTTCGAGCCAAGCCTGAACGGCCTGACCGCGCACGCTCGTTCCGATCTCATCCGCGGTCAGATAAACGCCCCCAACCGCCAAGAGCTCCGCCTCCAGGCGACGGCAGAAAATGCGCGCTTGCGCCGCGCCCTCGGCTCCTGCAAAGGCGCGCCCGCGGAGCGCACCGTAAATGTGAATGGAGCCGCCGGCGATGACATCGGCTCCCGAAGCGACGGAGCCAACGATCGTCACGTCGCCTTCAAGGTATTGAATGGTCTGGCCCGACCGCACGGGAGCATTGACGACAAGCGGGGCGGCGAGGCTCGCCCGCATGGGCGATTCGCTTGCCGCGACCGGCGTAAGCCGGCCTTCTGTCGCGAGCGCCTCTGCAATTTCCAAAAATGCGGCCTGCTCGTTGGCGTTCAGCCCATTCGCCGCCCCTCCGGCGTCTGTGGCGCTATCGACATTCGTTCGATTTGCTGTTGCGGTGGCGCGCCCTCGCGGCAAGATCGGCGGAAAATCCTCGCTGGACCAGGCCGGGTCCGCGCCAGCCAGCCCCATGATGCGAATGCCGCGCCCGGTCAGATTTTTCACCAACTCGGCCGCCCCCGGCCGGTCGAGTTCAAGATTTGAGACGTCGATCACGATGGGCTTACACGAAAAAAAGGCAGGAAAATTGGCTAGGTAAACGTCAAGCCGATCGATCCATGCGGAGAGCGGCGCCTCAGGTTCAAGCGCAAGCGCCTCGAAGGAGCGTCCGCGGAATCGAATACTGCGGCAGGGAGCTTGAGTCACGGCGACCTCGATCGAACGACCGATAAATTATTAGTGAAGACACCGTTAAGGAATGGTTAACATGAACTCAACTTTGCCTCCCCATCGGGAGTGCGGCCGCGATGAGTCTAAGGCGTCGCCCCGCTCGCAACTGCGGCGATCGGCTCCCCGCCGACGTAAAGGTTTTCGATCACGCCCGCGCCGTCGAGCACGCGCAAAATGACATAGGCGTCTTGCGCGCCGCGGCGATTGTGCTCGCGATACGCGGCTTCCGCCGCAGGCGCCTTGGCCTCCTCCATGTAGAAGCGATCGAAGGGCAATTGCAGGGTGATCCCGCCCTTGTCGTTCGCAACGCCGGCTTTGACCTTGAGAAAAGGCTTCTCCTTGGGCGGCGAAAGCGAAGCGAGGCCGAATCTGGCGAACCCGTCGGCGCCCGTTTCGATCGTCGCATAGACCGTCTGTCCATAGGCCGCCGATTCGCCTTTCGCCAGGGCGGCCTCGCTGTCTGCGATCTGCAGCGCGACATAGCGGCCGCGGAAGGCGTCATAGGGATCGACAGGCGCCGTGCGGAACTTGAAGGCCTCGCCCTGCGCGAGCGTGCGCTCGCGGCTCAGGATCATGCCGGCGGGCGCCGCCAGCTGCAGGAGCGCCATCGCCGCGAAGAGCCAGAGTCTCGCTTTCGAAGTCATGGCCTGGCTGCTCCGCGTCCGCGCATCATCACGAGATTGACGGCGAGGAATCCGACGCCGAGCGCGATGAAGGCGACGCCCCGCGCTATAAAACCGAGATCGGCGTCGAAAAATCGCGAGAGGATCACGGCGGCAAGGATGAGCATCCCGCCATTGACCATGCCGAGGCTCTGCGCGCCAAGTCCCGCGACGAGGGTGCCGACGCCAAGCGCGAAGAGATAGGCGTTGAGGAGCAGCATCGCCGCGAAAGGATGTTCAAAGCGCGTCAGGGCGACGCCAAGCGCGACGAAAAGCGGAAGCGCGCCCAGAAACGTCCGCGCCCAGTCCCTGCTGCGAAAGCTGTCGATCCACAGCGCGAGCCAAAGCAGCAGCCAAAGCGCGACGATCGCAAAGGCGAAGGCGTGCAACGATACCGCGTCCTTGAAGGCGCCCGCGCCGTTTCGCCAATCGCTCATCTGCGCGCGCCAGGTTTCATCGAAGGAGAAAACCAGGGCCAAAGCGACAAGGGCGAGCGCGCCGAGCGTCTGCAAGGGCTTTTGCATCCGGGAGATCCCCTCGCCCCAGAAGCGTCGCCCCGCCAGGAACAACGCGCCAGCGAGGGCGCTCGTGAGCGGCATCCAGGTCCCTTGAACGTCGAGCGCGTCGCGCAGGGAGGCGGTGACGCCGAAGGGCAGGACGAGCGCGAAGATCCAGGCGAAGATGATGGGCGGCGGCCGATAGGGGTTGTCCTTCGCCTCGAGCCGCCACCAGGGGAGGATGAGGACGAGCAGCCCCCAATAGCCGAGCGCCTCGGCGTTGGAAGTCCATTGCGCGCCGGCCCAAGCGGTAATGCCGAGGAGATAGAGAAGCGCCGGGAGCGTCGCGCGCGTCACATAAGCGATGGGGAGCGCGAGCAGGCTCCAGGTCAGCAGAAAATCGCCGAGATCGCCGCTGATGTTGTAGGTCTGCGCGACGAGCGCGATCGAGGCGCCGATAGCGAGCGTGAGAAAGGCGCCCGCCCCCTCGCGCCAGGCGACGCTGTGGGGCCAGCGCCACAGAGCGAAACCCGCGAGCGCCTGCGCCAGCACGAGAGGCGCGAAGGAGAACGCCGCGCGCCACGCGCGGGAGAAATCGTCCCAATTATGGGCGATGAGCAGAATGATCCCGCCGCCGACGAGCACGGCGCCGAGCACGCCGAACAGCGTCGCGGCCTGCAGCCCGCGCCCTCCCTCCGCTTCGCCGTAGCGTTGCCGCAGTCTTTGCGCGGCTTCGCTCGTCAGCGTTCCGTCGCTTACGAGACCCGGGAGCTGTTCATTAAGCCAGACGATATGTTTGTGATCGCGCATGAGGAGTCTCTACCGCGCGCAAAGACAGCGGCGCCCGGACGTTCCCGATTCGACTATGAGCTTCCTTCAATCCGCCGTCGCCGACAAGGGCGCGCTCGCTCACTCCTGCAGCGGCCCCCACGCCGGGTCGGACGCGAAGCCTGGCGTTGGGACTTGCGTCTCGGAGCGGCCGAAGACGTCGACCATGTAGATCCTCGGCCCCCCTCCCCCGCCCGCGTCGCGGAAGAACATCAGGAAGAGGCCGTTCGGCGCCCAGGTCGGGCCCTCATTGTGGAAGCCTTCGGTCAAAATGCGCTCGCCGGAGCCGTCCGTCTTCATCACGCCGATCGCAAAAGTTCCGCTCCCTTGCTTGGTGAAGGCGATGTAGTCGCCCTTCGGCGACCAGACCGGCGTCGAATAGCGCCCGCCCCCAAAAGAGACGCGTTTCGCGTCGCCGCCATGGGCGCTCATCACATAGATCTGCTGCGAACCGCCGCGGTCGCTCTCGAAGACGATCTTGCTTCCGTCGGGAGAATAGCAGGGCGCCGTGTCGATCGCCGCCGTGTCGGTCAAGCGCGCCCTGCGGCGCGAGTTCAAATCGAGCGAGTAGAGATTCGTCTCCGAGCCTTCCGAAAGCGACATCACGACCTTGCTCCCGTCGGGCGAGAAGCGCGGCGCGAAGGCCATGCCGGGAAAATCGCCGAGCGGCTCGCGCTCTCCGCTCTCGACATTGAGCACAAAGACCTTTGGGTCGCCTTCGCCGGCCATGGCCATATAGGTCACATCCTGCGTCGAAGGCGAGAAGCGCGGCGTGACCACGAGCTCGTCGCCGCGCGTCAGATAATGCACATTGGCGCCGTCCTGATCCATGACCGCGAGGCGCTTGCGCCGCTGATTCTTCGGGCCGCTCTCGTCGACGAAGACGACGCGCGAATCAAAGAAGCCTTTTTCGCCGGTGATGCGCGTGAAGACCGCATCCGAGACGAGATGCGCGAGGCGGCGCGCGCTGGCCGCGTCGGTCGTGAATTGCGTCCCGGCCGCCTGCTGGCCCGTCGTCGCGTCGAAGAGACGGAAGGCGATCTGCGCCTGACCGCCGCCGCTGCGCTGTGCGCGGCCCGTCACGACATATTGCGCGTTGAGCGCGCGAAACGCGTCGAGATTGGGGACGGCGTCCGGCGGCGCGGCGTTGGGGCCAAGGCTCGTCGAGTCGATCGGGTTAAGGAACACCGACCGCTTGAAATTGTTGACGATGACGCTGGTGGCCAAACGCGCGTTTTCGTCGCCGACGAAGGGCGCGACCGCGACATTGATCGGCTGAAAGGCGCCGCCCTGCACGACGATCAACTTTCCCGCGCTCGCCGGCAACGCCGGCGACAGAGCGGCGGCCGCCATGAGCTTCAGGGCGTGGCGGCGCGCATAAGGCGCGCTCACGAGGAGCCTCCCGGCGGGCTCGCCCTATCATCGTTCAAGCCGGACGAAGGGGGCGCGTTTGGCCTCTTCAACATGGCGTGGCTAATCCTGATCCCTGTCCTTGAACTCGATGAAGATCTCATGCCAGGCCTGCTCGTAGTACGGAAGGAATTCCGGCGGTATCTTCATCGGGCTGCAGCGACGCACCGCCTGCAGGGCCTGCGCGTCGCGCGCCTGCTCCACCGCCGTGCCGCCGTGCGTCTCGAGCTTCGGCGCTCCTTCCAGGGCGCCGTCGCGGGTGAGATGGAACAAGACCTGCGGCTTGTAGGTCTGGCGCCCCATCGACAATCCCTCGGCCCAGCACGGCTGATAGTGGTCGTTAATGTATTGGTTGATGCGCGCCTCCATGGAGGGCGTCAGATGCGCGCCGGTCGCGTTCGTCGCGCCGAGCGAGGCGAGTTGCACGCGCTCATTGGCGGTCGAGCCGCGCTGCTGCGGCGCTTCATGGCTCAGAAGATTGTCGATGGCGGCCGCGTTGAACTTCGACTTCGGCGCGCGCTCATCGCCCGATTTGGGCTTCGGAGCTCCGGCGGCGCCCTTGGGCTTTTGATCGAGGAGCTTCGAGATGTCGTCGATGTTGAGGCGCGGCCTCTCTTTCGGCTTCTCAGGCGGCGCCGGCGTCTTGGCGGTCTCGACATTCGGCCGGGTCGGCGGCTTGGGCTTCACGACCTCGGCGTCGTCCGGCTCGCTCTCGGCGGCGGCCTGAACGGGCTTCGGCCGCGAGGGCGGCGGCGGCGCGGCCTGCGCGGCCCTCTGCGGCGCTTCGTCGGGGTTCGGCTCGGGCGCGGGCTTTGCCTGCGGAGGCGGCGCGGAAACGTCGCGCTTGGCCTCATGCGTCGGCGGTTCAGGGCGCGTCTCAACCTTATGCGCCTTTTCGGCGCGCACCGCTGGCGGCGCGATCTTGGCGGACTTCTCGCCCTTGCTCACCTCGTTGATCTGCGAATCGCTCACGACGTCGACCGCGACCGTCTCGAGCGCGTCCTCGAATTTCGGCGCATGCGAGAAGGTGAAGAGCATCGCCGCCAGCAGCCCCAGATGGAGCGCCGCGGATATCGGCAGGCCTGGCTCGGAGCGCGAGAACATGCGCGGCGCGATCCTATTTGTGTTCCTGCTCGGTCACGAGCGCGACTTTGCGATAGCCGGCGGTGGTGACGAGCGACATGATCTCGGCGACGCGGCCATAATTCACGGCCTTCGAGCCGCGCACGTAGATGCGCTCGTCAAAGCCCTGCTTGGCGACGTCCTTGAGCCGGTCGACGAGCTGGCCGATCTCGACGGGCTGATCCATCAGATAGATATCACCTTTGTCGTCGATCGCGATCGCGACGGGCTTCTGGTCGATGTTCAGCTGGCCGGCCTTAGTTTGCGGCAGATCGACGGCGACGCCGGTCGCGAGCAGCGGCGCCGCGACCATGAAGATGATCAAGAGCACCAGCATCACGTCGATGAAGGGCGTCATGTTGATGTCGGCCATCGGCGCGCGGCGTCCGCGTCCGCGCCCACGCCTGCCGCCGCCCCGCGCCGCAACCTGAATCGAAGCCCCCATGCCAGAACTCCTTTAGGCGGCGCGGTCGCGACCGGTCGTCTGGTCGATCTGTCGCGACAGAATGGCGGAGAATTCGTCGGCGAAGGTCTCCAGACGCGCCTGCGCCTTCGACACGTCGCCTTGCAGCTTGTTGTAGAAAATCAGCGCCGGAATGGCGGCGACGAGGCCGACCGCGGTCGCAAACAGCGCCTCCGCGATGCCGGGCGCCACGACCGCGAGCGAGGTGTTCTTGGAGGCGGCGATCGAGCGGAACGAGGTCATGATGCCCCAGACTGTGCCGAAAAGGCCCACGAACGGGCTCGCCGACGCAACGGTCGCGAGCACGAGCAGCGATGATTCGAGCTTCTCGATCTCGCGACCGATCGACACGTCGAGCACCTTGTCGATGCGCGAATGCAGGCCCATGAAGGAGGCGTTCGGATTCTGCACCGAGCGCTTCCATTCGCGCATCGCCGCGACGAAGAGCGAGGCAGTGCCGCTCGTTGGCCGCTCGGAGACCTTGTTGTAGAGCTCCTCGAGCGAATTGCCCGACCAGAAGGCCTCGTCAAAAAGGTCCATCGTGCGGCGCGTGCGCCGGATCAGCAGGCTCTTGTCGATGATGACCATCACGCTCCAGATCGACGCGCAGAGCAGGCCGATGATGACGCATTTCACGACGATGTGCGCGCCCCAGAACATGCTCCAGATCGTGATTTCGGCGACGGGAGCCGCAAGCGGGCTCGTGGCGACTTCGGCTGCGTTCATTTCACTTTCCTAGCGTCCAGCGCTTTGTGGCCGGCTTTGCGCCGGCGGGAGTGCCGATGAGGGCGCCCGAGACGTCGCTCTCGGCGTCAACGCCGCGCTCCGCCCGAATTTGGCCATGATCCCCGCCGCTTCACGCGGCTTTCCGCCGCCCGATGATCCAGAATGAAGCCTATGCCCGATAATTTCGCCGATTCTGGGGCTTTTTGCAGCGCGGCGCCGGCTCTCGGTGTTTACATCCAAGGATGCAAGGACGCGGGCGAAAGGAGAGCCCGCGAGCCTCACTCAGCGCGCGAGCAGGCGCTCGAATTTCTCGCGCATCGCGGCCGAGATCCGCTGCGGCTTTCCGTTCAAAACCAGCGCCACGGTCACGCGCGCCGCTGAAAGAAGGGCGTCGCCGCGACGGATTTCCTGGCGCATCTTCAAGGAGGCGCCGCCGATCGTCTCGAGCCTCGTCTCGACCGAGAGAAGCTCGTCCATATGCGCCGGCTGGCGGAAGTCGATCTCCATCGCGCTCACGACGAAGAAAAGCGCGCCGGTCGGTTCGGACAACGCCAAGTCGCGCTGCAGGAGTCCAAGCTCGCGCAGCAGCTCCGTGCGGCCGCGCTCCATGAAGCGAAGATAAGAGGCGTGGTAGACGAATCCGGAAAAATCCGTGTCTTCGTAATAGACACGGACGGGAAGCTTGTGGGCGCCCATGGCTCGTCCTGCCGGCCTGGTCCTTAAGGGAGGATCGGGAAACTCGTTTCGTTTTCGGGCGGTCGCCGGCGAGATCAGTAGGAGTAGCGAATTCCCGCCGTGAACGTGTTCTGCGTGTAGCCGAGCAGCAGGTTGGAGTTCGGGAGGAGCGCCGATACGCCCCCCCCGCCGTTGCTGGTCTTTTGGTAGCTGTAGCCCAGATTGATCGACGTGTTGCGCCAGAAATTATAGGAGAGGCTCGCACCCACGGACCAAATCTCGGTCGAGTAGCCGGACCCCGGGAAGCCCAACCCCGGGAGGCCCAACCCCGGGAGGCCCGATCCCGCGAAGTTGGATCCCCCGTTGTTCCGCGTTTGGCCCCAGCCTCCGCGCAGGCTCAAGTTCGTGTAGGCGTTCAGCCCGTAGTCGGCCGAAATATAGACCTGCTGCGTCAAGCCGACGGCGGCGTTGTTGAACGCGGTGGTCGGAGCGCTCCCCGCCCCGAAGGACTGGGTCGCGCCGAGGGCCTGGGTGAAGTTCAACGAGAGCGTCAGTATCGGCGTTGGGAGATAGCGGATGCTCGCGCCAAAGGACGGCGCGGATTGGGGCTTGAAGTAGCCATAGACGCTCGTCTGCTCCTGCCAGCCGCCGTAGACCTCGCCCTGGAACAGGCCGATCAGATTGGAGCCGACGCCGACGTTCGCCGAGTAGCCGTTAGAATTAGCCGAGGAGTTGTCGAAACGTTGAAGACTGACTGTCGGCTGGACGAAGACATAGATCTGCGGCGTCGCGTAGAAGCTTCCGCGCAACGACGCGCCATAGCTCATGCCGCTCGGAGCGGCGGTGTTAGCGGCATTGACCGGAACCCCGCCAACCAGCTGCGTGACCGAAGGAGCGCTGTCGTAGGACACGCCCTGCGCAAAAACCGACCCGCTCAAGGACGTGCGCTCGTTGATCGTCTTCTGGACGCTGAGCTGACCGCCATACATGTTTGTATATTGCTGCTGCGCCGAGAACGTGCCGATCGTGGGTATGTAGGACGGCGTGAAGGCGGGCGCGGTCACGCCCGGCGTGCCCAGTCCGAACCCATTGGTGGGAGAGCTCGCGCCGAAGAGGCCCTGGGTGCGAATGAAGTTGCCGCTGGCGATGACCGCCCAGTCCGCCAGCGGCAGCCAGGTTTCAGAGACGCTGGCGTGACCGGTGACGTTGCTCGGCCCCGCGTCATTGACCGACGTCCCCGTGAAGTAGCTCGTGCGAGTCTGCCCCCCCCATCCGGGGTAGTAGATGCCCGACGCCCCGAAAGAGACGTTTGTCCTCCACAAGCCGTTGTCCAGGCCGCCTTCTAGGGAGGGGGCCAGCTGAACGCCCGAAGCGCCGATACGGTTGTTCTTCGTCGCATAGACGTTGTCGTTAAAGGTGTAGCCGACGAAGACGGACGGGTAGAGCAGCCAGCCCGCGACGACGAGCCCTTGGTCGGCGTGAGGCGCGGTCCCCGCGTATACCGCCAGACCTACGTCTCCGGGGCCGGCGCCGGGGGACGCTGCGCCGCCCGTGGGCGCGGCGACGCCCCCCCCCTCCTCGGCCTTGGCGCCCGGGACGGCGAAACCGAAGAGGACCAGCGCGAGCAGGGCTGATTTGACCCGTTGGGGCTGCATTTACAGTACACCTCCGCCAAACCGCTACTCATCGCCAGTTCCCTGACGAGGAGCTCAGTCTAGACTGCCGAGCATGCGGAGGCAATGTTGGTACACAGCTTGTCGCATGGTGTGTCTTTTCTGCCACGCCACTCGAGAGCTTGATTCAACAAGGAGTTTCCGCTCGAAAGCGATGCCTCTTTATGCAGCCCGTCTCCTTCGCCTTTTTTAGCGCTCAATGTCACCAGCCGGTTAAACGAACTCTACCTGTCTTAAGATCCTCGCCGCAAGGACTGCGGGCGCACCCTTGCACGACCATTCCTCGCGCGGCGCTGCGCCGCGATGAGTGACGCTCAATTCCCTTCCCATGAGGGCCCCGACCCTCTAAGAAGCCGCGCATGATCTGGGTCGTCTTCGCGTTTCTCGCTGGCCTCGCCTGTCTTGCGCTCTTGGCGCCGCTTGCTTTCGAGAGGGCGGAATCCGATCTCGCCGAGAGCGACCGGACGTTTTACGCCCGGCAGATCGCCGAAATCGAGCGCGAACGCGCCGAGGGCCGGCTTCGCGCCGACGACGCCGATGCGGCCCGGCTGGAAGCGGCCCGCCGCCTGTTGCGGGCTGGCGAAACGCGCGGCGCGCCGGCTCCCCGCGGCTCGCGTGGGCTGCGGCTCGCGGCGGCGCTCGGGCTCGCCACGCTGGTCCCGGCCCTCGCCCTCGCCCTTTATCTTAAGATCGGCGCGGTCGAGCTTCCCGACGAGCCGCTCGAGGCGCGGCGCGAACAAGCCGCCGCCACCGCCCCCGACCTCGCCAAAGCAGTCGCTCGAATCGAGGCGCATCTCGCCGAGCACCCCGATGACGGCCGCGGCTTCGAGGTTATCGCCCCTTACTATCTACGCGCCGGCCGCTATGATGAAGCGATTCACGCGCGCGCGGAGGCGCTACGCCTGCTCGGAGAGACGCCCGAGCGCCGTGACGATCTCGGAGAGGCCCTCGTCGTGGCGGCGCAAGGCCGGGTCACTGATGAAGCGCAGAATCACTTCGAGGCGGCGACGCGGCTCGCGCCGGGCGACCTGATGGCGGCCTATTATCTGGGACTTGCTGCGGCGCAGCAGGGCCAAGCCGCCAAGGCGCGAGAAATCTGGGGGCGCCTGCTCGCCGACGCCCCGTTGGACGCCCCCTATCGCGAAATCATCAGCCGGCAGCTCGCCATGCTCGGCCCGGAGACGCCCGCGGGCGCGACCGCCGAGGCCGTCGCGGCCCTGCCCGACAAAGAGCGAATGACGGCCATTCGCGGCATGGTCGATCGGCTGGCGGGACGCCTCGCGCGCCAGGGGGACGACGTCGAGGGCTGGCTCAAGCTTCTGCGCGCTTATGCGGCGCTGGGCGAGCGGGACAAGGCTTCCGCCGCGCTTGCCGACGCGCGCATCGCGCTCGCGGCGAAGCCCGCCGAGGCGGCCCGCGTCGACGGCCTGGCGCGCGAGCTCGGCTTAATGGAAAAGGCTGCGCCATGAGCCGCAAGGGCAAGAGACTCGTTTTGATCTTCGGCGCGCTCGCAGCGCTGAGCCTCGCGCTCGCGCTGGTGCTCTTCGCGCTGCGCGAGAACATTGTGTTCTTCCGCACGCCGACCGAGCTCGTCGAAAAGAAACTGCCGGCCGGAACGCGGCTGCGCATCGGCGGCCTTGTCAAGCCCGGCTCCTTCGTCAAAGGCGCGAGCGGCGAGGCGCGCTTTGTCGTCACAGACAACGCCCACGACGTCGCGGTCTCCTATATCGGCCTGCTGCCGGATCTTTTTCGCGAGGGACAGGGCGTGGTCGCCGAAGGCGTCGTCACGCCGGAGGGCGGCTTTCGAGCTGACAATGTGCTCGCCAAGCACGACGAGCGCTACATGCCGCGCGAGGTGGCCGACGCTTTGAAAAAGCAGGGCGTCTGGCAGGGAGAAAAGAAGTGAGCATGAAATGATCGTCGAGACGGGTCACTTTGCGCTCATCCTCGCCCTCGCCATCGCTTTGGCGCAAGCCTTTGTCCCTTTTGTCGGCGCGAGGCGCGGCGATTCGGCGCTGATGCGCGTCGCCCGTCCGGCGGCGATCGTGCAGTTCCTCCTGATCGCGCTTGCCTACGGCGCGCTCACCTACGCGCATGTCGTCTCGGATTTCTCGCTCGTCAACGTGATCGAGAACTCGCATTCGGCGAAGCCGCTGATTTATAAGATCTCGGGGGTCTGGGGCAATCACGAGGGCTCCATGCTGCTCTGGGTGCTCGTGCTGTCGCTCTGCGGCGCGCTGATCGCGCTCTTCACCTCCGCGATGCCGGCCAAGCTACGCGCCGACACGTTGGCGGTCCAAGGTCTCATCGGCGCGGCCTTTCTGCTCTTCATCCTTTTGACCTCGAATCCCTTTCAGCGCGTCTCGCCGCCGCCCTGGGAGGGACGCGACCTCAATCCGATCTTGCAGGACCCCGGCCTCGCGATCCATCCGCCGCTGCTTTATCTCGGCTATGTCGGATTCTCGATCGTCTTCTCCTTCGCCGCCGCGGCCATGATCGGCGGTCGGATTGACGCAGCCTGGGCGCGCTTTGTGCGGCCGTGGACGCTTTTCGCCTGGATCAGCCTGACGCTCGGCATCGCGATGGGCTCCTACTGGGCCTATTACACGCTCGGCTGGGGCGGATTCTGGTTCTGGGACCCGGTCGAGAACGCCTCGCTCATGCCCTGGCTCGCGGGCACGGCGCTGCTGCACAGCGCCGCCGTGATGGAAAAGCGCGAGGCCCTAAAAATCTGGACGATGTTCCTGGCGATCCTCGCCTTCTCGCTGTCGCTGCTTGGCACCTTTCTCGTGCGCTCCGGCGTTCTGACCTCGGTGCACGCCTTTGCCAACGACCCCGAGCGCGGCGTGTTCATTCTCGCGATCCTCGTGCTCTTCATCGGCGGCGCCTTCGCGCTTTTCGCGCTGCGCGCCGGCGCCCTGCCGCAAGGCGGCCTCTTCTCGCCGATCTCGCGCGAAGGCGCGCTGGTGCTGAATAATCTGCTGCTGACCGTCTGCTGCGCGACGGTCGTCGTCGGCACGCTCTATCCGCTGGCGCTGGAAGCCCTCACCGGCGACAAGATTTCGGTCGGCGCGCCCTTCTTCAACACGGTGCTGATCCCGATCGCGCTGCCGCTCGCGCTACTCATGCCCCTGGGCCAGATGCTCGCCTGGAAGCGCGGCGATCTGCTCGGCGCCTTGCAGCGGCTACGCGCCGCTTTCTTCCTCGGCGTGCTCGCCTTCGGGTTTTTTGGCGCCTCCCACGGCGCGCCCTATCTCTCGGCCGTCGCCGCGGCGATCGCGGTCTACGTCGTCGTCGGCGCGCTGATCGAGCTGGCGCAACGCGCGAGGACTAACGCAAGAAATGCGCGCGCCGCGCTCTCGCGCTTCTTCGGCCTGCCGCTGTCGTCCTTCGGGACCGCTTTCGCCCACGCGGGAGTCGGGCTGAGCTTGCTCGGCTTGGCTGCGACGGGCTGGGGGGTCGAGAACATCACGACGATGCGGCGCGGCGATTTCCTAGCGCTCGGCCCTTATCGGATCGGCCTTGACGAGCTCTCGCAAAGGCGGGGGCCGAACTTCCTCGAAAGCTATGCGACCATGCGGATCGAGCGCGGCGGCCAGACGGTCGCGCAGATCGAGCCCGGCAAGCGCAGCTATCCGACGCGCAAGATGACGCGCGCCGAGGCCGGCATCGCGACCTTAGGACTAGGCCAGGTTTACGCCGCGCTGGGGGACTTTCACGAGGACGGCGGCGTCGACGTCAGGCTCTACTACAAGCCGCTCGTCACGCTGATCTGGATCGGCGCCCTCGTGATGGCGCTAGGCGGCGCGTTCTCGCTCGCCGACCGCAGGCTGCGGGTCGGAGCGCCGCGCCGCGCCGCCGCGGCCATCCCGCAAGCTGCGGAGTGATAGGGCTTCCGGCCGGAGAATTCGCCGAGCGCGTCGCCGTCCTCCTCTCCCAAAGGCGGTCCACCTCTTCCTGGTCGGCGCAATCGCCGGAGAGAGATCGTCTCGGTAAATTCGAGCTCGAAGCTCACCATCAGCACGGAGCCGGTTTTTCCTGTCCCGGCTGCGCCATAGCGCGCGATATCGAGGATGTGCGAATTGGGAATGAGAGAGACATAGAAACTCGTCGCTTCCTCGGCTTGATGATCGAACCAGAGACAAGCGCGAACTTTCTGCGTCGCAGTCCTTGGCGCGCTTCCTTCCTGATCAAGCTTCGGCCCTGGCCTTCAATTCGGCGAGACCGGTCTCGAACGCGCCGCCGACCATTTTTTCTGTGTCGACGAAGACGCTGAACAGCTTTCCCATGAAGGGTCGCATTCCGCTCATCGCCCAGGTGACGTCCGATCCATTCTCCCTTGGCGCGATCGTGAACTCTACGCGGTTTTGGCATTTCATCGGGCGATCCATCCGCAGCGCCACGACTACTTTGGAAGGAGACGCCGACTCGATGATTTCCGCGCGACCCGCGCCCACACGACTGTCGCCGTCGAAGTCGTTAGCGGCGCCGACGCCGTTCGGCGGACCGCTGTATGAGAGCTGGATGTTTGGATCGGCCTTCACGAAAGGATTCCATTCGTTCATGGCCCGCGGATCGTCGATCAACGGAAAGACTTTCTCGGGCGGCGCTGAAATGTGAATCGAACGCGAGAAATGGCATGTGTCCTGCCTTGTCCAAACATAGAATAGGAACGCGCCGAGAAGCGCGACGAAGAAGGCGAAGAAGGTGAGCATCAGGAATTTCCTTGTTGCGATTTTTCGACATAGCGAGCGAAGTTGTCGAGGATCGCTTGCCAGCCGCAGCGCTGCTGCTCGATCGGATGCGTCGTCTCCGCATCGAATGTCACGCGCACATTGACGCCATCGAGAGTCTCGGCGAATTCGACACGGGCCATTCGATCGCCGAAGGCGTATTCGATCAGCCTTCGCGCGAGGATCTTCGTGTAGGTCCCGGCAAAGTCGAAACCCATGCTGCCATCCTTGGCCTCCATGCGCGAGGAGAAGGTTCCTCCCTCGCGCAAATCGACCGCTGCAGCCGTCGTATGCCAATCATCGGACGCCGCGTTCCATTGTTTGATGTCTTCCGGGTTGGCATAGGCGCGCCAGACTTCATCGATTGAGGCCGCAACCGTCGTTTCCACAGTGATTTTCATCGCGTGCCTTTCAGCGTTGACGACAAACGACGACTACGCCTCCGGTATCGGGAGCACGGGCATCACCTCGATGGATTCGCCGGGGAAGAGGGCGAAGTGCGGATGATTTTCGAAGAGTTTTGCAGCCGCCTCACGCGACTCGGCGCGGATGACGGTGAAGCCGCTCAAGGCGTTGCTGATGTCTTCAATCCCGCTCGCGGAGATTTTCTTCGTTATTCCTAACGGCCCGCCCATCGTGACAATGGCCTGCTGATGTTTCTCGACCCAGGCGTGCCACGCCGCGATGCCCTCCTGCGCCTTTTTTTGCCGTTCCGAGTCGGGGAGCGCGTTCCAGGCCGCCATCTTCGGGCTGGTCTTGCTACCGAGGAAGATAGCGAGGAATGTGTTATTCGTGGTCATGATACTTCCTTTCTTACAGGGGGCGCAGGCGCCCGAAATTGCGACATTGGCCTTTGCGCAAATCGAAGATGGGCGTGGGTCACTCCCTTCCTCAAGAGCCGCCCTATTGATTGATTTCCGGCTCGACGAGCCTCGCCAGGTTGTGCAGCGACTCCTGCCAGCCGAGATAGCAGGCTTCCGGCGGTATGACGTCTGGAACGCCTTCCTGCACAATATTGAGCTCGACGCCGACGGACACTTTCCGCAGCGTCACCGTCACCTGAATTAGACCCGGCAGATCAGGATCGTCGAACCTATCCGTGTACCGAATACGCTCGTGGGGCACGAGCTCGATGTACTCGCCACTGAACGAGTGGCCTGCGCCAGTGGTAAAATTCCGAAATGACATCCTGAAGGCGCCGCCGACTTCCGGGCTCAGATGATGAACGGTGTTTGTGAAGCCATTCGGAGGCAACCATTTGGCCAAGGCATCCGCCTCTAGGAACGCGCGATAAACCTTTTCAGGGCTTGTCGCCAGGACGCGATGCAGACGAACCGTGTTCGGCATTTTTATCTCTCCCTAGGTTGACGCGAATCCAGAAAACGCGACGCCGATTCACTTGCGCACTGCGCCAGACTCTCGAAGGCGCCCGTCCAGCCGTGCTGGTGCGAGCAAGCCGATTCCTCCGTCGCCAGACCGGCGTGAATGAAGATCATCTGCGTCGTCCCGCCGCTTTCATTGAGGATGACGGTGATCTTCGTGTTCGCTCGCGGCTCGAGTCGATTGCTCTCCCATCTATGGGTGAAGACCAGCCGCGTTGGCTTTTGGAGTTCGAGATATTCGCCGCAATGGATGAAGTCCTCGCCTTCTGGCGAGCGCATGCCCGAGCGCCAAACGCCGCCGACGCGCAAATCACTCTCGGCGAACAGAACATTGAAACCTGCGGGGCACAACCAGCGCAGCAGATGATCGGCTTCCGTCCAGGCTTTCCACAGGAGGATACGCGGCGCCTCGAATGTCCGATGCATGATGAGCGTGTAGCCCTGGCCTTCTTCGCCGGTCGCCCGCGCCAGTCCTTCGAGTATGCTTTCCCAGCCGGCCCGTACGCTCGCGTCGATCGAAGCCCATTCCGGCGAGAGCTGATGGGTGAGCGTAAGGACGCTTCCGGCGCCGTCCGCCTCAATCTCCACCGTCACCAGGCTGAAAAGACCGTCCTTCCCGTTTCCGAATGTGAAGACGATCCGACGCGGGCGAACAATCTCGCGAAATTCGCCAAAATGCGTCGCCAAGGTCTCGCCGCGACGCTCGTGAATTGCGAAACCGCCGCCCACGCGCGCGTCGATCTCGGCATGCGTGGAGAGGCCGCCCGGGGTTGCGAACAGCCATTTGCCGATAGCCTTGGAGTTGAGCCAAGCGTCAAAGAGGAGCGTGGGCGGCGCGGCGAAGCGACGCGAGACGACGAGCGCCGGGGGCGCGAGATCAGTCGCGAGGCCCATTGGGATTCCCTGCCTGCAGTTCCTTGAGATAGGCGTCGAGACGGTCGAAGCTTTGATCCCAGAAGCGGCGGTAGGTCTCGAGCCAGCCGGCGAGATCGCGAAGCGGCGCCGCCTCCAACCGGCACGGCCGGGACTGCGCCAGCCGCGCGCGGCTGATCAGCTTGGCCTCTTCCAGGACCTTGAGATGCTTAGAGATCGCCGGCTGGCTGATCGAAAAAGGCGAAGCGAGCTCATTCACGGTCGCCTCGCCCTGCGCCAACCGGGCGAGGATGGCGCGTCGAGTCGGGTCCGCCAAGGCGGAAAGGGTGGCGCTGAGCTGGTCCCGCATTTTTACCTAGTAGTTATATAACTATGCAGTTATATAAAACACGAGGCGCGAGCGGTCAAGCCGGCTCCGCGCGATTTTGTTCGTTGTGAAGCCTGAAACGGCCGGAGAGCCGGAGAGCGCGAACTTAGGGGGCGCGCCGCGACGGTTCTCGAAACGCTTTCGGCAAGCGGGCGCAGCCGCCCTTCACCCCACGCGCCGCCAGCCGTCGGCGCCGAGCCGCTCCTGGGGCAGGAAGCGCGCCTTGTAATCCATCTTGGTCGAGCCTTCGACCCAGTAGCCCAAATAGAGATGCGCGAGGCCCATCTCCTTCGCGCGCGCGATATGGTCGAGGATCATGAAGGCGCCGAGCGAGCGCTGCACGAGCTTCGGCTCGTAGAAGGAATAGACCATCGACAGCCCGTCGCTCAGACGATCGGTCAGGCAGCAGGCGAGGAGGCGGCCCGAGGACTTCTCGCGATATTCGGCGAGGCTCGTCTCGACATGGCTATCCTCGACCATCGTCTGATAGTCGGAGAAGCTCATGTCCGCCATGCCGCCGTCGCCGTGCCGCGTCTCGACATAGGCGCGAAACAGCACGAACTGCTCGACCGTCGCGCGCGGCGCGACGAAACGTAGCGACAGGTCCGCGTTGCGCACGGCCACTCGCCGAAACCCGCGCGACACCGCGAAATCGCGAACCGCGACGCGCACCGAAACGCACCCGCGGCAGGCCTCGCAGGCCGGGCGGTAGGCGATGGTCTGGGATCGACGAAAGCCGGACTGGGTCAAAACGTCGTTCAACCCCGCGGCGCGGCGGCCGACCAGATGCGTGAAAACCTTCCGCTCCTCGCGCCCCGGCAGATAGGGACAGGGCGCGGGCGCGGTCAGATAGAATTGCGGCGCGTCGCGAAGCTCCCTCGTCACTTGGGCTCGTTCCTCAAGCTCAGGCCACAATCCCCTCTCCCCTAGCTCCTTATCTAGAGCGGCGGGCGCGAGCGGCGAAGCACGATCAGGTCGGCGAGAATATCATGGAGACAGCGTTTGTCGCGCGTCAGAAATGAGACGAGGAGGAGCGGCGGGAGCAAGGTGGTTAAATAGAAGAGAACCGCGTGCACCGCGGCGTTCAGGAAGGGCGCCGGCCGGCCGGCCGTTGTCCGCACCTCCAGGTCCATCGCGCGCATGCCAGGGGTCGCCATCGCGGAACCCGAGATCGTCAGGCCATTGTAAAAAAAAGCGACGAGCGGGAAGAGCGGCGGCAGGATGAAGAGCGACATGCCGAAGCTCAGGAACAGCAGGCCGACGAAGACGATCCCCGAGAGGAACGACACCGCGATGAAGTCCAGGGCGACGGCGAGGACGCGGCGCGTGCGCACGCCTTCCAGCGCCGCGCGGGGAATAGACGGCGCCGTCGAGCCTGTACCCGGCACGGGATCGTAACGGTCGCTGTCGCGAAATTCTGTCATGGCTGGCCTTCGCTTTGTTGGCCTTCGCTTTCGCGCAAATGTCGTTCGTCGGCTAGGTCAATTCAAGGGCGCTCCCTGCGGCGTCGTGGATAAAGCCCGGGTCGGGTGGATAAACCGCCGCCTCCGCGGCCCGACGGCTTGACGACGCGCGGGGGCGCGTTGCAAGCCAGGGGCCCAGCGGGCGCCGCGTCCCTCGACTCCTGCTCTCCCCAAAAGAGACCTCGTTTCATGAACAGCAATGCGGTAGACGGCGGCCATCTCAAGGCCTTCATCGAGCGGATCGAAAAGCTTGAGGAGGAGAAGCGCGCCATCGCGGACGATGTGAAGGACGTCTATGGCGAGGCGAAAAGCATGGGCTTCGACCCCAAGATCATGCGCAAGATCATCTCGCTGCGTCGCCAGGACAAAGGTAAGCGCGAGGAAGAGGAAGAAATTCTGGGGCTCTACCTTTCGGCGCTGGGCATGGAGTAGGCCCCACGGCCTTCCGGCGGCGCGCGCCGGCTCCGCTCGCCGCCGGGAGAATCTCTGAATTGATTGTGGCGGCGCAGTACGCACGAGCTTTGCCGGGGCCGGCTCCGGCCCCCGCCGCTCGAGGTCTCTACGCCTTCCCCCATCGCCCTTGCGCCGCGCGCTTGGCGGCCCTCCAAGGAAGCGAAAAAAGCCGCAGGAAGAGCGTTCCGCCAGTCTATCAACTTTTGCGTCAATTCGCTTTTAGGCTAGCAAGAGGAATTGCGCCGTGCTGACCATCGCCGTCTTCACCGCCAACAGCCTGCTCAGTTTCGTTGTCGGACTGCTGGTCGCAAAATTCCTCGGGCCTGCGGAATATGGACGCTTCACGCTGGCGCTCTCCGCCGCTTTCGTCATGCAGCTCCTTGTCTTCGTGCGGCTGCGCTATTGCGTTCCGCGCTTTTATACGCGGCAAGATCAGGCCGGCGGTCCGCAAATTCGCGCGACGCTCGAAGCCGCCGTCGGCTGGCTCGCCGTCCTGGCGGCGGGCGTGGCGCTTCTCGTCTATGCGAGCGGCTTAGATCTCGCGCTCAAGCGCACGAATCGTCAACACGCTCGGCTCCGCGGTGGACGCGGCTCTGTTCCAGCTCGCCGTCCTCGGCGAGAAGACGCTCGGGGCGTCGCATGCGCGCGAGCGGATCTCGGGAAACATGGGCGTCGTCTTCGCGCTCATCGCGCCGGGGGGCTCGCCTGGGGTCTGATCAATTACGCGATCAATCCGGCTTTCCAGCTTGCTCATCGCCTCGCTCCGCTGATGATCAGCGCGCTCGTCGCCGTTCTCGCCAACCTCGCGACGATCGTCTTCCTTCCCACTCCCACGGACGCCAGCGTCTTCGCCCTGGCGCAATCGGAGAGCGCGCTTGCTGGATTGGCGTCGCTCTTCATGCTGCTCGGCTGGCTCGAGCCGAGCTGGCCGAAGCCCCGCGATATGATCGTAACGCTTGCCGCGCCTGTGCGGCGATGGTCGCCGTGGACCTGCCGCTGCACGGCCTCGCGTCGGGACTTGCGGCCATGCTGCCGCAGATTGCCTTGGGGGGGCGGCGCCTATGTCGCGACGGCCGCCGCGCCGGACGTCGAGGGCTTGCGCAGCCTTCTGGCGCCCCGGCTCGTCGCGCGCTTCGCGAAGTGATGCGATTTCCCCTGGCGTCGATGAAGGAATGATCGAGAAGGAGCGTCAACGAACTCTTCCGCG
>Ga0335078_10004243_pt1 | contig 21264 bp, 17 predicted proteins | sample Lox_Sample_32_FD_206711 | JGI IMG/M metagenome (GOLD analysis project Ga0335078, IMG submission 206711) | Soil microbial communities from Loxahatchee National Wildlife Refuge, Florida, United States - Lox_Sample_3.2 | ecosystem: Environmental > Terrestrial > Soil > Wetlands | place: USA...
ATGACCGTCCTTATCTCCCGGTCGAACCGCAGGAATGGCACGAACTCGGCCCACGCGTTCTCCCACAGCCGTATAATAGCCGGATACCGCTTTTCCCATTTGCCGGAGAAGTCAGCGAACCGGTCCAGCGCATCCGCCTCCGACGCCGCGGCGTAAACAGGCTTGAGGTCTTTCGCGATCTGCCCCCAGTCCCTTTTCGACGCGTATTTGAATGAATTACGCAGGAGATGAACAATACATGTTTGCACGATGGCCTTCTCCCACACGGTATTCACCGCGTCCGGCAGGCCCTTCAGCCCGTCGCAGACCACCATCAGCACGTCCCGCGTGCCGCGGTTCTTGATCTCCGAGCAGACCCGCATCCAGTACTTCGCGCCCTCCCCGTCGCCGTGCTCCCCGGCCCACAGGCCCAGCACGTCACGCTCGCCATCCACGGTGACGCCCAGGGCCAGGTAGATGGGCCGGTTGGCGACCTGGCCCTCCCGGACCTTCACATTAATGGCGTCGATAAAGACCACCGCATACACGGCGTCGAGGGGCCGGTTCTGCCATTCGGCCATACCGTCCATGACCCGGTCGGTGATCGTGGTGATCGTCTGCTTGGACACCTCGGCGCCGTACACCTCGGCCAGGTGCGCGCAGATTTCCCCGTGGGTGAGCCCTTTCGCGGACAGGGAAATGACCATGTCATCGATCCCGGTCAGCCGCCGCTGCCTCTTGGCGACGATTTTCGGCTCGAAACTGGCGTCCCGGTCCCGCGGCACAGTAATTTCCACTGCCCCGGTATCGGTGAGCACGGTCTTGGCCCGGTGGCCATTGCGAGAATTGCCGCCATTACGGCCGGCCGGGGCGTGCTTGCCATAGCCGAGATGGTCATCCAGCTCGCCTTCCAGCGCGCCCTCCACCACCATTTTCGTGAGCTTGCCGAGCAGGCCGCCCTCGCCGGTGAGCTTCAGGCCGCCAGCCCGCGCCCGCTCGGTCAGCTCCCGCAGCAGCTGCTCATCAGCGGCCGAAAGCTCCGCGCCGTCCTGGCCCTGACCCGTTGTCACGTCTGTCACTGGTGTCTCCCTACTTGTCAGGAGTTACACCGTTAAAATTACAGTCCCGCCGACTCCGGCTAACGCGCAGGATCGGACCATCTGCGCGCAGGCGCCAGGGCCGCCGACGCGGAAGTCAGCCGCACAGAGTCGGCGATCGGGCGCCATGGCGCGCTCGAAGTCCGAGTCACGCTCGGTGACCGGGCTGGTCGGCAGCCTGCGCGCGAGATCCGCCGTTCGGTTCGGTTGACGGCTCCTCGCTGACCTTCGGCAAGGGCACACCGATCAGGTCGATCTGTGCGCTGGCGCCATCCGGATCTGCATGATATGCGGGTGATCTTCATAAGGATCTTGGCAGGCTTACAGGCCTGTCCTTATGGAGATGGAGGGCTTGCATGCCTGTGACTGCTGTCTGCCTGACCAGGTCACGGACCGCCGCTGGCGATCTTGTGGTGCGGCTCGGGGTTCGCCTGCTGGATGAGTACCTGGAGTTCCTGGGCGGCCGGTGCCGGCCGAACACGGTGCTGGCCGTGGCGTATGACCTGAAGGTCTTCTTCACCGAGGTGCGGAAGCCCCCGCGGCAGGTCCGCTCGGTGGACGTGCTGTCGTTCATGACGGCGCAGCGCACGGGCGGGGAAGGTCGGCTGCAGGTAGCTGAGGCGGGTGCGGGCGGGGTGTCGGCGCGGACGCTGCGGCGGCGGCTGTCGAGCGTGTCGGGGCTGTATGGGTTCTTGCTTGCCCGCGGTGATATAACGGTGAATCCGGTGCCGCGGGGCCTGCCGACCCGGCGGGAGCGGCAGCGTCCTGGGCAGGGTGTCCCGCTGGTGCGGGTGCCGCGGACGCTGCCGCAGATCCTCGGCCCGGCTGAGGTGGATGCGCTGACGGCCGCGCTGCGCACGCACCGGGACAGGGCGATGGTCGCGGCGATGGTGCTGGGCGGGCTGCGCCGCTGCGAGGTCCTCGGGCTGCGGCTAGGTGACCTGCGCTTCGGTGACCGCCGGGTGCTCATCACTGAGGGCAAGGGCGGCCACCAGCGGCTGATCCCGGTCTCGGCGCGGTTCTTCACCGAGGTGAGTTCTTACCTGGACACCGAGCGCCCGGCCGGGGCCTCGACGGACCGGGTGTTCGTGGTGCTCAAGGGCCAGCGCCGGGCCATGCCGCTGACCGCGGCGGGGCTGGATGAGATCCTCGGCGGCGCCCGCCGCCGGGCCGGGCTGGCGCAGGCGACCTGTCATCAGCTGCGGCATACCTGCCTGACCCAGCTGCGGAAGGCCGGGATGGCGCTGGAGGCGGTGCAGGCTCAGGCCGGGCACGCCTCGATCGAGTCGACCCGCATCTACCTGCACCTGGGCGATGACTGGCTGGCCTCCCAGTACCGGCGGGCCGCCGAGGCCATCGACGCGCAGGTCTTCCCCGGTTACCCGGCCGCCGGGACCAGCCGGTGACCGGGCCAGCACCGCTGCCTGACTGGGAGCAGCTGGCCGAGGTGATCCCCTCGGTCACCGTCTCGATGCGCCGTTACCTGGAGCAGATCGCCTGCGTGCTGCGGCCGGGCAGCGTCAGCGGCGCGGACCTGGCGCTGCGCTCGTTCGCCGCCTTCCTCGCCGAGGCATCCCCCGCGACCGGCTCGCTCACGGCCATCACCCGCCGCCACGTCGAGGACTTCAAGCCCTGGCTGGCTGCCCGCCCCGGGCAGAACAAGACACGGCTGACCCCGGCCACCATCGCCCACCGCCTCGGCACGCTGCGGATGTTCTTCCTGCGCATCGAGGAATGGGGCTGGGACGAGGCCCCGCCCCGGGTGCCGATGTTCCCCGGCGACCTGCCCCGCCTGGACCGCCCCCTGCCCATGGCCCTCGACGACGCCGCCGCCGCGAGGCTCCTGCGCGCCGCCCAGGCCGACCGCCGGATGCTGGTCCGCGTCACCGTGGAGATGCTGCTGCGCACCGGGCTGCGGGTCAGCGAGTTCACCGCCCTGCGGGCAGATGCCGTGGTGCTCATCGGGGCCGGGCCCTGGCTGCATGTCCCGGTCGGCAAGCTCCGCGACGACCGCTACCTGCCGTTGCATCCCCAGCTAGTCGCCCTCATCAACGGCTACCGCGCCGCCCACGTCGCCCCGGATCATCCGCTGCTGCTGCCGCGGGAGAACGGCCGCGCGCTGGACCGCCATACCGTCACCCGGATGATCAACCGGGCTGGCGCCGCAGCCGGGCTGCCGCATATCCACCCCCACCAGCTCCGCCACACTCTGGCCACCCAGGCCATCAACCGCGGCATGAGCCTGGAGGCCATCGCCGCCCTGCTCGGCCACCGCAGCCTCGACATGACCCTGCGCTACGCCAAGATCGCCAGCCGCACCGTCGCGGATGAGTACTTCGCCGTCACCGAGAAAGTCGAAGCCCTCTACGGCCAGCCCGCCCAGCTCCCCGCCGACGCCGCCGGCCCGAAGATGGCCCGGCTGCGCCGCGAGCACCACCGCCTGCTCGGCAACGGCTGGTGCACCCGCCCGCCCCAGCTGGACTGCGCCTTCGAGTCCATCTGCGAAACCTGCACCTACTTCCAGACCAGCATCGAGTTCCGCCCGGTCCTGCAAGCCCAGCACGACGACGCCATCACCAAGCACCAAGACCACCGCGGGCAGCTATTCGCCTCACTGCTCGCCCGAGTCGACCAGGACGCCTCATGAACCGCCCGCTACGCCCCACACACCCAGGCCAGCTGCCCGGACCCGTCACCGCCGACGACAGCCTGCACGTCATCACCGAGGCGATCGACCACCTCGCCCGGCTGCGCACCCCTTACTGGCTCGGCGACTCCGCTATCCATCTGCACGCCCTGGCCAGCCTCATCACCCAAGCCCAGCAGCTCCTGCCCCAGGCCGTCCACGACGCCCGCGACCAGGAACACACCTGGGCCCAGATCGGCGAGCTCCTGGGCACCACACCCGCCACGGCCGCACGCCGCTACCGGAACACAACGTGATCAACTTGACAACGATCACCCGCATAATGCCGCGTTGAGGCACGTCAGGGTCGCCGAGAGCCGTATATGCCGACTTCCACGACCGAGCGCATCCACGGTTCACAGGCCCGGGGACCACGACAGCCAGTGCCGCTGGACATCGGCGGCGAAACTGGCGCGGAGGTGATCAACTAGCCTGGCGAAGGCGCACGCCACCCGCCCTCAGATGCGACGACCACCAAGTCGCACTGGCTGCCCACCCCGGGCGGGCATCAGCCTGCCAGGCGCAGATTCAATAGTGCTTTATTTCTAATATCGGTAGAACCACGTCAGTACTTCTGTTAACGCCTGTATCAACAGCTACGGCCGACCCTCATCGCAGCCGCTCCCGCTGCCGTCTTGCTGGTGAAGGCGAACGTTGGTGCCGCTGCCTCTGGTGCGGCCAGCACCCGCTGCCATTACGGGCGACGGCAGCCACGCGGCAATCACGAGCGGGCCGATCGCGGCCATCCGCGCGGCCGCCGGCGCTCCCACCACGGTGACCCCGGATCTGCCAGCGGGTCAGGAAGCGTATGGCGCAGGTAGACCTCGTCAACCTGCCTGACCACGCGCCGCAGGCCCGGCCTGGCCCGCCGGGGGAGATACCCGATCGCCAGCTCCAGGACACCGCGCGACCCGGGGCCGCAGCACTGAAGGATGCCGCACGGATGCGACGCGGGACGGTACACCCAGCCGCGGCGCGCCAGTTCTTCCCAGCGCCGCAGCTCGCGGGCAACATCGCCAGGCTCAAGCTGCGCGTGCTCGACGACGGTGATCGCAGCGATAACGCCCTGGCTCACCCCGTGCACATGATGAACCGCCCGGTCGTGCGTCCGGCAGATCGTCGTATCCCGCCGGACCACGTTCGCAGCCCTACGCCCCACGGTCCTTTCGGCCAGGCAACATGGATCAATTATCGCCAACGCGCCCCCGATGGTCGAGCCCGCTCACCGACCCGAACGCCCGGCGGCGACCCCCGACGTCAGCTAAATCTGCTGGGCCGGGTGCGGAACTCACGCCCGGACCGGACTTGCCCTCGGCGCGTCTGGCGTCTCTAGGAGCGCAGCTGCTCCAGGATTGCCGGGTCCTTGATCTGATGGTCACGGGCCAGCAGCAGCGTCTTCGACACGATCTCTGCCGTCTTGGGGTCGTCATCCGCGAACGGCAAGAACACCCGGCCCCGGTGCTGCGACCCCACCGGAATGATGCACACCGCGCCGCCCGGGCGGCGATGCACGATCCCGCTGCCCAGATGCAGCGAGTACTCGCCCAGCGTCCCCTTGATGACCACGTGCCGGTCTCCGGCGAACTCGATGTTGGCGAGTTTGAGCAGCCGCGCCGTCTCCCGGATCAATGCCGCGCGCATATCGGTGGTCGACGCGGTTGCCTCCGGGTCGACCCCGCCGGCATGCGCGACGCTGACCACCAGGTCCAGGTCCCGCATTGCTTCGGAGAACACCACCGGCGGCACTGACCCGAGCGGCTGCAGCACGAACTCGCCACGGCGGGTGAAACCCACACCGTCCACGGTTGGCAGGTCCGCTTCCGACGGCGAGAACATCCCGTTGACGAACGACACACGGGCGGCGAGTGCGTGCCGGTGGAAGACCCGCGTGGCCTCGCCGTGCTCATACGACGTCACCCAGCCGCGGGCGCCGAACAGGGCGAGGGCCTGCCGCGGTTGCACCTGGTGACCGTCGTAGCGGTGACTCGCGGGCCCGGCCTTGTCCTCATCGCCTGTCAGCTTGTAGAACTCGCGGAAGACCTGCTTGAACGGCTGCCTGCGGCCCTGCTTGAACAGCCGTTCCTGCCATGCCACCCAGGTGCCGGCCGCGATCATGTCTGCGGGATGCGCGATGCGGACCGGGGCATTCAGTCGCCTCGCGCGCTCCAGCGAGCAGGTCACCGCGTCCTCGGTGACCCACGCGAGCTGCTCCAGCATCGGCGCGACGACAGGATGCCGCCGCAGGTCAGCGAAGTCGTCCGGAGTGAAGAGGTCCTGCGCCGTCATGGCTGCTTCCAGGGACTGGCGCACGCGTGCCGCCTGCTGGACGAGCGACTTCTTGCGCTGCTGGACTGCGGCGATTTCCGGGGCCTTGCGCAGGGTGGCCGGGACCGCCTTCAGCGCGCGGCTGCCGCGGCGTACCGCCAGGTCCGGTACGCCTTCGGGATCTACGGACAGTGTCAGCTCGACATCACCCTTGGACAACACGACGGGCCCGTCGGCGAGGTCGCCGGCTTCAGCGGCCTCCATGGCCCAGGTGAACCTCAGCGGGTCCGGATAGCCGGCGGCGCGTCCCAGGTTCTCCGTTCCGATCCGCACCGCGGTCTGCTCCGACGACTGCCGCATCGAGCCGAATTTTCTGCTTCCCCGCTCGAACTCCCGCAGTACGCCGTACCGCCGGCGGACCGTCTCACGGGCCGCCGCGGGATCGTCCGGCAGCGGCAGCAGCCCCAGCGCGCGCACAGCGTCCTGGTGGCGGTTGCCCGTAATGCGGGCTGTCAGTACGGGCTCGTTCTGCTGGCCGAGCATCGCCTCGGCGAACAGCTGCGCCCGTTTGTGTCCGGCGCCGCCCGAAGCGTGCCTGGCCGCCTTGTGGACGACGGCCCACCGTTGGGGGCCGAGCGCGGTGTACGCGCGGCGGAACCAGTCCACGTCAACCGCGCCCTCGAGCGGGTCTTCGCCGCTGAGCGCGGTGCGCTCCGCCGCCTGGGCGCCCCACGAGTCCCGCAGTTCCTGATCGACTGCCCACTGGCGGTCCTTGGCATGGGCGTGCAGCCAGAGCACGCCGTCGGTCAGGCCCGGCCAGCCGAGCGCCTCCTCGACAGGGACCGCCCACTGGGGCGCGTAGAGCGCGAGGTCGATCAGCCGCGACACCGGGACCCGAGCGGCGTCCGCTGCGGCCCGCAAATCGGCCCCGGTCTCCCCGGACGCCGGGAACGACACGCGCACCAGGTGACTGAGCACGTCGCCGCGGCTATCCGCGGCCCAGCGCCACCCCCTGGTCAGTGGCGTCGTGCCGAGCAACCGCAGCAGGTCCGCGACGAGCCTCGCGCCGGACACGCTGGCGATGTTCGTCGCGGTGTGCGAGGTGGGCGTGGGCAAGTCGCCGCGCTGGAACTCGACGGCGACCACCCGGTCCCGAACATCGTCCGCGATCGCGGCGAGCGCCGGATATCGTGCCTCGATCCTGCCGCGCCGGTGCCGGGTCAGGTCTTTGAAAAGCTGGTTCCGCGGTCGCAGGAAGGCGGTGGCCACGTCGGCGTCCGAGGCGGCGCCGATGCCATGGGCAGCGGCCAGCAGGCGGTCTTCGACAGCCAGCGGCTCGGCATGCGGCACCGGCTGCTCGGCCCACCGCATCAGCCGGTACCACCGCTCGATCTGCCACGGGCCGAACAGGTCTGGCCGTGTCTGCAGCAGGCCCGTGAGCACGATCCCCCAGGGATGGGACCGCAGCCGGATACGCCAGTCGCAGCGGGGCAGCGTGCCGGGTGCCCGGTACTCGATGATCCGGGGATCAGCCGGCGGCTCTTGCGTGAGAACGGATCGCGGCACGGCCGCCAGCGTTGACTCCAGGGCGTCCAGGCACTCATCGCTGACGGCGCTGTTAGCATGCTCGGCCACCAGCCAGGTCGTCACGTGCCGGACCGCGGCCCGGTGGCGCAAATCGGCTGGCGGGGCGCCGGCGAGCTGGCGCAGGATGCGATGCCACCAATCGTCGCGCGCGCCAGCGGCGCCTGCCAGCGCACCAACGACGCTGCCGGCCAGACCTGAAGGGAGCATGCCAGCCCGCGCTGGTCCGGAAAGCGCCGCCAGTGCGTACGCGCGGAGCGCGTCGAGGCCCTCGTCCGCGCCACGCAGCTGCGCTGGCCGTCCCGCCCACCATTCGCCGAAGACGTCACCGAGCAGCATCCCGCTCGCTGCTTGCTCCGCATCAGCGGCCAATCCGCGCCTTGCCTGCCACGGGAAACCGAACGGCGACGGGAAATGCTGGATGTCCCCGAACAGCATCTCCCTGGCCCCTTGCCACGAGGAGATCGTGACCGGCACGTCACGGTGGCAGGCAGCAACCGAGGCGATCTCAAGCAGCACCTGCTTCGCGTCCTTGCGCGCGATGCGGCGGGCTGCGGGACGCCTGGGCGCAGACGCCGGAACACGTTCCGCCGCGAAGACGGCAGGCAGATCCTGGATCGGCGGCCTGGCCCCCTGGGCAGAACCGCCAGTCTCGCCAGCCCCCCAGCACGGGTCCGGTGCACCGCCGCCGATCTCGCGCAGCAGCTCGGCCGCCGCGTCTTGCTGCCTTTTATCCGTACTCGCGGCGAGCCGGGCCGCGCAGGCCCGCGCTTCGCCTGGCGGCAATGACGCGAGCAGGGTCAGCGCGCCGCGTCGCAGATCGGCCGAGGCACGGGTCAGCAGCGCTTCGATCGCGGGTGCCTCGGACGGCGCAAGCCGCGTCTTGCCCAGGGCTTCGATAGCGATCCGGCGCACTGCCGGGCTGCGGTCGCTGAGCAGGCCGATGACGACCGGGCGCAGCTCGGCGATCAGCCCGCGCCCGCGAAGCTCTTCCGGGACCCGCCTGACGTCGCCAGTGATCAAGCCCGCGACACGCGCCCGCCCGTGGACGCCCATGACCGGCAGCCAGGCCACCAGGTCGGCGGGGGGCCGCTTCCCGAGGGCGTAGACCAGCCGTCCCGCGGGCCCCGCCTGCGAGATCGCGACCGGCGCTTGCTCCACGCCAAGGCCTTCTACGGTCCGGGCCTTCGCCGGGGAACGCTCAACGAGCCTGGTCAGAGCGTCGAACGTGCCCGGCAGAGCCAGCCCTGCACTCGCCAGCAGCGACGCCGCCAGCGACGCGACCCGCACGTCGGGGTCATCGAGCGCTGCCGCGATTACCGCCTGGGCAGCCGGCAGCTTCGTGGCCGCAAGGTATCGCAGTGCCGCGGCCCGCAGATCCGCCGACGCGGCGCCCGCCAGCGCACGCCCGGCAGGCAGTGTCGCGAGCACGTCACGCATCCCGCCCGCGCACAGCGCGACATACGCATCCCATTGATCGGCACCCGCAAGCGCGAGCTCCCGTTCCCGCTCCGACGCCCGGAACGCGGCCAGCTTGCGCACCCGGTCCTCGACAAGCGGGATCTCGCCAACGGAACTGCCGAAACCCAGCCACACCCCGGCGGCCCGCACCGACGCCGCGAACCGCAGCAACCTGTGCTCGAGCATGACGTTAAGAAGACAGTCGAAAGCCCCCGCATGCCCTTCGTCAGCCGCTTCCAGGATCGCTTGCCGCAGCCCTTCCTGGCGCTGCGCCGCGAGCAGAAGCCGCGCTACGAAATCCCAGCCGTCGGGCCGGGCCGACCCGAGCAGCGCCACGATCACGTGCCGCCCCATCATGCCGACCGGATGCTCGCCGCTGCCGACCTCGATCAGCGCGTCGAACGTCTCATCCGCAGCCGGGCCGCCGACGTCGATCGCTGACGCCAGCAGGTCGCCGAACCCCTTGGCCAGATATTGCGGCCGGCCCGACAGGTGCCCACCCCAGATCGCAAGCCACGCGGGGTCCGCGTCGTACTGTCCGGTGACCGCTAGCAGCTGCGCCAGGTCGGACGCCCGCGTCCCCACCGTCAGCGACGGATCGCCAGCCCGGAACGCCCTGCGATCCCAGCCGCGCGTGTACGGTCTGTGCCGGGCGTCCACCCACCAGTGGCTCAGCGCCAACCCCAGACCTGGATGCAGCGCGGACATGACCGCCGCCCGGCCGGACTCAGGCAGGCTGTCAAGAACGCCCGCCGCGGCCAGCCGGCGTGCGCGATGTTTTTCGGCCTTACCATCCCGAGCTCCCGACGGCGGCTGTGGTGCCGCGAACGAGGCCGCCGGCTCGCGAAGTCGACGTGGCAGCTTCCCGATCCGTTTTTCCGCCTTCGCCCGCCAGTTCTTGTCGCTGAGCGTGTCCAGGCGCTTCTCCGCCTCCTCCGGGGCCAGCAAGTCAGCCTCCCGCCAGCGGAACCAGCCGCAGGAACAGCAGCGACGTGCCGTCCGCGACGCTGACCGGGCTGTCGCCGTCGGCCAGCTCGATATCGCCCACGAACACCTTGAAGAACCCGTCACCGAATGCGAGCAACGCCGCGTCCACAGCCGCCGCGGCGTCGACGGCCGCCGGCTCGCCTGCATCCTCCTGTCGGCCGCCGGGGCGCACGACGCCGCGCGCGAGGCCGTCGGCCAGCGACTTGTGCGTGAGGACCCCGACGAGACCGGCCTCCTCGGCTCGTGCCTCGTAGGCGGCCACTTCGGCTATGACGGCAGCCTCGATGAGCTGCCGCGCCGTCACCGGCCCCAGCGGCAGCTCCAGCGCAAGATCATGCTCGCGCACCCCACGGCGGCGGTGACCCGTCACCTTCGCCGACACCCGAACCGCGACCGCCACGCTCGTTTCCCGTCTCGCCCTGAGCCCGCTGGAGGACACATTAACGGGCGAGTACGACAAACCAGAGCCATCTCGTCACCGCCTCACCGCCGGCCGCAACATGACCAGGACGGGCAGCACGCCGGCCAGCCACAGTGACCGCAGGGCAGGGCGGAAACAGAAAATGCAGGCGGCCCTCGCCAGCCTGCTCGGACCCCAGTTCGCTGGTGACAGACCCAGAGGCGGACACGATATTCGCCTTCTGCTCTGCTGTGCGACCAGCAGCGCGATCGCTGTGCAGCGCTCCGAACGGAGTGATCGGTGCCCATCGGTACGCCTTCTATGCCCTGGGGTCAGCTGCGTGTCGGCAGGCATTAGCTGAGGGCGCGCTGCAGCGCCCGGCCGACCTTGCGGGCCACCCCGATGCGGCTGTAGACGGGGTCGCCGCCGGGCGTCACCTGGAGGCTCGTCCCGCCGGTGCCGCGCACGATGTGCACTTCGGCCCGCCAGAAACCGGTCAGACCACCTTTCACCATGATGTAGTCGGGCCCGGCCGGCTCGTCGCCGAGCAGGGACCGTTTCATCTTCCTTCCTGGCAGGACTTCGTAGCGGGACGGAACGCCTCCGCGCAGCTCCTGGGTGATCTGGTCAGCGCTCGGGATGCCAGAGACGCTAACGGTGCGGGTGAGGGCATGGGAGATGAAAACACCGGGGGCGGTGAGGGCGCGCGTGAAGACCCGCGCCGCCCCGCCGTGCTTTCGCGGCTGCTCGACGTCCCACCTGAACCGGCGCACCGCGACGGCCGCGAATAGGACTGTGTAGCCGGCGAGGACGCCGAGGGGCTCGCCGCTCGGAAAGTGCCCGAGGAAGGAGGCGTGCAGGGCATCGAACGCGGCGCCCGACGGCAGCGCCTCGGAGATCTGGTTGACCAGGTTCGAGCCGATCACGGTGAGCGGGAAGTACACGCCGGCAAAGAACGCAAGCGGGTAGAACAATGCCAGGCCGATGCCGGTGGCTACCTGCGTCGTGCCGGCTACGGCGGCCACGCACAGGCCGAGGGCGAACAGCGCCCCGACACTGAGCACGACCGACAGCGCGAACCCGCCTGCCTCAGCGGGGAGCACCAGGCCGAAAGCGCCAGCACCGACGCCCAGGACGAGCCCGATCCCCGCGGCGGCCAGGGCAAGGTTGAGCGCCAGCTGCGCTGCGAGAAGGAACGAGGGGGCCACTGGGGTGGTCCACATCCGCCGCAGCACGCCCTGCTCCCGGTAGCCGGCCAGCTGCATCGGCAGACTCAGCAGGCTCAGCACCAAGAGCACCAGGAGGATGAGCGTCGGCGCGTAGAGGCTGAAGAACGAGATGCCGCCGAACTGGGCCTTCGGGCGGCTGAGCGCCGGGATGGTGCCGAAGATGACCAGGAGCAGCGCCGGCAGCGCGAGCCCGAAGATGAGCCCGGTCGGCAACCGCCAGGCCAGCTTCGCCTCGGTGGTGACAAGCAGGGCGAGGGCGCGGGCCCGGCGCCTGCGGTGACGAACGGCTCCCACTGTCATGGCCCGGCAGGTTCCGCTGCTGGTCCGCCGGTTCCGGCGGCGGCACTGCTCTGCTCTGCGCGGGCAGTGAGGGCTAGGAAGGCGTCCTCCAGGTTGCCCGTCTCGGTGCGCACGTCCTCGGCCACCAGGCCGGCCCGGTCCAGCGCCAGCACGATTACCGTGACCAGGTTTCCCGACCCTGCGACCACGACGTCGGAGCCGTGGTGCTCGACGGCGCTCACTTCAGGCAGTTCCCGCAGGACCCGCTCGCCTCGCAGCCCGGGCGCCCGCAGCCGCACGCGCCTGGCCGTCGCGGCCTGCCCTGCTAGCTGGGCCGGCTTGCCGAGGGCGATGAGCTTGCCCTGGTCGATGAGCGCCACCCGGTCGCAAAGCCGCTCGGCCTCGTCCATGAAGTGGGTGACCAGCACGATCGTCACCCCGCTGTCCCGCACGCCTTCGATCAGGTCCCACGTCTCCCTGCGGGCCTCGGGGTCCAGCCCGGTCGTGAGCTCGTCCAGAACGGCAACCTCGGGCTGGCCGATCAGGGCGAGCGCAATCGACAGCCGCTGCTTCTGCCCGCCCGACAGGGCCCTCCAGTACGAGCCGCATTTGGCCTCCAGCCCGAGCCTTTCCAGCAGCCTGGCAGAGTCGGCTGGCCGGTCGTAGAACGAGGCGTACAGCCGTATGGCCTCGCCCACCCTGAGCTTGGGCGGCAATGCGCCCTGCTGGAGCTGCACACCGAGCCGTTCGTGGAGCTCTTCCCGGTCCTGGCGTGGCTCGAGGCCCATCACTCGTATCTCGCCGGCGTCGGGTACCCGCAGGCCGGAGATGCATTCCACGGTCGTGGTCTTGCCGGCGCCGTTGCGCCCCAGGATCCCGAAGATCTCGCCGCGGCCTACCGAGAAGCTGACGTCGCTCACCGCCACAGTCGTCCCGTAGGCCTTGCGCAAGTGCTCAACGGTGATGACCGGCGGTGCGCCCGCACCCGGGATCGCAGCACTGCTCACGTTGCCCCGCCACCCACCCGGACGATCTCGCCGGTGATCGCGGTGTTGGCGGCCGAGCACAGGTAGACGATCGCTGTCGCCACCTCATCTGGGCCCGGCAAGCGGCGCAGCGGCGACGCCTGCGCGCTCATCTCCAGGAACTGGGCAGGGAGCCGGGCCACCATGCGCTCGGTGCGTGTCGCGCTCGGCATGATCACGTTCACCAGGATGCCGGCGGGCCCGAGCTCCTTGGATAGCGTTTTGGTCAGGCCATGGAGCGCCGCCTTGGCGGCGCCGTACGGCGCGGTCCCGGGGAACCCATCCAGGGCCACGCCGGAGGAGATGCTGACGATCCGGCCAAAACCCCGGGACCTCATGGAAGGCAGCACCGCCTGCACGGCACTGTAGGCCCCTTCGAAGTTGACGCGGAAGTACGGCCGCCATTCCTCCGGCGCCAGGTCCTCGAACAAGGGCACGTCCAACGGTGCGCGGTCGCCCCAGTAGACGGCGTTGTTCACCAGCACGTCGACCTGGCCCCAGCGCTCCAGGGCCGCGTCCACGGCCCGGCACACTGAGCCAGTCGAAGCCAGGTCGAGCTGCGCGGCGACAGCTTCGCCTCCGCCCGTCCTGATCTCGTCCACGACGGCCAGCGCCCTGCCTCGCTCACGATGGTAGGTCACCGTGACCCGCGCCCCCTCGGCACCGAGCAGAACAGCGGCCGCCCTGCCGATGCCCTGCGAGCTCCCCGTCACCACTGCCACCCGTCCTGCCAGGCCCAGGTCCATGGGCCACCTCCCGCGGCCGCCCAGCTTGGTGGAGTAATCTTCCAACTAGCTGACCATTGGCATCATGCCACAAGTTGGAGGGAACCTTCAACTATGACTTCTGCTGCGATCTTGAGCGGGACGCGGGGCCAGGCTTCCCGGCGTCGCGACGGCCTCCGGCGCCGGGACGAGCTCCTCGACGCCGCACTCGCCTGCTTCGCCCGGCGCGGGCTGCTCGGCACGCGAATCGAAGACGTCCGCCGGGCGGCCGGCGCCAGCCCGTCCAGCGTCTACAACCTCTTCGATGGCCTGCCCTCGCTCACCGCCGCCTTGCTGGCCCGCACCTTCGAGCGCCTTTTCGCTCACGTGACCAGCCGGGTACTGGCCGAACACCGCCCCGATGCCGCTGTCCGCGCCCTGGTCGACGGGCACCTCCAGTGGGTCCTGGAACACGAGGACGAAGCCCGCTTCATGTACGGGGCCATGGCACTGGAACTCGCCGCGGCCCAGCGGGAGGAACTGACCGAGCTGAAGGCCAGGCTGGCGGTCCCGGTGATGGAGCACCTGGCATCGCTAGCCGGCGAAGGTGCCCTGCCGGCCTGGCCTGCACCCACCCTGGAGTTCATCGTCCTTGGCCCAGCCCATGAGGCGTGCCGCCGCTACCTGGCGGGCGCCCCGGTCGACCTGGCCGGGCTGCGGCAGCTGCTGCCGGACGTGGCCTGGGAGTCTGTAAGCGCGTTCGCGTCGGCACCAGCCAGGGAGACCAACGGTCAGGTGAGCTGACCTCACGCCCGACATCTGACCCGCCGTTCCCGTCAACCCGCAAGACCGAACTGGGCGCAACGCAAATATTCGGCGTTGTACGGGTGATCCTGTCAAGTGAGCACGCCGTGCCGGTGCTGGCGAGGGGACTGTGATTTGACAGACGCGGGTTCCGCCCCGGGAGGGTAACGGGATGACGGCGCCCGGCCGCGTGGCCTGGGTGGCCTCGCGACCGGGCGCTGGGATGCCGGCGCGGGTCATGCGCTGGGCGCGGCCTTGGTGCCGGCGGGTGGCCCATACCCGGTCGAGGATCTTCGCGACGGCGGCGGCTACGATCGCGGCAGCTATGGCGATGAGGGCGATCTGCCAGCCGGGCATGCCACTGACGACGACGGTGCGCACGGGGGGTGGTGGCACGGTCCCGCCGCCGCCTAGGGGAGGGGCGGGAAGTGCGAATGCTGCCGGGGCCGCGGTGGCGCCGGCCAGCAGGGCGGCGGTGAGTCCGGCCAGGATGGCGGCCAGGCGGCGGACGGGGCGAAGACGGCGGGTGCGGTTCATGACAACCTCCTGGTGGTCGTTTCGCGGGGTCAAAGACGTCCGCTGTGGTCAGCGGCGGGGTGATCACGGCGCGTGCGTGATCTGGGCCTGGAGCTGGGCGCGCAGCCGCCGGGCCTGGCGGGCGGCGCGGCGCAGGCGCCGCTCGGCGCGCTCGGCGCGGCGGGTGGCCCGGGCCAGCGCGAGCGCGCGCTCGGCGGGGCGCTGCCGGTCGGCGTGGGTGAGCCGCTGGTGGTGTACCTCGCTGGCGAGCTGGGTGAGCTGGTGCATGACAGTCATCTCCTTTCTTCTGGTGACGGGCTTGTTTTTGTGCTCCCACTGTCGCCAGGGGCCCGGGCAGTCTCCATACGTAGCGGCGCACAGGAAGGGCACAGCATTAGGCTGGGCGGCGAGGCCGTGCCTGCGCCGTAACCGACTCCGGAGCTGCCCGCCGGATTCGCTGCCTCGTTGAGCACGATGACGATCAGGTCGATTTCGGCCTTGTCCAAGCTCTCCTTGTCCTCGACGGCGTCCTGTACCACGACTGGCCCCTACGTGCGGGCAGCTTCCAGTGCTTGCTGGCAGGCGGAATCAGCGGGCGCCTTGGCCGGGGCCTTTGCCGCGAGAGAAGCCGGAACGGCGGTAGGCATGCCCGAGGCAATGGACGTGCAGCCGGACGCGCTGGACGCCACGAAGGCGGCGCAGGCAAGCCATACGGCGGCGCGGCGGAGCGCCTGGCGGATGCCGGTGACCGGGGCCGTGCCGTCAGCGGTAGTCACGCGCATGCCCATGGCTGCGGTCGCGGTCGTCACGGCCGCGGCGCGCCCCGATCTTTGAGGTTCCGCCCTTGAGGAGTTTGTTGCCGGTGATGGCAACGGCGATGGCCGCTCCGGAGGGGACACCCAGGTGCTCCAGCAGGTGAATCAGGAGAGTGGTCATGGCACGGCTCCTTTCTAGCTCGCGTGAGGCCGGTCGCCGGATGCTGCTCGCGGGCCGCCTACGCCGACGGGCGCACGCCGGTCCGGAGGCGGGCACCCGCAACGACGGGGGACATCGGGGCGTCGGCAAGGTCGACAGCGAGGTGCGGCAGGCGGCGGTCGAGCCAGCCCGGGAGCCACCAGTTGGCCCGCCCGGACAGGTGCATGAGCGCCGGCACGAGGACGGTGCGCACGACGAAGGCGTCGATGATGATCGCCGAGGCCAGGCCGACCCCGAACTGCTGGATGATGATGTTGTCGTTGCGGGAGAACGACAGGAACACCAGGATCATGATGCTGGCGGCGGCGGTGATCACCCGACCGGTCACGGTCTGACCGCGGGTGACCGCTACCCGGTTGTCACCGCTGCGGACCCACTCCTCGCGCATGCGGCTGACCAGGAACACCTCGTAGTCCATGGACAGCCCGAACAGTACGGAGAACATGAGCACCGGCAAGAACACGACGACCGGCGCGGTTCCGCTGATCCCCAGGATCGATGAGCCCCATCCCCAGTGGAACACCGCGTTCATCACCCCCAGGGCCGCGCCGACCGACAGCAGGTTCATCACCGAGGCCATCGCCGGGATCACCAGGCTGCGGAACACGAGCATCAGCAGCACGAACGCCAGGATCACGACCACCGCTATGAGCAAGGGCAGCTTGCTGGCGAGCTCGTTGGAGAAGTCGACCTCCATGGGCGTCGCGCCCCCGATCAGTACGTTCAGGCCGCTGCCGGCCTCGGCCGCTGGCACTACCTGGCCGCGGAGCCGACCGAGCAGCTGGGCGGTCTGAGCGGCCTGCGGGGCGGTGCCGGGGTAGAGCACCGCGACCGCGGCGGTCCCGGCGGGACTCACCTGCGGCCGGGTGGCAGCTGCGATCCCCGGCTGACGGGATGCGGCGTCGACGACCCGCGCGAAGGCGGCCTTCTCCGCCGACCCGTGGACCCTCGCGGCCAGCTCGAACGGCCCGTTGAACCCCGGGCCGAAGCCCTGGGCCAGCAGGTCGTACGCCTGCCGGGCCGTGAACGACGCCGGGTCGGTGCTGGCGTCAGGAAGGCCGAGCCGGAGGCTGAACACCGGGAGCGCGACGACGACCGTCACCAGCAGGCTGACCGCCGCCCTCAGCGCGGTCTGCCGCTCGATCGAGCGGGACCACCGGTACCAGGGGCCGGAGGTGACCGCCTCGGGCTGGGGCCCGGATTCGGAGATCCGCCGGCGTTCCCCGCGGCTGAGCACCTTCGGGCCAATGAAGCCGAGCAGCGCCGGCAGCAGGGTGAGCGAGGCCAGCATGGTCAGCGCGACGGTGACCGTTGCGCTGACCGCCACGCCATAGAGGAACGAGATCCCGAGCACGAACTGGCCAAGCAGCGCGATCACCACGGTGAGGCCGGCGAAGAACACCGCACGCCCGGCGGTGTTGACCGCGTTCACCGCGGCGTCCTCGACACTTCGCGCGGCCCGCACGCCGCTGCGGTGCCGGGTAACGATGAACAGGGCGTAGTCGACTCCGACGCCGAGGCCAAGCAGCACCCCCAGGTAGGGAGCAAAGCTGGCGATAGCGAGGACGTGGCTGAGCAGGCTGGTGAGGTCGAAGCCAGCGCCGATGGCGACCAGGGCGGTCACGATCGGGGTGACCGCGGCGAACAGCGCGCCGAACGCCAGGCCCAGCACGATCAGGGCGAGGATCACCCCGAGGAGCGTGCTGTCGGAGGACTGCTGGGGCAGGACGTTCCCGATCGCCGGGCCGGCCAGCTCGACCCTCAGGTTGGGCTCCTGGGCGGCCTGGGCGGCGTGAATCACCGCGTTGACCGCGCTGTCCGGGAGGTCCTGGGCCTGGGCGTCGAAGTTGACGGTCGCGAAGGCGATCTTCCCGTCCCGGCTCACCTGGCCGGCGCCGTACCGGCCGTAGGGGCTGGCCACGCTGGCGACGCGGGGAAGTCTGCTCACCTTGGCCAGCATCGCCTCAACCTCGGAGCGCACCGGTGCAGCCGTGACCGGCCCGGTCTTCGCTTCGACCACGATCTGGTCGGTGTCACCCGAAGCGGCCGGGAAGTCGCGCTGGAGGATGGCGAGGGCCTGCAGCGAGGGGCTGTTGGGCAGCGTGTACTTCGTCGTGAAGCTGCTCCCGGCGGCCCGGCTCAGGACGGTGAGCAGGACCAGCGCGAGGACCCACCCGACGAGGACGAGCCAGCGGCGCCGGAAGCACCAGCGGGCGAGGAAGGGCATGGGAGGTCCTTTCATCAGCAAAGCAGGCTTGCGGGCGCTCGTCAGTGACGCGCCCCTGGCTGCGGGAGGTGAGCTCAGGAATTGATTCCGGCCGCTCCGGTGTCGGGCACGAACGCTGACAGGAGCAGCTCACGAACTTGGGCGCGGGCTCGTTCGTCGTCGATCAGGGCCAGGGCGGGGTCCGCTTTGCGGTGCTGGGCGAACCAGGCGATGGACTCGCCCAGGAAGTGGGCGGCGATCTCGGGGTCGGAGATCGGGCGCAGGGCTCCCGACGAGGCACGGCTGCGGAGGAAGGCGGACAGCCGTCCCATGAGGGACTGCTTGCTCTCGCTCACGTACAGCCCGTTCAGCTCGGGATGGTCGATGACCAGGCTCTCGATCAGCAACAGCAGCAGGCGGTTCTGCTCGATGAAGCCGTACAGCTCGTCGATGATCCCGGCCAGTTCCTCTGCCGCGTCATCGCCGGGGCCTTGTTCCAGGGCGGCGCTGAGCGCCGGGAAGGTCGCGTGGACGGCGAACCAGCCCCGCACCAGCTCCAGGACGCGGCCGGGCGCCGGGGTGGGCAGCGGCACCACGGCACTCAGGTCGGCCGCCTGGTCCATGGCATAGCGGACAGCCAGCTCGAGCAGGGCTTCCTTGCTCTCGACGTACCGGTACAACAGGGCGTGGTTGAGTTCCAGCCGCGCTGCCACATCGGTCATCAGCGCCCTGCGGTAGCCCTTCTCGGTGAACACCTCGCATGCGGCGCGCGCGATGTCCTGCACTCGTCCTGGTGGCGTCTTCCTCGGCATGCGGCAACAATAACTAACTCAGTTAGTTACAGTCAAACGGGTGCTCGCCGCGACGTGCCGGCGACCGCCGGGCACCGCAGCAGGGGAAGCCTCACCAGGCGCGCAGACGCCCGCCTGGCACGGCCCTGGCCAGGGCCTTCACAGAATGTCTCGCATGCCTCGCCCGTTGACACGCCCGGCCAGCTGAGGGACCCCCGTCGGCCTGGAGCACCTGGGCCTCGTCGATCGCCCCGCGGGCGGCGATGCGGCCGATGAGGTACCGGTCCAGCGGGCCGCGGCGGTCGGCGATCAGGCGCTTGTGGTGGCCGATGTGCTCGAGGTTGGCGGCGGTCCAGGCGGTGAGGAGCTCCACCAGCTCGGGGTGCAGCGGCACATAGCGGTCGTTGCGGAGCTTGCCCAGCGGCATCCGCAGCCAGTGCCCGGCGCCGATCTGGACGACCGCGGCGGCTCGGGCTTATACCGCCTGTGCTGCCCGCCGCGATGAACGCATGGGCTGTTCAGCACCGCGCCGACAGAACCGGATAATGCGCGGCGCAGATCGGGGCCTTTCTGCGTGCTGGTTTGTGCCGGACCAGGACGTTGCGGGCAGGCATTGGCGCTGCCGGAGGGTCGCTGGCCGGGACGGCGAGGGCTCATGAACATCGTGTGCCGATCCGTCGCCAGAGTTAATTACCGGACGGTAACCGGGCTGGATCAGCTGGCCGGCCTTGACGCAGTTCCCGGTGCGCACGGTGGTGCGCGCCCGCCAGCGGTCAGGCGCAGTCACGTGTTGACTAACTGACTCACTCAGTTCAATATCGTGTCGTGCCCAGACTTCCGGCAAATGAGCGCCTGGTGTCGATAGCGGTCGCTGCCACCGGGATTTTCGGGCGTCGCGGCTACCGGGGCACTCGCACCGCGGACGTGGCGGCCAGGGCGGGCATGTCAGCGGGCTTGCTGTTCACCTACATCGAGTCCAAAGAAGCGCTTCTTCATCTGGTTTTCCTTCACGGGTTCGGACAGTGGCCGCAGAGTCTCCCGCCGTTGCCGCTGTCCACACCGGACCCTCGGGAGACGATCGCGCTGGTCCAGCGTGGCCTGGCAGACATTCCGATGCCCCGGTTCCAGGCGGCGCTAGACGTGGAAGAGCCGGCTGACCCAGCCGACGAACTCCGGCAGATCCTCGAGGAGCGTTACGCCGTGATCGCGCGGTACTGGCCAGTGATTAGAGTCATCGAACGCTGCGCCACCGAGATCCCCGAGCTTGAGGCCGTCTATTTCGGCCGGGCCCGCCCCGGCTACTACGCCGGTCTCGCCCGCTACCTGGAGCGTCGCGCAGCGGCCGGGCTGCTGCGGGCCATGCCTGATTCAACAGTAGCGGCCAGGGTGGTCATCGAGTCACTGTCCTGGTTCGCCTGGCACCGGCTCGAGGGACGGGACTCCACCATGTATGACGACGAAACCGTCCGGCGGACAGTCATCGAGTTCTCCTGCGCCGCCTTGCTGCCCGGCAGCGCGCAGGTGATCAAGAGCCCGGCACGTGGACCCGCGGCCAGGGCCGCGGCGAGCAGGAGCAACGGCCGGTGAGCGCCGGGCGAGCGGGCACCGGCCTGAGCGTACGGGCTGCTTTTCGTATTCTCCGCGCTCACTACCGCCGCGAAGATCTCCTTCCTGGCCGGGGGCACATCCGCCCCCTCGCGGCGGACCCGGTGCCGACCGGCGGGTGGCTGGCGGCCCAGACCGGCCGGCTCTGCGCCCTGCTGCTGGCCACCGTCTCGTTCCGCGCTCCCTGGCGCCCTACTGGCCTGGCAATTGCGCCAGCCCAGATGGACACTCCGGGCTGGCTGTCGGCCCCAGGCCGTGAGTGCCGCGAAGCGAACCAACTCCGCTCATTGGCTGTGGAGGCATCATGTCAGCCGTACATCAAAACCGTCCTATGAGCTCGCCCGAGCCCGTCCGGACGGGGATCCAGTTGTCTAAGGTGGCCAAATCCTACGGCTCGGTTCAGGCGGTCCGCGACGTCGATCTGGTGATCGCGCCGGGCGAGACGGTCGCGCTGCTGGGTCCCAACGGCGCGGGCAAGACCACGACCATTGAGATGATGCTCGGCTTGACCAAGCCGGACAGCGGAACGGTGTCGGTCTTCGGTGCGCCGCCGGCGGCGGCCCGGCAGGCTGGCCGGTTCGGCGCGATGCTGCAGACCGGCTCGCCGCTGGACCATCTGCGGGTGCGGGAGATCGTCACGCTGATGGCGTCCTACTATCCGCGCCCGCTGG
>Ga0335078_10004244_pt1 | contig 21262 bp, 16 predicted proteins | sample Lox_Sample_32_FD_206711 | JGI IMG/M metagenome (GOLD analysis project Ga0335078, IMG submission 206711) | Soil microbial communities from Loxahatchee National Wildlife Refuge, Florida, United States - Lox_Sample_3.2 | ecosystem: Environmental > Terrestrial > Soil > Wetlands | place: USA...
GGCTCCCCTGCTCCGGGACCGTGTCCCGCGCTGTGACCGGCACGCCCGAACCCCTCCCCACCTGAACCCGACGGGCAGATTCTCCCCCGATGCGCAGTGCCCTCGCCAGCCGCTCAGTCACGAAGGAGCGCCGAGGCCGTCCCCAGCCAGTCTCCATAGCGCGCCAACAGCCAAGCCCGCACAGATGCTGGGATGATCAGGATGTGGATAAAGGTATGCCACCCGGCAGCCCCGGTTGCCGATCAGTCGCTTGGGCCGACTAGTGACATGCGTTAACTGGCGGCCGGATGCGACTACCGAGAACTGGCCAGCGATGCCCAGCTGCCGGCACACAGGATGCAATCAGGCCCTCCTGGAAAATGGTGGCTGCCGACCAACTACTCAGAGATGGCCGGATGGCCCGCATCGTCATTAGTGCGGCCCGGCTCCGCAGCATGCTCGCCAACCGTCACAAGACGGCTGAGCAGGTCGCTGCCGGGCTATCAACCCGCACTAGCCTGTCCGCGCTCGTCCGCCAGGACACCGAGGTCGACTTCGATGACTTGCAGGTAATCGCGAAGTACTTCAAGAAGCCGTGGTCGTACCTGCTGCTGGACGCCGAGGAACAGTTCCCCGACCTTGGTCACGACAACCGCACGTACGCCAATCAGCAGGTGCCCGTGTCGCCGGACCTCATCGCCGAGTACGAAGCGGTCATCCTCATGCTTGATGCCGCGATCGAGCTCTTCCCCGACGAGCGCTACCAGGTGCCCGCGGCGCCGATCACGACCCGCACGGACGCCACCATCGCGGCCACGAGGATCCGCGCGCTGCTCGGTGTCAGCATCGACGACCAGATCGCGGCCAAAGATGAGTACTCCGCGCTCCGGCTGTGGGTCGATGCGCTGCACCAGCACGGGGTGTACGTATCGCAGCGACGGCTGCGCGATCCCACCATTCGCGCCTTCAGCGTGGCACGTGACGGGCAGGCGGTGATCGTCGTCGACACGGGGGATACCCCGTACGCGCGGATCTTCTCGCTGCTGCACGAGTATTGCCACGTCGTGCTGCGGACGACTGGCATCTGCGATCTGGAGCAGCACAGCACCGTCGAGCGGTACTGCAACGAGACCGCCGCCGCGATCCTGCTGCCCCGGGAGTTGATTCAGCGCGAGCTGGCCGGCATCACGTTCGGCGGTGACGATGCCGCTGACGACGATGAACTGCGGCGGCTCAGCCACCGGCTGGGCGCCAGCCAGGCGGCGCTGCTGATCGAGCTGCACCGGCTTGGCGTTATCGACGACGAGACCTACGAGGCGATGGAGGGCAGGCGCCTAGGCAGACGCGGGGCGGGAAAGAAGGGCCGGGGCCAGTTCTATCCCGCCGCGATCAACAAGGTGGGCCGCCGCTTCGCCCGCAACGTTTTCGACGCTCTGACTGACGGGGCGATTGACCGGGCAGATGCCGGCGTGCTGCTGGGTGTCGGAGAGCACCTGGTTGGGCGCTTTCGCCGCGAGCTGTACGCGGCTAGCGACGGCGGGCCGACATGAGCGGTCAGGCGAGCCTGTTCGATGAGGAGCCGAGGTACTGCATCGACACGAACGTCATCGTCAGCTTCCTGCGGCAGACCGAGGACGAGTACTACGGCTCGGACGTCTTCGCGCCGCAGTGGCAGTACATCGAGCAGCTGATCGACGCCAGGGCGATCGTCGCCCCTCTGCAGGTCGAGCGCGAACTCGCCAAGTGGGCCAAGACCATCGCCGAGCTGCGTGAGTGGCTGCGGAAGCGCAGGCATATGTTCCGCGATGTCGTCTCCGACACGCAGCTCGCGCTGGCCAAGAAGATCGTCAACCAGTACCCGATATACGGGGAGACTGACAACTATCTCGGCGACCTCGAAGTGATCACGCTGGCCGGCGCACTCGGCATCGCGGTCATCAGTCTCGAAGGGGAGAAGGAGAACGCGGGCAAGCGCCGGCCGAAGATCCCGAATATATGCCGGGAGTTCGGCATCGACTGCGTGTCTGTGTCCGGCTTTCTGCGGCGCGAGGGGTTCGGGCAAGCTGAGGGCCGCTGACCTCGCGTCAGCCGCTGACCTCGCTCGCCCAGGCAGCAATCAGCTCAGCGGGCACCGCTTCTTGCGCGACCCTGCCACTTGCGCGGTGTACGCGCGCTAGCTGGTCCCACAGCTGGGCGCCCAGCCAGCGCCGACCGGGCGCCGCTGACCAGTCGATGCTTCCTGGTTCCTGGACCGGGAAGTTGGCCATGGCCGCCCACAGGCCTGTGGCTGGCAGGATCTGAGGTCCGGCGGTGGCGGACGCGGCCGCAGCGGCGTCAGCAGCGATGATCAGCCCTGGGGGGTCGAGGTCCCCCCAGTACCACACGCGGCCAGTGACCGGGCCGCGGCCAGCGACATCGACGCCGAGGGTGGCGACTTGAGACGGGAATGCCTTGCCGCATCCCCACGCAAGCACGCCGACCGGGTGGTTGCTGCGATGGCCGAGTATTTCGGCAGCGACCCAGTAGGTGTCGCTGTTTTCGACGACGAGGACGTCAGGTCCTGCGCCGATCACCATGGCGGGAACGGGTGCAGGTATCCGTCTGCAGGCGAGCAAGTCGAGGCTCAGCCGGCCGGGCCCGAACAGGCTGGTGCGGCTCATTCCGTCCAGGCACTTTTCGTCACCGAATATCTCAGCTGACCGGTACCGCAGCGGCACGACCGGCACGCTCCCGCCGTTGGTGCGGGCCAGCCAGTCGTTGATCGCGATCAGGTCACGTAGCCGCGCGTCTGACAGGGCGGGCAGCGAGGCGACCCAACCGAGTTCGTAGCGCCATGGGAAGCTCATCCACGCGCGGTTACGTGGCGTCTGCCGTGCGGCCGGGATGAGTACCGACCGTGGCAGCGGAGGTGTTGTGGAGGTGTCCCAGGCTTTGGCCGGAAGTTCGACTGCGCCTTGATCGGCAAGCTCGCGCAGCGCTGCTGCCAGTGCTGCGGCCTGGGCTGGATCACCAGCCAGGCGTGGCGCGGCAGTGACCCACAGCGCCCACAGGTCGTCTAGGCGGATGCGGACGAGCCCCGCCGCGCGCAGCGCGCCGGCTAGCGCTTCGATCTCGGCAGGCCACGCTGGCAAGGTCGTCATCGGCGGATCTCGTATCCGGTGGCGTCCACCCAGTCCTGCGGTGCCGACGGATCCCGGCCGCCGGTGATGGCCTCGGCGATGTCGAGCCCGTCGACGACGCGGGTTCGCATGCGCAAGAACGACAGGTTGCGGCGCAGGTCTCCGTCGTTGCGGAGCTTGACGATCACCGATCCGAGGCCAGTGAACGCTGCAGCTATGCCTGCGTCATGCAGGCCTGTTGCGCACACCAATTGCAGACCGGTGTGCGCGGCGAGCCGGTGCTGCATCGCGATCAGAGCCTCCGCCGAGGCGGTCCCGAATGGGTTGTCCAGGATGAGAGTCCCAGGCGGGCGCGCTCCGCCGGGCCGGTGAGCGCTGCGCACACCAGACAGAGCGCAGTAGACCAGGACGGCAAGGGTCAGCACCTGGCCACCGGAGAATTCTTGCGGGATGCGCTCGGGAGGGCAGTATGCGACCTTCCCGTCGATGCGCGGCTTCAGGACTTCTATGGACCAGGGACCGGCTCGCATCCGGTCCAGGACGGTGTCACGAACCGCATCGGCCAGCCACCGGGCTCGCACTTCAGCGGAGGAGGCGCGCTTGGGGTTGGCTGTGATCTCCATCGCCCACGAGTCGATCCGCTCACCCAGCCGCGCGGCTGCCTCGTCGTCGGGAGCGTCCTCGAACCGTATCTTGATCGCAGGGCTTCCCGGCAAATCACCACCCAGGCCATCGGGCATGCGGGACGCCCGCGACACTTCGCGCAGCATCCGGCGCTGTTCCCGGCACAACGCCAGCAGACCCCGGCGCAGGATCGTGCGGTGGACATCCATGGACGCCAGGTCTCCGCTCGCTGATACGGCCATGGCCTGGATCCGGTGAGCCAGAGCCGCGGCTTCACTCACCAGGTCGGCTTCTGCCAGCGACCTGACACGCACCGCTGCGGGGGCGCCCAGGTCACGCCAGCGTGTCTCGGACACCGCAGCTCTCACGGCCGTGACCGCGTCATGCAGGCTGTCACGGGCATCCCGCTCGGCGGAGTCCGCTTCGCGATGTTCCTTCACCAGTGCGCGCATTACGTCTCGCGCGGCGGTCGTCGAGCCCGCGTACGCCCTGCTGGTGGGCATCTTGTCGGCGGGCCACATGGCGATCGTGTCGTTGAACGCGCTGATGTCTGCTGCGACCGCGTCATGCAGTTCTTGCGCGTCGTGCTCGCCTTGCTCGGCGGCCTCGCGGCGGGCGAGCAGTTCGGCGTTGCGGATCTCCAGGCGTTCCAGCAGCGCGGGGATCTCCTCAGGCACGGCAGGCAGCCACTCCGGCGTGTGGGACAGGTCGATGTGGTTCTGCCGGTCCGCCGACGTGGGTGCCGCCTCCTGGACCGCCAGCGTTGCCCGCTCGTGCCCGGTTTCGGCGCGCAGGCGTTCCTTCTCGGCACGCGACGCGTCATCGCGGGCCTGGCGCTGCGCCGCGGTGCGTGATTCGCGCGACGATGCAGGGGCCGATGCGGCTAGCAGTGAAGCGCGGCCGAGGACCTGCTCCGAAAAGCGCTCCAAGCGCTCGATCACCTTGTTGAGGTTCCGCTGGGCCCGCTTGAGGAACTCTGCTTCAACCAGCCCCTGCTCGGCTGCCGCGAGTTCGTCCCGGAGCGTGACCCAGGCAGCCCTGACCACGGCAAGGTTCCCCCCTGGGTCAGTTGCGGATTCCTCGACGCCGATTTCGCCCCGTTCTTGTTGCCATCTGCTCTGGTCGGACCGGGCCTGTGCCGCCGCGCGAATACTGGCCGTGATCTTGTCTGTGGCCGCCTTCCTGGACGAGGCAGCAGCCACAAGCTGCTTCAGTGCCTTGGATAGGGCGGCTTCGGCTATTGGCCTCTGTCGGCTGGCGGCCGTGGCTTCGCCGGTTACTGTGACCAGTTGTTCGGCGGCGGCCGCAGCTTGCCCGGCTGTCTGGGCGGCGTTCCGCGCTCCGGCAGCCCGCTCGCGGCAGGCATGAGCGGTCTGACGGCACTGGTTGCGGTCGTCGATCAGGTCCTGGCGTCGTCGTTCGGTGCTGGTTACCTCGTCCGCGGACGCTGTGGCGGTGGCGAGCAGATCCTGCCGCGTCGCCGTCTGCCAGCGTGACGCGAATGTTGCACATTTGGCCGCTGCGGCCCGATGCCGGGCTGCGGCTTCCCTGGCCCGCTCCGTGGCCTCACCCTCAGATGTTGCTGTTCTGTCGAGTTCGGCCCTGGTGGCCGCGGCCCATTCACGATCCCAGGTCGCTCGGTGCGGCAGCACTACATGCCACTGTTGACCGTCCGCGCTGTCGGATGTGCGTGAGGAGGAGATCGGTGCAGTGGTGACTGTCACAGGGGTGCGGGTGCGCGGGCTAGCTGCCGTGATGTGCTCGACCGCCAGCGCGAAGCGAGACGGGTCGGAGACGATCACCCCTCCGGCGAGGTCTGGCCGCCCGGCGATGAAGGTGGCGCGGTCGTCTGGGTCGGTAATGTTCCGCTCGATCCAGCCCAGCCCAGTGACCACGCCGATGCTCTCGCGTTGCAGGACCTGGAGCACAGCCAGGACATCCGCGCCTGCCGGGGCCGTGCCAGTCTCGTCAAGATGAGCCAGCTCGTCACGGGCTGCTTGTGCCAGGCGCTCATGAGCAGCCGCGCGGTTGTCAGAATCGCTGGCCGCGTGCTTGGCCATCTGGGCGGCCCGGCGAGCGTCGGTGACATCGGCCGGTTCGTTGCCAAGAAGCGCGAGCACTTCGTCGGACTTGGCAAGCTCAGCGAGATCGTCCTCGAACCCCTCAAGCCTGGCCTGGGCGCTCTGCGCGGTCTTGCGCAGTTCGGTCAGCTCTCCGTCTAGGGTCCGCAGTTCCGCCCCTCGGGCGTCAAACAGCGACTCAGCCTCGGCGGCCTTGCGGTCCTCTTCCTCGACCGCGGCCTCCGCGGCTCGCACCGCGCCTTGCCAGCGATGCAGGCACCGTTCGGGGGTCTCACCAGGCAACAGCCACCCTGCCCCGGTGGCCGCATCGCGAGCGTCCTGGCCGGCCCGGACCTTAGCATCGATGCCGTCGATCAGGCTGCTGGCTTCGCCACGCTGGCGGTCACCGGTCTTCTCCTCCTCCAGCGCGCAATCCAGGTCTTCTTGGCTTGCTGTGACTGCTGCGTCGGCCGCCCCGGCGGCGGCTTCCGCTTCCGCGACAAGGCCGTCGAGGCGCCCGGCCAGAGCTGCAGCTGCTGCGGCGACCTGTTGGCGCAGGGGGGCGAGGCCGACATGGGCTGCGTCATATGCTGCCTTCGCTGAGTCCCGTTCCTTCCGGGCGATCTCGACATCGAGGACGACGTCAACCGCATCCCACGCGGCCGCTTCCGTCTCTGCATCGCCGGCGAGACGCGTGCGTTCCTCAAGGACAAAGGCGGCGTTAGCCAGCTGGGCCCGGGCTTGCTCCAGTTGCAGTTGCAGGCGTATGTCGCTGATCTGGCCGTAGTCACGGCGTGCTGCCGCCAGTTCGCTGGCCGCGGCGGCGGCCTCTGCCTTCAGGCCGCTCAGCGCCGGCTCGTCCTGGGCGATGCGGTTCGCGAGAGCGGCGGCGTGCTCGCCGCCAGCTACTCTGGCTTTGACCGCAATGGCGGCTGTCTCATCCACTGCGGTCTTGCGCTGGGCCACAAGGCTCACGAGCGGCGCGATCTGCGCACCGAATGCGGCGAGAGCCTCGAGGCTGGGCCGCCGTGCGGCGAGGGCTGCGTAAGGTCCCAGTTTGCCAGCGAAATCGGCAATTTCCCGGTCATCGTTCAGGGCTGCTACGAAGAACCTGACTACATTGTCGGACGAGTTGAAGTCTGCCAGCAGCTTCTCTGCACCCGCTTCGGAGTCGTTCATCCGCATCTGGTAGCCGAAGAGGACCGGGTCGAGGTTTGTGCGTTCCTCCAGCGTCCGGGCCCAGTCTGCCTGGGTGGGGGCGAGCACCCACCGGGTCCGGTCGTGGGGCATCATCAAGCTGGTCACGGCTGCGATGTAATTGTGGAAGCTGGCGCGGCGGCCGTCGATGACGAACGGAAGGTCGTCAATGCCTGGCAGCCCAGGTCCGGTGCGGAACAGGTACCAGGAACGGTGCATGTTCGTGGTGGATCGCTGCTTGTGCCCGGGCTGGCGTCGGCCATCCTTCCACTCCATCACCGCGCCCGTCACTGTGCGGACGCCGCTGTCGGCGTCCTCCCATTCGCACACGACGTGGGAGGTATCTCCCGTGAGGACGTAGTCGCCGAGGTTCTTTCCGCTGATCTGGGCGCGGGCCGCGGGTACTAGCAGGCTGGATACAAGGGTGATCAGCGTGGACTTGCCGCCGGTGTTGGTCAGCGACAGAAGAACCCGCGAGGCGGCTCCGTCACTGGTCGTGAAGTCCAGGTCCAGCGGGTCAAAGCGGGCGCCATCCGGCCCAACGCCGTGCATGCGGATGCGGCGCAGCCGGAGCGGGGGAACCGGCAGTTGGTCGCGTGCAGGTCTCGGCTCGGCGAGCAGGTCCAGGCTGGCCGTGAGGTCTTCGGAGTGCTCGTAGGGCATGATCAGCCTCCGTGACGTGAGCCAGCGCGCCGAGGGGCGAACCCGGCCTCAGGATCGCTGCCGTCGCCGGATGTGAGTTCCCCGAGGCCGTTGGTGAGGGCGTACAGGTCGGAGTCTTCGCACAGCGCGGCCACGGCGTGACGGAAGCGGGGACGGGCCAGCCACGTACCGCCGTCGGTGTCCCCCCGCGCGGTCAGGTAGCCGGCCTCAGCGAGGAATCTGCACACCCGGTTGACCAGGCCGGGCCTGTCACTGGGTGACCGGCGCTGTGCGTTCGCGCGTGCTTCTCCCACTGCCAGCCAGTGGCGCCATGCCTCGACCTGTTCCTCATCGAGCGCGCCGTCCTGGCTGGCGGAGTCGGCGTGCGCCTGCGCGGCCCGGTCGAGGGTGTCGACAACGGACTGCGTGGTGAACACCGCGACCCGGTCCGGGTCATCCAGCATCGATGCTTCGGGATAGGCCGTGCGCGCCACGGCCAGCACCACGGCGCCAATGGCCGCCCGGTGGTGCGGCTGGGCCCTTCTCATGACATCGCTGACGGTTACCCGCAGCGGCGAGTCCGGGCTGGCCACAGGGATGATGCCGTCGCGCTCGTCGACGGTCAGGGAGAGGCCGGCGCCGGCGAAGACGGCGTCAACGGCCGCAGCGAAGTCGGGCTCGCTGCGGTACCTGGTCACCACGCGGTGGTACTCATCGTGGCGGGCCGGTGATTCCCGCGGCCGTGCTGCCCAGGCCAGGACCCGGCCGATGTCGATCGCTTCACTAGACGGGCTCATGCGGCCGGCGCCTCCTCCTCATCGTCCCAGTCCGCTGGGTGCGTCGCGTCGCTTCGGCCGGCGGCGGGCTCGGCTATGTCCGCCGTTACCGTCCCGGGAACCAGCAGCAGGTCAGCCGAGCGAAGCAAGCCGGTGTCGAAATGATCACCGGTAGCGGCCGCGACCACTACCTGGTCACCGGCGGAGCGGCCGGCCAGGCGCGCTGCCCAGGCCCGGTGTGCCGCGTGCACAAGTGAGGCGGCGAGCAGCCCGGCGTCCAGCGGCTCGCCGTCGGCGTCGCAGACCTCCCGGGCGATCTGATCAGCCCGTGCGACCAACAGAGACAGCCGCACAGGCTCGCTGATTCCTTCGAAGATCGCGTCCGTTGTGTCCTCGTACGGCTCCCACCACTCCTGCTCGTCCTGGTCGCCGAACAGCGGCGCGATGTACTCCTCGCCCGGTTCCGGTGCCCGGGCCGGCGCGCACAGTTCGCCTGTCAGCACCGACAGGGGCGGCAGCCACCGCGCAGAAAGCCCGCCGACCGCGGCGAGCAGCCGATCAGCGAGCGCCGCGCACTCGGGGGTGGTGCGGGTGAGGTACGGGCCAAGAAGATCGGCGGCCAGGTCCACGCGGTGAGCCGAATGGGGCGCCCGGGTGAACCGGTCGTCAAGCGCCTCCCGCAGCCTCGTCCGGGCGGTGATCAGGTGCGCGTGCAGCTCGTCGTGGCGGTGTCGGCACTCCCGCAGGAGCTCGATCAGCATGTTGGCCGCATCCAGGCGCCGCCGGTCGGCTAGCTCGCACCGCCGTTCGGCTACCGCGTCGAGCAGCACCGCTTCAGCGTCAAGCCGCTCCCGGACGTGGGCGAGTGCCCCATCCAGTAGGACGGGGACGTCTCCCAGCCAGTCGTGGGCATCCGGATCGATCAGGGTGTCCGCGACGATCCGGCGTATCCGTTCCTGGTACTGGATCGACCTGTACCGGGCGTGCCGGGCGATCTGCACGGCTGATTCCACCGCGCCGCGGGCGATCAGGGCTGACAGTTGGGCCTCGTTCGCGATTTGCGCGGCCTCGATGTCGAGGTCGAGCGCCTCTACGAAGATGTTGATGGCCTGCTCCGATGCCCGCAGGTACTCCGACCCGTCCTCACCTCTTGCGTGCACGTACAGGAGGCGGAACCGCTGCGCCAGCCACTGCGGCCCGCTGGCGGCGTGGACAAGGTAGGGCACGGTCTCAACATCGGTAGTTACCAGCGATACCACTACCCGCTCGGCCACCGCTTGCCACTGGCTGCGGTCAGCGTCCGGAACCTGCCGGGCGGCTTGCTCGGCCGCGTACTCGACGGTCTCCTCCCAGGTCCGTCCGGCTGAGATGCTCATCGCCAGCGCAACCTGATCAATTACCGCGAGGGCTATGTTGAACAAGTCGTAGCGGGTCCAGTAATCGCCATCCAGGCTCGTCTTTGTCCGCTCGATATCGGTCAGCACCTGGATCGGGGCCAGGGCGCGGCGCCTGCGGGCAATAGAGGCATCGTCGGTCGGGATCGTGATGTCCCACTCGATCGGCTCCGCGGGCATGCCCCAGTCGTCAGGCACCCTGGTGCACCTCCCGAACGCTCCGCTGCCAGCACGGTTCCGGCGACCCCGCGCTGCGCGGTAATCGTAGGAGATGGGTCCGACACTCCGCGTGACCAAGATCATCGCGACAAGGTCGCCAGAGACCAGCTCGATGGTCACACGCCAACGCGGTATAACCGTCGCGACACGCCGGCGCGGTTATACCGCGAGTTGCGATTCCATGATCGGATGCGCCCCAGGGACGACAATGGCCGGGCGGGCGGGAGGAAAATCGCCGTGAGCAACGCAGGGAACCGCGAGCAGGTCATGCCACGCAGACGCTCGGAATCCAGGCAGCGCACCGCCTTGGTGGCGGTGCGCCTGCTGCCCCGCGAGCGCGACATGCTCGCGGAGACTGCCCGGTCGCGCGGTGTTTCGCTGTCCGAGTTCATCCGGTCCAGCGCGATGCTGACCGCGAGCGCTTCCGATGCAGGCGGCAGCCAGTTCGGTTGATGTTTCATCGGATCGTGCGCCATTGTCGAGCGGTCAGGTACCAGCAAGTCAGAACCCGGCAACCTGCGCGTGCCACGACTGCTCAGCACCGGCTTGCTGAACAGCATGTCGTTGATGCCCAACTTGAAGGGCAGGACGATCGCCCCGGCGATACACCAGTTGTCTCGGCCCGCGCGAAACCGCGCACGGGTAAGCCGCCGGTCCTTTGATTCCCTGTGGTCGATGGCCGCAGACTTGTGGCCGGTGCCCGAACGCGCTTCCGGTGCCGGCGTGGCCGGGTATAGGCGAGCCAGGCCACACTGATGGGCATGACGGTTTGGTCGCTGCTGGAAGAGTGCGCGGCCCAGCTCGACGAGCCGTTCCGCCGCAGCGAGATCGTCGGCTGGTTCCGCCGCCACCATCCGGAGGTCAACGAGGCCACCCTGGCGGCGCACATCCAGGCCGCGACAGCGAACGCCACCAACCGGGCCCGGAACAACCCGCTGGGCACGCGGCCGCCGCTGCTGCGCCGCGTCGATCACGGCCTGTACGTCCGGGCCGCTCAGGCACAACCGGCTGCCCAGGCGCCCGCCCGTGTGAGCCTGCCGGAGCCGGCCAGCGTGGTGGCCGACTTGATCCTGATCGGGTGCGTGCGGACCAAGCGGGCCACCGCCTGCCCGGCGGCGGAGCTGTTCGCCAGCCCGCTGTTCGAGGGCCGCCGCCGGTACGCCGTGGGCACCGGGCTGCCGTGGTACATCCTGAGTGCCAAGTTCGGGCTGCTGGCACCCGAGGATGTGATCGGCCCGTATGACGTGTACCTGGCTGACCAGAGCCCGGCCTACCGCAAGGCGTGGGGCGAGTTCGTCACCGCCCAGCTGGAGCAGCGGCACCCCGAACTGCGCGGCGTGACGATCGAAGTGCACGCCGGCGCAGCCTACGTGGAGCCGCTCCGGGCTCCGCTGGCAGCCCGCCGCGCGGAGCTGACCACACCGCTGGAGCATCTGCGGCAGGGCGAGCAGCTAGCCTGGTACAACTCACGCCCCCAGCCGCGCCAAGCCACTGCGGTGGCCTCCGTGCCCGCCGAGCAAGCCGACCCGGCAGCTAGCCTGGCCCGGGCACTATCCGACCCTGCGCACGCTGTCGCGCCGCGGGATCTGATTGCCCGCGGACCCGACGGCCTCCAGATCCCCGGCCTGTACTCCTGGTGGGTCGACGCGGCAGGCGCCGCGGACCTGTCGCGCGGGCTCGGCATGCTGCTGGCGGCCGGGCTGATCTACGCCGGGCAGGCAGGCGCGACAAGGTGGCCGAGCGGCAAACAATCCGCCAGCACGCTATGGAGCCGCATCACCGGCATGCACCTAGCCGGCGCGGCGGAATTCTCCACCTTCCGCCGGACCCTCGCCGCGATCCTCAGCCCCGTGCTGGCCATGAGCGGCGAGGACGACCCGCAGCTATCGGCATGGATGAGCGCGCACCTGCGCGTCATCGCCGTCCCGGTGCCCGACCCCGACCAGCTCGGGCGCATCGAAACCGCCGTCCTGGACCGGCTCGACCCGCCGCTCAACCTGCAAGGCCGCCCGCCCAGCCCGGTCCGCGAGCGACTCACCGGACTGCGGCACAACCGGGCCACGGGCCGCGACCTCCCGCCCGCCGGATCGGCGTCGCTGCCAGCCACCTCACCGCAGGGGGAACCCTCACTGAGCCAGGCCGAACGGCAGTTCCACCAGGCCATGGTGGAGATCTACGAGACCGCCAAACGCGACCTCGGCTACAACGCCACCCGGTTCCTGCAGATGATCAGCGAGCACGGCGGCCTCTCCGCCGCCCGGCAGCTGCTGTGGACCGACCAGCCCTCCGACGGCTTCACCACCTTGTGGTCACAGCACCGCCTCGACCTCACCGTCGAAGCCCACGTGCTGAAATACGAGTACGCGTCGCTGTTCACCGACGCCGACCGGGAGCAAGCACGCCGGCGCCTGGAACTCTACGGGTGGCAAGAAGCACAGTAAGGCAGCCCGGCACTTCCGCGTCACAGCTGGCCACGACCAGCGTGAGCCGCCTGGGCGATGACTTGTTTTGTTCCCAGTGTCAGTGACCAGCGTCCTGGCCGGGTGACCTCGCCGTCTTCACCGTGGAGTCAGCAACGCGGCAGGCCGAGCTGGTCGATTACACGCCACGGCTGACGCACCTCAGCCGCGGTCGCGCTGTTTCCGCCGCCCAGCCACCATAGGCATTTGTCCAGCGCGTGCAGCGGCGACAGCGGCTCGGTCGTGCCGGCCCAGGACATGTCGCTGGCCATCTCACGGGCCATCGCGTACACGTCCCTGACGACCCTGCGGTAGGCCTGCGGATGATCCCAGGAGGCCGGGACGCCGAGGTACTGGCGCACGAAGCTGTCGTAGACCGGCACGCGCCAGGGCAGGAGCCAGTGCAAGACCTTGGAGGCCAGGGAGAACTCCCGCCTTGGCACGCCGAGGCGCATGCCGGCGTGCACGACCGCCGAGACGCTCGTGAACGCGAACTCTTCGGCCGTCACGCCTGGGCTGAACTGCCCATCGAACAGGTCCGGCGACCACGTCACGGCCTCCGCAAGAGCGCTGGCCATCAGGGCTTTTGTCTCCGAGCGGACGCCCTGCACGCCCCACCAGCTCTTGATCGTCCAGACCAGCGACTCCACGGCGGGAGACGCGCTGCCCTGGATCAGAGCTGGACGGCAGTGCCGGGAAAGGCACCACAGGACCCGGTCCATCTCGCCGTAGCGCGCGTCGAACTCGCCCACCGCTTCAGCCCGCTGCGCCACCGGGAGCCCGGTGATATGCGATCGCATGCCGGTCATCGGCCGACAGCAGCGGGCTCAACTGCGGTGACCAGACCCGCCTCGTCGCGTACAACCGCCACCGAGCCCAAAGTGGCGTTCGGTCCCGCGTGATCCGCCACGGTAAGCAATACGTTCCCCATTTCCTGGCCTTTCCCCCGGGGGGGCCTGTGGGTGACATCCCGGAAACCGCGGCCGCGTGCTGCCCCGGTCCATGCAGGTAGTTGCAGGTGATCAGGTCATACCACCGCCTGCTGCGCGGTCGCGTCCCACCGGCAGAGCCGCTTCTGGTCACATCGCAGGCACGGCCGGCCCGGCTTGGCGCGGAAATCCCTGCTTCGCAGGCCGCGGACCGAGGCCTCGACCTGTTCCTCCGCCGCCGTGATCGCGCGGGACGAGACGTCCACGGGCTGGCGGTCGGCTGCCTTCAGGTCGTGGACGTAGGCGGCGCGGACGTCCAGTCCTTCCCGGCGTCCGGCGTCGGTGTAGACGGCGAGCTGCAGCGCGTAGCTGGCATCGGCTTCCGGGTCGGGGTCGGTGGATGTCTTGTAGTCGACGATGGCCAAGGCGGTGATCTCGCCGCCCTCCTTATCCAGGATCACATCGGCCCGGCCACTGACGATCGCTGTCGGCAGGTGCAGCTCGAACGGGCGCTCGGTTTCCCAGACCCGGTGCAGGTCGTCCTGGTAGCCGTCCAGGTACCGGTTCACCAGCCTGCGGGCCGACTGCTTGAGCTGCCGGTGCGCCGGCTTGCTGGCGGCGGGCAGGAAGAACCCCTGGTCGAACATCCGGTCAAGCTGCTGGTCGTCCGGCGGCCGGCCGGTTGCCCGGGTGTGCTCGGCGACGGCGCGCAAGATATGGTGCACCGCCTTGCCGTAGCCGAGTTCCGGAGCGAGGAAGGGCTGGAAGCCGAGCATGCTGCTCAGCCTGTAGCCGAAACCGCACGACCTGTACGCCGCGAGCTCGCTGAAGGTCAGGGTCAGCGGCTCTTCTTCTTCGCGGATGATCCGATCGACCCCCGGCAGCGGCAGCGGCGGTGCGACGGCGTGGCCAGTTACCTCTTGATGGTAGGGCGACGCGGCAATCTGATTCTTGATCCTCTCGTGCCGTGACAGCGACAGCCAGTCACGCGCCCGGGTCATGGCAACGTAGAACAGCCGCCGCTCGTCGGCATCGGATCCCTCGTATCGTTGCGCGCTGAACAGGTGCCTCGGGACGAGCCAGTCTTGCGGCCGCCCTGTTTTCGATGACGGGAAGCGATTCTTGGTCAGCGAGGGCACAAACACGACCCGCCATTCGATGCCTTTGGCCTTGTGCACCGTGGTGAGGTCAACAGCATCAACCTGGATGTCAGGCTCGCCGTCGAAATCCTCGTAGGCGCCACTGGCGTAGTTGGTGATGTAGATGGACAGGTTGGCGTAGTACCACTGCCCTCGGTCCTGGCCGCCGATCTGCGCACCCGGCTCATCCGGGTCTGGCCGGCTGCGCCTGCGGACCGACTCGTAGTCGGCAAGGATGGACGAGCACCTGGCCAGCGTGCCCAGCCGCGAACTCACGATCGGATCGTCTGCGTCCCAGGTGGCTGCGCCGAGGTCGGCGAGCAGCTCATAAAAGTCGCCGACCAGGTTGACCGGCCTGCCGGCGCTGTCGACGGTCGCCTTGAGCGTCAGCAGCCGCATGCGCACCGCCTGCTTGCGTGCGGGATCCAGGTCGTAGAGGTCGCCGTACCCGGCGAAGATCTCCTCGTCCGTCGGAACGGTGCGCCAGCCGTACCGCTCAGGGGACCAGCCGTGACCTGCTAGCCAGGCGTACGTCTTGCCGAACAGCTGCGCCTCCGGGCGGGTGAACAGGCCCGTTCGCCCAGCGGGCTGGACGGGAACGCCGTGCGCGTCGAACGCGCCCAGCAGCGCCGGGTAGGACACCCTGCCGCGGACGAGAACCGCGACATCGCGGTACGGCAGACCGGCGTCGTGCAGACGCCGGACAGTCTCGGCGATCCCGTCGGCTTCCTGCGCCTCGGTCTCGGCGGACCAGGTCACCACCTCCACCTCGGCTGGCGGGTGGATGGGCTGCATTTCCTTATCGAGCCGGCCGGGGATGGAGCGGGCGAAGGCAGCGGCGGCCTGAACGATCCGGGGGCGACTGCGGCGGTTCTCGGTGATCGAGAATGTGCGCACTCCCGGGTACCTGGTGCTGAAGTCGACGATATTCCCGACGTCCGAGCCTCGCCACTGGTAGATCGCCTGGTCGTCGTCGCCTACGACGCACAGCTCAACCGGCGGGCTGGTGAGCAGCTCGATAAGGCGTTCCTGCGCCGGGTTGACGTCCTGGTACTCATCGACAATCAGATGCCGCAGCGTGGCGTGCACCGCCTCCGCCACGACCGGGTTGTCCAGTTCGGCGACAGCGCGGGAGATGAGCTGCCCATAGGTGAGCAGCCGGAACTGGTCAAGCAGGCGGTAGAACTCCCGCGCCTTGCCGCGGAACGGCTCGTCCAGGTCATCCAGCGACAGCAGCTCGTTCTCGACCACGTCCAGGTTCCTCAGGAACGCGCCGATCGAGGTGAACAGCTTGCCGGTGAGGTCCTTGAGCCGCAACCGCGGCTCCTCGCGGCACAGGAACGCTGTCAGCCGTCGTTCGTCGAGCACGTCGAAGGTCTCGTACCTGGGCACGTGCTGCTGCAACAGGCGGAAGCAGTACGCGTGGATCGTGCCGACGAATGCCGCGCCCAGGCGGTCCAGCGCGCCGACACCGAGCCGCTGCTCTACCCGGGCCGAGATCCTGGCCTTGAGCTCTTCGGCTGCGCGCTCAGTGAAGGTGAACGCGATGATCCCGGCGGGATCGGTGCCGCTCGCTATCAGGTCAGCGACGCGCTGGGCGACTACCTCGGTCTTGCCCGAGCCCGCGCAAGCGATGATCTGCAAGTGCGAGCCGCGGTGCTCGACGGCGCGGCGCGCGTCGCCTTCCAGTACGGGCGCGGTTGTTGCTGCCATGGGTGCTTTCCTGGGGGGTCGGGGTGCCGGCGTGTCAGCGCTCGGGGCGGGGAGGCTCGTCGAGCGGCTCGCTGGTCCTGATGGCCGTGTAGATGTATCGCCACCGTTCCTTGGTTCGGGGCTGCTCCCCGCGGAACTGGATCGAGGCGAGCATCCGCACGTCCGCGTCGGGCAGGCCGGCCTCGGCGGCGAACTCCAGCAGGCTCTCTGGGACCTGGGCGGATGGTTCGGCTAGCAGTTTCCGGCCGAGCAGATCGGCCATCGTCACACCGAGCGCGGCCGCCACCGCATACAGGGTCTCAGCGGACGGCCGACGGGCAGACGGGTCGTTCTCCAGAGCGGACAGGTAGCCCTTGCTCACCCCGGCCTTCCCCGCGAGCTGGCTCAGGCTCAGGCCGCGGTCCTCGCGGAAGCGGCGGATCCGGCCGCCCACGGTGCCGCCCGCTGCCGCGCCGTCACCGCGACCTGGCTTGTCAGTCGGCATGACCGCGCCCATCACCGCCCGGCCGGCTGATCATCGCCACCACCCGCGCGTGCTCCACGCCTGTCCGGTCGGTATATGGGGCGAAGACCGCGCCTACGTGGACGCCTTGCAGCGGCCCGTCAGCGATGCCGTCCAGCGTGCAGGTCCTGTTCAGGGGCTGGCCGGCCAGCGGCCTGGCAAGCGGCGAGCCCTCCGGCACTGATTTGTGCCTGGGGATGAAAGGCCAGCCTCCGTTGGCGTGCACGAGCTGGACCCGCAGCCTGGGCTCCTCGCGCGGCGCGGAAGGCTTCGGCGCGACCTCCAGCACGATCAGCATCGCCGGGCGGTGATGCAGGTCCACGACCCGGCGCGCCGCGGCCTCCAGGCTCGCCTCGTAGCGGATGGCCAGCGTGCTCGCCAGGCTGATCGTCGGGGCGCTGTTGGCCATGTCTGCCAAGAACTCCGCCCGGGGCAGCAGCATCTCTGCCGCACCCAGGTCGCACAGTTCCTCCACGGCCGGCTTGCTGGACGGCTCCTGATCGTCATCGGGATATTGAGGGTCGCACCGGTACTGCGGCACGACCGCGAACCCCGGCATGAACGTGTGCATGATCTCGTGGAAGGCGGTGAAGCGCTTACGGCCGGGGACGTCGCTGGCACGCAGCCGGATTACAAGTTCGCCGTCGTCAGCCATCAGGCATCCGGCCCACGGCATGTCTGCCTCCTCGACCCGGCTCACCCCGCGCATCGAGGCCATCAGCACGGGGCTGACCGGTGGCGGCATGCCAAGGTCCGCGACCGCGTGCCGGGCAAGCGCCACGACGAGGTCGGAATCCGGCACGCCGGGTGACTCCCGCCGTGCCTGTTCCAGGTCTGAGTGCACCAGTCCGGTCATGTTCGCAAGTGAGGGTAGCGTGTTCCCGTTCCGGAACACTATAGTCGTTCCCGACCGAGAACGTGCGGTCGCTGGCGGGAATTCGTGCATCGCGAGCTTCGCCCGCCAGGCATCAAGGAGGCACTGCCGGTGATGTTGCGGGTCGTGGCGCCCGACCGCCAGTGGTCCGTCCCGCAGCTGGCCGATGCGGGCCATCGGGCCGCCAACTAGGTGTCATGCGCAGGAAGGGCAGGGGCGTTGTCAGGGTCAGGCGGTGATGGTGGCTCGCTGGCGGATGCTCCGCGCTGGATTGCGCCGTCGCTGGAGCTGAATGAAGGCCGTGATCCGCTCGGCCTGCAGACGATGACGCACGACCGGTTCATGCCAGCGCTGCTGCCCGGGATCCTGGAGCTCACTCGCCGTGCCCGGTACTTCTCGTTCTACGCGTTCTTGCTGGCCGAGTACCGGGCGAGGCGGTTTCCCGCGGATACCGGGTCGCTGTCGGCGTTCCTGAAGCGCCGCGAGTGGGAACTGGGCCTGGCAGTGCTGCGCTGCCCTGACGGGTGCGGTTCTAGCCCGGTCGGCGCCCGCAGGCTCGGCTCGCTCGCGCAGCGACTTGGGCCGTTTCCCCGCGGTGAGTCAGTCGAAAGCGCGCTGGGCGGTTACGGGCTGTACTACCGGTCCCCGATGATCGACCTCGGGCTGGTTGCCCGTTCCGGGACCCTGCTCGGTGAGACGCCTATTCCGATCGATGTGCTGCATGACTCCGACCGGGCTCGGCGGCTGGCCGACACGTTCCGGGACGCCGTCAGGCACACGGCCTACTACAAGTCAGCAATGCTGCTGGCATCTGACCTGCCCGCTGATGTGATCGATGAGTACGCTGCCGCTGCCTGCCTGTGCCGGCTCCCCGAGCTGCCGGACGAGCTCGCGGCCGTCCACGACGCGCTGTTCGGCACCGACCCTCCCGGCGGTCCTGCCACCACGGCCGGGAACAGCGCGACGTCGCCGGGCGCAATCACGGGGTCTGCCGACGACGCGGTCGAAGCCGATGGCGGGGTCATCCAGCGCCGCCGCAGCGTCGGGCATTTCCTCACCCTCGTCGATGCGCGGCCCGCCGTGGCCGGCTCCGAGCACGCGTACCGGGACGCGATGTGGGAGCCGGTTACCGGGCGAAACGACGGGCACGCCCGGGTGGCAGGGCAGTGGGCGGCGCTGATCGCCAAGGACGTGTGGCAGGAGGCGATCTGCTCGGTGTGGTCGGAGTTCTGCCGGCAGGGTCTGGCGCGCGGCCACGCCGAGGGGCGCGGCCTGACCTGGGAAGAGGCCCGTGAAGTGGCCGCCGGCCTGGTGACGGGACTGCCCCGGCTGGACGCCAGCGCACCCGTGACCGGGCTCGCAGCCCAGCTGAGCGGGCAGTCGGCGCCTGCCGGCGCGGCTCCTTCCGTGCCGACGCTGAGCGCTTTGTCGATGGACGAGCTGCGCCAGTACACGGCTGAGGCCGATACCGCGGCTTCCGGCCTTGTGGTCCTGCTCGAACTGGACCGCCGGGCACAAGCCCGCTCAGGTGCCGGCTGGCAGCAGGCGTCCCGGCTGGCGGGGGCATGGCAGCCGTCGCTCGCCTCGGTCCTGGCAGCGCTACACGCGCACCTGGAATCCAGCCCGTCAGCCGGCGAGACGCTCTGGTGGCTGGTGTCGCGGTTCGTCATGCCGGTACACGAGCGCATCGCCTACTCCAAGCTCCCCGAGTTCACCTTCCGGTTCCGGTGGGAAGAAGGCCTGCTGCGGTTCTACGACCTGGGCGTGGGACGTTTCACGCTCGCCGCGATCCGGCGCCAGCCGCTTGGCTCGCTGACCCGCGACCTGGGACTGTGGGACGACAGCAGCGGCACCGCGTCGCTGACCGCGCGCGGCCAGGCCTTCGCACAGGAGGCGCTGGCGTGAGCAAGAGCCAGCAGCACGCGCCGGGCGCCGCCGGAGAGACGATCAGACCGGTCGCCGAGCTTTTCACCACCGCGGCCATCGGGTTCTGGGCTACCACCTACAGCATTGACCTTGCGCTGTTCACCGAGTTCCTCCTTGACCGTCTCGGCGAGCCGCCGCTGAACATCGCCATACTCGCCGACCACCACCGGCTTTCCGCCAGCCTGGCCCGCGTTCCCGCCGACCGGGCCGACACGCTGGCATCGGCCAACCGGCGCTGGCTGCTGCGCGGCGCCAGCCTGGGCGGGCAGGCATTTCACCCAAAGAGCTACCTCGTCGTCACCGCTTCCAGGGCGGCGCTGTTCGTCGGCTCGGGAAATCTGACCGTCGATGGAATCGACGCAGGCGATGAGCTGTTCACCGTGTTCCGCTCAGGGACTCCGGCCGGTGACGCGGCCCTGGGAACGTGGCGCGCGTGGATGCGCCGGCTCATCGAGATGACCGGGGATCCTGTCCTCGCCGACCGGTTCCGCGACCTGGACGCCCGGCTGCCCCGACCGACGGCTGCCGCCGTGACCGGGTCGCCGCTGCTGCATAACCTGGACGCGCCTATCGCGTCCCAGCTCGCCGACAGGGTGCGCGCCGACGGCCGCGCTGTCGATGAGCTGCTGCTGGCGGCACCGTTCTACGACCATGACGCAGCTGCCGTCGGCGACCTGCTCGGCCAGCTCGCCCCTGCCAGGGTGCGCGTGTTCGTGACGAGCTCCACCAGCGTGAACGGCGCGCTGCTCGCCGGACGGCTGGCCAGCAGCGGCGCCGCCGTCACGGTCAGCGGCTACGAGCCGGACCGTTTCGTGCACGCCAAGCTGATCGGGGTCATCTCGGGCACCAACGGCTGGCTGGTGTCCGGCTCGCCGAACCTGTCACAGGCCGCGCTGTCCCGCACGGTCGCCGACAACGGCAACGCCGAGCTGGCCGTGGTCGCGACCTGCACGCCAACCGCCGCCCGCGCCGCCTTCATCCCGCCAGGCACAGAAGTTACTGAGAGCAACCTTACCGACCTGGAGGCCCTCAGCTTCCGCGCTGACACCGAGCCGGGCCTGCCAGCGGTGCGGTTGCTCAGCGCAGCCAGCACCGCCGACGGCCACATCACACTGGTAAGCGACCCGCCGCCCAGCCAGGCTGGCTCCTTGATGACCTGACCGCACGCCAGCCCGTTATGGCCAGCGCCCCTGGCCAGGCCATCACCGCCGGGCCGCTAGATGGCCGGCTGGTCCAGCTCGTCGACGCCTCCGGCCAGGTCCTGTCGAACCGAGTCGTCGTCGATGACCCGGCGGCTCTCGCCGCCGTACTCGCCGCCGGGCCCGACAACGAGCGCGGCGACCGGCCGCCCGAACTCGCCGACACGGATCTCGACGCGCCGCTGGCGCGGACCCTGGTATGGCTACACCGCAACCTGGTCATGGACGTGTCCGAGACCGCGGCAGGGCCGCTGGCGCAACCGGTCACCGGCGACGAAGCCAGCGCGGCTTCCGACGACACGCTATGGGAACGACTCGACAGGGAACGGCTGGCACGCGACCCGCGGGCTGGCATCTACGCCGCGCTGAGCCACGGAGCCGGTGCCGGGGATGGCGCAAATGGAGATCACTCGCGCTTCGGGTGATGTGAGCAGGGCGGGCAGCAGGTGCCCGGTCAGGGCGTAGTGGCCGAGGTGGTTGGTGCCGAAGGCCAGCTCGAATCCGTCGCGGG
>Ga0335078_10004245_pt1 | contig 21261 bp, 24 predicted proteins | sample Lox_Sample_32_FD_206711 | JGI IMG/M metagenome (GOLD analysis project Ga0335078, IMG submission 206711) | Soil microbial communities from Loxahatchee National Wildlife Refuge, Florida, United States - Lox_Sample_3.2 | ecosystem: Environmental > Terrestrial > Soil > Wetlands | place: USA...
CGCAAATCACGCGTCCCGTCGCGGCGTCGAAAGCGAGCGTCGGCGAGCCATAGAGCGTCCATCCCTCGCTGAGCGCCTGCGTGACGCGATGGCAGAAGGATGCGTCGTCGGGACCGGTCAGATAGCGATATGCAGTCAGGGTCCTGTGCGCCTTGGCGGACATTTCTCTCCTCGCGCGCTGCGCCGCGCGAAACGGCTCGCGCGAATCCGGTTTCCCGACAGACTATACCGATCGTCTGGAGAGCGTAAGACGCGCGCAAGCTTGGCCAGCACGGCTTCGACGCCGTTGACGAGCCCGAGCCTCCGCGCTACCAATTTCTTAAAGAAGGGGCCGCAACCCACGTCGAGTACCATGCCGATACAAAACGTCGCCAAATTTGCGATCGGGCAGGTCGTACGTCACCGCCGCTATCCGTTCCGCGGGGTCATCTACGACGTCGATCCGGTGTTCTCCAACACCGAGGAATGGTGGCTCTCGATTCCCGAGGAAGTCAGGCCCCGCAAGGATCAGCCCTTCTATCATCTCTTCGCCGAAAACGCCGACACCGAATATGTGGCCTATGTTTCCGAGCAGAATTTGGTGATCGACACCTCGGGGGATCCCGTCCGCCACCCGCAGGTCGAGGAAACCTTCACTCGCGCCGACGACGGCGTCTATCGCGTGCGCACGGGCAGTCGCCACTAGGGCGAATTCCGCCAAATTTGACAGACTCTCGCGATCAGAATTCACTCCTGCTTTTTCAACTGGCGCGATTTCTTATCGCTCGAACGATTCCATTCGAGCGGAAAGCGGGCGGGAGCGACGTCACACGACTTTCTCGATCCACGCCGAATATTTTTTGGTCGCCAGCGGCCGGCGGATCGGCCCTGAGCGCTTCTCTCGCGACGAGACGCGCCTGAAATGATCACGCTCTATTGCTTCCGTCGCGCTCCCGGCCTCCCGGATATCAGCCCCTTCGTCGTCAAGACGATGCTGCTCCTGAAGCTCGCCGGCCTCGACTATGTGGAGGACCGGTCCGGCTTGCAGCGCGCGCCCAAGGGCAAGCTTCCCTATCTCGACGACGGAGGGGCGATCGTCGCGGATTCGACGCTCATCCGCTGGCACATCGAGAGGACCCGCGGCCTCGATTTGGACGAGGGGCTCACGGCGGAGCAGCGCGCGGTCGCCTGGGCCGCCGAGAAGATGTGCGAGGACCATCTCTACTGGATCGCCGTGCGTGGACGCTGGCTCGACGACGCCAATTTCGCGCGCGGACCGGCTCGGCTTTTCGATAGCGCGCCGGCCCTGTTGCGGCCCTTCATCAAGAACCTCGTGCGCGGCAAGATACGCAAGGCGCTCTACGCCCAAGGGACGGGCCGCTACACGGACGAAGAAGCGACCCGTCTCGGGCTTCGGGACATCGAGACGCTCGCAACGCTCCTCGGCGACAAGCCCTACTTCTTCGGCGACAGGCCCTGCGGCGCCGACGCGACCTTCTTCGCCTTCATTTCGGGGGGCTTGGCCCCGATCTGGGAATCGCCGCTGCGCGACGCGGCGCAGAAAGCGCCCAACATCGTCGCCTATCGCGATCGGATCATGAAGAGCTATTTCCCCGATTTCGCCGAAGCGAAGGGGTAGGGCGTGCGAACCGGCTTTCAGCCCAAAGCCTCGGCTTCGAGGCGATCCAGGGTTTGCGCGATGAGCTCCATGTCCTCGGGACGCGAAAGCCGGTGGTCGCCCTCCGCGACGAGGCTCACGACGACCGGATCAGCGGCGAGCGCCTCGGCGACTCGAAAGGCGTGGCGCCAGGGCACCGCCTCGTCCCGGACGCCCTGCAGAATGCGCACAGGCGCGTAAGAGCGCAGCGGACCGCCGAGCAGCAGATGCCGGCGCCCCTCCTCGAGCAAACGGCGCGTCAGGGGCGGGCTCCCGTCACGGCCCGTCGGCCTTATAATTTCCCTGTTTCCCTCGGTGAGCTCGCGTCTTTCCGCTTCGCTCAAACTCGGAAGGATCAGCTCCTCGGTGAAATCGACCGCGGGCGCGATCAGCAAAAGCCCAAGGAGGCGCTTCGCCTCGCCTTGCGCCTGGAGGCGCTGCGCCAGGAGCAGCGCGATCCAGGCCCCCATCGAGCTGCCGATCACGAGCTGGGGGCCTGCGGTGGAGGCCAGAAAAAGCGCCACGCTCTGCTCCAGCCAGTCGCCGATCGAGCCGTCCTCGAAGCGCCCTCCCGGAACGTCGAAAGCGGATTCCCCGTGCCCGGAATAGTCGAAGCGCAGCATCGCGCGTCCGCTCGCGGCGGCGCGGGCGTCCAGGAAACTCGCCTTGAAGCCCTGCATGTCGGAGGCGAAGCCGCCGAGCCAGACATGGCCAGGACGCGCCTTGGCGCCCGGAAACGCAGGTCGAAGCCGACGCGCGATGCGCCAGAACCTCGCGTCGTCGCGCCGAACCTCGACGAAATCGAGCCTTGCTTCAGTCGTCATGCGAGATGTCCGTCCTCGAGCGTCGCTGCAGAGCCGAATGAAGAGAGCGCCCGCGCTTGAATGGGCGGCGGCGCGCTCATAATTGGTTAAGTGTTTCGTAAGACAGTAGCGCCGCAGCGCGCGCGTCGTTAGACGATTGCGACGCGTGTAAGCCCCTAGCCCCGGCGCGTTGTGTCCTCTGGCGTGGCGCGACCCTCGCCCTGTCTCCCCTCATGACGTCGATGTCCTCCGCCTTGTCCTACTCGTCTCCGCCCGAGCGTCTTATCGCCGGCCGAACCGTCATGCAGATCATACCCGATCTGCAATCGGGAGGCGCGGAGCGCACGACCGTCGACATCGCGCAAGCGCTCACGCAGGTCGGGGCCCGCTGCCTCGTCGCCTCGCGAGGCGGCCGCTTGGTCAGCGAGCTGCAAGGCAAGGGCGGCGTCTGGATGCCGTTCCCGGCGGCGACGAAGAATCCGCTCGCAATGGCGTTGAACTCCGTGCGGCTTGCGAGGCTGCTGCGCGACGAAGGCGTCGACATTGTCCACGCGCGTTCGCGCGCCCCCGCCTGGGTCGCCTATTACGCCGCGAAGCAGGCCGGCGTGCCTTTCGTCACCACCTACCACAGCGCCTATTCCGGAACCTCGCAAGTGAAGCGCCGCTACAATGCGATCATGGCGTCCGGGGACATGGTGATCGCCAATTCGGAGTTCACCGCGCGACGCATTGTCGAGCTGCATCCGGAAGCCGCGGGCCGCATCGCCGTCATTCCGCGCGGAATCGATCTGGACGATTTCGCCCCGCATGTCGTCCCGCCGCAGAGCGTGCAAAGGCTGCGCGCCGCCTGGAAAGTCGAGCCGCATTGCCGCATCGTCCTGCTTCCGGGACGGCTCACCGAGCGCAAGGGCCAGCTCGTGGCGATCGAAGCGGCGCGAATGCTCGTCTCGCAGGGCTTCGAGGACGTTCGCTTCGTGATGATCGGAGATAGCCGCAGCGACGCGTTCAAGCGCGAGCTCGAAGCGAAAATACGTCGCCTCGACCTGACCGAGCGCGTGGTCCTCGGGGGCTATTGCGCCGACATGCCGGCCGCCTATCTCGCTGCGGCGGTCGTCGTCGTTCCCTCGACCGCGCCCGAGGCCTTCGGGCGCGTCGCAGTCGAGGCGCAGGCCATGGGCGCTCCCGTCGTCGTTTCGGATCTCGGCGCCGCTTCGGAAATCGTGCGCGCGCCGCCGCAAACGCCCCCGTCGCAAGCCACGGGCTGGCGCGCGCCGCCCGGTGACGCGCGGGCCCTGGCGAGCGCCATCGAGCAGGCCTTGTCGCTCACCGCCACGGCGCGCCAGTCGCTGGCGCTGGTGGCGCGGGACTTCGTGCAAAGTCGCTACTCGCTCGAAGGCATGTGCGCGGCGACCCTCGCGGTCTATGAGAAGCTGCTGGTCGACCGCTAGAGCCTGATCTCAAAAATCGCGAAGCGGTTTTTCGATAGAACACGCTCAATCAACACCGACGTCTTATCGCCCGACCCGTTGCGTTCGAGGCGTTCGCATTGAATGCGTGCTTCCGGCGCCAGCTCCGCGCAATTTTCCACAAGGCTGCTTTGCGATCCCCCAAGCGCAAATCGCGGCGATGCAACATGACAGCGTTGTCACAAATCTTTAATATTTAGATTCATTCTGACGACGCAGAAACGAGACAAAGGCGCCGCAGGGCTTGGCTAGGGTCTTGTTCATGACGTTCCTGCCCAATTCCCTTTCACCTGGCGCGCGCTTTCCGCGCCTTGCCCGTTTTCCCGCGGCCGGTCCGGCGCTTTGCCGCTGGGCGTCGCGGTTTCTCGAGGTCGATCTCGATCTGGTGCGGAAGCTGAACGCCGAAGGGTCAACCCTCCTCAGGCCGGCGGCCGTCGTTATCAGCAAGCTCGGCAACGGCTGGATCTACTTGTTTTTGGCCGCCTGGGTCTTCGAGGAGTGGGGCTGGGACGTGGGCAAGCGCATGGCCCTGCTCGCGGGGATCAACGCCGCGGCGCTGCATCTCCTCTATCCCATGATCAAGCGGCGCTTCAAACGGCCGCGTCCCTTCGCGGTCGACCCCAGCCTTCCGTCTCTGCTGCGCACGCTCGACGAGCATTCCTTCCCCAGCGGCCATGCGATGACGCTCCTCGGCGTGCTGACGCCCATCGTGCTCCTCTGGCCCACAGCGCTCTATTCGGCCGTGATCATGGCTTGCGGCATGGCTTGGTCGCGCATCGCCACCGGCCATCATTACCCGAGCGACGTGCTCGCCGGGGCGACGCTGGGCGTAGGCCTCGGTTATTTTCTTTCCTCGAGCATTTTAGCTTTCATCTGAAAATCCGCGCCTCTCTCGAACTTTCCCGGCTGAGTTTTCTCATTGACCCTCGGCTTCCCCGCCGCGGGTGCGCCCTTGGGCGCAAGCCGCGCCTTCAGCCTGTGTGAAGCGCGGTTAGGAGGGTGGCGAAATGCTCGATCGTCGCGGGTTTCTCACCGGGATCATGGCGTGTCCGATTTGCGCCGCGGCCGCGCGCGACGAAGGCGCGGCGCATTGGGATTATGAGGGCGCCGAGGGCCCCAAGGAATGGGGCGGGCTCGATCCGAGCTTCAGCGCCTGCTCGGTCGGCTGCCAACAGTCCCCCATCGATATCACCGACACGATCCCCGCGAGAATACCTTGGGTTTCCTTGAATTGGCGGCCCCAGGCCTTCGAAATCGCCAATAACGGCCATACGATCCAGGCCAATGTCGCGCCAGGAAGCTTCGCGCAGATCGGTCCCAATCGTTACGAGCTGAAGCAGTTTCATTTCCATCGGCCGGGCGAGCACGCGCTCAATGGAAAGCGCACGGCGATGGAGGCGCATTTCGTCCATGCGAATGAGCAGGGTAAACTCGCCGCGCTCGGCGTCTTGATGGTCGCCGGCCCGCGGAACCCGCTCTTTGCGGAGATCATGAGGGTCGCCCCAAGCTCGCGCGGAGAAGCGAAGCTCAAAGGCCCCGCCTATGCGCAGGCGCTGCTCCCGCGGCGGGGCAAATTGTTCTTCCGCTATGAGGGCTCGCTCACGACGCCGCCCTGCAAGGAAACGGTGCAGTGGAACGTCTATCTCGATCCGGTCACGGTGGCGCAGGCCGACATCGACGCCTTCGCCAAAATTTTCCCCGATAATTCGCGCCCGCTGCAGCCCGCGAACCGCCGCTTCATCCTGCGTTCGTTCTGAGGGCCGTCTTCGGGCCGTTTTTCACTCGAAGGCCACGACCAGCCGGCGCTTGTCGCATTCGACTTCTATCGCCTCCAGGATTTTCCCAATCTCCTCGAGCTCGACGAGGCGCTCCTCGTCGGGCGGATCCCAGTGCTCGATCTCGTCGAGGCTGACCAGCAGATCCGCCTCGTCCTCGGCGTCTGCAGGCGCCGGAGCGAAGGGGATCGTCAAAAGACGTCCCCAGGCGCGCACGCGAAAGGCGTCATCGCCGATTTCAACCTCGATCGAGCCTGCGCGTCGCGCCATTTCATTTCTCCGAGCCGCGATGTTGCACGGCGATCAGCCCCGCATGGACCGCGACCTTACGCATCAGCGCCGGCAGCGCCTGCTCGTCGAGTCTTGCGGTCGATGTCCAGAGCCCGCTCGCCCTCGCGCCTCTTGCGACGAATACCGTAAGCTCCAGCGAGAAATGCGTGAAGACATGCCGCACCGCGCCGTCGAGGCGCCGCCAGCGCGCTGTCAGCGGCGCGTGCGCGAGCTGCGCCTCGGGAGCCACGTCCTCGACCAGCGGCGTCGTCGGAAAACCCGTCATCCCACCGAGAAGCCCGGCGCCCGGCCGGCGCAGCAGCAGCACTTCGTCGCCTTTCAGCAGCACGAAAGCGGCGCCGCGCCGATGCGGCTTTGCGAGTTTCGCGGGTTTGGCGGGATAATCCTGAGCCCGTCCGCCGCGGCGCGCTTCGCAGGCCGAGGACCAGGGGCAGCGACCGCATTCGGGAGCGCGGGGCCGACAGACCGTCGCGCCCAAATCCATCATGGCCTGCGCGAAGTCCCCGGCTCGCGCGCTCGGCAAAAGCAGGGCGGCGCGGCGCTCGACCTCGAGTTTCAGTCTTGGGCGCGGCTCGCTCAAGGCGTAGAGGCGAGAGATCACCCGCTCGACATTTCCGTCGACGGCGATGCAGGGCTCCTCGAAGGCGATCGCGGCGATGGCGGCGGCCGTGTAGGCGCCGACGCCCGGCAGCTCGCGCAGCGCCGCGGCGCGGCGAGGAAAACGCCCCCGGTGACGTCGGACGACGGCGACCGCGCAAGCGTGTAGATTACGAGCGCGGGCGTAATAGCCGAGCCCCGCCCATTGCGCGAGCACGTCCTCGAGCGGCGCCGCCGCGAGGTCCTCGACGGTCGGCCAGCGCGCCAGGAACTTCGCGAAATAGCCCTGCACCGTCGCGACAGTGGTCTGCTGCAGCATGATTTCGGAGAGCCACACAGCATAAGGGTCAGCCCGACGGCCCGCGGGCGCGCGCCAGGGGAGATCGCGGCGCGCGACGTCCCACCAGTCGAGGAGGCTCTGCCCCAGCGACGGGGCGGCGTAACGGTCGAAAGCCTTGGGCTTCTGCGTCAAGGTCAGGTCCTGCAGGAATGCTCGCCTCGCGGCACCGCGCGACTTATAACCCGGACGAAGACCGGACTTGCGCCATGGCCATTGAAAAGCGTTCGCGCAGCGAAACACGCCGACTGGCCGAGCTCGTGAACAGCGCGCTCGATCCGCTCATCGCCAAGCAAGGCTTTGGCGAAACGGCGTTGCTGACGCAATGGGAGGCGATCGTCGGGGCGCGACTCGCTGCGATCTGCGAGCCGATGCGCCTCAACTGGCCGCCCCGCCCCAAAAAACCCGCTGTCGACGCGCCCGGCCAGGCCGCGACGTTGATGCTGCGCGTCGAGCCAGGCTTCGGGCTGGACGTGCAGCATTTGAGCGGCGCGCTGATCGATCGCGTCAATACGCATCTCGGCTGGCGCTGCGTCGCGCGCGTCGCGATCCGGCAGGAGCCGCTTCGCCGCTTTGCGCAAAAGCGACGCCGCGAATCACAGCGGGACCCCGCGTTGCGCGCGCGCGCCGAGGCCGCGACGCAGGGGATCACGGATGAGGCTCTGCGCCGCGCCCTGACGAAGCTGGGCGAACGGACTCTCGGGCGAAGGCGCGCCGACTGAACCCCGGCCGAGCAGCCCGCCTTGAGCTTGGAAAATTTCCAGGGAGCGGTGATTGCCCCGCCGGCCCTGGCCCCGCGCCGTCCGCCGACACAGATGAGTCGCAAGGACGCGCTAGGATTCGCGTGCGTTCGGCACGGCTATTGCTCCGCGCCGGGGCGAACAGCCGCCGCGTCGGAAAAGCGACCAAAAGCCTTTGCACTTTTTCGGGAGACGACATAAACTGCTGAAACGAAAGGCAGTTTATAAAGTTTCCAAACTAGGGACGCCGATGATACTCTGCTCCTGCAACGTGCTCTCGGACCGCGAAATCCAGTCCGCGCTCGCCTCGGGCGGGCGCCCCAGCGTCGGGGGGCTGTTTCGCAGCCTCGGCTGCGAGGCGAAATGCGGGCGCTGCGCCCGCAGCATCGCCGCGGCGATCGATGGGGTGGGCCGCGGCGGCGCCGAAGCCTGCGCTGGTGAGGGATGCGAGTCCTGCCACGCCGAAGAACGGGCGGCGGCATGAAACGCGCGCAAAGCTTTTCTAGGGAGATTGGAACATGCGCGGCGACGCGAAGGTTATCGACTATCTGAACCGCGGCCTTCGCGCCGAGCTTACCGCCGTCAACCAATATTGGCTTCACTACCGCTTCTTCGACAATTGGGGCTATCTCGAGCTCGCCAAGAAGTGGCGCGAGGAGTCGATCGAGGAGATGAAGCACGCCGACGATTTCGTGAAGCGAATCCTCTTTCTCGAAGGCTTCCCGAACATGCAGACGCTCGATCCCCTGAAGATTGGCGAGAGCGTCGAGGAGATCATCAAGGCCGACCTTGCGACCGAGATGGAGGCGCGCGCCCTCTATATCGAGGCCGCCGCCTATTGCCTCTCGATCAATGATCGCGTCTCGGAGCGGCTTTTTCTGGAGGTGGTCAAGAGCGAGGAGCGTCACATCGACTTCCTCGAGACGCAACAGGAGCTGATCAAGCAGCTCGGCGTGCAGCTCTACGCGCAAAGCCATATCGGCGAGCTCGAGTCGTAAAAACCATCAAAGAGAATGCGCCGCCACGTCAGCGCGGCGGCGCATAATGGCTTCGAGGCCGTTCTATCGCGCCGCCAAACCGCGCGCCCTCCTCCAAGCGCCCGCGACGGCGAGGAAGGCCAGGCTCGCTAAGCCTGCCCCGGGCACGGGGCCGGGGGCCGCGTTGATGATATAGAGCACGGTGCCGTCGGCGGCTGTGTAGAGACCGTCAACCAAATGGTAGGGGTCCCCCGCGACGTATCCATAAAGACCATCGAGGTTCAGAATCGGGATGTCGCCGTTGGCGGTGGTGGAGGCCACGCCCTCGAGATCATTGAGGTAAAGGGCTTCGACGCCGCTGTGCCAGCCGGACGGCGTAGCGTTGACGTACTGGTCGACGACGTTGACGTAGGCGTCCTTAGTGAGAGTCAGGCTATTCAGTGCGAAGTTGTTATTTAAGGCGCCCGCGTTAGCGCCCATGTTCACGCTGCCGGCTTCCAACGTCACATGATTCCCCGTCATGGTCAGATCCGGTCCGAGTCCTGTGGTGACGTTATAGACCCATGCGGTCGACGGGGCGGTCTGCTGATAGGAGAAGTTCCCCGAGATCGTGATGCCGCTGTTGCTCCCGACATTCAGCGTGGAGCCCTGCGCCATGGTCAAGTTCTTCGTCGTCAGCTCCGTTGAACCGGAGTTGCCTTGGAGGTTGAGGCCGCCTCCCGTATTGACCGTCACATTGGTGGCGTTGATCGTCGCCTTGTTGCTCGTGCTCAAGGTCGCGTTGACCTGGAGGTTGGCGCCGTTCCCGGTGGAGAAGGCGACATTGTTGAAGGAGCTGGCGTTCGTCACGTTGAATATGCCCGAAGTCCCGAGGCCGGAGTTGTTTATGGTCACGGGGCTGGACGAGAACGCGTTGGTGAAATGCGCGCCGTCGAGCTGGATCGTTCCGGTTCCCGGATTCGCTGTTGCAGGCTGGATCAGCGAGAGATTGCCTTTCAAGTCCAGCGTCGCGCCGCCCGATGTGCCCATCGACGCGCCGGAGCCGGATGAGTTGCCGAGCTGCAGGGGCGCGCCCGACCCGCCGTCGACCGTCAGGGTTTGCCCCGACCCGGCGGCCGTCACCGAACCCATGATATCCACATTGCCGGAAATCGAGCCGTAGCCGCTGATGGGGTCGCCGATCTTGAAGAGCCCCGAGCTCGTTCCGGTGATCGAGCCGCCCTGCAGAGTGACCGTGCCGCCGCCGCCCATCGTGCTCGCGCCGCTGTTGTTGTTCAACACGCCGCCGGTTCCAATGATGAAAGGCGCCGCGCCGCCGGTGACCGTGTTCAGCGTCGCCGACGACAGATTGAGGGTATGGGCGCCGTTGGAGCCGCCGATGTTGAACGTGTAATACTGGTTGAATTGGATCGTGCCCGACAGCGTGCTGTCGCCTTTCACATTCCACTGACCGCCGGTGCCGCTATTGGTGAAAGTTGCGCCATTGATCGTGGAGCCGTTCCGCCCGACCCGCTTGTCGTGATTCCACTCAGCGTGACGTTGTTGAAATTGAATCCGCCCCCGGTCGACGACGACGCAAACGATCCGTGATACGTGCTGCCGCCCGTGAGAGTCAGAGCGCCCAGAGCCGAGTTGGCGTTCCAAGCGGCCGAGCTGGCGTCCACTGCGGAGAACGTCCCGTAGCCCTGGATGGCGCCGGTGCCGCTCACAGAGCCCGCGCCAGTGATGGACCCGCCATTCAGAGTGATGGCGTGGGTGCCCATCGTCAGGGTGAAGCCGGAATTGATGTTCAGCGTCGAGCCGCTGTTGATGGTCAAGCTACCGATGTTGGTGCCGCTGGTGGCGTTCAAGCTGACGTTGCTATTGAGCTGGACCGGGTTGTTGGTCGTGACGCCGATGGTGACGGCGGACGTTGTAGTCGGAAGCGCCCCCGTCGACCAATTGGTCGAGGTCTCCCACGCATTTGACGTTGCGCCCGTCCAGTTATCGGCGGCCGCATGCGCCGCAGCTGGCGCGAGCACTGTGAGCAGTGCGATCGAGCTCGTCCTCACGGACGGCTTTACGCCATAACGAACGGCCGTTTTCTTTGCGAGTGGCATGGGGGGACGACTCCAAGGAGCGCACCGAGAGTCGGGCGCATAATGTTGACAATCCAACAATGATGGAGATTGAACTTTTAGTCTAGGACGGCCGCGCCTATTCTTAGCCCTAACGTATAAAAAAAGGAAACCTGTGGTAAATCTGCCACTACGTACATTTCACAGGTCCCCATCCGTTGTATCGCTCAAAAATTCAAGCCAAGTGGCGACTTGCTTGTTAAGCTAGAGGCAGCCAATGAACCGATTCCCGCTTGGTCGCGTTCGCGGTCAGGGCTGCAAACCGCGCTGATGTCGCCCGATCTATAGAGACCAGCGCGCGGCGGCCGCCCTCCTTGTTCGCTATTCCGAACGAAAGCCGCTATTCTGCCGTCCGGACGGAACGGGAGCGGCCCGGATGGGCGTCGAGGGGCAAGAGAAGCAGAAGATCATGGAGGCCGGGGCGCTGGCGCTCTCGAGCCAGCTCGGGGCCACCGTGCAGCGGCTGCGCAAAGCCTACAACTTGTCGCTTTCCGAGCTTTCACAACAATCGGGCGTCGCCAAATCCATCATCAGCCAGATCGAGCGCAACGAGACCAATCCGACGCTCGCGACGATCTGGCGCCTCGCGCAGGCGCTCGACGTCTCGATCGAGCGCGTGCTGCAAAGCTCGGCCGACGAGCCCTTCCTCGAAAAGACCTCCAAGGCCGATACGCCGATCCTCGTTTCCGACGACGGCCGCTGCCGGCTCGCGATCATCGGCTGGATCAAGACCGTCGAATGGCTGCAGGTCTATGATTTTTCCGCCGAGCCCGGCGGCGCGCTGGAGTCGGAAGCGCATCAGCGCGGCTCCGTCGAGAGCCTGTCGCTCTCCGAGGGCGAATTGACCATCGAGGTGGGCGGCGCGATCGAGACGGTCAGGGCCGGCGAGACGCTCCGCTACCGCTGCGACCGCACGCACTTGATTCGCAATCTGGGCCAAGTCCCGGCGCGAGCGACGATGGTTTGCATATTGAAGGCGGCGGCGATGGCGTGAAGTTGTCAGGGTCGAAATAGCCCCCGACGCTCACTGCAATGTCGAGCGCGGCTGCGGTTACGGCGGTTTAGACCCTAGAGCGAATTCCGCAAAAGTTGACAGACTTTTGCGATCAGAATTCGCTCCAGTATTTCGATTTGGCGCGATTTCTTATCGCTCGAACGATTCCCTTCGAGCGGAAAGCGCGCTAGGCGACCGTCGCTCCTCGCTTCCAAAAATGGGCGTCTGAATTCGTCGACTGGCTCCGCTCACGCGAAATGCACCGCATAGATCGGCGGCAACGTATGGGTCACGCATGACCACCGGTCGCCCTGATCCTCGCTTATCCAAAGTCCGCCCGTCGTCGAACCGAAAGTCAGCCGGTTTCCCGTTTTGTCTATTGCGAATGCGTGACGGTAAACGAGATCATAAGCGTGGCGCTGCGGCAGGCCGTTCATCAACACGTCAAAACTTTTGCCGCCGTCGCGCGTGCGCGTGACGACCACGCGTCCGTCGCAGGGTATGCGCTTTTCGTCCTTGACCCCCGGGATGAACCACGCCGTTTCGGGATCGCGCGGGTGGACGACGACCGGAAAGCCGAACGCCGACGGCTTCACACTGGTAATCTCGGTGAATGTCCGGCCGCCGTCCGAGGAGATGAAAATGCCGTTGTGATGCTGCACCCACATCCGCTCTGTGGCGGCGGGGCATTGCGCGAGACAATGAACATCTTGCGCGATGGGATCATTGGCGAGCTCGGGAGGCACGTGTTCCGCGCGCATTCCCTCGCCGCGTTGGCTCCAGGTCTCGCCCGCATCTTCGGTGAACCAAATTCCGCCAGTCGAAACGGCGACCCATAAGCGCCGCGAATCGCCCGGATCGACAATGATCGAGTGAATGCCCGGCCAGTCGGCGCCGCCGCCCATCCATTGCGTGCGCTTGGGATGGTCCCAGAGCGTGCGGACCAATTCCCAACTGTCGCCATGGTCCATCGAGCGAAACAGTCCGCCGGGGAGAGTGCCGCACCAGAGAACGCCAGGCTCATCAGCGCCGCCGGCCGACAGCGCCCAGACCCGCTGCGTGCTCCAGGGAATTGGACGGCCCCACATGTCCTTTTCTTCGAGCCCCTCCGGCTTTTGCGGATAGGTCGGAACGCCGATTTCTTGCCAACCGTCGCTCTTCGAGCGATGCAGCTTGACGCCGAAATGTCCATGATCGAGCGCTACGTAAAGATGGCCGCTGCGGCCGTCCGTAAGAGCGAGACTGATATTGTCGCCCAAGAAGTCGACGCGTTCGATGTCCCAACCTTTCGCGTCGCGGGCGACCCTGAACAGCCCCTTGCGAGTCGAAACGACGATCGCGTCGCTCATTATCAACCTCCAGATAACGCCTGGTAGACGTAGATCACGCTGCTGGCCGTCACCGGATCAGACAAGCCGACACGGTCGTGGAGCGCGTAGCCGTCAACGAAAATCGTCATGTGCTTGCGTAGCCCGCCCTGATCGTCCAGAACGTAAGAACGGGCCCTGGTGTTACGCCTGAAGGCATTTTCTAAGACTTCGCGAAGCGTGGCGCCCTCCGCCTCGGCTTCCGGACAGGCGACATGGCGCTGAATGTTGGCGGTGAACCGGACTTTCGCCATCTCTCACGCTCTCCGATCGACGCGCCGATCGTCCCTAGACTAGTTGAAGCGTCTGCGAACGCCAATCGCGCTGAGCCGCGATCCCTGTCCGTCCTCGCCATAAGCCGTCGAGAAACGCCCGTCTTGGGACCCGCCGTAATCGTGGGCGACGCTGTTACCGCCCACCACAAAGACCGAGAGGATCTCGCTCGATTGCGGCAAGCGCTCGAACCCCTCAGGCGGCCTCGCCCGCGCGAAAGCTGAGCGCCGAGCCCGTCGGGGGCGCGCTTGGCGAAACCCGCCCGCTCATAGGCGCACCAGAGCACGAGCGTCGTCCCTGGCCAGGCGTCGATCACGGCGCGATTGCCGCTGCTGTCGCGGTGATAGGGCCCGGCGAAGACCGGGCGCGCGCTCGGCCAGGAATGAAATCGTCGCGCGACAAAAATCGCGCGAAATTCGGACCGCGAAAATCTGTCAACTCTTGCGTTACCTTCACTCCAGGCGCAGCCGCCGTGTTATCGCGGGATGGCGCGCAAAAAGTCGGACATTCGTGCGAGGCTCGCGGCGAGGACGGCGCGATTGTTCGCATAGCCGATCCGCACATAGCCTTCGCCATCCAGCACGGCACCCGGCACGAGCAGCACGCCTGTCTTTTCGAGCAGTGAAACGCAAAATTCGTCGGACGTCATGTCGAGCCCGATGCGCAGCCACGCCGTCGTGCCCGACTTCGGCTTCACATAAGAAAGGCAAGGCTCGTGGGCGATCCAAGCGTCGAGCAGCGCGAGGTTCGTTCGCAATATGTCGTGATTGCGTTGCAAGATCGCGCTTCGATTTTCGAGCGCGATCGAGGCGAGCCAATCATTCAGCATTCCTACGCTGATCGTATTGTAGTCGCGATGTATTTGGACGCGGCGAAGGACCTCGACGGGCGCGACGATCCACCCGAGCCGCAAGCCGGCGAGCGACCAGGTCTTCGACATGCTGCCGGTGCTGACGCCTTTCTCATAGAGATCCGCGATGGATGCGGTGAAGCCGTCGCCTTGCTGATCGGAGCCGCGATAGACCTCGTCGCTCAACACATAGGCGCCGCAGGACCGCGCGATTTGCGCGATCTCCCCCAAGAACTCACGCTCCATCAACGATCCGGTGGGATTGTTCGGGTTGTTGATCACGATCGCGCGCGTGGATGGCGTGACCATCGCCCTCAATTCATCGAAATCGGGCAGAAAGGCGTTTTGCTCCCGCAGCCGCAACACCTCGACTTTGGCTCCGAGGCTTTCAGGAATGGAATGGTGCTGCTGATATGTGGGCGCAACGGAGATGACGTGATCGCCCGGCTCGACGAGCGTCTCATAGAGGAGCGCATTCGCGCTGATCGCGCCATGCGTGATCAGCACATTTTCGATGCGCTGGTTTTCGTGAAGCGAGGCGATCGCGCCGCGCAGGCGCTCGGTGCCGTCGATCACGCCGTAGGTCAGCTTCATCGGCAGGATTTCGCCGAGAAACGTCTCTTCCTTTCCCGCGAGCTTCAGCAACTCGCCGAGAGTGAGAGATTCTACGCAGGTTTCGGCAAGGTTGAGCTCACACGCGTTCTCGTAAAGGTAGAGCCAGCGTTCGACGCCGAATTCCCGAATGTGCATGAAGCTCCATCCTCACATTGAGGCTGCCAGGCCGCCGCAGGGCTGCGGCGCCCCGGTTCCAGTATAGGAGCTGCGGAAGGGAGGCGGAATGCGGCGGCGATCGGGACTCGTCGCCTAGCCGGCGGTCGCTGGAAAAGGAACGGGGGCGGTTGTATCCTCGGCCGGAGGGGCGGCTCGCAGAAGCCCGCGCCGAAAACAAAGGGGGCAAAACCCCCATCCCGCTTCGGAAGCTTGCATGGACCTCCACGGCGCGATCCGCTTTTGGCTGAGCCCAATCGGGCGTGAACTCTTTTCGCCCGGCTCCATTCTCTCGATCTATTCGCTGGCGACGACCTTCTGCGTCGCGGTTCTCGCGCTGGCCCTCCGGCGCAGGGCGCGGCGGGGCCGCGCCAATCTGCGCGCGATCGCCCGCGCCATCTTCAATTGGCGCCTCCTGCGGCATGACTCATTTTATGCAGATGTGAAGCTCGTCATCGTCAGCGTGATCATCGCGCCGCCGATCTTGGCCTCGCTGGCGATCTCCGCCAACAGCGTCGCGTGGGTTGTCAGCTCGACGCTGAAGAGCGCCTTCGGCCCGATCTGGCCTCTCACGGGTCACGACGCCGCCATGAGGGCGATGTCAACGCTGGCGTTGTTCCTGGCTTATGAGATTGGCTATTTCGTCGATCACTATCTGAAGCATCGCGTTCCCTTCTTGTGGGAGCTCCATAAGGTGCATCACACGGCCGAGGTGCTCACGCCTTTAACGAATTACCGCAACCACCCGCTTGATAATGTGATTTTCGGCTACATGCTCGCGCTGTTCATCGGCGGGGCGTCGGGCGTGCTCGCCTGGATTTTCGATCGCAAGACCGACATCATTTCAATCGATGGAAAAAACATCATCTTCCTGGTTTTTCTTTGGAGCATCGGGCATTTGCAACATTCGCAGTTCTGGATCCCTTTCGGCGGGATTTGGGGTCGTATCTTTCTCAGCCCCGCGCATCATCAAATCCATCACTCCGCCGACCCCAAGCATTTTAACCGCAATTTCGGAAGCGTGCTCGCGGTCTGGGATCGGATGGCTGGAACGCTCGAAACGCCGACGACCGAGAACCCGAGGCTCTCCTATGGGGCCAGGGAAGAACGCGCAGATGCGCATTCCTGGGCCGGTTTTCTGGTTACGCCGCTCGTCGGAGCCGCGCTGGCGTCCTGGCGCGGGCTCGTGGCTGCGGGGATCATTTCGGCGCCCGCGAAGCTTCCGCGCCGACCCCTCGCGGGACAGCGCTTTGACGGAGCGGAGTCCGCTGACTTGACGGGGATCGCCGAGTGAGGACCGTATGTTCCGACTCCCTTGCGTCTCCGCCTGCCGTTCTCAATTCCGGCGCGCCTCGCAGCCCGCTCGTCGGCTTCGCTCACCAAGACCTACCGTAATGGCGAGCGGCGAAGCCATGATGAGCGGATCGTCGCGCTCCGGAGGCCCGCGGCGATCCGCCGATCGTGATGCTCGCGCCCTCGGCTTGAACCATCTGATAGAGCTGCGCGGCATGCGCGGGCGAAAGGCGAACGCATCCATGCGACGCGGGACGACCGAGTTGGCCGACGTGAGTGGTGCCATGGATCGCCCAGCCGCTGTGAAAGAAGATCGCGTGCGGCATCGGCGCGTTGTTATAGAGCGTCGAGTGGGTCATGCGCGTCATATAGATCGGCGAGAAGGTGCCGCGCGGCGTCACATAGCCGGCGCGCGCGGTCGAGACCGGCCAGGAATAGCTGCCCGTCGAAGAGTGGACATGCATGGTTTGCGTCGACAAATCGATGTAGACGCGCGCAGCCGCGCTTGCGAGCGACGCCCCTAAGAGGCAAAAGAGCGCCACGAGCAGAAGCCTCGTCGAACGCATGACAAACTCCTTACGCTGTCTCGACGCCGCCTTTTACCCTTCTTTAACCACCGCCTTCCGCCGCGGACAATTTAAACCCCTGGTTAAGGTTGACAGGCTGAGCGAATCGGAGCCCATTCGAATGACGCGTCACTTGCGACAAGGCTCGCGCATGTCAGCTCGCTACCGCTGGGCGTTGCTTCTTGCGGCTTTCCTCAGCTGCCCGGCTGCGGCCCAGGAAAAGGGCACGGTCGATCCGAAACCCCTGCCGCCGCTTGCAAATCCTTCGGACCCAAAGACGCCGGCCAGGGAATATTTCGGCCGCGCGACGGACGGGGCGCCGATGGACCCCGACCCGATCGGCTTCTACTCGCACGGCTGCCTCGCCGGCGGCGTCGAGCTTCCGATCAACGGCCCGCACTGGCAAGTCATGCGAGTGTCGCGCCATCGCAACTGGGGCCATCCGGCGCTGATTGGCTTCATCGAGCGATTCACGGCCGCAGCGAGCCGCGGTAGCGGCTGGCCGGGCGTGCTCATCGGAGACATGTCGCAACCGCGCGGCGGTCCGATGATGGGCGGCCACGCCTCGCATCAGATCGGCCTCGACGTCGACGTCTGGCTCACGCCCATGCCGCCGCGCGAGCTCACGCCCCTGGAGCGCGAGGAAATGTCCGCGACCGAAATGGTGCGCGAGGACAGGCTCGACGTGATCCCCGAGTGGACGGAAGGGCACACCGCCGTCGTCCGCGCCGCCGCCGAGGACCCGGCCGTGGAGCGCATCTTCATCAACGCCGCGATCAAGCGCGCCATGTGCCGCGTCGCGGCGGGCCAGCCCTGGATGCACAAGGTGCGGCCCTGGTACGGACACGACTATCATTTCCATGTGCGGCTCCACTGCCCAAAAGACTCCGAAACCTGCACGGACCAGGCGCCCGTTCCGCCCGGCGACGCATGCGACGCCTCGCTCGCCCATTGGTTCTCGCCGGAGATCAGGAACTGGAAGCCCTCGGGCAAGACCTGGCCGCCGATGACGATGTCGGGGCTGCCCTCGGAATGCCGCCAGGTGCTGAAGGCGAAGTAGGCGCGCACGGACTTCCTCAGCCCACGGGCGGCCTCCGCCGCGCTTCCCCCTCCTCGGGCCAGGGCTCCTCGGCCTGGGCGACATGCAGCGCCTCGAGCCGTTCCGCCTCGTGGTTGATGCGGTAGAAAAGCGAAAGCCGCGTCCCGGCGATCCGCAGCTCGCGAATCCCTGAGCCGAGCGGGCGGCCCGCCGCGCGCCCGTCGCGCAGGGCCTCGGCCGCGGCGAGCAGCCGGTCGGTGACCTCGACCGCCGCGCGGGGGCTCACCAGCGCGATCTCATCCGCGTGGTTCAACAATTCATTGAAGGCCCGGCGCAGCCAGCGCAGCTTCATGGCGAGGTCTCCCCCGTGACGAAGGTCTCGCGCGCCGCGGCCCATTCCCGTTTCAAATCCTTGTGCGAGAGCCATTGGGCCGCAGGCGCGTCGGCTTCGAGAAGCGCCGCCTGCAACGCTTGGGGCAGGGGGGCTTCGAGCGCCGCGGCGCGATGCACGCGCCGGAGCGCTTCAGCGCGGTCCGGCCGGCGCCGCGAAGGCGCGGCCTTCGCCTCGAAACGGGCCGCATCCACCTGGAAGCGGCCGATCCCAATTCCTCGCAAATAGGACACGAGGCTCTCGAATCGCGCGAAAAGCCGCGGCTCGCCGGAGCGCTGCGCGCAAAGCGTCACGCCGGATTGCGCGCCGAAGCTGACGGCGAGCAGCCAGCCGCCGCGCTGACCCATCACGCGGACCTCGGTCACGGCGCCCGCTCGCGCAAGCTGCGCCAGCGTCGCATGATTGAGCTTCTGGTCGGCTTCGTCCATCTCTGCGGCGGTCTCCCTGCCGCCAGACTAGCCGGTTCGGGTAAAGATTCAATTAGTTTATTATAAAATGCGCCGCATCTATTTGTTGATCGAGACGCGCACCGAGCCCACTTTCTCGATCTCGCCCTCCGCGACATCGCCGGGGCGGAGCGGTCCCACCCCCTCCGGCGTGCCGGTGAAGATCAAATCGCCGGCCTCGAGCCGCACATAGCGGGAGAGCTCGGCGATGATCCCGGCCGTGTCGAGGATCATGTCGGAGAGATCGCCGTTTTGACGCACCAAACCATTGACGGAGAGGGAAATTCTGCCCGCCCGAGGGTGGCCGATCTCCGCGGCCGGGCGGATGGCGCCCAAAGGCGCGGAGTGATCGAAACCCTTGGCGAGGTCCCAGGGCTTACCCTCGTCGCGCGCGGCTTTTTGTAGGTCGCGCCGGGTGAGGTCGATCCCCGCGGCGTAGCCGAAGACATGCTCGAGCGCCGATTCACGAGAAATATCAGCCCCGCCCGAATGCAGCGCCGCGACGAGCTCGATCTCGTAATGGAGATCGCCGGTCATCGACGCAAAGGGGATCGCCGAGCCGCTCTCCACCACCGCATCTGCCGGTTTCGAAAAGAAAAACGGCCGCTCCAGATGGGGATCCTTGCCCATCTCCCGCGCATGCGCGGCGTAGTTGAGGCCCACGCAGTAAATGCGCCGCACCGGGAAGCGCTCGCCTCGGCCCTCGATCCGGACGCTCGGACGCGGCGCCAAGGAAAACAGGAATTCGGCTTCGCTCATTTCGCTTTCGTTTCGCTTTCGCTTCGCAAACGAAATTTTTCGCTTCGCTTCCGAAACCGCTCCCTTCGCTCTCGCCGCAGCGGCGCAAAAATGCAAGCCGATTTCGCGGCGCCGCCGCAAGCCGTTCCCGCGCCGCCTCGACAGGCTCAAGCGCGCATGGCAGAAGCGCGGCGCACAATCTTCTCCGAGCCCGCAGCATGACCGATCTCGCCGCTCTTCAATCCGACTTCCTCGCCAGGATCGAGGCCGCCGACTCCGAGGCGACGCTCGAGGCCGTGCGGGTTGCGGCGCTCGGCAAGAAGGGGTCGATCTCGGAGCTTCTCTCGACGCTCGGCCGCATGGCGCCCGAGGAGCGCAAGACGGAAGGCGCGAGGATCAACGCGCTCAAGGAGGCCGTCGCGGCGCGCATCGCCGAGCGCCGCACCGCGCTCGAGGCGCACGCGCTCGAGGCGCGGCTCGCCGCCGAGCGCCTTGACCCGACGCTGCCCGCGCCGCCGGGCGCGCAGGAGCGCGGCCGCGTGCATCCGGTCTCGCAGGTGATGGAGGAGCTCGCCGTCATTTTCGCCGACATGGGCTTCGCCGTCGCCGAAGGGCCGGACATCGAGACCGACGACTACAACTTCGTGAAGCTCAACGTGCCGGAGGGACATCCCGCGCGCGAGATGCAGGACACGTTCTACTTTCCGCCGGGCCCCGACGGCGAGCGCAAGCTGCTGCGCACCCACACGAGCCCGGTGCAGGTCCGCACCATGCTGAAAGAGCCGCCGCCGATCCGGGTGATTTGTCCCGGCCGCGTCTATCGCTGCGACTCGGATCGCACGCACACGCCGATGTTCCATCAGATCGAAGGCCTCGTCGTCGACGAATCGACGCATATGGGCCATCTGAAATGGGTGCTCGAGGAGTTCCTGAAAGCCTTTTTCGAGGTGAAGACGCTCGACCTGCGCTTCCGCCCCTCCTTCTTTCCCTTCACGGAGCCCTCGATGGAGGTCGACGTGCGCTGCCGGCGCGGGCAAGACGAGGTGAGGATCGGCGAGGGCGACGATTTCATGGAAATCCTCGGCTGCGGCATGGTGCATCCGAAGGTCTTGAAGAACTGTGGCCTCGACCCCGACGTGCACCAAGGCTTCGCCTTCGGGGTCGGCCTCGACCGGCTCGCGATGCTGAAATACGGCATGCCGGACCTGCGCGCCTTTTTCGACGGCGATCTGCGCTGGCTCGAGCATTACGGGTTTAGGACGCTCGACGTGCCGAGCTTGGCGGGCGGCTTGAGCGGGTGAGGCGACGCCGACCGTCCTGAACTGGCCGGAGACCGGCGTACCGGGAGCTCCCAAGGGTGTTCGATCTACTCTACGCTGTAACCAAGAACCCGGGCAGACAGAACCGCCTGAGCTAAACCGTCCTGCCACAACGACCACGTTTTGAATGCCGCTCTCTGGCCGCCTGGTTCTCCACGAAGCGTCCAGCTATCTAAATCGAAATATCTAAGAGCCCCGCCGGTTTTTCCTGCGACCACGAGGAACTTAGAGCCGTCCGTGAGAATGAGACTTCCGATCTTCCCAAAGAGCGGACCAGTGCCGATTTCACAACGGTCAGCATGGTCGGGCAAAAGCTCGCATTTGCCATAAACCAGGGCGGCATAGGATTCAAAATCCCCGTCAATACGGCCTGATTCCAACAAGTTTATAGCAAATGGTGGCTCGTTGTCCCTCAGTACCACGAGCGAGCGCAAGCCAATTCCTTCATGTGCGCCCAATATGGCAAACTCTGAGCTGT
>Ga0335078_10004246_pt1 | contig 21256 bp, 20 predicted proteins | sample Lox_Sample_32_FD_206711 | JGI IMG/M metagenome (GOLD analysis project Ga0335078, IMG submission 206711) | Soil microbial communities from Loxahatchee National Wildlife Refuge, Florida, United States - Lox_Sample_3.2 | ecosystem: Environmental > Terrestrial > Soil > Wetlands | place: USA...
GGCGGCCCGCGGCTTAGCACAGGGGCGCGCCGCCCGCCGCGGCCCCGAAAAGCGGACCCGTACCACCCCCGCGGGCCGCGCCGCCGATCCCGGGGGCGCGGCCCCGTGCGGCTCACTCCTTGCGCCCGCAGTACGCCTCGATCCTGTTGCCGTCCGGGTCGGTGACGAAAGCGGCGTAGTAGTTCTCGCCGTAATCCGCGCGCAGCCCCGGCTTTCCGTTGTCGCGCCCGCCCGCTTTGAGCGCCGCCGCGTGAAACGCGTCAACCGCGGCCCGCCGCCCGGCTTCCAGACACACGTGCAAGCCCGCGATATTGGCCGGCACGGGGGCGCTGGCCGCAAGCAGCCACAGGCGCGGTCCGTCGCCGCCGCCATAGCCGAGCGTGCTTGCGTCCTCGTAGAGGCACTTCGCACCGAGCGGCGCCAGCGCTGCATCGAAAAACCGCTTGGCCCGGGCGACGTCGCTCACTCCGATCGATACGTGATGAATCATGACCCTGCTCCTTTTTGCCTGCCGGGAGCGCCGTGTCTTTCGCTCCGGCCGCTCGTCTAACCGATTGACAGGTTAAATCAACCGGCACACTGGTTAGATAGCCGAACGGCTACGGATTGTCAACCTCCACGGTGGTTAGTATGTTAAGGACAAATGTCCAATCGGATGGCGAATCGCACGTCCAACGGGAGCCGCAGGCCAAGCCCGCGCGGCGGCTTTCTGGTCCTCGCGCCCCGGCGCGATCTCTGTCTCGACTACGCCAATACGCTCGGATGGCGCGGCAGCGCGCCGGCCGAGACCCTGCACGGATTGCCCGACCTGGTTAAGTGGTGCGCGGCGTCGGGCGGTCTTCTGGCGGGTGCGATCGACGCCGGCGGCGATTGGGGCGGCGCGGCCTGGTGCGAGCGCCGTCCGGCGGAAGCGGCGGCGATTTTCAATCGCGCGATCGCGATTCGCGAGTCGATTTATCGTATCTTCCATGCGATCGCGAGCGGCGGCGCGCCTGCGGACCACGACTTTGACCAGGACCTGACCGACTTGAACCGAGCCTTGCAGGAGACGCCCGCGCGAAGCGCGCTTCAGCGCGCCGCAAGCGGGTTCGGCTGGCGAGTCGAACTGAAGCGGCCCGCGAGCGCGCCGGCGCTGCTTGCTCCGGCGCTATGGTCGGCGGGCGACCTGCTCGCCGGGGCGCATCTCGAGCGCGTGCGCGAGTGCGCCAACGGCGAGTGCCTGTGGCTTTTCCTGGACGAGAGCAAGAACGGGACGCGGCGCTGGTGCTCGATGAGCGCGTGCGGCAACCGCGCCAAGGCGCATCGCCATTACGCGCGCCTGAAGGGCGGCGGGTGAGCCGCGCTCACTTCTCGTCGAGCTTTTTTATCCAGTCGGCGGTGCCCATCACCTTGCTGAACATCGAGGCCTGCGTGACCAGCACGGCGTTGTGCAGGTCCTTGTCGGCGACCTTGCCCGAATCGTTGCCGACGCTGAGCGTGCCGGTCGCGTCGGAGAGGAATTCCACCTTGTAGCCGCGATGGAACCCGTCGCGTGCGGTGCTGTCGCAGCACATCTGGGTCATATAGCCGGTGATGGTCAGGGTGTCGATCTGATTGTCGCGCAGCCACTTTTCGAGGTCGGTTCCGGCAAAGCTCGAGGGCAGGTTCTTGTCGATGACCACGTCGGCAGGCCGCGCGGCGACGTCCTTTTGCAGGTTCCAGCCCTCGGTGCCTTCCTTGAACACGCCGCGATCGCCCTTGGCCGCGTGGCGCACCACGACCACCGGCACGCCGTGGGAGTGCGCCGAATCCATCGCGTGCAGGATGTTGTCGAGCGAGCCGGGCGGATAGCTGACGGGCATCTTGCCGCTGAAGTATTCGTTCTGCACGTCGATAACAATAAGCGCACGTTTCATTGTATGCATCCTCGTATGCTTCTTCGTATGCATCCCCGGCGGGCAATTGTCCAGGACCTGAGGCCGCCGAGCCGAGGCGATGATAGGCGGTCGTGCGTCACGATACCATCCTCGAGAACGCTGCCGCCCGGAGGGCGATTAAATGAGCAAGCGTGGATTGCTCTGCGTCTGCGTGGATTTCGTGTCGCTGATGGCGGGATGCATCATCATACCTCTCCCGCTGCCCTTTATCGGGGCCAGTTCGCCGGCCATTGTCCCGTCTCCGACGGCATCGACGACCCCAGCCGCCGCGCAATCCGCAACGCCGACTCCGGCGCCCACTCCATAGGTGCGTAACGCGCGCGGGCTACTTCATCACGCGCCGGGCGAATCCGCGGCGCCGGCGCCGGGTTTTCTCTTCTTCTTTCTCGCGCCGCTCGACGAGGTCGATCATCGCGAGCTGGCAGTTGTTTTTCGCCTCGCCCGGCAGCCGCACGTAGCTGCCGTCGGAGCGCATCTCCCACGCCGCGTGATTGGGCTTTAGCTGCACTTCGAACACCGTGCGCAGCTCCTTGCGCAGCGCCGGATCCTCGACCGGAACCACGACCTCGACCCGGCTTTCGAGGTTGCGCTTCATGCAATCGGCCGAGCCGATGAAATATTCCTCGGCGCCGCCGTTGCGAAAGTAATAGATGCGCCCGTGCTCGAGGAAGCGGCCGACGATGCTGACCACGCGCACGCTTTCCGAAAGTCCCGGGATTCCAGGGCGCAGGCGACAGGTATCGCGCACGATCAGATCGATCTTCACGCCGGCCTGGGCCGCGCGATAGAGCGCGCGCGTGATGTCGGAGTCCTCGAGCGCGTTCATTTTCATCTGGATGAGGCCGGGCGTGCCGGAGCGATGCAGCTCGACCTCGCGTCCGATCTTCTCGAGCAGGGCGCGCTTGAGCAGCGCGGGCGCGGGCAGGATCCTCTTGAACGTGCGGCCGGCGCGATAGCCCGTAGTCAGGAAATTGAACAGCTGGGTCAGGTCGGCGCCGATCGCCTCGTCGTTGGTCAAAAGCCCGAAGTCGGCGTACAGGCGCGCGGTGCCGGCGTGATAGTTGCCGGTTCCGATATGGGCGTAGCGGCGAAGTCCGTTGTAGTCCTGGCGCACCACGAGGATCACCTTGCTATGCGTCTTCAGCCCGATCACGCCGTAGGTCACGTGGATGCCGTATTCCTCGAGCTGCTCGGCGAACTGGATGTTGGCTGCTTCGTCGAAGCGAGCCTTGAGTTCGACCACCACGGCGACCTGCTTGCCGTTGCGCGCGGCGTCGCACAGGTAGCCGATCACTTCCGAATCGCTCGAGGTGCGGTAGAGCGTCATCTTGATCGCCCGCACCTTGGGATCCTCGCTCGCCTCGCGCAGCAGGCGTCCGACCGAGGTCGGAAACGACTCGTACGGATGCATCAGCAGGATCGAGCCGGCCTCGCGAATCACGTGAAAGATGTTGCGCGAGGGAGTCAGCCGCGCATGGTCGGCCGGATGATGCGGCGGGTCGTGCAGCGCCGGATTATCGACCGCCGTCAGCTCCATCAGGTCGCGCAGCGCCAGCATCCCGTCCTCGATCTCGAACACGTCGTCGCGCTCGTCGAGGCCGAGCTCGGCCGCGAGCATTCCGCGATGGGTGGGGTTCATCCCGCGCACGGCTTCCATCCGGACGATCGGCGCAAAGCGGCGCTCGCGCAGCTCGGATTCGATCAGCGCCAGCAGGTCGTCGGCCTCGTCCTCGTCGCGCTCGGTGTTGGCATTGCGGGTCACGCGGAAAAACTCGAAGCCCTCGATCCGGGCCTCCGGAAAGAGCAGGTCGAGAGTGTGCGCGACCACGTCCTCGAGCGGGACGAAACGGCGGGTGCCATCGACGCGCAGAAAGCGCGGGATTCCGAGTCCGACCGGCACTTTGACCCGCGCCAGCGAGGGCTCGGTGTCGTCGGGCGCGCGCAGGGTGACAAGCAGGTTCAGCGAGAGGTTGGAGATGAACGGGAACGGATGCGCCGGATCCATCGCCTGCGGCGTTACCAGCGGAAAAATGTTGCGCAGGTAGTACTCGCGGATCGCGGCCTGCTCGGCCGGGCTCAGCTCGTCGAAGGCGAGGATGTGGATATCGGCCTCCTCCAGCCTTTTCAGCAGCACCGGCAGTAACGCCCGCTGCTCGGCCTCGAACGCACGAATCTCGGCCAGGCACTCGGCGATCTGCTGCTGCGGCGTGCGCCCGTCGACGGTCAGCTCCTGCATCCCGGCGATCGCCTGCTGTTTGAGGCCGCCGATCCGCTTCATGAAAAATTCATCGAGGTTCGAGGCGGTGATGGCGAGAAACTTGACCCGCTCGAGCAGCGGGTTGCCCTCGTCGAGCGCCTCGGCAAAGACGCGGCGATTGAACGCGAGCCAGGTGAGCTCCCGATTGAGGTACAGCTCGGGTCCCTTGAGTTCCGGGTCGATGTGGATCGGATTTGCGAGCGCGCCGTTGCCGACGGAGATTTCCGCGACGCCATCGCCGTTGGTCAGGACCGCCGCGGCCGCCGCGACCGAGACGGAGACTGCCTGGAGCACCTCAGAAGCCTCTGTTGGAGTCGCCATGAATGCAGTCTACGTCAATTCCCCCGAACTTCAGAATGAGGGTAGCCCGGACGCGTGGAAGCTTCAATCGGGGGTTGTTACCACCTGTTTACGGATGATCTGGATAGCGAATTCGCCGCGGTCGTTCGGATTTTTCGCAGTATTCGTCAGCGGCGAGGCCTGCGGATTCGCCGCCCGCCGCCAGTCTTCCGCCCCTCTGGCTTGCGGTGTTGCGTCCGATGATCGCGCTATTGCAAGATGGCGCGTGGCAACCGGGGCCGGTGCCAATTCCGAGGAGAAAGCCAGTGGGGACGAGTTCACGAAACCTTCGTTGGGCGCGATCAGGGATGCTCCCGCCGATATTGGCCGCGATAGCCGCGGTTATCGCGCTTAGCGCGCCGCGCGCCGCGGCGCAGAACGTCAAGACCTATACGCGGGCGACGCTCGATCAATGGTTGAGCAAGTACGCCGAAGCCAAGCCCAATTTCAAACCGGGAGACACGCTGGGGAGCGGCGACCTCGAGAAGATTCGCCCGTTTATGCCGCCGGGATGGTTCGAGCAGCTGAATTTCCCGGAATTCAAGATGGAGATCATGGCGGCGCGCAGCCACATGCCGCGCAAGGACTACCAGGAATGCACCGAGAAATACCAGGCGCAGGTCAAGCTCAACCCTGACGGTTCGCTCGCCAGCTACGTATGCGGGCAGCCCTTTTCCAACGCCTCCCTCAGCACCTCGGACGCGCTCTCGGGAATCAAGGCGGCGTGGAATTTCGACTATCGATGGCAGAACTACGGCCAGTTTTCGCTGAACTACCTGTTCATCGTCGCCCACTTCGGCGGCTCGCATGACGGCAAAGCGCCCACGGAGATCGAAGCTCCGCCCTCGAACTGGGTCGGCGGCGTCGAGTACCACAGCAAGCTGCCTTCCGATGCGAGCAAGTTCTTCGGCGGCGGCGGCACCTTCTCCCGCACGCTCAGCAGCTTCTATCGGCGGGTTTACTTCAGCCATCTGGCCCAGCGCGCCGACGTCGGGGGACTGCTCGGCACGCCCGACTCGGCCCAATTCCTGTGGAAGGAATTCAGCGGATTCTTCTCGCCCTATGACGTGCGCGGCCAGGTCTTTATCACCTACCGCTATGCCGACCCGCATCGCGCCGACGACGCCTGGGCCTACGATCCGCAGTCGCGCCGCGTGCGGCGCGTGTCGGTCGAGGTCAAATCCGACTCGGTCGAGGGCACCGACACCACGCAGGAGGACTTCTACACCTTCTCGGGCCGCGAATTGCACTGGCACTGGAAATTCCTCGGCTGGAAGGACTTGCTGGCGGTGATGGATTCGCGCGACGACTACGCCTACCTGTTCGGCCCCAACGGCGAAATTCCCAACGACCGATGGTCGCTGCGCCGCTTCGCCGTGGTCGAACGCACTCCGGTCGAGGCCCATCATCCGTACAGCAGCGTGGTGATGTTCTGGGACGCCGAGAACTGGCATCCGTGGATGGCGCTCGCCTTCAACCGCGACGGCAAACTGTGGAAGCTGTGGGAGCTGCAATACCGCTGGAGCGAAGACTTCAAGAGCTTCGCCGAGATCAATCACGGCGTGGAATCGACGATGCTGATCGGAGAGAACGTGGTGGACGTGCAAAACGACCGCGCCACGATTTTCGCCGGCTACGGCAGCGGCTATCCGAACGCCGCGCCGGCCAACGTCACCCAGCTATATGACATCAGCAAGCTCGAGGAGATGCATCGCTAGTCAGGCTCGCTCGCATATATCGCCTCGTCTATATCGCCTCGTCCCCGACTGCCCGCGCCGCCGGCGCCTAGTTCGCGGCGGCGCGCTTGCCGGCTTTGGGAGCCGGGCTCCAGATCGCGGTTGCGGGATGGAATGCCGCCCAGGCGAACCAATAGCCGTTGTAAGCCGGGATGCGCTCGCCTGCCGCGCTCGCGCTGACCGCGCCCGAGCCGGCGTCGTAGCTGATAGTCAGATCCGCTCCCCCCAGTTGAACCCGCAGCGGCATATGAGCGCCGGCCAGCTTCGAGAGCGGAAACGCCTCGTCGCGGCCGCCGGCCGATATACCCAGTACGATTTCGTGCGCATCCAGCCGCTCGTCCAGATGAGTAACCGGCGATACTATCTCGGCGCCGTGCTCATATCCCCAGTACGGATCGACTCCATAGTCTCTAGTATATCCGGTATCCATACTGAGTACGTCGGTTGCAGGATGCTTTTTGCGCCACGCCTCCCAGGTCGTGACCGTACTGGGGATTGCGGAGAGCCTCTGCCCCGCCATCGGTCCGGCCAGCGCACGGCCGTCGAGCTGCGACCACAGGCTCTGCGTATTCGCGTCGTAGAGCACGAGATTACTCTGATAGAGCTTGCCCGAAACGCCAAACACCAGCGTTTGACCATCGCCGGCCGCGCGCCTGTAGACGGCGGCGTCATGGACCAGCGGACAAAACGTCACCGCGAGCGGCACCCCCTCTATCGAGTCGTCCACCACTTCGTGCCAGTTGAGAATCTTGATCGGATAAGCGCGCGCCCGCCCCTCGACCACCACGCCGATCACCTTGTCGTTCGCTTCGAGAAAGGCCGCCTGGCCCGCCTTGACGAATTGCGGTTCCTTCACCGCCGGAATCGCATCCTTGGCCGGGCCGCCGTCGCGGATCTCTTCGGGCGGCACCACGTGATGGGTCAGATCGAACCCGCTCAGCATCGGATAGAGCGCGAGGGCAGCGGCGATTAGCCACCGACGGGCCCAGCCGGAGCGCGGGCGACCGTCTTCTACTCTCATCGTTACGACGCTCCCCGCGGCGCGCATTCTTACGCCTTAATTGGCAAGCCGCGCGCGATCGTGCGCCGCGGCAAAATCGATCGCCGGACCCTTGGGCACGATGCGGGTCGGATTGATCATCGCGTGGCTCGCGTAGTAGTGGCGCTTGATGTGCGCGAGGCTGACTGTCGCGCCGACGCCGGGCGCCTGATAAAGGTCGCGCGTGTAGCCCCACAGGTTCGGGTAGTCAATGATGCGGCGTAGGTTGCATTTGAAATGGCTATAGTAAACGGCGTCGAAACGCACCAGCGTAGGGAACAACCGCCAGTCAGCCTCCGTTGGGCGCGCGCCCACCAGATAGCGCCGATCTGCCAGGCCCTGCTCCAGGCGATCGAGGGTCGCGAACAGAGGATCGAAGGCCGCTTCGTAGGCTGCCTGCGATTTGGCGAAACCGCACTTGTACACGCCGTTGTTCAAGGTGTCGTAGATAATCGCGTTGAGTTCGTCGATCTCCGCGCGCTGGGCGGGCGGGTAGAGATCGTCGCCGGCGGCGCCCACCGCGTCAAAGGCCGAGTTGAACATGCGGATTATCTCCGACGATTCGTTGCTGACGATGGTTTTGCGCTCGCGATCCCACAGCACCGGAACCGTGACGCGCCCGGTATAGTCGCGGCGGGCCTGCCTATAGATCTCATGCAGGTGGGCGGCGCCGAAGAGATGATCGCGCGTCGCGCCGGGCGTGAGCGAACCGTCCGGCGCGCTGAAGGCCCATCCCTCGTCGCCCATGAACGGGTCCACCACGGACAGATCGACCGCGTCGCCGAGCCCTTTGAACGCACGCACGATGAGCGTGCGATGAGCCCACGGGCAGGCGAGCGAGACGTACAGGTGATAACGCCCGCGCTCGGCCTTGAAGCCGCCCTCGCCGCTCGGCCCCGGGCCGCCGTCGACGGTCACCCAGTTTCTGAACACGGTCGGCGGACGAACGAAGTTCGCTCCCGCCGAGCGCAGGTCGTCGCGATGCCATTGGCCGTCAATCATCATCCCCATGGGTGGACTCCCGGAGTGGTCTGACAGGCTTCTTGCGCGGGCGCTTGCGCGCAGCCCGGCAATCCCCAAGATGATATGCAGGTGGGCCACAATCCGACAGACCCCGACCTGAGGGACCTCCAGGCGCTACTTTATCGCCTGATTACCGCACCCGAGGGCGTGGCTGCAGGCCTCGCCGCTGAGCGCGCGCCCGGGCCCAAGACGGTCGATGATTTGGAACAGTTGATCGAGAGTGATGACCGGTTGTCCGCGGGCGAGCGGCTCGAGATTTACGCCAACGCCTACTTCTATCGCATCCTCGACTGTCTCAAGGAGGATTTTCCGGCGACGCTCGCGACGCTCGGCGCCGACAACTTTCATAACCTCGTCACCGGCTATCTTATCGAGCATCCGCCGACCGAGCCCTCGATCTCGCACGCGGGCCGCCATCTGAGCGAGTTCCTGCGCAACCATCCGTGCACCGAGCAATGGCCCTTCATCGCCGAGCTGGCGCGGCTTGAGCGGACCCTTATCGAAGTCTTCCAGGCGGCCGACGCCGTGCCGCTTAGCGCCGGAACAATGCGCTCGGCTGCGCCCGAGGATTGGCCCGGACTCGCGATGCGGACGCATCCGGCGCTCGCGATCCTCGATTGCGAGTGGCGCGTCGATGAATTGCTGCGCGCGGTGGAAACCGGCACGGCCGCCGATGGAAACCCGCTCGTGCCCGCGCGTTTGCCGGTCAGCGTGCTGGTGTGGCGCAACGGCTCACGGGTCTGCTATCGCGCACTGGAGAATCCAGAGCGCGCAGCGCTCGAGCTGGCCAGAGCGGGGACGAAGTTCTCGGCGATATGTGAAGCGGTTGCCGCTGCCGCAGGCGAAGGAGACGGCGACGGCGGGCAGGTCGCGCTAATCAATCGGCTGCTCGCGCGATGGCTCGCCGACGGTGTGCTCGTCGCGGCGTGACTGCGGCAGCGATCTCATCGCGGAAGATAAGCCGCAACTTACATGAATTTACGCCGGCGATGGCCTTTGCAGCCGGCACGACTGCGCGCGATGGCGCAGTCTAGACCTGCTTCTCGCGCAGTTCCGGGCTTTCCAGTAGCTTGTAGCTGACGAGCGACGTCGGCACCCCTTCATCGAGGCTGCGAAGGCGAAAGTAGGGCGCGTCGTTGCCGCCACCGCTCTTCAGGCTCACCACCTCGTGCACTTTGCCGCGGAAAACAACCCGGCTGCCCGGCAGCATCCTGATGGCTGTATGCTTCTCCATCGTGGCTCACTCCTCCCCACCCTTTTGAGTTCACCACCGACCCGACCGATATCTCAGGAACTATTGCAGGTGCGGCTAGAATGTCAAGAATCGCGCGCTCGTGCATATGCACGCTTGACACGGCCTCAGCTATATTGCTCCAACCTATGCGGTTCGAATGAGGAGAGCGTTATCGATATGGCCATCGTAAGAGGTGAACAGCTAATCGCGCGTTGTTTCAGAAGCGAAAGCGTCGACACGATCTTTTTCATGATGGGCGGTCCGACCAGCGGCACGGCCGGCGCCTGTCTCGAACTCGGCATGAAGGGCATCTATGTCCGCCACGAGCAGGCGGCGGCAATGATGGCGCATGCGTACGCGCGCGTCACCGGCAAGGCGGGAATCTGTATCACGCCCTCGGGCCCAGGCACGGCCAACGCGCTCACCGGGCTCGCCAACGCATGGGCCGACGCCACGCCGATAATCGCGATCGGCGGTTCGGCGCCGATGCGCGCGACCACGCTCGACGCTTTCCAGGAGATGGACCAGGTCGCGATCATGAAGCCCGTGGTGAAAGCCGCCTATCGGGTGGACATGGCAAGCCGTATCCCGGAGTACATCAGCGTCGCGTTCCGCGAGGCGCTCGATGGAAAAAAGGGGCCGGTTTACCTCGACCTCCCGGGCGACATCCTCAACCATAAGGTTGACGACGAGAAAGTCTTGTTCCCGTCAAACTACCGCGTCGAGAGCCGGCCCGCCGGCGATCCGATGCAGGTCGAGCGCGCAGTCGAGCTGCTCGCCGCGGCCAGGCGTCCGATCGTCATCACCGGCAGCGGCGTGCTCTGGTCGGGCGCATCGGCCGAGCTGCGCGACTTTATCGAGAGCACCGGACTGCCGTTCTACACCACGCCGCAGGGGCGCGGCGTAATTCCGGAGGATCATCCGCGATCGTTTCCGGGGGCGCGCTCGATGGCGTTTCGCGAGGCCGACGTGGTGCTGGTGGTGGGCGCGCGGGCGAACTCGATGCTCTCGTTTTTGCGCGCGCCGCGTTTCTCGCCCGACGCGCGTTTCATCAGCGTCAACCTCGACGGCCGCGAGATCGGCCATAATCGCGCGATCGAAGTCGGAATCATCGGCGACGCCAAAATGGTGCTGCGCCAGCTGACCGAGGAGGCCGAGGGCCGCTTCGAGCCTCATCGCGAAAGCGAGTGGGTTGCGCAGCTCAGCGCCAAGCATCGCTCCAACCAGGAGCGCTCGGCGCCGCTGCTTCACTCCGACGCCGTGCCGATCCATCCCCTGCGTCTGTGCCGCGAGGTCCGCGACGCGATCTCGCGCGACACCATCCTGATCGTCGACGGCCACGAGATTCTGAACTTCGCGCGCCAGTCGATTCCGATCTACCGGGCCGGATGCAGCCTCAACGCGGGGCCACACGGATGCATGGGCGTCGGCGTGCCTTTCGGCATCGGCGCCAAGGTCGCAAAACCCGACTCGCCGGTGCTGGTGCTCTCGGGCGACGGCGCGTTCGGATGGAACGGGATGGAAATGGACACGGCGATTCGCCATCAACTGCCGATCGTGGTGGTGGTGTCGAACAACGCGGGCTTCACCTCGCGCCAGACCGGCGGCACGGTCGGGCGGGAACTCGGATGGCAACGCTACGACAAGATGGTCGAGGCGCTCGGTGGCTATGGCGAGTTCGTCGAGAAACCCGACGATATCCGCGGCGCGATCGAGCGCGCGTTTGCGAGCAATAAGCCCGCGCTGGTCAACGTCTGCACCGATCCGGAGGCGCAGGCGACGACCGACATGGGCTTCGCAGGATACTGACGCCCGCAGCGCGCGCCCGCGCCTACGGCCGGCGGCGCGGCGGGCAAAGGGCGCTCATCGTCCCCTCGTGCGGCGCGCGACTTCCAGCACGCGGCGCGCGCGCGTCAGGTGCGGCACGTCCACCATCTCGCCGCGAAACGTAAACGCCATCCGTCCGGCCTTGCGGTTCTCCTCGAACGCCGCGAGCAATTCCTCGGCGTCCGCGATCTCCTGCTTGCTCGGCGAGAAAACCTCGTTGACGATTTCGATCTGGCTCGGATGGATCGTGATCTTGCCGGTGAAGCCCATCCAGGCGCCCTCGATACAGTCGCGCCGGCAGCCGTCGGGGTCCTTGATGTTGACGAAGACGGTGTCGATCGGCTGAACGTTGGCGGCGGTGGCCGCGAGCAGCGTCATGATCCGCGCGTAGCGGAACACTTCGAGGAACTCGCCCCGCTCGTCGCGATTGCGCCGCGCGCCGATCGCCGCCGACAGGTCTTCGGCGCCCCACGACATGCTGTCGACGCGCGGATGCAGCCCGAGGTCCTTGATGTTGAGCAGGCCCTGCGGCGTCTCGGTCGCGAGCAGCAGCAGGCTGACGCTGCGCTCGGGGTAGCCGTACTGTTTTTCGAGCCCGATCAGGATCGAATCGATCTTCTCCACGTCGGCGAAGGTCCGCACCTTGGGGACCATGTAGGAATCCGGCCGCCCGGCCATCGTCGCCTCGAGGTCGGCGACGCCCCACGGCGTATCCAGCGGATTCATCCGCACCATCCGCTCGCGGCCCTTGAAATCGACCTTTTGCAGCCACTCGGTGACCGTCTTGCGCGCGGAATCCTTGTTGTCGGGCGTGACCGAGTCCTCGAGGTCGAGCACCAGCGCGTCGGCCGGAAGATCGATCGACTTGCCGAGCATCTTGTCGTTGGCGCCGGGCACGAAATGCACGGCGCGGCGCAGCGTCTCCATAATCGGCGGCTCCAATCGGCTACTTGGCGGGCTTGCGCAGCATCAGCGCCGCCCGCTTGCAGCGCACCACGGTCTCATTGCGCTGATTGCGCGCGCGATGCTCGAGGATCACGATGCCCCAGTCGGGACGCGACTTCGACGGCCGGACCTCCAGCACTTCGCTCTCGGCATAGAGCGTGTCGCCGATGAAAACGGGCTTGGGAAATTCGACTTTCTCGAAGCCCAGGTTGCCGACCGTGGTTCCGAGCGTGAGGTCGCCGACCGAGAGCCCAACCGCGAGGCCAAGGGTAAAGATCGAATTGACCAGGATGCGCCCGAACTCGGCCTTCTTGCCGAACTCGGCGTCCAGATGCAGCGGCTGCACGTTCATCGTAAGCGTCGTAATCAGCAGGTTGTCGGTCTCGGTGACCGTGCGGCCGGGCTGATGCTGAAACGTCTCGCCGACCTTGAACTCTTCGAAGTACTTGCCCATCGTGATGGCTCCCAACGCGATCTGCGCGAAATTTCCCGCCCTTTTGGGCGCGGGCGCTCCGAATCATAGTCCAGCCGCGCGCCCGCAACCAGCGCTCGCGCGCGGCGGATGGGCGGCGCCTCGCTTGATTCATCCGCGGCGCTGCAAACGGCGCGGGCGCGTGGCCGTGCGCCGGGGCGGTTTTTTCTTGAGCTCCGGGATAGCGGCGAAAAAATCGAGCGCTTCGGGATTGGCCGCCGCCTCGCGGTTGGTGACCGGCACGCCATGGATCAGGTTGCGCACCGCCAGCTCCATCAGCTTGCCGTTGCGCGTGCGCGGGATGTCCGGAACCTGGATCACCCTGGCCGGGACGTGGCGCGGGGTGAGATTGCGGCGGATCGTCTCGCGGATTTTATCGCGCAGCGCGTCGTCGAGTTCGATTCCGTCGCGCAGCTTCACGAACAGCACGATCCGGACGTCGTTGTCCCACTCCTGGCTGACCGCCATGCACTCCGACAGCTCGTCGAGCTGCTCGACCTGGCGATAGATCTCGGCCGTCCCGATCCGCACGCCGCCCGGATTAAGCGTCGCGTCGGAGCGGCCATAGATGATCATTCCGTCGTGCGCGGTCAGCTCGGCCCAGTCGCCGTGGCACCATACGCCGGGAAAGCGCTCGAAGTAGGCGGAGCGGTACTTGGCGCCGTCGGGATCGTTCCAGAAAAAGAGCGGCATCGTGACGAACGGCGCGGTGCACACCAGCTCGCCCTTGGTTTCGCGCACCGGATGGCCGTCCTCGTCCCATACGTCCACGCGCATGCCCAATCCGCGGCTCTGCAGCTCGCCGCGCCACACCGGCGCGATCGGATTGCCCAGCGCAAAGCACGAGACGAGATCGGTGCCGCCCGAAATCGAAGCCAGGCAGAGGTCCTGTTTGACCGCGGCGTAAACGTAATCGAAGCTCTCCGGCGCAAGCGGCGATCCGGTCGAGCACATCGTGCGCAGCGCGTCGAGGCGATGCGTCCGCATCGGCTCCAATCCCGCCTTGCGGATCGCATCGATATATTTCGCCGAAGTGCCGAACATCGTCATCCGCTCGCTCTCGGCATAGTCGAAGAGAATCCCGGGATGCGGATGAAAGGGCGAGCCGTCGTAGAGCAGAAGCGTCGCGCCCGAGGCGAGCGCCGAGACCAGCCAGTTCCACATCATCCAGCCGCAGGTGGTGAAATAGAAAATCCGGTCGCCCGGACGCACGTCGCTGTGAAGCTGATGCTCCTTCAGATGCTGCAGGAGGACGCCGCCCGCCCCATGCACGATACACTTCGGCACGCCGGTGGTCCCCGAGGAATAGAGGATGTAGAGCGGATGGCCGAACGGCACGCGGGCGAACTCGATCTCGCCGGGCGCGAAGGGCGCGAGAAAATCCTCTAGGCTGACGGCGGCGGCCGGCACGCGAAGATCGGAGGGTGCGCTGACGTAAGGCACGACCACCATCCGCTCGACGCCTTTTATCCGCGTGCGCAACTCGGCAACCTTGTCGAGCGTCTCGAAGGTCTTGCCGCCGTAAAAATAGCCGTCGGCGACGAACACGACCTTCGGTTCGATTTGCCCGAAGCGATCGACCACGCCCTCGACGCCGAAGTCGGGCGAGCACGACGACCAGATCGCGCCGATCGCCGCCGCGGCCAGCGCGCCAATTGCAGCTTCGGGCATGTTGGGGAGATAGCCGCCGACGCGCTCGCCCTCCTTGACCCCGGCCGCGCGGAGCGCCTGCACGGTGCGCGAGACCTGCGCATAAAGCTCGTCGCGGCTTAGCCGCCGACGCACCTTGTCCTCGCCCCAGAAGACTATCGCGTCTTGCGCGTCATCCGGGCCGCGCAGCTTGAGGCAATTCTCGGCGAAGTTGAGGCGCCCCTCGGGGAACCATCGCGCCCCCGGCATCCGCTCGCCGTCCTCGACGATCGGACCGCCCTGATCGCCGACGGCACCGCAGAAGTTCCACACCATCCGCCAGAAGAGCTCGCGATTTTCGACCGACCATCGCCAGAGCGCGCCGTAGTCCGGAAGTGTCACCGAGTATTCCGTCTCGACCGCGCGCATGAATGCGGTCATCCGCGCCTCGGCGATGCGCGCGGGCGGCGGTTCCCACATTTTCTGATTGGCGTCGGCCAACGTCGCTATACCTTGTCCATGATTTGGGCGCGGAAGCGTTCGAGGTCGGCGCCTTCGAGCGCTCTGATCGGCAGACCCGCGAGCGTGCGATCGACACCCATCTCGGCCATCCGGCGGACGTCGTCGGCGCTGAGCGGCTTGCCCGTGCGCAGGCTCATCGTGATCTCGATCGGCCGCGTGCGCCCGGCGGCGCGCGCGAATTCACGGAGCTTCGCGATCTGCGCCTGCGCCTCCTCGAGGCCGTGCGCGATCCCGTACCATCCGTCGCCCTGGCGCACCGTGCGCTTGAGCGCGGGCTCGCTGGTGCCGCCGAAGACGATCGGCGGATGCGGCTGCTGGACGGTCTTGGGCATGAACTTCATCCCTTCGGTCGAAACCGTCCTGCCCTTGTAGAGCGGGTCGCTCTTGCTCCAGAGCTCGATCATCAGCTCGAGATACTCGCGCGTGCGCAGCGCCCGATCCTCGAATTTCATCCCGACCGCCTCGAACTCTTCCCTGAGCCACCCGATTCCGACGCCGAAGATGACGCGGCCCTGACTTAGCTGGTCGAGCGTGGCGATCGCCTTGGCGGTCGTAAAGGCGTTGCGCAGCGGCAGGACGAAGATGCCGGTGGCGAGCCGGATTTTCGTGGTCAGCGCCGCGACGTAGGCGAGCGTGAGCAGCGGATCGTGGAACGGGGCGTCGGGCGGCACCAGGAAGCGGCCGTCGGGCGTGTAGGGGTACGCCGACGTCTGGTTCACGGGCATGATCAGATGCTCTGCGATCCACGCCGACTCGAAGCCCAGGTTCTCGGCCGCGCGCACGTCGGCGGCGATCGCCTCGCCGCGCTGCTTCGTTATGAAGGTGCCGTATTTCATGGGCGCGTTACCTCGCCGGGAATCGGTCATGCCGCAATCGGTCATGCCGGAATCGGTCATCGATGATTGGCCATGTGACAGGGCTCAGTAAATCGGGCCGAAGGCCGCGCGCGCATGGCGTTCGAGCGGTTCGCGAAAGTCCGGATGGGCGATCGCTATGAGGCGCCGCGCGCGCTCTTCGAGGCTGATGCCGCGCAGGTGCGCCACGCCGAACTCGGTCGCCACGATATCGACGTCGGAGCGCGCTGTGGTCACGATCGGATCGTTCAGCGCGGCGACGATCCGGCTGACCTTGCCGCCGCGCGCCGTCGCCGGCAGCGCGATGATCGATTTTCCCCCGCGCGAGCGCCGCGCCGCGCGCACATAATCGACCTGTCCGCCGACCGCGCCGATATAAGTTCCGCCCGCGACCTCGGCGTTGACCTGGCCGCTCAGGTCAACCTCGATCGCCGAATTGAGCGACACGAAGCCATCGATGCGCGCGAGCATCTCGACGTTATGCGTCACGCTGAGCGGCACCAGGCGGAGCGCCGGGTTGCGATGGGCGAAGTCGTAAAGCTTGCGCGTGCCGAGCAGCGTGCCGGTGACGCTCGCGTCGCGATGAAAGGGTTTGGTCTCGTTGGTCACCGCGCCCGACTTGATCAGATCGACCACCGCGTCGCTGACCATCCCGCTGTGGAGGCCGAGCCGGCGATGGCCATGAAGGGCGTCAAGGATCGCGCAAGGCATCGCGCCGATCCCCATCTGGATCACCGCGCCGTCGGGCACCAATTCGGCGACCTGGCGCGCGATCTTCTTGTCCACCGCGCTCGGCTCGCGCGTGGAATGCTCGATCGGCGGGCGCGAACTGCGCACGATGTAGTCCACCCGCGACATTTCGAGCGGCTCGTCGGAATGGGTCCACGGCAGTTGGTCGTTGACCTGGGCGATCACCGTGCGCGCGCGGCGCATCGCGATCTTCAGATAGTCGTTGACGAGGCCCATGCTGTACTCGTCGCCGCTGTCGCTGGTGGGCGGCGCCAGATGAAGAAACACGACGTCGGCCTTTAAGATGCCTGTGTCGAACAGCGTTTCGACGTCGGAAAGCTGAAGGGGGATGAGCCGCAGCACGCCCGCGTCGATCAGCCGGCGCCGCGTGCCGATCGCGCTCATGCCGAGAAAGCGCAGGCAATCGGCATGCTCCGGCGCCAGCGTCTCGGAGTATCCGGGGCCGAGAAAGAGCGTGATCGGGCCGATCGCGTGGCGCTCGGCGACCAGCGTCTCGGATAGCGTCAGCGGCTCCGCCGCCCCTTGCGCCCAGACCACCGTGTCGCCGCGCCGGACGTAGCGCGCCAGCTCAAGTTCGTCGGCTCGCAGTTCCGTAGTCATTGTTCGGCGGCGCGGCAACAGTTGGCGGCAGGCAGTTAAGAGAAATCCGCGGGCAATCCAACGAGCGCGATTGCGCGGCCCGCCGGGCTAACCACCCGACAGGGTCGCGCTCCGCTTGCGGCGGTCGGGGCGGCGCCGCGGCCGCGCTGTATGAATCGCGCGCTGCGGCGTCCGCAGCGGACGCGACTGCCGTTCGACGCGCGTGCCGGGGGTCGGCGGCGGAGGCGCTATTCGCGGATCCACCCGCGCCTCGTCCTGCATCAGAAGAAAGAAAAACATGTTGGCCACCACGATCTTGGTCAGCCCGATGACCGAGACCAGCGCCCCCACCAGCACCCACTTCTCCGAGTCGTGGCCGAGCCATCCCGTCTTTACGCCAATGGTCAGCGTCGCGACGGCCGTCACGATGATGACGCCCATCGCAACCGAGGTCGGCACCATCGATTTGCGCCAGAAGGCCTCCGCCGAATGCGGATTGGCTTCGACGTCATGCCGGCGGCGCTGGAGCGGAAGGACGATAGCCACGTTCGTACCTGAGGATGTTTTATGCTCCACTGCGCGCCGTGGCGCAAGCGCCGCGGACGGAATCCGCCGCCAACCGCAGCAAACTCGATCCATGCGCCGCGGCGCCGGCTTAAAAAGCGAAAAGCCTTTGCCTCATCCGGCAATAAAGTCTAGACAGGATGCGGTACCCGAACCGTGCAGGAGGGCAACGCGATGAAGTTCGGCGTGATGTACGATTTTCGCAATCCGAAACAATGGCGGCGTCCATACCCGGAGCTATACACCACGATGCTCGACCAGGCCGCGATGCTCGACGAACTCGGCTACGACAACGTGTGGCTGACCGAGCATCATTTCGTCGATGACGGCTACAATCCGGCCGTGCTGCCGACCGCGGCGGCGATCGCCGCGCGCACCAGGAAGATTCGCATCGGCACGTTCGTGCTGCTGCTGCCGTTCCATAACCCGGTGCGCGTCGCCGAGGACTCGGTCTGCGTTGATATCCTCTCCAACGGGCGCTTCGACCTCGGGATCGGCCAGGGCTACCGCGCCGAAGAGTTCGCGGCTTTCAAACTGCCGCGTCCGGAGCGCTCGGCGCGCCTGGCCGAGGGCGTCGAGCTGATCCGGCGGCTCTGGACCGAGGAGCAGGTCACCTTCGAGGGCAAGTTCAACCGGGTCGAAGCGATGGCGCTCTATCCGAAGCCCGTGCAGCAGCCCCATCCGCCGATCTGGATCGGCGCGCGGACCGACAAGGCCGCGCGGCGCGCCGCCCGCCTGGGGCACCATCTGCTGGCCACTATCGGGCCCGATCCCGCAATTCCGTATCGCGACGAATTGAAGCTGCTCGGGCGCGACCCGGCGAAATTTTCGATCGCGCAGTTGCGGGTCGTGTACGTCGCCGAATCGGCCGACCGCGCCTGGCGCGACATCCAGGACCATCTGCACTACATGATGGGCGAGTATGCGCAGTGGCTCGGCGAAGCCAACGACGTCACCGGCGACAAGGCGGTGTGGGAATTGAAACGCCCCGAAGACCTGCGCACGTCGCCGTATGCCGAGCACATGATGGTCGGCACGCCGGATGAGTGCATCGCGAAGTTCAAGGCCTTCAGCCGCCAGTACGCCTGCACGCATTTCATCATGGCGACGCCGCTCCCCGGGCTCGATCCGGCCAAGGCCCGCCGTTCGCTGGAGCTGTTCGCGAGCGACGTCCGGCCGCACCTGGCGGGACTCTGAGCGGACGTCTTATGCCGCGCGGCGAACGGCGCCGACGCAAACCCTGACCAAGGAAACCGGCGAGGTTAAAAATGGATTTCGGATGTGTCTTCTTCGCGAGCCCTGACGCCTACAAAGACGCCGCCGCGGCCGAGCGGCTCGGCTTCTCGCACGGATGGCTTTACGATTCGCAGATGCTCGGCAGCGACGTTTACGCCGCGCTGGCACTTTGCGCGGTCAATACGCGCCGGCTCATCATCGGACCTGGCGTGACCAATCCGCTCTCGCGGATCGCGCCCGTCACCGCCTGCGCGATCGCGACGATCAACGCCTTCGCGCCCGGCCGCGTCGTGCTCGGCATCGGCACCGGCAACACCGCCCGGCGCACGCTCGGGATGCCCGCCGCGCGGGTCGACCAGATGCGCGAGCACATCGAGATCTGCCGCGGCCTGCTCAAGGGCGAGACCGTCCCCTATCACGAAGGCGAGCGTCATCGGATGATCAAGTTTCTCAATCCCGGGGGCGGCTATATCAACATCCGCAAGAAGGTGCCGATCTATGTCGCCGCGAGCGGCACCCGCAGCCTCGAGATGGCGGGCGAGATCGCCGACGGCGTGATCCTCTTCGGGGCGGTCGGGCCCAGCCTCATCAACTTCGTGATGGACAGCGTGCACGCCGGCGCCGAGCGCGCAGGCCGCAGACTCTCGAGCATCTATACGCTCTGCATGACCGCCTTTCATCTGACGCGCCCGGGCCAGAAGGTCGAATCGAGCGAGGTGCGGCGCGCGGTCGGACCGTTCGTCGCCTCCTCGTCGAACATCTTTGCGCTGGCCGCGACCGACAAGAATGCGCTGCCGCCCGACCTGCGCGACGACATCGCGAGGTTCGCCGCCGCCTACAAAGTCGAGAACGAACCGGCGGAGACCCGCCATTTGAAGCTCTACGCGGGTTATCTCCGCGGTTTTCGCAAGGAGCACGAGGCGCTGGTGACCGAGCGGATGATTCGCGCTACCACGCTCACCGGCACGAGCGAGGAGATCATCGATTCGATTCACGCGATGAAGAAGGCGGGCATCCGCCAGGTCGCAATCCAGCCGGTCGTGGACAATCAAACCACGCTGCGGACGTTTTCGCGCGAGATCATCAAGCGGATGCGCTAGATACCGTGGAGTCCGTCAAGCATTACCGGTCAGTGGATAACCGAGTGGCGGCGTCCCTCAGGGTTTGAGCTCCCAAGCCTTCAGCATCTTCCGAGCGGTTCCGAAATTGCCGAGCTGGTAAATCGACGCTCCCGCCGGCGAGAAGGTGAATGCATTAAACGGTTCGGCGAGCATCTTCTTCAGGAAATCCTGCGAGGCGATGCCGACGGTGACGTGAGGATTGAAATGCTTGCCGGTGGCTTTCGGAACGAACGTCGCAACGTAGTCAATCGTTGGCTGATTGATATCGGGCTCCTCGGGCGTCGTAGCGAACGCCGCGGCCGTACCAATTTTTGTCTCAAAGGGCGCGACGGCGGCGATCAACTTTCGCTGCAAGTTGAGCAAGTCAGCCGTTGGCTCGACGACAATACCGGCCAGGCCAATGTCCTTCCACGGGATGTAGTAGTACTTGTACGCCTTGAGTTTCCAGCCAGCCGGGTTTTCGCTGGACAGTACGCTATCGACCGCAGCGTAAACTTTCTCAAGGTCACCTGTGCGGACGTAGCGCTGCAGCATCGAGATATGCGGGCGGTGCGTCGCATCCAGAGCGAAGCCCTTCGGAAAGACCGAACGCAGGCGGGCGTTGACGGTTTGCGCGTGCTCGAACATCGTGTTGTCCGGCTCAAGCGCGATGTCTATGGCCGTGATTGGATTTTGTTGCGCGCTAGACATCTTTGCATGGCCGAGCAGGGACGCGAGGCAGACGCCTAGTACGGGCAAGACCTTCAGGTATCGAGACATGCGATGCTCCCTTTGGGTCCACTTGGCGAGCAAGAAGGTTTACCACCTATTGAGGCCTGCATATTATAGTGGCAGATTTGCTTGATGCCAGAACGACCGAATGAGCGGTGGCCGCGGGCGCATGCGGCGCAGAGCGCGGCGGGCCTGATGGCTGAGCTGGGCGAAATCGCGCGGGCAGAAGTTGGGCAGTTCGTGATGCTTCCAATAACCCCAAATATACTCGACCGGATTGAGTTCCGGGGCGTAGCCCGGCAGCCACTCGACGGCCAGCCGACCGCGCTGCGCGGCGATGAAGTCGCTGACCATCCGCGCCCGGTGCGCCGGCAGCCGTCCCACACGACCAACAGCTTGCCCGAAAGGTGGCGCAACAGATGGCCGAGAAAGTCCACCACCTGGGGTGCGCGAATGCTGGTGGGGTAGAGCCGGAAGTAAAAGTTCCACCAGGTGATCCCGG
>Ga0335078_10004247_pt1 | contig 21256 bp, 19 predicted proteins | sample Lox_Sample_32_FD_206711 | JGI IMG/M metagenome (GOLD analysis project Ga0335078, IMG submission 206711) | Soil microbial communities from Loxahatchee National Wildlife Refuge, Florida, United States - Lox_Sample_3.2 | ecosystem: Environmental > Terrestrial > Soil > Wetlands | place: USA...
CGCCACGCAGCGGCGCACGCCGCCGCCGAAGGGGATCCACGTGTAGGTGTTGGTTGCCCGCCCGCCCTCGCCTTCGATGAAGCGCTCGGGGCGGAAGGCGCGCGGCTGCGGATACACGTCGGCGCGGCGGTGCATCAGGTACACGCACGGAGCGACGATCGTGCCCGCCGGGATCGTGCAGCCGTCCAGCTCCATCGGCTGGGTGAGGCCGCGCATGACGACGGGCACGGCGGGGCACAGCCGCAGCGTCTCTTTGACGACCGCGTCGAGGTACTCCTCGCTGTCGCCCGCCAGCGCCTCCTCGCGCAGGCGCGCGAGCTTGTCGGGGTGGCGCAGCAGCCGCTCGAACGCCCATGCCAGCGAGGTGGCGGTGGGCCCGTCGGACAGGAACGTGACGAGTTCGTCGCGCATCTTCTTGTCGTTCATCGCCTCGTCCTCGCCGCCGTTGCTGCCTTCGAGCGCCGCGAGGATGTCGTCGTGCTGCTCCTCGGCGCCGGCCTGATGACGGCGGCGGACCTCGTCGAGGACCAGCGCCTCCACCGGGCGCATGACCGCGGCGAACCCGGGGTTGGCCGTCAGCGAGCGTTCGCCGACGGCCGCCAGCAGCGCGAGGCGCCGGGGGCCGTTGACCCAGTTGGTCAGCTCGACGAGCGCCTTGCGCAGGCGCTCGCGGCGGTCGCGCTCGAGCTCGCCGAAGGTGGCGCGCATCACCACCTCGAGGCTGATGGCCTGCATCCGCGGCCACAGCGCGAACGGCTCGCCGAGCGGCCAGCTCTCGATCTGCTCGCGCGCGACGTCGGCCATCATCTCGCCGTAGGCCTGCATGCGCTGACCGTGGAACGACGGCAGTATCCGCCTGCGGTCGGTCATGTGCGTGGGCTCGTCCTGCAGCATCATCGAGCTCGAGCCGAGCAGCGGACCGAGCAGCGGGTTGGCTTCGCCGGCGCCCGCCCGCATCAGCTCCGGCTCGGTGGTGAATATCTCCTTGACGTGATCGGGGTTGGTGAGAAACACCCACGGCCGTCCGCGTCGAACGCGCAGCGTGAAGGTCTCGCCGTAGCGCGCGGCGCACCTGTCCATGAACGACAGCGGGCGCAGCGCCCAGCCGAGCGCCTGCAGAGCGCTGGGCATGCGCGGCCCGGGTGGCAACTTGGCGCCCTGTTTGCGCGCTGTGAGCGCGCTCAGACTCCTGTTCATGTCTCCCACTTCCCGGCCTGCCGCATGCTTTTCTCTCTTTTCAGTTCTCGGTTCATGTTTCCCTCTCACCATGAACTGCTGTGGCGCCTTTTCATCAGCCATTTCGCGCGGGCTTTTGCGACGGTTCTCGCTGGCGGAGCGCTTGCCATCGCCACCCTCACGGAGTAGCGTACCCGAGCGCATCGCAATGGTGAAAAATCGGGTGACGCGGTCGCCCCGCGGCCGGCCTCCCGAGAAGCTGTTGCGCTCGAGCACCAGTACCTTAATCGGTAAAAGGGCCGGTCTTAAACACCGGTGATCCGGGTTCGAGCCCCGGCTGGTGCGTAATGACCAACCCCCATCTGCCACCAAGATGACGCTGAGGCTGTTCGACTACTTCGAGGAGCTCGCCGCGGGCGACGGCGCGCCCTCCCCGTGGGCCGCGCGCGCGCCGCGCCGCCCGCAGCGCGAGTACGACCTCAAGCTCACGCCGCGCGTGCGCGATTGGCAGCAGGACGAGGAGTCGTTAGAGACGCTCGCGCGGATCGAGCGCGAGCCCTGGGTGGACTCCGTGATCCGCAGGCGCGACGCGGTGCGCCTGCGCCTCGCGGACAGCTGGGTGGAGATGGCCGGTGCGGCCCTGGAGGCTGGGGGCAGCGCCGAGGCGCCGCTCGTGGACCTCGCCGGCGGGCGGCGCTTCTCGGTTCAGTTCTGGGACCCGAACGCGACCAAGGCGCTGCACATCGGGCATCTGCGCAACCTCGCGATCGGCAACGCGCTGGCGGCGGCGCTGGCGCAGGCGGGCGGGCAGGTCGAGCGTCGCAGCCGCATCTCCGACATGGGCAGGGCGATGGGCGAGGCGATGGCCGGCGTCGTTCAGAGCGGCCGGCGCGCCGGCGGCTGGTCGGACGACGATGAGAAGAGCGATCACTTCGTGGGGATGTGCTACGCGGAGTACGTGGCCTCCGGCGGCGCGCCGAGCGCCGACGGTCTGGAGCAGGCGGAGGACTCGCTCTCGCGCGAGGTGCAGGTGCAGAACGACGCGGCCGACGAGCTGATCAAGCGCGTCCTGCATGGCGAGCGCGAGGCGGTGGAGCTGTGGTACAAGACGCGCGCCTGGGTGATCGCCGGCCAGCGCAAGACGCTCGCGCGCCTGGGGATCGCCTTCGACCGCGTGTTCTTCGAGTCCGACTTCCTGCCGGAGACCGCCGAGCTGGCCGAAAGCGGCCAGCGCAGCGGCACGCTCAGGCGTCGCGACGACGGCGTGCTGGTGTACGCGACCGGCTTGAAGGAGCTGCAGGAGATGCCGCTGGTGCGCTCCGACGGGCTCTCCACCCAGCACATGCGCTCGCTGACCTACGCGGTCAGCGCGCCGGAACTCGAGGACATGACCTCGCTGCAGGTCACTGGCTCGGAGTGGGTGGCGCACGTGGCCGGCATCCGCAAGCTCGCGGCGGAGCTGCGCCCGGAGCTCAACGGTGGCTTTCACCCCAGCCGCAGCATCTTCCACGGCATGGTCTCAAGCCGCAATCGCGCGCTGACCTCGAGCGCAGGGGCGCTGCTGATCGACGACCTGACCGACTGGCTGGACGCCCAGATCGACGGCGACGCCGCCCGGCGCGAGATTCGCCGGCGCCACCCCTATCCGGAACGGGTGGCCGCGCAGGTCGCGCTCGGCTACTTCCTGCCGCACCCCGCCACCCCGGACATGGAGTTCGACACCTCCAGGCTGCTGCGCGAGCACGAGAGCCTGGGCTGGGACCTCGCGCGTGCGCGCGCCCACACGGGCGGCTCCTCCGCGCCGGGCGGGCGCCCGGTGGAGAACCTCGACTACCGCTTCGCGGTGGTGCAGTCCGAGCTGTACCGACGTTACCTGCGCCTGGCTGTGCAGCGGCTCGACGTGAGGCCGCTGGCGCACTACCTCAAGCACCTCTCGATCTGGTACCTGGAGCGCGACCGCAGCGAACCGGTGCAGCACGTGATGCACACGCTGCTGGATCGCAGCGCGCGCGGCCTGGGCCTGGAGGCCGCGCCGTGAGCACGCTGCTGGTCGACAACTACGACTCATACACGTACAACGTCTTCCACATGCTCGCGGCGGCCTCTGGCGAGGAGCCGATCGTGATCCGCAACGACGTCGTCTCCTGGCGCGCGCTGTCGCGCTGGGACTTCGACGCGATCGTGATCTCGCCCGGCCCCGGTCGCCCGGAGCGCTGGCACGACTTCGGGGTGTGCTCGGACATCCTGCGCTCGGCCGAGATCCCGGTGCTCGGCGTGTGCCTCGGCCATCAGGGCCTCGGCCAGCTGCTGAAGGGCGCGGTCAAGAGCGCGCCGGTGGTCATGCACGGCCGTCTCAGCGGCGTTCGCCACGACGGCAGCGGCCTGTTCGCGGGCATCCCGCAGGGCTTCTCGGTCGTGCGCTACCACTCGCTGGCGGTCGTGGGCGAGCTGGGGCCCGAAGGCCGCGTGACCGCGTGGACGGACGAGGGCGTGGTGATGGCGCTGGAACACCGCGCGCGCCCGATGTGGGGCGTGCAGTTCCACCCCGAGTCGATCGCCACCGAGCACGGCAAGCGCGTGTTCGAGAACTTCTATGCGCTGGCCGAGCGCCACAACGCGTCCCGCTCGCGGTCGCCTTCGCGGGCGCCCGCGCCGCGCCGGCGCCCGCCGCGCGCACCGATGGCCGAGGGTGGCGGGCGCTGGCGCCTGCGCATGCGCTCGCTGGAGGGCGAGCCCTCGACAGAGCTGCTGTTCGAGCGGCTGTTCGGCGCGGCCGAGCACGCCTTCTGGCTCGACAGCGCCGACGCGCCGACGCCGCTGGCGCGGCGTTCGTTCCTCGGCGCGACGCTTGGCGATCAGCGCTGCGTGATCGAGTACGACGTGGCGGAGCAGCGCGCGTGCATCCGGCGGGCGGACGGGACGGCGGTCGAGACGGACTCGATCTTCGCGGTGCTCGACGCGGAGCTGGCGAGCCGTCGCGCGAGCCTGCCGTCGGAGCTGCCGGAGGGACTGATCGGCGGCTTCGTCGGCTACCTCGGCTATGAGTGCAAGGCCGACTGCGGCTCCCCCAACGTCCACCGCTCGGACATCCCCGACGCGCTGCTGATGTTCGCCAACCGCGTCGTCGCGGTGGACCACGTGGCCCACCGCACCCACCTGCTGGCGCTGTGCCTCGACGACGAGGACGACGCCGAGCGCTGGCTGACGCACGCGGAGGGCCTGGTGCGCGAGCTGCTGGCGCCGGAGGGCGGCAACGAGGCGCCCCCGTGGCGGGCCGACGCGCCAGGCGATGGGGACGAGGAGGCGGTCGTGTTCCGCTGCGGGCGCGGGCGCGAGCAGTATCTCGCGGACATCGCGCGCTGCCAGGCAGCGTTGAACGCCGGCGAGTCCTACGAGGTGTGCCTGACCGACCAGATCCACACCGACGCCGACCCGCCGCCGTTCGAGCTGTACCGCCTGCTGCGCAGGCGCAACCCGGCGCCGTTCGCGGCCTACCTGAGGCTGGGCGAGGTGACCGTTCTGAGCTCCTCGCCCGAGCGCTTCCTGTCGGTCGATCGCCAGCGGCGCGTGCAGGCGCGGCCGATCAAGGGCACGGCGCCGCGCGCCCAGGACCCGATCGACGACCGACGCCTGCACGACCAGCTGCTCAGCGACGAAAAGACGTTCGCTGAGCACCTGATGATCGTGGACCTGCTGCGCAACGACCTCGGGCGCGTGTGCGAGGTGGACACGGTGCGCGTGCCGCAGTTCATGGTCGTCGAGCGGTACACCACGGTGCACCAGCTGATCTCCACCGTCACGGGGATGCTCGACCGCGAGCGCACGCCGGTGGAATGCGTGCGCGCGTGCTTCCCCGGCGGCTCGATGACCGGCGCGCCGAAGCTGCGCACGATGAGCATCATCGATGACATCGAGCGCGAGGCGCGGGGCGTGTACTCGGGCGCGATCGGCTACTTCGGCCTGGACGGCAGCGTGGACCTGAGCATCGTCATCCGCACGATCGTGATGCGACCGGGCGCCACCACGATCGGCGCGGGCGGCGCGATCGTGATGCAGTCCGATCCCCAGGAGGAGTTCGACGAGCTGCTGCTGAAGGCGCGCGCGCCGATGTCGGCGATCGCGCAGGCGGTCACGGGGAAGGACGGGCCCGATGCGTGGAGGGTCGAGCTGCAACCGCACGAGCTGGTGGCGGCGGGATGAGCGCACACGCGGTCAACGGGCCAACAGCCGCGGGATCGCGCACGGCGAGCGCCGGCGCATATGAGCTTCGCCGCGCGCGACCCGAGGATGCGGCCGCTGTGGCGGCGGCGGTGCGCGAGCTGCTCGGAGAGCTGGGCGGTGTCCCGCCGGCCGAGGAGGCGATGCGCGCGAGCGCACGCGCGCTGCTCGACGATCCAGCGGCCGGCGCGGTGCTGGTGGCGGAGGCCGAGGGCGCGCTCGTGGGGATGCTCGCCGCCAGCTGGCAGACGGCGATCCATGCGCCCGGACGCTACGCGCTGATCCAGGACCTGTGGGTGCATCCTCGCTGGCGCGGCCGCGCGATCGGGCGCGCGCTGCTGGACGGGCTGTTCGCGCTCACCGCGGAGCTGGGCATGGCGTGCGTCGAGGTGGGGCTGCCGCGCGAGCGCTTCGCGGGCCTGGCCGCGACGCGCGCCTTCTACGGCGCCAACGGCTTCGCTGAGCTGGGCGTGCGCATGCGGAGGGTGCTCGGATGAGCGGGCTCGATGGCTTCCGCGGTCGCCTCGACGATCTCGACGACCAGATCGCCGGCCTGCTCGGCGAGCGCTTTGCGATCTGCCGCGAGATCGCGCTGTACAAGCGCGCGCATCGGATCCCGATGATGCAGCCGGACCGTGTGGCGCACGTGCGCCGGCGCTACCTGACGCGCGGCGCGGCCGCGGAGCTGCCGCTGGACTTCACCCAGAACCTGTTCGAACTGCTGATCGGCGCGACGTGCCGGATGGAGGACGAGCTGATCGAAGGGTCCGCCGCGCTCGACGCGCCGCTCGACGCCGACGGGTCCCCGCCGGCGAGACGGGGGGCGGGTTGACGACCCCGACCTTCATAACGCTCGGGCCCGCGGGCACGTGTCACGAGAACGCGCTGCGCCACTACCTGGAGTTCCAGGGCGTGCACGACTTCGAGATCGTGCTGGTCGAGGACCTGCTGGCGGCGATCGGGAGGGTGCGCGAGCGGCCCAACACGTTCCTGGTGCAGTGCAGCGCGCACGTACAGGTTCACCTCGTCACGGAGCGCTACCACACGGAGGTGTTCGTGATCGACACCTTCATCTACCCCACCAAGGAGCTGGGCCTGCTGGTCCGCAGGGACGTCGAGCGGCCACGAAGCTTGGGCATCGTGTCGGCGACGCGGGGCTACATGGACCTCACGCGCTGGGAGACGATCGTCGACGAGCCCTCCAAGCCGGTGGTGGCCGCCCACCTGCTCGCCGGCGCCTACGATGCCGGCCTGACGCACGTGCATCACGCCGCCGAACACCCGGACGCGCTGGAGCTGCGCGAGTACTACGGGGCGGTGGACACGACCTGGGTGGTCTACGGCGCGCGCAAGCGCTTTCGCGGGGCGGTCATCGGACAGCGAGCCCCGTGGCTGTTCGCCGAGCAGGCGCCCGAAGCGGCGCCACACGTGACGCGCGAGCCCGCGCACGCGTAGCCCGCGCGGACGCCCACGGCTCGCCGCGCGGGGCCGACCGGAGCGCTCGCCGCGCGACCCACCAGGCGGCTCGAAACTCCAGTGTTTCTGATTGTCTCCGGACTGATCCCGAACTATGGTTGATCTATCAATCAATTGAACTTCCGAACCCAGACGGGTTCGGATAGGACAACACAGGAACCAGGTGCCGATGCCCAGAACGAGTTCTCCCGCCGCCAGAGCCAACAACGACCGGCAGGAGCCCGCGTGGTCGATCCCCAGCCTGCGCGAGCCGCGCTACTCGCAGTCGCTGGAGCGCGGCCTTGCGATCCTGGGCTGCTTCACGCCCAAGCGCCCCGTGCTGGGCATCGCGGACATCGCCGACGAGCTTGGCATGAGCCGCTCGACCACCCACCGCTACGTGATCACGCTCGTCGCGCTCGGCTATCTCGAGCAGGGCGCCTCGCGCAAGTACCGCCTCGGGCTGCGCGTGACCGACCTCGGCATGTCGGCGCTGAACTCCACGGGCCTGCGCGAGCACGCGCACCCCTACCTGGAGGAGCTGCGCCAGCGCACCTCCTACACGACCAGCCTGGGCGTGCTCGAGGGCACCGACGTTTTGTACGTGGACCGCGTGCGCAGCTTCCGCCGCGGCCAGGGCAAGATCGACCTGGGCCTGCACACCGGCTCGCGCCTGCCCGCATATGCCACCGCGATGGGCAAGCTGCTGCTCGCCAACCTGCCCGAGGCCGAGCAGCGCGACGTGATCGCCGCGATGAAGCTCGCCAAGCGCGGGCCCAACACGATCACGAGCAAGAAAGCGCTGCGCGAGGAGCTCGACGAGATCCTGGCCGCCGGCTTCGCCGTCGATGACCAGGAGCTCGCGCCGGAGCTGTACGCGATCGCGGCGCCCGTGCGCAACGAGGCGCGCGAGGTGGTCGCCGCCGTCAACCTCGTCGCGCACAGCTCGATGATCTCGCTGGAGGAGCTGGTGGACGCGCTCGGCCCGCATCTGGTCTCCACCGCCGACCGCATCTCCGCGCGCCTCGGCTACAGGCGCGACGACGAGCAGAGCTGACCACTAGGCTTCGCGGCCGTGCGCCGCGCCCTGCTCCCGATCTGCCTGCCGCTGTCCGCGCTCGCGCTCGGCGCGTGCGGCTCGACGGTCTCGACCTCCGCCTTCAAGGGCTCCCAGCACGAAGTCGCCCAGACCGTCGCCAACCTGCAGTCGCACGCCACCGCCGGCGAACAGAAGAAGATCTGCGGCCAGGACCTGTCCGCGGCGCTGGTGGCGAAGCTGGGCGGCGCGGCCGGCTGCGAATCGGCGATCAAAAAGCAGCTGGCGGAGGTTGACAGCCTCGAAGTCAAGGTGGGGTCCGTGCAGATCGCCGCCGGCGGCCGCAGGGCCAGCGCGAAGGTGGCGAGCATCTACGAAGGCAAGAGCAAGCTCAGCACGCTCGCGCTCGTCAGGGAACGCGGCAGGTGGAGGATCTCAGGGCTCGGCTGAGCGTCAGCGGATGCCTTCGAGCAGCCGGCCGGGCTCGAGCTCCAGCGCGCGGGCCAGCTTCACCAGCGTGTCCAGTCGCGGGAAGCGCAGGCCGCGCTCGAGCAGGCTGATCTCCGTGCGATCGAGCTCGCACATCTGGCCCAGTTTCTCCTGAGACAGCCCCGCGCGATCCCGGTAGCTCTTCAGGTTCTCGCCCAGCTGCTTGCGTATGTTCTCCATGGCCGTGCAGCTTCGCGCATCCGAAGACAACTGTCTACCGACTTTTGTCTGCAATTTCTAAACCCGCCCCGCGGGAGGCGTCGGGGCCGCGGCCGAGGGGCTGCTCAGGAATGCAGCGATCGGCCGTACTGGCGCTCGTAGTAGGCGCGGTACTCGCCCGAGCGGATGGGGCCCCACCACCACTCGTTCTCGCGGTACCACGCCACCGTCTGCTCCAGGCCCTGCTCGAAGCGCACGCGCGGGCTCCAACCCAGCGCGCGCACCTTCTGCGATGACAGCGAGTAGCGGCGGTCGTGGCCCGGGCGGTCGCTGACGTGCTCGATCTGGGACTCGGCGGCGCCGCTCAGCGCCACGATGCGCCGCACGACCGTCATGTTGGCCTCCTCGTCGGGGCCGCCCGCGTTGTAGACCTCGCCCGGCAGGCCGTGCTCGAGCACGTGGCCGATCGCGGCGGCGAAATCGGTCGAGTGGATCCAGTTGCGCACCTGCATGCCGTCGCCGTACACCGGCAGCGAGTCGCCGTGCAGCGCGTTCAGCACCATCAGCGGGATCAGCTTCTCGGGGTACTGGTAGGGGCCGTAGTTGTTCGAGCCGCGGCAGATCAGCGTGGGCACGCCATAGGTGTGGAAGTAGCTCTGCACGAGCAGGTCCGCGCCGGCCTTCGTCGCCGAGTACGGCGAGGACGGCGCCAGCGGGCTCTCCTCGGTGAAGGTCCCCTCCTCGATCGAGCCGTACACCTCGTCGGTCGACACCTGCAGGTAGCGCAGCGCGTTCGCGCGCGCCGCCTCCAGCAGCACGTAGGTGCCGAGCGCGTGCGTGGACACGAACGCGTCGGGCTCGGCGATCGAGCGATCGACGTGCGTCTCCGCGGCGAAGTTGACGATCGCGTCGGGGCAGGCTGCCTCGATCGCGCCGGCCACCGCCTCGGGGTCCTCGATCGCGCCGCGCACGAAGCGAAAGGCCGGGTCGTCGTGGAGGTCGTGGAGGTTCTCCTCGCGTCCCGCATAGGTGAGCTTGTCGAGCACCGTCACCTCGTCGCCGTGCTCGCGCAGCCGCTGGCGCGCGAAGGTCGAGCCGATGAAGCCGGCGCCGCCGCAGACGAGCAGTCTCATGGGTGCATCATCCCAGGACGGGGCCTAACATGGGCTCATGGCCAGCGTCATGCATCCACGCGTCCACACCGACGAATTCGAGATGCTCCAGGAAACGCCGGCTGGACTCTGGATATGGAGCTCATCGCCGGCGAGGCGGCGGAAGTGCCTCCAGCGAGCTGCTCGACGGTTGACGTTTTGAGACGTATCTATAATTAAGTCTCAAATCAACCCCTGGAGTTTGATAGTCTCGACTTTCCTGAAGGGAGTCGAGTGGAGGGTTGCTCTGGGTGACTGCTGGCGATGTCAGACAGATGCAGCCTGGGAGTGAGGCGTCTCGGCCGAGCATCTTGGGCGTGTCCTCGCGCGCTGACGCCGAGGAGGACGAGCAGCGCTACAGGCCGCTGCCGACGGGCACGCACGGGCTCGACCCGGAGCTGGTGAAGCGCGACCAGCGCGAGCGCCTGCAGCAGGCGATGATCGAGCTGATCGCCGCCAAGGGCTACCCGGCGGTGCGCATCGTGGACCTGGCCAAGCTCGCGCACGTCTCGCAACCCACCTTCTACAGCCTGTTCGCCGACAAGGAAGACCTGTTCATGTCGGCCTACGAACAGGCGGCCAGGCGCACCGCAAGAACGGTGATGGCGGCCTATGACCAGGATGGCCCGCACGGGCAGCGCGTGGTGAACGCGATGCGCGCGTGGGCGGAGCTGGCGGCGGCCGAGCCGGAGGCGGCGTCGCTGCTGGTGCTCGGCGCGTTCGGCGCCGGCGCGAGGGCGCTGGAACGGCGCACGGCGGTGCTGGAGGAGCTCGAAGGCGCGATCCACGTCAGCCGCGACGGCACGCCGGCGTCCGCTCCCTCGGACCTGACCGTCAAGGCGATTATCGGCGGCATCCGCGAGGTCACCGCCGCGCGCCTGCGCGAAGGGCGCGCGGGCGAGCTGCCGGCGATGTCCGAGGAACTGACGGCGTGGGCCGCCTGCTACCCGCGCCGGCTGCCCCCGGGGCTGGAGGCTCCGCCAGTGGCGCGGCGGCGTCCCGGCGCCGGCGTCAGCGCCGAGCCCTCCGAGCGCGCGCGCCGCGCCGAGGGACGGCTGCCGAGCGGTCGCAGCGACCTGCCGCGGCAGTTCATCGTCAAAAGCCAGCGCGAGCGCATCGTTGACGCGACCGCGGCGATCGTGGCCGAGAAAGGGCTGTCGGCGCTGACGATCCCCGCGATCGCACGGCGCGCGAACGTGTCCCACCAGACCTTCTACGACATCTACTCCTCCAAGCACGACGCGTTCCTGGGCGCGCAGAAGGTGGGCATGCACCAGGCGCTGCAGATCACCGCCGCGGCCTACGGCGAGCGCGCCGAGGACTGGCCGCGCGCCGTCGTCGCGGGCGCGCGCGCGCTGATCGAGTTCCTGGTGTCCGAGCCCGCGCACGCGCACCTGAGCCTCGTGGACACGTTCGCCTCCTGCCCGCAGGCGCTGGAGATCCGCGGCGCCACGATCCAGGGGTTCGCCGCCTACCTGATGCCCGGATACGAGCTGGATGGCAAGCGCCGGGTGCCGGCGATCGCCGCCGAGGCGATCGCGGGCGGCGCGTGGCAGATCATGCACCACTACGTCCAGAGCGGCAGCCTCGCGGAGCTTCGCGGCGCGGTGCCGCAGATGACCTACTTCGCGCTGACGCCGTTCCTGGGGCCCGAGCGGGCAGCAGCCTACGCCCTGTCCGACAGCACGTAGGCGATCCTGCCCTCGCGCCTGGAGCGCGTGACTGCGCCCGCGCGCTGCAGCCCGCGCAGGCCCTCGCGGATGTCCCCGCCGGGCAGCGCGGTGACGACCACCAGCTCGGCGACCGTGTGCGAGCCGTGCTCCAGCGCGGCCGCGATCGCCTGCTGCGCGGCGGAGCGCTTCGACGGGGCGCGGCCCGCCGGCGCACGACCCTTGCGCGGCGGCGAGGCCGCGCGCGCGACCGCGCCCGGGCCGCGGCGACCACCGCGCCCGCCGGCCGGCGCGTCTGGCGCCTGCCCCGCGGCCGCCGCCGCCGCGATCTCGAGCTCCAGGGTGGCCGCTGTCTCCAGCAGCCGCTCGTGCTCGTCGATCGCAGGGCGCAGCTGCGCGATGCGGGCATCGATCTCAGCGCATATCCGCGCGAGCAGGTCGCCTGTGGCGGTGGGCGCGCTCACGCGCACCCACTCTATCTGGGCACGCGCAGGTAGGTGAGCACCGCCAGCACGCGGCGGTGGTCGTCGTCGCACGCCGGCAGGTCGAGCTTGGCGAAGATGTTGGTGATGTGCTTCTCCACCGCTCCGGGGGTGACGATCAGGCTCTCGGCGATGGCCGTGTTGGAGCGGCCCTCGGCCATCAGCGCGAGCACCTCGCGCTCGCGCGCGGTCAGGCCCGACAGCGCCTCCCTGGAGCCGTCGCGCGGCGCGCCCCCTGCGGGGGCGCCGGCCAGCAGCTCGGCGACGACCTGGCGGTCGAGCACGGTGCCGCCGTCGGCGACCCTCTGCAGCGCGTCGAGGAACGCGCGCACGTCGCCCACGCGCTCCTTCAGCAGGTAGCCGATGCCCGCGCCGTCGCCGCCGATGAGCTCGCTGGCGTAGGCCGTCTCGACGTACTGGGACAGCACCAGCACGCCCAGCTGCGGATGGCGGCGGCGCGCCTCGATCGCGGCCAGCACGCCCTCGTCGCTGAACGTGGGCGGCAGGCGCACGTCCACGATCGCCAGGTCGGGCTTGTGGCCGTCGATGGCGCGCAGCAGCGCGGGGCCGTCCTGCGCCTGGGCGACGACGTCGATGCCGTTCTCGCGCAGCAGCGCCACCAGCCCCTCGCGCAGCAGCGCGAGGTCCTCGGCGATCGCTACCCGCAAGGAAGCCTGGCCTCGAGCACCGTGCCGCCGGCCGCGGGGCTGTGCACGCTGAGGGTGCCGTCGAGTGCCTCCACGCGCGCGCGCAGGCCCGCGAGCCCAGACCCGTGCGGGTCGGCGCCGCCGCAGCCGTCGTCGCCCACGACCACCGCCAGCACGCGCCGCTCGTCCCGCAGCGCCACCCAGCTGCGCTGCGCCGCAGCGTGCTTGGCGGTGTTGGTGAGCGCCTCGGCGATCACGAAGTAGGCGGCGCTCTCCACCGCCGGCGCCAGACAGCGGTGGGTGTCGGCGTCGATGGACGTGCCGAGGCCGTAGCGCGCGGCCAGCGAGCGCACCGCCGCGATCAGGCCGCGATCGGCCAGCAGCGGCGGCACCAGGCCGCGCGCCAGGTCGCGCAGCTCGGCGATCGCAAGGTGCGCCTCGCGCTGGGCGTCGAGGATCAGCCCGCGGACCTCCGGATGGTCGCAGACGCGCACCTCCGCGCGCCCCAGCTGCAGCGTCAGCGCCACCAGACGCGCCTGCGCGCCGTCGTGCAGGTCGCGCTCGATGCGCCGCAGCTCGGCCGCCTGCGCGTCCACCGCCTGGCGGCGCGTGCGCGTGAGCATGTCGATCCTCGCGCGCAGCGCGCGCCGGCCGTGCGCCACGAGCACGCGGTCGTGCAGCGCGATCAGCGAGTAGGAGCTGCCGGCGGTGGACAGGCCGAGCAGCGCCCACGCCGGCCAGAAGCTGCGCGCGCCAGCCAGAAGCCACGTCAGCAGCCACGTGCACACGAGGATCACCGCTGCCACGCCCACGAGCGTCCACACGCACGCCACGCGCCGCACCGCCCCGGGCGGTCGCCGCCACGCCCACGCCGCGCCGAAGTCCACCAGCACGAGCACGCCCAGCCCCAGCCACGCCCACGCCGGCCAGAAGTAGCCCTGCCCGTCGAGTGCCCAGATGCCGCCGAGCAGCAGCGCCGTGAGCAGCGCCAGCCGGCGCACGAGCGAGCGCGCGTACTCGCCGATCGACAGCCCGGCCGCCTGCAGCGGCATCCAGCGCGGCAGGCGCCCGCCCTGGCGCAGGGCCACGTCGCTCGGCAGTCGTGCGCGCTCGGCCATCGTGCAAATGGTCGCACGGCGGGGCGCCGGCGTCACCCGGTGGCGCGCGACGGCGGCGAAGCGCTCAGCGCGGCCGGGGCGCTACTGCAGGCCGGGGCGCTGTTGCCGGCCGGGGCGCGACGGTAGGCCGGGGCGCGCCTACAGGGCCTTGGTCGCCATCCTGCCGGCGGCGACGCGCTGCACATCCCACACCAGGCCCATGCGCTCAAGCGCGGCGATGACCATGCCGGAGATGTCCAGCTCGCCCGGGCGCAGGCCGTGGAAGGCGGAGGTGGGGAAGGCGTGGTGGTTGTTGTGCCACGCCTCGCCCAGCGAGAACGGCGCGAGCCAGCGCAGGTTGCGCGAGTGGTCGCCGGTGGCGAAGCGGCGCTCGCCGAAGAAGTGGCACAGCGAGTTGATGCTGTAGGTGACGTGGTGCAGCAGGAACATGCGCACCGCCCCGCCCCACAGCATGCCCTCCAGGCCGCCGTACACGCTGCCGCCGATGGCGGCGCCCAGCGCGAACGGAATGACCAGCCCCAGCAGCGACCACAGCACGAACGTCCTGTCCACGAACGCCACCACCGGGTCGGCCAGCAGGTCGGGGGCGAAGCGCTCGCGCGCGCCGCGCTGCTGATGGTCGAACAGCCAACCCACGTGCGCGTGGGCGAGGCCGCGCAGCGCGCCGCGCCAGCCTCCGCCGTGGTCCACGTGCGGGCTGTGCGGGTCTCCCAGCCGATCGGAGTAGGCGTGGTGCTTGCGATGGTCGGCCACCCACGAGATCACCGGACCCTCGACAGCCATCGTGCCGAGCGCCGCCAGCAGCCCGCGCAGCAGCGGCGAGGTCTTGAAGCTGCGGTGCGTCAAGAGGCGGTGGAAGCCCACCGTCACGCCGAGGCCGATGGGCACGTACATGGCCACCAGGATCGCAACGTCGCGCAGGCGCAGCTCCTGGTTCCACATCTGCCAGCCCGCGAGCGCCAGCAGCGCAAGCGGCGCAAGCGTGATGAAGCCGGTGATGGCGCGGTCGAGCCCCTCGAGGCTCGGCTCTTTGATCTCCTCCGGTGTGGGGCCCTCGTGGTGGCGACCCTCGCCCTCGCGGCGGATCTCGGCTGCGCTCATGCCGCTTCCATCTTGAACGCGAGCCGCGCGCTTGTCGATACGGCCGGCCACCGAGCGCAGGGGTGCCTGCCCCCGTGTCGATGGTGGGGTTAACCCGAGGCTCGCCGGGCGAGCCGTCGCGGCGGAGCCGTGCGAGCGCTCAGCCGCCGCGCACGTCGAGCACCACCTTGCCGGTGGCGCGGCGCTCGTCCAGCGCCTTCAGCGCGTCGGCGGCGCGCTCGAGCGGGAAGCGCTCGCCGACGATGGGCGCGACCACGCCGTCATCGACCATGCGGCCGATCGCTGCTCCGATCTCACGGTTCAGCTCGGGCTTGCCCATCACGTAGGCGCCCCAGCCGGCGCCCACCACCTCGGTGTTCTTCAGCAGCAGGCGGTTGACGCGCACCTCGGGGATGGAGCCGCCGGTGAAGCCCACCACCACCAAGCGCCCGCCCTCGCGCAGGCAGCGCAGGCTGTCGGTGAAGCGATCGCCGCCGACGGGATCGAGCACCACGTCCACGCCGCCGCCCGAGCGCTCGAGCACCTCGTCCTTCCAGCCCTCGCCCAGCAGCAGCGCGTGGTCGGCGCCCGCCTGCTGCGCGATCGCGCGCTTGTCCTCGCTGGAGACCAGCGCGATGGTCTTCGCGCCCAAGCCGCGGGCGACCTGCAGCGAGGCGGTGCCCACGCCGCCGGCGGCGCCGTGCACCAGCACCGTCTCGCCCTCGCGCACGCGCCCGCGCAGCAGCAGCGCGAAGTAGGCGGTGTGGTAGTTGAGGATCAGGCCGGCGCCCTGCGCGAAGTCGAGCTTGTCCGACAGCGGGAACGCGAAGAAGTCCGGCGCCACGGCCGTCTCGGCGAAGCCGCCCAGCGCGCAGAAGGCAGCCACGCGCTCGCCGGGCGCGACCTGCGCGCCGGCGGACGCGCTGCGCACGATCCCCGCCACCTCGCTGCCGGGCACGAACGGCAGCGGCGGTTTGACCTGGTAGAGGCCGCGCGTCTGCAGCAGCTCCGGGAACGACACGCCCGCGGCGTGCACCTCCACCACCACGCCCCCGCCGGGGCTCAGCGGATGCGAGGCCCCGTCCTGCGGCTCGGGCACGTCGACCAGCGCCAGCGCGCCGTCCGGCCCCAACTCCTCCACGATCTGGATGGCCCTCACGTGCGGCAGTATCTCCCAAGCGCCGCCTCGGCGGTCGCCCGGCAGCGAGCGCACGGGCGTGAGACGATCCCCCAAACACCGAGGAGGGAGTCAGCTATGGCGAAGGTGCTGTGCGTGCTGTACGACGATCCGGTCGACGGCTACCCGCCGTCATACGCACGCGACCAGATCCCCACGATCGAACGCTATCCCGACGGTCAGAGCGCGCCGACGCCGCAGGCGATCGACTTCACGCCCGGGCAGCTGCTGGGCAGCGTCTCGGGCGAGCTCGGGCTGAGGAGCTTCCTGGAGGGGAACGGTCACGAGCTGGTGGTCACCTCCGACAAGGACGGCCCCGACTCGGTGTTCGAGCGCGAGCTGGCGGACGCGGACGTGGTGATCTCGCAGCCGTTCTGGCCCGCCTATCTGACGGCAGAGCGCATCGCCAAGGCGCCCAAGCTGAAGCTCGCGCTGACCGCCGGCATCGGCTCCGACCACGTGGACCTTCAGGCGGCGATCGAGCGCGGCGTGACCGTCGCGGAGGTCACCTACTGCAACAGCATCAGCGTGGCCGAGCACGTGGTGATGATGATCCTGGCGCTCGTGCGCAACTACATCCCCTCCTACCAGTGGGTGATCGACGGCGGCTGGAACATCGCCGACTGCGTGTCGCGCTCGTACGACCTGGAGGGCATGCAGGTGGGCACGGTAGCCGCCGGGCGCATCGGCTCGGCGGTGCTGCGCCGCCTTGCGCCGTTCGACGTGGGCCTGCACTACACCGACCGCCACCGCCTGCCCGAGAGCGTCGAGCGCGAGCTGGGCGTGACCTTCCACGAGGACGCCGCCTCGATGGTGGCGGTGTGCGACGTGGTGACCATCAACGCGCCGCTTCACCCCGAGACCGAGGGCCTGTTCGACGCGGACATGCTCGCGCGGATGAAGCGCGGCGCCTACCTGATCAACACCGCGCGCGGCAAGATCTGCGACCGCGAGGCCGTCGCGGCGGCGTGCGAGAGCGGCCAGCTCGCGGGCTACGCCGGCGACGTGTGGTTCCCGCAGCCCGCGCCGCGCGATCACCCGTGGCGCACGATGCCCCACCACGGCATGACGCCGCACACCTCCGGCACCAGCCTGTCCGCGCAGGCGCGCTACGCCGCCGGCACGCGCGAGATCCTCAAGTGCTTCCTCGACGGGCGCCCCATCCGCGAGGAATACCTGATCGTAGACGGCGGGCGTCTGGCGGGGGCGGGCGCGCACTCCTACAGCGAGGGCGACGCCACCGGCGGCTCGGAGGAGGCCGCGCGGTTCCGCAGCGGCTGAGTCATGCGCCCATATTGGCGCATGATGCACCGGTTATGGTGCATGAGCCGACGCGGCTTCTACTCCTCGTCAGTGGACCTGTTCCGGATCGCCACCGCATCGGAGCTCGCAGAGGCATTGGTCGCGGGTTCGATCGCCAACCGCTCGACGTTGCGGCGAGTGCTGCACCAGACACGACGCGCAGGGCGATTCGTGGCCGACGCGCTGCAGACATCAGCCGTGGTGAAGTCCAAGGCACAGCTCGGCGAGGAGCTGGAGATAGCCTTCAGGCCGGGTCTTGCAGCTCGTGATCCCGAGGGATACCTCGACTACGCGCTCGCGCTTCCGGCACGGATAGCGGCCGCCGACGGCAAGGAGATGGTGGTCTTCTTCGATGAGTTTCAGGAGATCGCAAGCCCGCAGCAGCCTTACGGCGATGCCGACCGCCTGACCAAGCGAATGCGCGCGATCTTCCAGCGCTCCGCAGGAGTCAGCTATCTGTTCGCGGGCCGCCTCGAGCATCTGATGCGTGACCTGTTCACCCCTGCCCACCGGGCGCTGCATCAGTTCGGAGGCTTCCACGACCTGCGTCCGATCGACCGCGACACCTGGACCGCGGGACTGGCGGGGCGCTTTGCGGCCGATGCGTGCACCGCCGAGGATGGTGCCCTTTCGAGGATCGTCGGCTATGGGGAGTCGCATCCCCGCACGACGATGCTGATCGCCCAGAAGGCGCATCTGACCACGGTCGAACTCGATACCAGGCTGATCGACCTCGGCACCGTCGAGCAGGGCCTGCTCGCGGCGCTTCGAGCGGACCGAATCAGCCACGATCAAACGGTCGAGCGGATCCGCAGGCTTCACAAGCTCGGTCTCGTCGTCGCTGAGCGTCTCGCCCGGGCCGAGCCGGTCTACAGCCGACTGCCGAGGGGTGGAGTGCGACGCGCACTCGAGGCTCTGCGAGACGCCGCCATCATCGAAAGCAGGGGCCGCGGCGACTGGAGGTTCTCCAACCCCCTCCTGCGCCGCTATCTCGCCGTTATGGGCCCATTCGATCAGGCTGGCGCCTAATCGGTGCATAATGCGCCGATATCGGCGCATGGCGATCGACGTGACAGCCACGCTCGGCCGGCCCGCAAGCAGACCGGCCGAGATTCGTGGCAATCGTTGGGTACTCGCGCGAACCTCTACGGCACCGACACGCCGCTCGAGGGCGGCGACGGCTGCGCCTTGGTGTAGGGGGTGATGGGCGAGCCGGCCGTCGGTTCGGTCAGCAGCGGACCGCCGAACAGCACGATCTTGCCGGCGCGCACCTGGCCGATCTCCGCGCCGCCGTAGCCGCCGTGCTCGGTCTTGCTGTAGCGGAACGGCACCAGGCCCGGGCCGCTCAGTTCGGCGCCCTTTTCGTTGACCGCTTCGACGAGCTTTTCGCGGGTCAGGCTCTTGCCCGCCAGCTCCAGCGCCTGCGCCAGCGTGTACGCGGTGGCCATGCCGTACTCGACGTTGCCGTCGAGCGGCGCGCCCGGGTCGTACTGGTCTTTGATGCGTTTGAACAGCGCGATCCAGGGGTTGGACGTTTCCGCCACCGACGGCAGGTAGCCGTCCGTGATCGCGCCTTCGATCAGTTCCGTGCCGGCCTTGCCTTTGGAGTACGTTTTCAGCAGGCCGCCAACAGTGGTCGGGTCGATGCCCACGCTGGAGACCACCAGCTGCGGTTTGTAGCCGAGCGTGAACGACGTCAGCTGGCCCAGCGCGGTGTAGATCGGCACGGTGAAGTCCACCAGCACTTCCGCGCCCGCCGCCTTGATCGCCGAGATCTGCGGCGCCACGTTGGTGGTGCCCGACTGGTAGGGCTGCTTGGAGACGATCTGGCTGGCGGGGACCTCGTCCTCGATGCCGGCCAGGCCGCCGTTGCCGAAGTCGTCGTCCTGGTAGAACACGCCGACCTTCTTGCCGGCGAAGTGCTGCTTGATGTACTGGCCCAGGATCTTGCCCTCGATCGTGTAGTTGGGCTGCCAGCCGAACGTGTACGGCTGGGTGGAGCCCTTGTCCCAGCACGGGCAGCCCGAGGCGACGAACATGTCGGGCACCTTCGAGCTGTTGAGGAAGCCCACCACCTTGGTGTGCGTGGGCGTGCCCAGGCCCTCGAAGATGCCGAACACGTTGTCCTTGAGCACCAGTTCGTGCACGACGCTGACCGTCTGCGTTGGGTTGTATTCGTCGTTCTTGATGATCAGGTGGATCTTGCGGCCGTAGATCCCGCCCTGCGCGTTCAGGTAGTCGAAGAACGCCTGCGAGGCCGGCGCTATCTCGCTGTAGCCGGGCGCTGCGGGACCCGTCAGCGGCTGGTGGGTGCCGAACGTGATGCTCGTGGCCGTCACCCCCGGCGCGCTGCTGCTCGAGCTCGAGCCGCAGCCCGCCACCACCGCCGCCACGACCAGCGCGCACAGCGCCCCGGTCGTGCGCAGGCCATACCTATGTGCTCTCATGAGTTACTCCTCCTGATCCTGATGTTGAGTGGCTATCAAGTTCCCTGGAGCCAAGCCAGCTTCGACGCGCAAGGCCCGCAATCCTGCGCAGCGCCCCCTGGATGCCGCTCGGCCACGCCAGCATCGCCGCGATCAGCACCACGCCGTAGATCGCCAGCGGCAGGTTCGCCGACACCTGGTTCGACAGCGAGAACGAGCGCGCGATGTCGTTCGTCCAGGTCGGCAGCAGCACCAGCACGGCCGCGCCCCAGATGGCGCCCAGCTGCGAGCCCAGGCCGCCGAGCACGATCGCCGTCAGCAGCGACAGCGACAGCCCCAGCTCGAACGCGCCCGGCGCCGCCAGCTGCAGCACCACCGCCAGCATGCCCCCGCCCAGGCCCGCGCAGGCGGCGCTGACCACGAACGCCAGCGTCTGCACGCGCCCCACGTGCAGCCCGCACAGCGACGCCGCGATCTCGTCGTCGCGCACCGCGCGCAGCGAGCGCCCCACGCCGCTGCGCACGAGGTTGTTGACGGCGAACACCACCGCCAGCACGCCCACGCCCGCGATCCACGCCTCCCAGCGCTCCAGCGGGAAGCCGGCGCCCAGGAACGACGGCACTGCCGGCGGTTCGATCACCAGCCCGTTGGCGCCGCCGAACGTGCCCGAGTACTTTTCCGCCAGCGACGGCAGGCCGATGGCGAAGGCCAGAGTCGCGCCCGCAAGGTACGGGCCGCGCAGGCGCGACGCCGCCGCGCCCACCAGCACGCCGACGATCGCGCTCACCGCCACCGCCGCCGCCAGAGCCGGCACCAGCGCCCAGTGTTCGTCGCCGATCAGCAGCGCCACCGTGTACGCGCCCACCGCCATCAGCGCCCCGTGGCCCAGCGAGATCTGCCCGCTCAAGCCCGTCAGCACCGTCAGGCCCGCCAGCACCATGTAGTAGTAGGAGCCGTCGGCCAGCTGCAGGTCGTCGTAGGCGCCCAGCGCCTCGCTGGCGATCAGCAGCACCGCCGCCGCGCCCAGCACCAGGCCGAGCGAGCGCGCCAGCGTGCTGCGCGGCAGGCTCATGCGCGCCTCCTGTATCGACCGCACTCCGCTCATACGCGCCGCTCCCTGGCCGTGGAGAACAGACCGCCCGGGCGCACCATCAGCACCGCGATCAGCACCACCAGCGCCGCCAGCGTCACCAGCGAGGAGCCCTCGTAGCCGGACACGTAGGACAGCACCAGGCCGAGCACGATGCCGCCCACGACCGCGCCCGGCGGGCTGTCCAGGCCACCCAGCACCGCCGCGGTGAAGCCGAAGATCAGGATCGGGTCGAACGCGCTCGGCCCCACGAACACCGACGGCGCCACCAGCACGCCCGCCAGCGAGCCCACCAGCGCCGCCAGCGCCCACCCCAGCGTGAACATCCTGCCCACGCGCACGCCCAGCATCCGCGCCACCTCCGGCGCGAGCGCCGCCGCGCGCATGCGCAGCCCCAGCGCCGTGTAGCGGAACAGCAGCGCCAGCAGCACCGCCACCGCGAACACCACCAGCACGATGAACGTGTCGTTGGGCGCGAACAGCAGGCGCGTGCCGCCCACGTCATAGCCGCGGATCGAGAACGCCGGCGGGAACGAGCGCGGCGTGTTGCCCCAGATCATCCCCGCCACGGCTTCCAGCA
>Ga0335078_10004248_pt1 | contig 21255 bp, 14 predicted proteins | sample Lox_Sample_32_FD_206711 | JGI IMG/M metagenome (GOLD analysis project Ga0335078, IMG submission 206711) | Soil microbial communities from Loxahatchee National Wildlife Refuge, Florida, United States - Lox_Sample_3.2 | ecosystem: Environmental > Terrestrial > Soil > Wetlands | place: USA...
CTGGCCCAAGACCTTGAGATTTTCCGGCGGATAGCCCTGCCACTTTTTCGTGACCGTCTTGCTCGCGCCTTCGATCACTTCCGCGCCGGCCAAGTGCCCGCCGCTCGTCGAGTAGTCCCGCACCATCGGCATTTTGATGTGAACGATGGATTCTGGTTCGGCCTCGATGGTTTGCTTGCTTCCGCGCATCACGGCCGCGCTATCCATGACCGCTCGAACGATGTTCGGGTACGCCGAACAGCGGCAAATATGGCCCGCGAGGGCCGCCTTCACCTGGTCCTCGCTCGGATTTAGATTTTTGTCTAGAAGTCCCTTCGCGGTGACCAACCAGCCGGCGGTGCAAAAGCCGCAATCCGCGGCCACGCGCGTGTGGCCGATGCGTTGCAGCGGATGCAGGTTCTTCTCGTCGCCCACGCCTTCGATGGTCAGAATTTTTTTGCCCACGGCTTCCGTCGCCAAGGTGTGGCAGGAATAAAACGGCGTGCCATCCAGCAGAACGCTGCAAGCGCCGCAGGAAGCGCGATTGCAACTCCGGTTGGTGCCCATCAAGCCCAGCTTCATCGAAATCACTTCCCACAGCGTGGTGCGCGCTTCATATTCGGCGGCATACGATTTGCCGTTGACGAGGAACGTGGCTTTTTCGCTGGAGAACGGCCCGGCCACGCCAGGCAAAATGTGAGGAGAGGCCAAAGAACCCGCGAACAGCGATTCCCCGCCCACGGCCGTGAGCACCACACCGTATCCGGCGGCCTTGAGAAAATTTCTGCGGGAATAGCTCATCTCGACCCTCCGTCCTTTGGAAAAACGTTCGGCCGGTATTGCTTGTGGCACGTCGTGCAGGAAGCATCGATCGTCCCGGCGAGCGCCGCGAGCGCGGCGCCATCCTTGGCCTGCGCGGCTTTGTACGCGGAGTTTCCGGCGTCGACCAACAATTTCGCGTCCTTCATCCAGTCCTCTTGATCCCGCGCGCGGCCCGGCATCATGAGCATGTTTCCGGATTCCGCCAGCGTCAGCGCGCTGCGCCGCACCGCCGCCCACTCCTTTTCATCAGTCGGGCCGCCGCGGAAGATCGCCAGCAAAATGTCATTGGAGGACGGATGGATGAGATCAAGCATCAATTGCCTGACGCTCGCCACGGGTGGGAATGCTTCGGATGGGGTTTGAGCAAAAGCAATCGTCCGGAGAGAGAATCCACCTGCAAGAGCCATCAGTGAAATGACGCCGATCCAGACGCGCTTCATAACGTGGCACAGGCTTCAGCCTGTGAGTCATTCATTTAGGAACCCATCATTGTCATTTCGCGCGTCGATGTCAAGCCACGGATATCGACACGAAACGCCCTCGTTATAACCCTGGGAGTCATGGCCTGGAGAGAGGATTTTGCGCATTCCATCCCGCAGCGATGGCTTCTGTTGTCGAGCCGGGACAGAGGAGTAGGAATGCGCGAATCGCGGTGCTTCGTCTTTAGAATTTAAAACAAAAATTTCGCGCCCAGTTGCACGAGCCGCGGAGGATCGGCGCTGATCACATTGCCGAACGTGGAGCTGCTGATATTGCCGTCGACCGATTGCGGTCCGAAAAACTGAGCGTGATTGAACACGTTGAAAGCCTCGAAGCGGAACTGGAGCGATTTCGATTCGGTGAGGCGCAAATTTTTGAGCAGGGCCATGTCAAAGTTGTTCATTCCCGGACCGTGAAAGAATCGGCGTTTGGCGGTCCCCGGCGAACCCAAAGCGTTCTCGCTGAATTGCGAAGGATCGAAATAGGGTTGTCCGTTGCGGGGATTGCGATTCAGGTTCAATGGTCCGCCGCCATAATCCGGCTCATCCACGCCGTAGTTGTTGATGCCGTTCGGTTCGGCTCCGAGCAGCGAGTTGTCGCCGTAGTTGACCAGCGTCACGGGCAGGCCCGTGCTGAAGTGCGTGATTCCGGAGATTTCCCAGCCGCGCGTCCAGCGATTGGAAACGAGGAACAAATTCTCGAAAGGAATTTTATAGTTGTAGCTTATGACGAAATTGTGCTGGATGTCGAAAGACGACAAAGCATAGCTGAGGGACGGATTGAGCGGATTGACCTCTTCCCCCAAATTCGAGGAGCCGTCCATGCTTTTGCTGTAGGTGTAGCCCGCGGATACTTCCAGCCGTCCGCTGGTGTGGTGCAAGCTCAATTGCAGGGAGTTGTAATTCGATACGCCAATTGTCTCCTGGCTGGTATCGCTGCCGAAGTTGGAACCGAGCGGGCCGCGCGTCCCGTTAATCACCGCGCCGGATGCCGACGTAAATACGTTGCTTTCCGCAAAGGGACCGCAGGTGGCTGAACCGGGCGCCACTTCATTCGTCTGGCTCAGGCTCAGGCAAAGAGCCGGGTTGCCGGGGTTAGCTTCCACCATCACCAGTAGCCGATGACCTTGGGTGCCGACATAGCTCGCGCTCACGACCGTCTTCGAGCCGATTTGCCGTTCGAGGGACAGCATATATTCCTCGACGTAAGGGATGCGATTGTTTGCCGCATATCCGGGGATGCCGCTGATCGGCTCATACTGCGACCAATCGATGTTCGGGTTGGGATTGCTGCTCGATGCGGTTCCCGTCGCTAACGTCACAGGAAACGGCTGGCCTTGATTCTGCCCCGTCGATGCCGTGATGAAAGGGGTGGCGAAAAGCGGCGGGGCCGGGCTGCTGTACGTGATTCCGAAGGGCGCGTTGCCGGCCAAAATCCCAATCGTCAGCGCCTCGATCGCGGTGTAGTACATCCCGAAGCCCGCACGGATGCTCGTCTTGCCCGCGCCGCCCAGGATTTTCCCGAGCAGAGCGTCTTCCGAAGCGCTCGGCGAATAGGCCAGGCCGATGCGCGGGGCAAATTCCAAATTTCCAGCCGGCGCGAGCGTCCGCGGCACCCCGGGATCGCCCGGAAAGAGGATGCCCGCAGGCGCGCCTGGAAACACGACCGATTGCTGGCCGGGCACGAAGGTGGAGATGCCATTGTTCTTCTCATACCAAGGCTCGATGCGATCCCAGCGCAGGCCGTAATTCAGCGTCAAATTGGAACGCGCGCGCCAGCTATCCTGCGCAAAGAGGCCGGCATATTTATTTCTGCCGTAGAAGGCTTGCAATTGGCTCTGATTGTATTGGCTCGGAACGCCCAAGAGAAAATCGGCGAAATCGGAACCCGTCTCGCTGCCGGTAAAAAGGAAATTGCCGTTGAATTGCGCGATCGGATTGGTGTTGATCTGATCGTAGTGAAACTCCACGCCGAATTTCGCCGTGTGCCGCCCCATCACTTTGGAAAAATTGTCGATCCATTGGTACGTATTGTTGACCTGCTTCATCTCGTTCGCATTCGTTCCGATGGAAAAGGAGTTGAACACAATATTCTCGACCCCCTCCCCTTGCGGGTTGAGCGGCACAATCCCCGGAGTTCCCGGCCCGGTCACAAATCCCTGCGACGCCAAGCTGACGCCGAGTCCCCCCACGGGCTGGCCCAGATCGTTTCGGTCGCGCATGTAGCTGAAGTGGAATTCGTTCACCGCTTGCGCGCTTAAACTTTTGGTGTCGCCCAGGCTGAGCAACTGCGCCTGTCCTAAATAGAGCGCGTTGAATCCCGGCACGCTGGCGCCGCTTTGCGCCACCGGATACGGATTGTTGAGGGTGTAGCGGTCCAGGAAATAGTAGGCGGAGAGCAGGCCCCAATGGGAATTGTAATCGAGCCGGTAGGCTCCCTTGTCATCCTGCAAAGTTTCATTGTAGGCCGAAGTCGCAAAGGTGTTGACGCCCAGGTTCGGCTGGGGAATGTATTGCAGCAAATTTTTTGCGGGAGCCGACCAAACGCTTTGCGGAATGAGGAGATTCGGAAAGACGCATTGCGATGAGGACGTGCAGTTGGACGCGTATTTCTGCGAAGGATCGGTCGCGCCTGCCTCCGTTTCCCCTTGGTAAAAATAATACGGCTCATTCGGGGAGACTGTGTAGCCGAGGCCGGGAGAAAGAACTTGATTAGCCAAGTAAGGGCCGCTGACGGTGGTCGGAACAGTCACCTGCTGGCCATTCAGGGTTTCCGTCGTGGTGAACGCATCCGGCTGATCGCTGAAATTCGCCGCTCCGCCCGCCTGCCCGATTCCGCGGTCCTGCAAGGAGGGGACTGGAATCTCAGCCGTGTCAATTCCCTGCGTCAATCGAGTGCCTTGATAGTCGGCGAAGAAGAACAATTTATTTTTTTGAATGGGCCCGCCGAAGGTGCCGCCGAATTGGTTTTGATCGAATGTGCCCCGCGCCGGAGAGAAGGGGTTGCGCGCGTCGAGGTCCGTGTTCCGCAGGAACTCGAAAGCGTCGCCATGAAATTCGTTGGTCCCTGACTTCGTGACAACGTTGATCTGCCCCCCGCTGTGGCCCCCGTATTGCGCGTCGAAATTGTTGGTCAGAATGCGAAATTCGGCGATGGCATCGAGGTTCGGAATAATCGCCGTTCCGGAATTCACATCCTCCTCGGAGTCGCTTCCGTTCACAATGAATGCATTCGAGAATTCACGCTGCCCGTTGATGGAAATCGTTCCGGCGTTCAACCCGCCGGAGGGGGTAAGCGCGCTGACGCCGACATCTTGCTCCGTGTTCGAGGTCAGCGAAGTCGCAGGGACGACGCCCGGCTGCAACGCCAGCAGATCGGTGTAGCTTCGGCCGTTCAAGGGAACCGCCGCCATCTTCTCCCCGCCGATCACTTCGCCCATCTGCGTTTCGGACGTTTCCGCGTGCACGGCGCTTCCGCTAACCGTCACCGCTTCCGTCAGCGCGCCGATTTCGAGGACGGCATCCACAATGAGCGCGCTGTCCGCGTCGATGGCGATCCCCGTCTGCCGGTACGGTTGGAAGCCCGCCTTTTCGATCGCGATGTCGTAGCGGCCGACGGGCAGATCGGGAAAGGAGTAGAACCCGCGGTCATTCGTGGCGGCCTGCCGCTCGACGCCGGTATCGACGTTGGTTGCCTTTACGGTCGCGGCCGGAACCACGGCGTTGGTTGCGTCCTTCACCGTGCCGGAAACGCTTCCGCCGACGCCCGCAGACAAGTCAACGGCGAATCCTAAAAGGAACGCGAAACAGAGAAAGAATATTTTCCCCTCGAATTGCCTGAAGATCGACAAAGAAAACCCGCTTGAATCATCCTGCCACTCAATTGGCATTCCGCACTCCGAAGGGCCAGTCTGAAGCAGCAACACTCGTGTGAAACATCCGATTTCCTTTCGGTCACCCAAGGTCTAGTTGCAACGTTGCATCAATAGCCGTGTTTCCAGTTGCAACTGAGTATCAACTGAGACCCCGATTTGACTTCATCGATCGGCATCTGTCAAGGCGGGAATTGTAAAGTCCATGCAAATTACTTCGGCTAAAGGGCCGATTCGCGCCAGGAATCTCGCACGATTCGCGGGACAGCCCCTCATGGCTGTCCTGCTTCAATCCGCGGTCCCTTTCTGGCACACAATTTAATCGGGGATGTTTTGCGTCAGATCCAATTCCCACGTTTGAGACATTAAATCCTTCCCAAATTGGAAATTGGCTTTCTCTTCCACGAGGTGAAAACCTGCTTTTTGGTAGATATGGTGGGCGGCCACGAGAATGCTCTGCGTCCAAAGCGTGATCTTTTTGTAGCCGACGGCTCGGGCAAAGTTCACGCACTCTTCCACAAGTGCTGATCCAACTCTCATTCCCCTCGCGCTCGGTTCCACGAGCAAGAGGCGCAGCTTCGCGGTGGTGGGCTCGGCGGGATGCTTCACCAGGAAGATGTGTCCCACATTCTGGCCATTCACTTCGGCAATCCAGCAACGCTCGCGGTTCGGGTCGAATTCAGTTAGGAAATCGGCCACAATGCGCGCGACGAGTGCTTCAAAGCTTTCATCGAAACCGTATTCCTGTGCGTACAGCGCGCCTTCCCTGTACACCACCCAGCCCATATCGCCGGGCCGGTGGGGGCGCAGGACAATTCGCGTTTCTTCTTGCGCAACCGGCATCAGAAGACGTTCGATGGCGTCCATGGAACCGATCAGCTTGGTTTGCCCCGCCGGCGGAAGCGCCGTCAATACGCCGCAAGCCTGGTTTTCCGAAAGCGCGTTCAGCTTCGCCATCCTGGATTTTCCCTGGCGAGTGAGGGCCAGATGCGCGGAACGTGCATCCCGCTTGGAGGCCTCGCGTTTCAGAAGGAGATCCTTTTCAAGACGGACAATGACGCGGCTCAAGTAGGCCGGGTCGATGCCGAGGGCGCTGGCGATTTCCTTGGCGGTGGAGGCATGACGGGTGGCCAGCTCGTACATCACGCGGGCTTCGGTCAGGCTGTAGCCGCCCTTTAGCCACTGTTCATCGAGGACGCCCAGGAAACGGGTATACCAGCGATTGAAATGGCGGAAGGCGGCGACCGCCGGTTGCAGCGCAGGGTCCGTGGAAGCGTTCGACATGCCAGCTATCGTCCACCATATTAGTGGACAACGTCAACTAATTTTAAAAATGGCGATTTTAGATTGAAAATGAGATTCGAGGCTCGAATTCGTTGCCTTGCGGCATCGCAGCGCTTGCTTATTTCCCGATCCGCGGCGCCGCATCGATTGGCGCCTGGATTCCGGAATCGCGTAAACGCTCGATTCGCAAACGCAGCGAGAAGAAGGGCGCGGAGAATTCTAGGACGGAGCCGCGCCGGATTGCACCGGAAGGTGGGCAGCTTCCCAGGCGGCGATGCCGCCGGCAATTTCGCTCACACGGGGAAATCCGCCCCCTTGCAGCAAGCTGGCGGCGATGGAGGAGCGGTAGCCGCCAGCGCAATAGACTAGCAAGGATCGGTCCTTCGGCAAGGTTCCCAGTTTTTCGGTCAAATGGTTTAGGGGGATGTGCAAACTTCCGGAGATGTATTTTTGATCGTGCTCGCGAGGCGTCCGAACGTCGATGGCGAGGGGAGGCTGAGGCGACGCTAAAAGCTCGGCGGCAAAGAGGGCGCTGAGACGGTCGGTTGCGACCGTAAGATCGGGGCGCGATTGGAGGCTCTGCAATCCATCCTGCAAATACCCGGCTACGTGATCGAACCCGATGCGGCCGAGGCGAACAGCGGACTCGTTTTCCCGGCCAGGATCGGCGATGATGACGATCGGATGCCGCTGATCGAGGACGGTTCCGACCCAGGTGGCGTACTGGCCGATCAGGCCGATGTTGATGCTTCCCTTCAGGTGCACCGAGGCGAATTCAGCGGCATCGCGGGTGTCGAGGATTTGCGCGCCCTGCGCTTGTAACTCGAGGACGGCGTCCAGCGTCAGCGGGTTCATCTCGCGCGCCAGCGCCTGTTCCAGTGTGGGGCGCTCCTCGCTATTTAAGACGGCGTCATAGTTGAAGTAGGCGGGGGCTTCGGGCTGATCGGCCGTCACTACTTGGATGAATGCTTCCCTGCTCATGGGCTGGAGGGCGTAGTTGGTGCGGCGTTGTTCTCCCAGAGTGGATACCGTTTCCTTGCTAATGGCCTTGCCGCAGAGCGAGCCGGCTCCGTGCGCCGGATACACCAGGCAAGGATCGGGGAGCACGAGCAGGGTGCGATGCAGCGAATCGAAAAGCATTCCGCCCAGTTCGCCGGCCGACCAGCCCAGCGCCGCGCGCAGATCGGGGCGGCCCACGTCGCCGATGAACAATGTGTCTCCGGTAAGCACGGCGTAGGGCTCGGCTTCGGCGCGGGCCAAGTCGTAAACGACGATGGAGATCGACTCTGGAGTGTGCCCTGGCGTTTCCAGAATTTTCAGGCGCGTGCTTCCGAATTCGAGGATTTGGCCGCTGCTGAGAGGAGTGAACGCGTAGCCCGCCTTGGCTGCGGCGCCGAGATAAATCGTTGCGCCCACGCGATCGCGCAACTCGAGATGGCCGGCAACGAAATCAGCGTGAAGATGGGTAAGCAAAACGTGCTTGATTTGGAGCGAGTGTTCGGCGGCGAAGGCGACGTATTGGTCCGTGTCGCGTTGCGGATCCACCACGGCTGCCGTCCTTGTTTGCTCGTCGCCAATCAAGTAAGAAGCGTGCGCGAGGCACGGCAAATAGAACTGCTTGAAGATCATGACGCGCGCTCCTCGCCGAAGGGCCGCTACTCCGGCTGCGGGACGATGCGCAGGTAGGGGCGGGGCGCCTTCCATCCGCCAGGAAATTTCTGCTTGGCTTCTTCCTCGGAGACCGCGGGAAGGATGATGACGTCTTCGCCCTGTCTCCAATTCACCGGCGTGGCCACTTTGTGTTTCGCGGTGAGCTGCATGGAATCGAGGACGCGCAGGACTTCGTCGAAATTGCGGCCGGTGCTCATGGGATAGCTCAGCATGAGCTTGATCTTCTTGTCCGGGCCGATCACGAAGACAGTGCGCACGGTAGCGTTGGTGGCCGCCGTGCGGCCCTCGGAAGTATTTCCAGCATCGGCCGGGAGCATGTCGTAAAGCTTGGCCACATTGAGTTCAGGGTCGCCGATCATGGGGTAGTTCACCTTGTGCCCCTGCGTCTCTTCGATGTCCGCCTTCCACTTGCTGTGGCTGCTCACCGGGTCCACGCTCAAGCCGATGATCTTGCAATTCCGTTTCTCGAATTCCGGCTGCAAGCCCGCCATGTAGCCGAGTTCCGTGGTGCACACCGGAGTAAAATCCTTGGGATGCGAAAACAAGATGGCCCAGCCGTCGCCCATCCATTCGTGGAGATGAATCGTGCCCAGCGAGGTCTCGGCGGTGAAATCGGGAGCTACGTCGTTAATGCGCAACATGATCTGCCTCCTGGTGTGGAGCTCTTTGGGAAAGGGTGCTCTTAATTTTGGTTTCCAGCACTATCTGCGGGGAACAGTGTATCAGAATCCGGCGCCGAATGATCTTGCCAAGGCGCGCCATCCGCTCGAAGCGAACGCCGCCATGGCCCATTTTGAATTCGTTGCCAGTTTGATGGATGGCAACTTTTGGCCTACGGCGGGAGGATGCCATCCCGGCACATCGTCACCGGTTGCGTGGCCTCGACGAATCGAAATTCTTGGAAAGATTTTTACTTGAACCTGCAGGTTTCCGGGAGCGGTTTTCCGAGTGCCGGCGAATCGATCAGATGGGAATCTTCGCTGAGCGTTGCGTACAGCGGGTACTCTTCCTCTCGAATGTGACGGGGCCGCAACCCTTCACGGAAACGGTGTAGGTGATTTCCCGGCACTCTTTCCCAGAGGCGCTCGAGACGGATCCTCATGCGCAACGCCAGTACCAATGGTCCATAGCGCCTGCCTCTCTTTATTTCTATGTTGGAACCAGCCTGAGGGACAGCCACTTTGGACGAAAACCCGAAACAACCCAACTCTGTCGCGGAATCTCCGCAGCCCGCTAACGTGGAGGTGGTCCGCGCGGTTGGTGACATCGAACGCGCCACGAAGAGCGCCATCGCACTAGCTGGCTCGCTTCCGCCCATTTCCCCGCCGCACCAAACATGGCTTTCGCGCCAAGCGCCACTTCTGGTCTTTCTCGCGCTGACGTCTACGTTCATCTCTTCGTTCGCTTGGCTAACTCCTCGTGCGATCAAGGCTCTCCGCACGTCCACAAACAAGCCCGTCAGAGTTAGCGCCGCCACAGCGATGGACCATCCAATTGACTCCGCGCAGCAAGCCAAAACCGAAGAGCTTCTCGGGCGCGTCGCGGCCGGAGACCTCGCCGCCGCCGAGGAGGTCCTGGCGGAATCGGATAGCTGGACCGGGAAGATCCATCGCACCCCAAAGACGGACCAGCTCATCACCGCAGGCATGAATGCAAATGACCTTCATGCGCGCGCCGCTGCGGTACAGGCACAGCTGGCGCTCGATGGTATCCCCCATGATGAAACCGGACTTCGCATCCTCACCCGAGCCGTCGGAGATCCGTCTCAGCGTTCCTGGGCGGTGTGGATGCTCGGGGCGCTCGGTAACCGCGGCGTCGATCCAGTGCATTCAGCCAAAATCATCGAAGCCTATCTAAACGACCCAGACCCCGGCGTGCGTGCCAGCGCGGTGAATGGCCTTTCCCTTTTGGCCACCGATGAGACCATCCCCATGCTGCTCGACCGTTTTCGCAATGACCCTTCCCCGATCGTGCAGGAACCGGCCGCCTGCGCGCTATCCGAGTCCGGCATGTACACCCGCCAACAACGCATGCTGGCCGCGGCAAGCCTGGTGGGGTGGCTCGGCGATTCCCTGCTCACGCAACAGCAGCGGACCTGGACCATTCAGGCGCTTCGCGATATTTCCGGTCAAAATTTCGGAGTGGATTCCGCAGCCTGGCGGCGCTGGTACGACAGCGCCCGTTGATTCCGAGCCGGCTCGCGTCCGCCGCGCCTGTTCCGAAAGCAGAGTCTTTTTCCTTCGCGCCTGGAAGCAGTTCGTCCCATTCTCTCGGAAGATTCGAATCTAGGAACCTTTCGCACGGCGATAAGAGACGGCCCGCAACTTCTTTCCATCCCATGGCGCGGTTGCAAAGCGCGCGAGCACCGTGCAAGCTAACACGCATGCCGGAGCTGCCGGACATCGCGGCCTACATTAGCGCGCTCGAACCGCGCGTGGTCGGGCAGCCGCTCGTGCGCGTGCGGCTGGCGAGCCCTTTTCTGCTTCGCACCGTGGAGCCGCCACTGGCGAGCGCGGAGGGCCGCGTCGTTCGGGAATTGCGCCGAATCGGCAAGCGAATCGCGTTTGGCGTCGAGGGCGATGCCTGGCTCGTGCTGCATCTGATGATTGCGGGGCGATTGCACTGGCGGCCTCCAGGGGCGAAGCTGTCGGGCCGCCAGAATCTCGCGGCTTTCGATTTTCCGGGCGGCTCTCTCGTGTTGACTGAAGCCGGCACGAAGCGCCGCGCGTCGTTGCACGTGCTCGCCGGCGAAGAAGGCCTGCGTTCGGTCGATCCCGGGGGAATCGAGATTTTCAGCAGCGATCTCGCTTCGTTTCGCGAGGCCCTCACCGCGGAAAATCGCACGCTGAAAAGGGCCCTCACCGATCCGCGCCTCGTCAGCGGCATCGGCAACGCCTATTCGGACGAAATTCTTCACGCCGCGCAACTCTCGCCGGTCACGCTCACTCACAAATTGAAGCCGCAGGAATGGGAACGGCTTTTCGAGGCGACTCGCGCGACTTTGCAGCTTTGGATGGATCGGCTGGGCCTCGAGGCGGAACAATCATTCCCGGAAAAAGTGACGGCCTTTCGCAAGGGCATGGCGGTTCACGGGCGCTACGGAGAACGGTGCCCGCGGTGCGGAGAAAAAATTCAGCGCATTCGCTACGCCGACAATGAAACGAATTATTGCGCGCGATGCCAAACGGGAGGAAAAGTTCTCGCGGATCGCGGTTTGTCCCGCCTGCTAGGCTCGGACTGGCCGCGCACGCTTGAGGAACTCGAAGCCCTCAAACGCTGCTAGCGCGAAGATCCCGCTAAAATTTCGCAGGGCGTTACATTTTTTCGGGAGATTCGATTCCGAGAAGCTCCAGCGCGGCCACGAGCTGCACTTCGACGAGGCGGCTTACTTGAAGCAGGAATTTTTTCTTGGCGGGGCCGGGTTCCGTGAGGATGTGGTGATGGTGGTAGAAAAGATTGAAGACCTGCGCGAGTTGGAAGGCGTATTTGGCGACGAAGGCGGGCTCTTGCGCTCCGACCGCGGCATCGATTTGCGTGTCCAGCGAGGCGGCGAGGAAGGCGAGTTCCCAGAAGGCGTTTCCGTCAGGCCCCGCGAATAATTCCGTTGCGGCGGCGATGTCAACATTTTCCAGGGCGGCGGCGTCGAAGCCGGGCTGCTGTTCGCGCAGCTTGCGGAAAATGTTGCGCGCGCGCACCACGGCGTATTGGCAGTAGGGGCCGGTCTCGCCCTCGAAGCTGAGCGCGTCTTTGAAGTCGAAGGCGATGGTGGCGGTGCGCGTGAATTTCAATAAGAAATAGCGCAGCGCGCCGATGGCGATGGAGTGCGCGATGGCGGCGCGCTCCACATCGGGCGTGTCCGGGTGGCGCTCGTCCACTTCGGCGCGGGCGGCGCTTTCCAGGCGGTCGAGCAAATCGTCGGCCTTGACGCCGAGGCCTTTGCGCCCGCTGACTTCGACATACGGCTTTCCGGCCTCTTCCTCGCTGAGCGTGTAGCCGAGTTCGGCGGCGCAGCGCGGCGTGAGGGCCACAATTTCGTAGGAAAAATGCACGGAGCGGGCGGCCTGCTCTTCGTAGCCGAGCGCGCGCAGGCCCGCGACCACCACGTTTTGCAGATAGGCCTGGCGCGCATCGATCACGTTGTACACGATCGCGGCACAGCCGAAGGCGGGCGCCGCGGGATCGCCTCCGGTAGAAACGCTGGACCACAGCGTGTGTCCGGCGGGATAAGTGTGAAATTTTTCGTAGTGGAAATCGCGGCCGAGCAAGCCGAATTTCCAGAGCTGATAGGCGATGTCTTTTCCGACGTAGGTGACCGTGCCGTTGGAACGCACGATGATTTTTGCTTCATCGTCTTCCTGGTTGGCGTCAGAGCTGGCCGCGCCGGGCGAGGCCGCTTCCCCGCTGTCGTTCGTGCGCATCACCCAACACCCGGCGTTCTTCCCCGCCCCGGCCAGATGAATGGCGTTGCGCTCTTTCAGCAGCTCGAACGCCGCGTCCCAGAATTTCAGATGTAAAATTTCGCTCTCGCGAGGCAGCAAATCGTATTCGATTCCCAGCCGTTCCATGGTGCGCAGGTGGCAGCGCACGATGGCGGGCGCGACGATGCCGGCCATTTCCGCAGCTTGTCCCGCGCCTTCCTCGATCGACTTCAGCATTTCGCCGCGTAAGCTGAGGCGCGTTTTGTCTTCCTCGAAAAAATGCGTCACGCTGGCGTATAAATCCCAACAGTAATAATCGAATTTCGGTTCCGCGGCGAGAGCGCGAACTTCCGCCGTTGTTTTCTTCGCGATGTACAGGAATCCGATGACCACGTCGGCGACCTGCACGCCGGTGTTGTCGATGTAGTTTTGCACTTCCACGCGCTGTCCGGCGCGGCGCAGCAGCCGCACAAACGTATCCCCCAGCACGGCATTGCGCAGGTGGCCGATATGCGCCGCCTTGTTGGGATTGATGTTGGTGTGCTCGACGATGCATTTCGGCCCCTCGGCGGCGGCGCTCGGCCGTGCCGTATGTGCTTCCTTGAGGGACTCAGTGAGAAACTTGGCGCGAGAAAAATAAAAGTTGACGTAGCCGCCGCCGGCGATTTCCACGCGCTCGACTCCCTCGATCGCCGGAAGCTGTGCGGCAATTTCTTGCGCGATTTGCCGCGGCGGGCGTTTCAAGCGCTTGGCCAGCTCGAAGCAGACGGGCGTGGCGGCCTCGCCCATCTCGATGCGCGGAGGTTTCTCCGTCACGATGGCAACGTCCTGCTGGTAATGCTGGAGAATGTGCGCGGCGAGTGCGGCGCGAATGCGGGCTACGAGAACGTGTACCAAGTGGCTCCCATCTGGAAAGTGGAATACGGATTATAGGGAACGCATGCGGAGCGGGAAATCAGGTTGCAGGCGACAGGTGGCAGGTGGCAGGGCTCAAGCTTTTGGATTTCCCTGCAACCTGCCACCTGCTACCTGCCACCTGTCCTCTGCCACCTGTCAGCTGCAACCTATTGCCTAGTTCCCGGAATGTTTCCCGGTGTACGTCACGCGCCACACGCTGTTGGACGCGTCGTCGGTAATGATGAGCGCGCCGTCGCTGGCCACCGTCACGCCGACCGGCCGCCCCCAAACATTAGCGTCGTCCACCACGAACCCTGTGACGAAGTCTTCATACTCGCCCGTAGCTTTTCCGTTCGGAGTAAAAACGCGCACGACTTTATATCCGGTGCGGTGCGCGCGGTTCCACGAACCGTGAGAAGTCACGAACAGGTCGCCCCGGTATTCGGCCGGGAATTGCTTGCCTTCGTAAAACGTCAAGTTCAGCGGAGCGGAATGGGACTGCAACAAAACATCCGCGACGATGACCTTCTCTTTCAACTCAGGGTGTTTACCAGCAAATCGAGGATCCTGATTCGGTCCCGTGTAATACCAGGGCCAGCCGTAGAATCCTCCTTCCTTGATGTGCGTGACGTAATCGGGCACCAGATCGTCGCCGAGCAAATCCCGCTCATTCACAGCCACCCAAAGCTGGCCCGTCATCGGATGCATGGCCAGCCCGGATGCGTTTCGAACGCCGTAGGCGTAGATGCGCTGCCCGCTTCCATCGGGGTTGAACTCGAGCACGTCGGCGCGATTGGTTTCCGATTCGTCATCGCCGACGTTGGCCTTGGAGCCGACGCCGACGAAAAGCTTCTTTCCATCGTTCGAAAACACCAGGCTGCGCGTCCAGTGGCCGCCTCCGAATTTGCCCCCGCCCGGAATGCTCGGAACAATGACCTCCGCCGGTCCGCCGGCTTTCAAGTCGCCATTTTTGTAAGGGAAACGGACGATCGAGTTCGTGTTGCCGATATAGACGTACTGCGGATTCGGCCCCGGCGGGTAAAACGCGATTCCATACGGCAGCGTCAAGTCAGAAGCAAAGACCTCGTTGGTGACAACCTTGCCGTCGGCGGAAAACCCGCGCAGGACACGGATGCGCCCAGCTTCGCTTTCGGCCACGAACAGATCTCCATTCGGCGCGGTGACAATCGTGCGCGGTCCCTCCAACCCGGTGAGAGCCTGGTCGATCTTGAACCCTTGCGGCACCTTGGGCCAGGCGTTCGCGGGGCGTGGAACGACTTTGGATTCATTGGGCGTGGATTCGGTGGCATACGGTTTGGGCAGATCGGAAGCCTTGATGAGGTAACGATTGCCGGGGCGTTCATTCGACCAATCGTTGAAAGAACCTTCGCCCTTCAGGACTTGCGGCGCGCCCGTCGAGTTTTGCGCCCGAGCGCCGCCCATGAAAATCAGGCCCGCGCTCAACGGGATGATCCAAAGCGCAGCAGGAATCTTCCGTCGAGAATTGTTTGGCATGATCGTTCGCCTCCCCAATGAATATCAAGCAGTTTCGCAGTCTTTTCTTGTATACGCTTCTTCGCCTGGGGGCATCTTATCAGCCTGGCCGAACCATTTCCAGCCATGCGCTTTGCGGGTCCAAAGAAGGTCTTGCAAACAGGAGTAGGGTGATATAAATGCCCTGTTCACAAGCGACATTGGGATGGCCTTGCGGCCAAGAAAGTGGAACTCCTCCCGCCGGGGAAAGCAATTCATACTGTGAGACTGTTGGCGCAGGGGGAGACATCCAGCCGGGGTAGATGGCAGAGTCAGTCGAAACACGGGATGTTGAACTTTTGAGGCGCCTTGCCGCAGGTGACGAGGACGCTTTCTTGGAGTTTTACCGGCGCCATCAGGGTGGACTCTACCGATTTGCCTTGCATATGAGCGGAAATCCCCAATCGGCCGCGGATGTGGTTCAGGACACCTTTCTGACCCTGATTCGCCATAACGCCAAATATGACGAGCAACGGGGCACCCCTGCCGCCTTCCTCTTCGGCATCGCTCGAAATCACTTGCGCAAGCTGCACGAAAAAGAGGCCCGGTACGTGCCGTTATCCACCGAAATCGGCAAGGAGCTTTCCACCGGTGAAGCGATCGATGCAGGATACTCCAATGGCAATGGCCATTCCGCCGCGATGGCTGGACAGACGGGGATGATTTTAGAGGGTCTCGAACGGGCGCAAATCGCAGAGCTGCTGCGCGAAGCGATTCTCACCCTTCCCGATCATTATCGCGAACCGGTGACGCTGTGCGACCTGGAGGGAAAAAGCTACGGCGAAGCGGCGGCATTGCTGGAATGCCCGGTCGGAACGGTGCGGTCCCGCCTGAATCGGGCGCGCTCGATCTTGCTGGACAAGCTTCGCCCGGCGCGCATGGGGGCCAGGGCGCTTGGGGCCCGGCCCGGAGGCAAGTCATGACAGAAATGACCTGCAGGGAATTCGATGAATTTGTGCACGGATTCGTGCGCATGGAACTGCTGGACGTAAGGCTGCGTGAAGCGGCCCTGGAGCACGCCGCTCATTGCGAGCTTTGCTCGGAGCGCATGGCCGATGCCGCCGCCCTTGCGGAAGTTTCGGAAGCAGCGGGCCGGAGCGCTCGCGAGGCAGGTTCGCCCCCTGCCGTGGAGGCGGCGCTGCTCGCGGCGTTTCGCAATCATCATCGCCGCGTTTCCTGGCGGCGCACCCTGGAATGGGCCAGTGTGGGCGCCGCTGCCGCCGTGCTGCTGGTATTTTTGTGGACGGCCGGCGGCCGCTTCAAGGGGCCGTCATCGCCGTCTCTTAAGAAAGATGTTTCGTCTCACTCGACAATGCCGATCGATGCGAAGGCTTCCTCCGAACCGAAGCAGGAGGAAGAGGCGGCGGCTCCAGCAGCGGAGGCGCCCGTTGCGGACGCTCCCACGGTCGATACCTATGCGGCTTCCGATTTTGTGCCCGTCCCCTTCACGGGCGCGATCACCGCGGAGGATCCCGGCATGATCGTCCGCGTGCAGTTGACCAGGGATTCGCTTGCCCAGCTTGGCTACCCCGTCGCCGAAACTCCGGATGAGGATTTAATTCTGGCGGATATTTTGGTGGGTGAGGACGGCTGGCCGCGCGGCGTGAAGTTAATTCAGTAGACGGGTATGGGAAAGGAAGAGTTTGCAAGCTCGTATTCAGGAGGCACGACCGTGAGAAAAGTACTGTTCGGGGCAGGTATGAGTGCAATGTTGTTGGCGGGTGTGGCGGTTGTAGTAAGCGCGCAGGGGCCACCGCGCGGCGGCCGCTTCGGCGGACACGGCCCAGGTCCTGGCGCGGGCATGTTTGAATTCGGCGGGCTTATGGGCGGCTTCGGCGGCAAGGTCGTGACCGGGAAACCGGTGACGGCGACCTTCACGATCACGCACACGGAAACCCTGCCGGGCAACACCATTTCCAATACCACCACGGGCACGTTCGCGCGGGGCGCGGATGGCAGCACTTACCGCGACGTGAAATTCGCGGCCATCGGTCCCTGGGCCGCCTCCGGCAAGGCTCAGGAGTTTGTTTACATCCGAAATGTAACCCAGGGGATGCAGTACATTGTCAACGTGACCAAGGGAACTTACCAGGCCTTCCCGTTCCACGTGCACACCCCGCCGGCGGGAGCGAACGCGCCCGCGGCCCGGCCGAATCGCCCCAACTCTCCGAACGAAGCCGTCGAGGACAATCCGAATGCAACATTCACGGATCATGTCTCCAACACGGTCTATCCGGCGGATGACCGCAAAGTGACGCGAACCATTCCCGCCGGAGCCATTGGAAACACGAACGCGATCGCCAGCACCTCCGAGCGCATCTATTCCTCGTCCTTGGATCTGCTCCTGTCGGAATCGCACTCCGATCCGCGCTTTGGAACAAGGAGCTATCAGCTCTCCAACATCGGGAATGCACCCGCCGCCTCGCTCTTCACTCCGGATCCCTCCTTCACCCAAGTGCAAGGCGGACACGGGCATCGCGGCCGAAACAAGCAGGTGCCTCCAGCTTCGAGTTCGCAGGACTGAGCGGCGTTGGAATTTGTAAGTTAGCCTAACCCTCTGATCGGACGAAAAAAGCACCCCCGCCAGGGGTGCTTTTTTTTGGTTCAAGAAAACACGGTAGTAGAAGAACGGCGTGGAGCCTATGCGGGTAGTCGGCCAGTTCCGAGAAGCCGACTTAACGGGGCTTGAGCGTGAGGGCCGAAATAGACCGTGACGTGCGTCACTGCTTTAATAAAGTAATCGTGCGATGCTGTATCTGGAAAGAGGTGGATATGAAGGGTGATTGGGCCTCCTCGGAACTCATTGCCACCTTCTTCGCAGACGCACCGAGGACATGACAAAGGCTGGCTAAGCTGATTTAGCCAAACAGAAATCGGTTAACTGGTTCCTCGGCGAATGCAAGTGAGTTTCGAGGCCGAGAATACAATTCGGGTTAAGTAAGAGGCGGCTGGAAGTTCAGCCGCCTTCCTATTTTTCAAAGCTTCCGTTTTTCCGCAGCCACACGGTCCTTGGCTACTCCAAAATCAGGCGCAGGGCCGCAAGATGCGGCCCGTGCTTTCGTTTGGCCCCGCGGACATCGCCGCCAGTTATTTCTTTGTATCTTCCTTGTACACCACTTCCGTAAACGTGGGGAACGTAATGCCGTTCGGCAATACGATCGGCTTTTCCGTGTCGTTCAGCGCTTTCTTGATCTCGTCCAGGGACTTCCCCTGGGCCACGAGCATCTTGATGTCCGCGCGCCTTTTCTCCACGGCGGCCAGCCGCTTCTGCACGTCGGCTTTCGTCATCGTATCCCCGTGCCCGGGAACGTAGGAGTCGGCGTTCAGGGCAAGCATCCCTTTGACCGTTTCGACCCAGCCCGCCGACGTGCCACCCTTTTCCGCGTGAATCAAGGTGAAGGGCATTTGCTGAATGAGAATGTCGCCCGCGAACACGATCTTCTGCTCCGGCAGGTAGGTGATCAAATCACCGCCCGTGTGCGCCGGCGCCCAGTGCAGCAATTCGAGGCGCACGCCGTCGATGGTGGTCAATTCCTTCATCTTCACGGTCTTCGTCGGAAGATAATCGCGCGGGGCGGGCTGCGGGCCGTTCAGGGAGTCTTCCATTTCCTTCTTGCAGGTTTCTTGCGCGATGATGGTTAGACCCTTCGGAAAACCCGCCAACCCGTTGACGTGGTCGGCGTCGCTGTGCGATAGGATCACCGTGGTCACGGGCTTTGGCGAGAGCTTGGCGATTTCGGCAAGAACTTCCTTCGCGGAAGCCGCGGTGGTTTTGGCATCGACGACGATCACGCCGTCTTTGCCGATGATGATGCCCGAGTTCCCGCCGTCTCCTCCGGCGGCGTAGTAAACGCCTCCGTTCAAAGGCTTGACGACCAGTGGAGCGGGCGCCTGCGCGGCGGCGGGCGTGGCGAAAGCAATCATCGATGCCGTCAGCAGAAAGGCGAATCCAATAGCGAACACAATTCGAGATTTCATTGGTGCACTCTCCGGTTTTCTATTTTGCATGCAATTCCCATTTGAGCGGAATACGTCCGGGATCATATCACTTCCAGGCCCCGTCTCGAAATATATGCCGCGCGGTACACTACGATCGGAGAAGAAAATCAAGCGGCTCGGATTCTCCGCCGCCCGAGCCCGCCGCCGATCCATTTCCCGCTCCTCCAGCGATTTGACAGCTTCCGGCCGCACGCATACTATCGAAATTCGAGTTCCCGTTGCGGAGCTTGCTGCCGGTGACGGGCGGCCTGCCAACGTAAGGGTTCACCCAAAAATTTCACGCGGAAAAGGCGAATGAGCGCTACCCGAGCCAAGCCAAAATACTATTTAACGACGCCGCTGTATTACACCAACGGCATGCCGCACATCGGCCACACCTACTCGACCATCGTCGCGGACGTGATCCGGCGCTACAAGCGCATGCGCGGATTCGACGCGTTCATGACCACGGGCGCGGACGAGCACGGCGTGAACGTCGAGCGCTCGGCGCAAAAAGCCGGCAAATCGCCGCAAGAATATTCCACGGAAATCGCCGTGCAATGGAAGCGGCTGTGGGACGATCTGGGAATCGCGGGCGACGAATTCATCCGCACCACGGATGAAAAGCACCATCGCACGGTGCAGTGGCTCTTCAAGCGCTGCCGCGAAAACGGCTTCATCGAAAAGGGGCGATACACCGGGCAATACTGCGTGCATGACAACGCTTACGTGGTGGACGCAGGACCCGGAGACCTTTGCCCGGATTGCGGGCGCCCGACGGAAACCGTCACCGAAGAAAACTATTTTTTCAAACTCTCCGAGTTCCAGGAAAAGCTCCTCGAATTTTACGCGGCCAATCCCGATTTCATTCAGCCTGAGAGCCGGCGGAACGAAGTGCTAAGCTTCGTGAACGGCGGACTGAAAAATCTTTCGATTACGCGCACCACGATCCGCTGGGGAATCCCGGTGCCGGGCGAAGCGCCGCACGTCTTCTACGTATGGTTTGACGCCCTGATCGGATACCTGAGCGCCGTAGGAGGGCCGAATTACGACGAGCGCGGGCTTTGGCCGGCGGACTTGCACCTTGTCGGCAAGGAAATCATCCGCTTTCACGCGGTCTTTTGGCCCGCGTTTCTGATGGCCGCGGATTTGCCGCTGCCCCGCCAAATCTGGGCGCACGGCTGGCTGCTCTTTGACGCTGAAAAAATGAGCAAGTCGCGCGGCAACGTGGTGAGGCCGCGCCCCATCGTCGGAGCCATCGGCATCGAACCGCTGCGCTATTATTTGCTGCGCGAGATTGTGTTCGGGCAAGACGGCAGTTTTTCTTACGATGCGCTGGTCACGCGCTACAACAGCGATCTGGCCAACGGCCTTGGCAACCTTGCCAGCCGCACGCTCACGATGATCGAGCGTTATTTCGGCGGTGAAATTCCCAAGCCCGCCGCGGAGCAACGTTCAAGCGCGGACACTCCCAGCACGGCCGATTTTGCCAACGAGGCCTTGGCCAGGGTGATGCATTTGTACGACCGGCTCGGTTTTTCGCTGGCGCTCGAATCGATCTGGGAAATCGTGGCCATGGTAGACAAATACATCACGGTCGAAAAACCGTGGGCGCTCGCCGAAAAACCGGAAGATCGCGCGCGCCTCGCGACGGTGCTCTACACCGCCGCAGAGGGGTTGCGAATGGTCACGGCGCTGGCGCATCCCGTGTTGCCGCAAGCGACGGAAAAAATTTGGAAGCAATTGGGGCAAACCGAACCGCTCGGCGGGGTCCAGTTGGACACGCTCTCCTGGGGTCAGCTCAAGCCCGGAACAAAAATAGGAAAGCCGGAAGGAATTTTTCCGCGCGTCGACAAATCCGAAACGATTGCGAGGATTGAAGCCATGGAACAAGAACAGAACAATCCGCCTGCGCCGCCCGCCGCGACAGCGGCAAGCACCCCCGCCGGCGCCGCCGCGGCCTCGGCCGCAGCGGCCGCCACGAAAATCGGCATAGAGGATTTCGCCAAAGTCGAGATGCGCGTCGGCCTGGTCAAGACCGCCGAACGCGTGGCGGGCGCGGACCGCCTGCTCCAACTGCAAGTCGATATCGGCGACGAGGTGCGTCAAATCGTCGCGGGCCTGGCGCTGGCGTACAAGCCGGAGCAATTGGTGGGGCGCAAAGTAGTGGTGGTAACGAATCTGGCGCCGCGAAAACTGCGCGGCGTCGAATCGAATGGCATGATCGTCGCCGCTTCCCTTCCCGATGGCGCGCCTGTGCTGGCCGGCTTCTTGGAAGAAGTCCCAGTTGGGGCGAGGCTCAAGTAGGGCGGGCTTCAGCCT
>Ga0335078_10004249_pt1 | contig 21253 bp, 18 predicted proteins | sample Lox_Sample_32_FD_206711 | JGI IMG/M metagenome (GOLD analysis project Ga0335078, IMG submission 206711) | Soil microbial communities from Loxahatchee National Wildlife Refuge, Florida, United States - Lox_Sample_3.2 | ecosystem: Environmental > Terrestrial > Soil > Wetlands | place: USA...
GGATAGGTGTTGGAGCCACACCCGGACCAGCTGCCACCGTTGCAGCCCGGGGTCTTGAAGCTCCCGGTCGCGCAGATGCCGCGCTGGTAGGTCGGGCCGTAGCTCCAGCGCTTGTCGGCCTGATGGGCCCGATTGTGGGCCTCGCGCATGCGCCGGATGCCGACTTCGGGCGGCACGCCCTGTGCAAGATTGAAATCGTAATCGGGCCCCTCCCGCACGCCCTGGCACGCATCCTCCCACTCGTCCGCATCGCAGAGGCGCTTGCCCTCCGCCGCGCAGATCTGCGCCGCTTCGCGCGCCTTGACCCAGACGACCGGGTACTCGCACGGGATGTCCGGAAACTCGAACTGATCGATGCAGTCCTTGGCATCCTCCGGCGATTGTCGGGAGGGATCGTAGAGCGGCGCCATGTACTTGTGACCGCAGATGCGCTCGAAGCGCGCGTTGGTGTAGGAGACGTGCGCGGTCGCGAGCGTCGCCGCGCATTGCTCCCGGGACATCGGATGTCGCGTCACCGCGGGATTGCCCTGCCCGATGATCGGAGATGCGGCGAAGATCTCCCGCATGACGGTCATCTGCGAGTCCGACAGCCCATGAACGCGCTGCAGCTCGCGCAGCAGCCGTTCGTTCTGGGCCGCCCGGATCGCCTGCACGCTCGGGCGCTGCGCGCCCGCGCCGTGTCGGTCCGCGGCCTTCTCGGCAGCTCGCGCGTCGAGCACGGCCGAGGGCCCGGTATTCGCCCGAGGCGCCTGCGCGAGCGCCACGGAAGCGACTGCCGTCAACAGGCCCATGAGAGTGAGGGACGCTATCTTGCACTTCATCGCCATTTACTCATGGGGACCGCTCGCGCCGAGTCAGATAGAAGAAATCGCGGTCGTCGGGCGCGGCGAGGAAGCGCGGCGCGAGACCCTCGCGCGTCCGGCTGTCGCATTGCTCCATGCCCTGGACCAGGTGCTCGACCAGGCGCTCGCGATTGCGATGGACGTAGAGCGCGAGATAGGTGTGCTCGAGCGCGTTGATGTCGAGCTGCATCGCGTAGCGGCACTGATAGGCCTGGAATACGCGCGCCATCGCCGAGGGTGTTGCGGCCGAGAAGTAGCCGTACAAGAGGAAACGGCGCGAGCCCGCCTCCTGCAGGCAGGTGCCGGCGCGCAGCGTCCTCAAGACCTCGTCCGCCGAGCCGGACCAGTTGCCCGGACCCCAGAGATTGACCAGCGCACCGGGCCTGCCGCGGTCGGTCGCAGGATCGTACTCGATGAGCGGCACGCCGTTCTGTCGTGCGTAGCGGACCGATGCGAGTGAAGCATCGTCGCTCCGCGTCCAGGTCTTCATCTCGCTCCGGCCGTCGCTCATGACGAGGAGCGTCGCGAGCCCGGGCTCGAGTTTGCTCAAGATCACCCCTTCCTGGATGAACCCATAGTGGCTGCCGTGATTGGCGAGCGCGAGCGGCCCATAGCGGAAGGCGCCGTGCTCGCGCTTGAACCCGCCGATGAACGTGGCGACGGTCCGCTCGATATCCGCCGGACTCACCAGCCCATTCATGACGAGCGGCGCAGGACTTGCCACACCGTCGGGTCCGGGCAGGCGCGGGTCGTACGCGCTCTCCGGAGGACGGGGCGACCAGTCGAGGCGCGGATGATCGGTACCGAGCGCGAAGTGCAGCTCGAAGTCACTCAAGTCGAATGCAACGACATAGACGAGCGCTCCGCTCTCGACGGCATCGAGTCGATTCACGTGCGGCTCCGGGGCGAGAAGGCTCGCGGTCATATCGCCCGGAGTCATCGCGCTCACATAGATGCCGGGCAGATCGCGCACGCGGTACCAGCGCCCTGGAGAGAAGCCGGCTGCCGTCCCCATGACATCGAGCGCGAGGCTGCCCGGTGTGAGGCAGCGGGCGGCCGACTGCGCGCTCACGGCCGCGGCAACCGGCAGATCGGTGGAACCCGGGGAGCGGCAGTCGGTTGCGCCTTGCTCCATTCCCGGCTCGAGAAAGGCATCGCGATACATCTGCTCCTTCACGAAGGAGATGATCTCCTCGCCGCCGTAGACATGATCGCGCAGGAAATCAGTGATTCGCTCCAGCGATGTTCGATGGCCGGTGACGATGTTGCGCATATAGAGCCGACCGTCACAAAGGGGCGCATAGGCAAGGCGCGAGTCTGCGGCTTCATCGAGCGCATCGCGGGCCGCGCTCCAGACCTCGCAGGGCGCCTCACCTGCCAAGCCGCCGATTTGCAGAGCCCGACGACCCTCGATGATGAGCCGCGGTCGCTGCTCGAGCGGTCGGGGGTTCTCGAGGTGGAAAGTGCGGGCCGCGACGCTTCCGGGCGCTTGGAGCGTGAGCAGAAACCACACGTGGACCGTGGGGTTGAGGTCGACGAGGGTCGCGCTGCCGTGCCCGACACCGGCGCCTCCGAGCTCGACCTGCTGCACGGTGCGAAAAGGCTGCAGCTCGAGGATGCTCTTGGGCGCATCCGCCTGATACTGGGCCCATTGCGCCGGCGGCGCTTCTTCAGGTTGCGCGCTCGAGTCCGCGGCCGACGCAGCGACGATCGCCGCTCCCGGCAGTGGCAACGTCGCGGCGATCAGGGCTGCGACGAGAGCCCAGCGCGACGCCGAGCCGCCGCCTCGGACGTGTTCAGCCATCGCGCGCCTCCGCCCGCGGCTCTGGTACCGGCGCTGCGCGGCCGCTGGCCGAGTCTCGGCGCGTGACACGGACGCGCGAGCGCGCGAGCCGGCGCGCCCGGTGAATGTGCCGCAGCGCATCGGAGAGGTAGGAATGGGCGCGCCTCCGCCACTTGCGCGACTCCCGCGCGAACGCCGCATCGCGCAGGTGCCAGGCCGCGATCTGCGCCCGCACGGCGGCGCGCCGGCTCATATAGAAATGAATCAGCGCCGGCGGCGCCGGATCACCGGTCGCTCGAGAATATTGCGCGATCAGATCGGCGGCGACGCGCGCGCCGCCGAGCCGGCTGCACTCGAGTGCCAGAAACGCGATCTCCTCCGCCGGATCGAGGCGACGCAGGTCCGGATCGAACTCGAGACAGTCGATCACGCAAGCGGCCAGACTGCGTGTGCCGAGAAACACGTGTTCCGGACGCAGGTCCCCGTGCCCATCGAGGAGCCGCGCGCCCCGGCCGGCGAGCAGGTGTCCATGCTCATCCAACAGGCCGAGCTGCGACTGAATGACCTCCTCCACCAGAGTTCGATCGAGTGCGAGATCGGGGGCGCGCAGCTCGCGCGCGTTGCGCAGGATCTCTCGCTGCAGTCGGGCGAGATACTCCGGGTCGCTCATCGGCCGCCCTCTGGCGGTTCGAAAGAAGGTCGCGAGCCTTGCCATCAGCCTCTTCAGGTCCCGAGGACCCACCGTGCCGGCGAGGATGGCCTGATCCAGCATGCGTGCCGCGGGAAGCCTCACCATCTCCACGAGCCAGTCGACGACCTTCACGCCCCGTGCCCGCATCAGCTCGCCGGCAATGTTGCGACCCAGCGGAACGGCGCGCAGGTAGATGCCCGGCGCGAGCCGGCGATTGAGCTCGACCTCCGCTCGACAGGCCCGCTCGCGCAGAGCGAGCGTGCGGTAGCTCATCGCCCCCTGGCGCAGGGGCTTCTTGATCTTGTAAGCGCGTTCGCCGACCAGGAACACCCACGCGAAATGGGTTTCGATGGTCTCGACGGTGCGCGGGCGACCCCGGTAGTGGCGCGCATCGGCGAGGAAGGCGACCTTCTCCTCGAGGCTGGTGGCCCTGGGGGAGTTTGTCATCGGGGGTCGCTCCGCGGTATAAGGCAGGTTCCTTCGGTCAATCGGATCACCACGGCGTGCGAAGTCTGTTCACCCTCTCGATGGGGGTCTCCCTCCTGCTGCTTGGGCAGGTGGGCCTTGCGGCTACCGATGGCGCCCGGCCGTTGCCATCGCCTCCGGAGCTCTGCGGCAGAGATCTGCTCGAGGCCATTCCCGCACGGCCCGCGAACGCACCGGGCGGCCGCGAATTCGCCCGGCAGGTCTGGAGCCTGTCGGGACCCGCGCGCGACGCGCTCATCATCACGCAACTCGAGGCGGGCAACGTTCCGCCCTTCCTTCGTCATCTCATTCCGGTGACGGTGCGTGGCGAGACTGCTCACGGGATAGTCCGCATCACGGTGTGCGTCCTGCCGGATTATCTCGCCGTCGGATCCGACACCGACTTCCTCTACGTGCCGCTCGGTCTGAAGGCGGCGCTCGCGGTCGCCGCGCGCTTCGGTGACGTGCTGCCGACGCCGAAGCTCGTCGATGCAATCTATGCGGCCAGCCCGGTCAAGCTCGTACCCGAGCCCCTGACGGCGAGCGATGCCATGCGCAGCACCGCCTATGTGCTGCGCCACACCGAGCTCATCGACCTGCAGCGCGCGCTGTATCGGCAGCCACTCGGCACGCTCACGAGCGGGGACAAGAAGGATCTCGTGCTGACGGATCGCCTGTGGGAATCCCCGGGGCGAGTCGCGATATACGGCTGGCAGCGAGCGAGCGGTCGGCCGATCCAGCCCCTGAGCACGGTGCACGGCGAGCGCTACGCCGATTACAGCCACGGTATCCGGCTCGTGAGCCGAATCGTCTACGTGAACGGCGTCGCCAGAGGCATGGACGATGTGCTCGCGGACAGCAATCTCGCGCCATTGCTGAGCCGTGAGGGTCGGCTGCGGGACGTTTCGGCGCGGCTGGCAACGCTTGCGGCAGGATTCGGGACCTGAGCACCGCGCCGGGCCGGCGGGCTCGCGCGCGGGCAACATGCGCCGCGTTACCACACCGCCATCCATGCAGCCACCCCCATTGACACGATGAGTATTCGACTCACGCGATCCTTGAGCGCGAAGACGAGTGGATCGTCGGTCATGTGGCCGCGGTGCGCGGTGAGCCACATGTGGCTCACCCAGTAAAGCAGCAGCACGCACACGACCCAGATGAATCCGGCCTGGTGATAGCGCGCCTGCGCATGGGCGGCGCTCAGATAGAGCGCGAGGACGAGCACGGCGAGAGCGCCCGTCGATACGCCAAGCGCGAGGATCAGCTCCTGGTCCTCGAGGAGATAAGCCCGTGCGTGCGCGGCCGCACCGTCCCGGCCTCTCAGCAACGCGAGCTCCGCATAGCGCTTCAGGAGCGCGAGGCTGAAGAAGAGAAACACGCAGAACGCGAACAGCCACGATGATGGCAGCACGTGGACGGCGAAAGCGCCGGCCGCAACGCGCAGCGCATAGCCCAAGGCCAGCGCCAGCGCATCGAGCAGCACGACGGCGCGCAAGCGCAGCGTGTACCAGAGCATTCCGAGAAAGTAGAGTGCCAGAATGCCATCCACCCGAAGGTCGAGCGAGGCACCGGTGGCGAAGGCACCGGCCGCAAGCAGCGGGACGAGCATCAACCCCACACGGCGGGGCAGCCGGCCGCAGGCCAACGGTCGAGCGCGCTTGTGCGGATGCAATCGATCGGCGGGCGCGTCGATGAGATCGTTGAGGACGTACACGCTCGCGGCACAGAGCGTGAACGCGGCGAACGCCTGCGCCGCGGCAAGCAACAGCCGTCCGTCGGCGAGCCGATGCGCCGCCGCCAGGGGAACGAAGACCAGAGCGTTCTTCACCCACTGATAGGGACGAACCGTCTCGAGGGCGGCGCGGGTGTACCCCAGGACGCGGCTCACGCGGCCGCCACCGACGCGGACCGAGGGCGGCCGCGGTGGGGTGTGATCAGAGGAATACTTTGGCGAGTCGAAGGGCACCCTTCCTCCAGGGAACTCGGTGCGTGATGCCGGCGACATCGCGGTATTCCTTCCGGTGCTTCACGTACCAGTCGTAATTACGAATCAATGCCTCGCGGTTCGAATAACGGGGCGTGAAACCCAACTGGCGCTCGATGCGCTCGATCGATACGAAGCTGTCCTTGTCAGCCGTCTCGTAGATCCAGCGATAGAGTGGCGAGAGACGGAGCGCTTCGAGTGCTCGCAGGAGCGCGATCGCCGGTCCGGCGGGAAGCGAGATCACCCGGCGTCCGTAGCCGGCATGATCGAGCACGGCCTGAAAGGCCTCCCGCAGGGTTCCGAAGTCTTTCGCGCCGACGTTGAACGTGTCGTTGACGCGTTGTCTCTCTGCCGTCGCGCACAGCTCGATCGCGCGGCAGAGATCATCGACATCGAGCAGCTGATAGCGATTGTTTCCCGAGCCGAGCACCGGAAAGCCCTTGCCGCAGTACGCGCAGTCATAGAGCAGCTCGAACGCTCCGAGGCGCTCGGGCCCTACGAAAGTCTTCGGGCGCAGCACGCTGGTGGTGAGGCCCTGCTCGCGAAACTTGACGCACAGCGCTTCGGCGTCGATCTTCGACTGTCCGTACGGCCCGACGCCAGCCAGCGGGTCGCCCTCGATGAGCGGATGGTGATCCGGAATACCGTATACGGCCGTCGACGAGATGAAGATGAACCGCTGCGCCTGGTGCGCGAGTGCGCTGCCGAGGAGGAGACCGGTTCCCTGCACGGTGGTCGAGATGATCTCGGCCGCCGGAGCGAGGGGCAGCGCCGCCGCGGCATGCACCACGATGTCGACGTCGCGCATGGCGCGCTCCACCGCCGCACCATCGCGAACATCGCCGTCGAGAACTTCGACAGCGGGACGCTCGGGGTATGGGAATGGCGCAATGTCCAGCGTGCGCACCGTGGCCCCGCGCTCGAGCAGGTAGCGGCACAAGTTGATGCCGAGGAAACCGGCACCCCCCGTGATGAGGTAACGCATGGATCTCTAGGGACGCAGCGCGTTCTCGACCTTCAACTCGTGCCGGATCGATCTCGCGACGTCCATCAGCTCCTCCGCCAAGCCGTCCAACACGTCATCCAGCGAGAGCACGCCGATGAGACCTCCGCCGCGATCGACGACTGGCAAGCGTCGGACCCCTATCTCGCTCATGTGGTGAAGCGCAGCCGCGACGGAGCTGTCCTCCCGAGCGAGGACCGGCTGTCGCGTCATGACATCGCCGACCTTGAGAGCGCGCGGGTCCGTCTCCCGTGCGACCACCCCGACGACGATGTCCCGATCGGTGATCACGCCAACCGGAGCGAGCGCGTTTTCGCCCACCTTCGGTTCGATGACCACCAGGTAGCCGATGTGCTTCTGTCGCATGAGCTGCGCTGCGGCGGTGAGCTCATCGAACTCCCGGACCGTGACGACGCTTCGACTGCAGATATCGCCGACGTTCATGCGATGGACCCCTGTATCTTGGTTTGCCGGGATCGGAGCTCACTTCGGCGGGAACTGCGCCAGCACTGAATCGACCGCTTCGCGGATGCTGCCTGCCGAGTGCTCGAGGTCCGCGCGGGTGAGCTCCTTGCGGGCCCAGCCGTGCCACACCGGACGATGGGATCGGCCATCGAAGATGTCGATCGAGATCGTGCCCTCCCGATACTGATGGACGTTGACCTCGCTGCCCCAGTAGGGCGCCCCCCACCAGTACGAGCGGAACCACGGGCCGGCGTAGGGTACCGGATAGGATTCAATGTCGGTGCGCTCACGCGAGCCGATCGTGAAGTCGACGACGAAGTCGGCTTGCGCCGCGTTGTCGACCAGCTGATACCCCTTGGCCGAGAGCGCATCCTGAATGGCGTCGTGCGCCCGTTGCACCACCAATGGGTTGGGCGATTCATCGGCATTCGTGTGTGGCGGCATCCAGGCATAGGTGTGATAGGCGGAAAAGCTGGCGGCCGGATCATGGTCACTCCCCACGCGCAGTGTCGTACACGCGCAAAGGAGAACCGCCGTGACGCCCAAGCCGAGCAGGCGGCCCGCGCCGGAGCGCCTGTTCGCCGAAATCGGATTGCGGATCATGGCGTTGCCTCCGGATGAACTTTCCGGAGGCAGGTTGTCATGAGGAAGGGCCGCTCGATATCCGCACTTTCCGCACCGCCGGTGCGTATCAGGCCTGTGGGCATCAGATCGTGCGCATTAAGTAGTAGCCGCAGTGTTCCGGGGGTGGCAGTCGGATTAGCCTCACATCGTGCCAGTCCTCAAACGCATTCTGGTCGCCACCGATCTATCCGCCGCGGGCGAGCGGGCGGTGATGCGAGCGGGACAGCTCGCCCGGCAATGGGAGGCCAATCTCTTTCTGGTCCATGCGCGGCCTGACTGGAACCTGTTCTCTCGCTGGCGTCCGGCGGCGCAGGACAGCTATCAGGACGTCGCGCGCAGCACGGATGAGCCGTTGCGACAGATCGTGGCGGCGGTGGGCTCAAAATTCGGCGTGAGGGCGCAATGCCACTGCCGTGTGGGCAAAGCGAGCAACGTCGTCGCGGCAATGGTCGCGGAACTTCAGCCCCATCTGCTCGTGATCGGAGCGCGCGGCGAGCACGCAGCCTTCGGCCCCAATCCGTGCCTGGGCGGTACCGCGCTCAAGCTCCTGGTGCGGGCCGAGATACCCTTGCTGATCGTGCGCGGAGCCGCTGCCGTGCCCTACTCCTCTGCCCTGGTCGCCATCGACGTGCCGGGTCCGATTTCACGACGTGCCGTGCTCTGGGGCAGCGGCCTGGTCGCCGATGGCGAGTGCCACCTGGTGCACGCGTTCGACGTTCCCTACCTCGAGCGAATGCGGCTGCAGGAGACGGACGAGGTCGTCATCCAACGGCGCATGAGGGAGGCCGAAGAGGCCGCCAACATCGCGGTTCGTGACGCTCTCGGGGCCGCGGAAGGCCGCGCCAAGCTGTACCCGGAAGTGATACGCGGCGAGCCCGTCAGCGCCCTTCTGGACCGGATCGAGCGCATGACGCCACATCTGGTGGTGATCGGCAAGAGCGAGCCGCAGGCGCCTCAGGGGCAGTGTGGTCCGATAGGAGGCGTCGGTTTCCGCATCGCTTATCACGCCCCGACCGACGTACTGGTCCTGACGTCGTGAATGACGAACCGGTTGTCGAGACATTCGAGCTGACACGGCGGTTCGGAGATCTCACCGCGGTGGATGCGGTATCGCTTCGCGTGCAGCGAGCGGAGATCTTCGGCCTCATCGGGCCGAATGGCGCCGGCAAGAGCACGCTCATCAAGATGCTGACGACGATGCTGCCGCCCACGTCCGGCCGCGCGACCGTCGCCGGCTTCGATCTTGCCACGCAGCCCGCAAAGATCCGGCGCCGCATCGGTTATGTGCCACAGCTGCTTTCGGCCGACGGCGAGCTCACGGGCTATGAGAATCTGCTTCTCTCCGCGCGCCTGTACCTCGTGCCGAGAGCCGAGCGCGAGCGGCGTATCGCCGATGCTCTCGCCCTCATGGGTCTCGGGGACGACCGCGACCGCCTCGTGCGCCACTATTCGGGCGGTATGATCCGCCGCCTGGAGATCGCCCAGAGCACCCTGCACCGGCCGGCAATCGTCCTGATGGACGAGCCCACGGAGGGCCTGGATCCCGTGGGTCGGCACGCGGTCTGGGATCACATTCGAGACCTGCGCGGCCGGCTCGGCGCCGCCGTCATCGTGACGACCCACTACATGGACGAGGCGGACGTGCTCTGTGATCGCATCGCCCTGATCGATCGCGGTCGCATTCGGGCGATGGACACCCCGGCCGCGCTGAAATCCGAGGTGGGACTCAATGCGACCCTGGATGACGTGTTCGCAAAACTCACCGGCGGCGGCGACGAGCGCGGCGAGTACCGCGACGTCCGCCAGACCCGGCGCGCGGCGCGTGAGCACGCCTGAATGAGCGGCGAGTCGGCCGTGCTCGGCTACTTCACTCAACTTCTCGCGGTCGCCGACGCCGAGGTGCGCAAGCTCCGGCACGACCCCTGGGAGCTCTTCAGTCGCGCCATCCAGCCGATGCTGTGGCTGATCCTGTTCGGCGAGGTGATGGCGCGGGTCCGCGGCCTTGCCCCGGGCAGCGGGCCGTATCTGGATTTCCTGGCGCCGGGCATCCTCGCGCAAAGCGCGCTTTTCGTCGCCATCTTCTACGGCATCTCGGCCATCTGGGAGCGTGACCTCGGAGTCCTGCATCGCTATCTCGCCAGCCCCGCGCCGCGCAGCGCGCTCGTTGCCGGCAAGGCGCTGTCATCCGGCGTGCGCGCGCTGTCGCAGGCGGTCGTCGTCTATCTCTGCGCCGCGGCCATGGGGGTTCATCTGAGTTTGGCGCCCGCGAACATGTTGGCCGCCACTCTCCTCATCGCGCTCGGCGCCGGCCTCTTCTCGACCTTCTCGCTGATCATCGCCTGCATCGTGCGTACCCGCGAGCGCTTCATGGGTATCGGCCAGGTGCTGACGATGCCGATCTTCTTCGCAAGCAATGCGATCTATCCGATCGCCCTCATGCCCCGCTGGCTGCGATCGGTGGCCCTCGCCAATCCGCTCACCTACGAGGTCGACGGGCTGCGTACCGTGATGTTGGCGGGAGGGCGAAGCAGCTACGGCCTCGGGCACGATCTTGCGGCGCTGGCGCTCCTCGGGGTGCTCATGATCGCCATCGCCACCCGAATGTATCCGCGAATGACCGAATAGCTCACCGCCCCTGTCGGGGCGAGGCGTTCCTGAGACTCATGATGTAGGCGGCCAGGACGGCGGCATCCTCGGGGCGCATCTTCGGGTTGGGCATCGTTACTCGCGCGCTCTTCATGCTCCAATGCGTGGTCAGGATGAACTGTCGCAGACTCGTTGCCGTCGTGCCAGGCCGGTTGGCGATGTCCAGAAAGCTCGGCGCAGGCGGCTGCAGGACCGGGGGAAAGTCCTGATCGCTCGCGACCACGTGGCAGTCCGAGCACACGAGCCGGGCAAGGTCGCCTCCACGGGTGACGGCCGAGCCTTGGGGACTTTGCGCCTGCGCGCGAGCCCATCCGCCGAGCCCACAGAAGGCAGCCAGCAGCGCGCCCGCGACCGCCCACGCCGGTCCGAATGCGCTCGCATCGAGGATCTTGCGGACTCTCCCGTTGCGCATGGGCGCTATCAGCCGCTGCGCGAGGGATGATGCGAGTGAGCGAATGCCGGCGATGCCGCCGCAGGCTCGGCTTCCAGCCGCTCCTTGAGGATTTCGAAAGCGGCCGCGGGCTGGTCCGCGAACTGGAAGAGATCGAGATCTGCGGCATCGATCATGCCGTGACGAGCCAGCGCCTCGAGATTCAGGATCTCTTTCCAGTAGCTCGTGCCATAGAGGATGACCGGAATGTTGCGCGACAGCTTGCGCGTCTGAGCGAGCGTCAGAATCTCCGTGAGCTCATCGAGCGTGCCGAGACCGCCGGGAAAGCAGATCAAGGCTCTCGCCAGGTGCGCGAACCAGAGCTTGCGCATGAAGAAATAATGAAACTCGAAGAGGAGCTCGCGCGTGATGTAGGGATTGTGCAGCTGCTCACGCGGCAGGCTGATGTTGAGACCGATGGTCTTGCCGGCGGCGTCCGCGGCGCCGCGATTGGCCGCCTCCATGATCCCGCCTCCCCCGCCCGAGCAGACGACGTAGCGATGCGCGTGCGAGGGGAGCGACTTCGACCACTGCGTGACGAGCCGCGCCAGCTCGCGTGCCTGGTCGTAGTAGTGACCGAGCGGATCGTCGGGTTTCAGCCGCGCGGAGCCGAAGAATACGATCGTGTCGTGCACACCGGCCCGGCGGAAGCGATCGAGCGGCTCGAGATACTCCGCCAGGATGCGCAGCGGCCGCGCCTCGTCGCTCTCGAGAAACGATGACTGCTCGTAAGCCGGACGGGGACGCTTGGGAGAGTCGGACATCGGTCGTCGGAACTGACGTGCTGCGGGGGCACCTTTTGACCGATTATAGCCGGATGCGGCTCACAGCGCTCCGACCGCGTAGGCGAGCTCGATGGCCGCCAGCCCCTGATCCAGCACCGCGTTGTCGTGGTTGTTGGTCGCTTGCACCTCGAGCGTTACGGCATCGAGAACCTGGGTGTTGGAGGCGAGCCCCACGGCGTATAGCTCGCGCGAGATGCGCAGATTCTCGGCCGCCTGCGCGGTCGCCTGCCGCGAGGCGGCCACCCGGGACTGCGCCGCGCCGAGGGCCAGCCAGTCGCGTCGCACCTGCAGCTCGATCTGCGATCGCAGGTCATCCAGGCGGCGGGCGATCGAGCGGCTCGCGCTGCGCAGGGAGTCCGCCTCGTTGCGCGCCACACCGCCGTCGAACAGGCTCCAGGTGAGTCCGACGCCTACCATCGAGAAGTTCTGCCGGTCGAGAATCTGGTTGTCGAAATGCGTGTAGCCGCCGGTGAGCGCGACCTGCGGCAGCCGGGAGGCCGTGACCGCACGCGCCTGCGCGGTCAGAGCGTTGGATTGCGCGGCGAGCCCCGCCAGCTCGCTGCGCGAGGAGAGCGCTTGTCGAACCAGCGAGCTCAAGGGCTCCGCGAGGAGCGCGGGGTCCACCGCCAGATGCCCGTCGAGATCCGGCGAGCGCCCGAGCGGCTGGCCGAGCAGGCGGTTGTAGTCGGCGAGCGCCAGCTGCACCCCATTCGCGGCGCTGACCTGCTCCTCCTTGGCATTCGCCAGAGCCACCTCGGCGGCCAGCACATCGCTCTTGGCCACCATCTGTCGTTGAAAGAGGCTCTTCACATCGCCCACGTGCGCGCTCAGGCTCCTGAGGCTGGCGTTGGCCGCGGCCAGCTGACTGCGCGCCCGCAGCACGGCCACGTAGGTCTCCGCCACGGCCAGCTTGAGGTCCGACAGCGTGGCCCGTTCCTGCGCCGATGCACCGGTGAGCGCCTCGCTTGCGGCGTGCACGCCGGCGGTGATCCGCCCGCCCGCGTAAAGAGGCAGCTGCAACTGCACCGTTCCGCTGACGTACCGGTCATCCTTGAAGATCGGTCCCGAGCGGAAGGTGAGGCCCGGAGTGATGACATCGAGCTGCGGCGACGCATTCAGCCGCGTGTAGCCGACGTTGGTGCTGACGGTGGGCCAGTGGGCATCGCGCGCCGCGCGCACTCTCGCACGGGCGCCCTGCACGTCGGCCGCGGCTGCGGCCAGTGTGGGGTTGTTCGCGATGGCCATCTGCCAGGCTTGGTCGAGCGTTTCCGCACGAGCGGCGCGCGCCACCAGCGCTGCAGCGGCCAGCGCCAGGAAGATCGTCCATGCGGATGCGCGCCGATCATTCATGGACCAGCGCTCCGACCCCGCGCCCGGCTCGGGCTTCCTTGCGCTTGAGATAGGTGTAATAGAGAACCGGAATCACGAGCAGCGTAAGCAGTGTCGAAACGAAGATGCCGAAGAGCAGTGAGACGGCGAGCCCCTGGAATATGGGGTCATCGACGATGAAGAGCGCTCCGAGCATCGCCGCGACCGCGGTGAGCGCGATCGGCTTGGCGCGGATGGCGCCGGCACGCACCACGGCCTCCTCCAGCGTAAAGCCATCGCGCACCGCTCCGTCGATGAAATCGACGAGCAGGATGGAGTTGCGCACGATGATGCCGGCGAGCGCGATCATCCCGATCATCGAGGTTGCCGTGAACTGCGCCCCCAGCAAGGCGTGTCCCGGCATCACGCCGATGATGGTGAGCGGGATCGGCGCCATGATGATGAATGGCACGAAGTACGAGCCGAACTGCCCCACGATCAAGAGATAAATGAGCATCAGCCCCACGGAGTACGCGATACCCATGTCGCGGAAGGTCTCGTACGTGATCTGCCATTCCCCTCCCCACTTGACGGCGAAGGAGTTGGGGTTGGCCGGCGTGCGGACGAAGTATTGGGCGATCGGGATGCCGTCCAGGGAGACATGCCGCAGGCGCGCGACGATCCCGAACATGCCATAGAGCGGGCTGTCGAGCCGCCCCGCCATATCGCCCGTCACATAGACGAGCGGCAGCAGGTCTTTGTGATAGATCGGCTGCTGCCACGAGCTTTGACGCACCCGCACCAGACCTGCGAGTGGCACGAGGGCGCCGCTCGCGGCGCGCACCTCGAGCGCCAGCAGGTTCTGGATCCGCGCCTGCTCCGCTACCGGCAACTCGAGTCGCACCGGGATCGGATTCTGCTCGCGCCCCACGTACACATAGGTCGCATCGAGACCGGACAGCCCCATCTGAAGCGTGCGCGTGATCTGCTCCTGGGAAACGCCGAGGAGCGCCGCCTTCTGCCGATCGACCGCCAGCACCAGCCGGGGCGAAGCGGCGACGACGGAATCGTCGACATCGACGATTCCCGGATTGCCCTCGAACAGCTGGCGGATCTGGCGGGCGAGGCGCACCTGTCCGGCGTAATCCGGACCATAGACTTCCGCCACGATCGGCGCCTGCACCGGGGGACCGGGGGGAACTTCCACCAGCTGGAGGGAGGCGTGGAACTGGCGCGCGACTTCCGCGAGCGCCGGTCGCATGGCCAGCGCGATCGCATGGCTCTGTCGGCGGCGCATCTCCTTCGGCACGAGATCGATCTCGATCTCGCCGAGCTCCGGGGCGCGGCGCAGATAATATTGGCGCACCAACCCGTTGAAGCTGGTCGGAGCGGCGGTGCCGGCGTAAGCCTGGTAATCACTCACCTCCGGGACGCGCGCGATGACGCGCGTCAGCGCGTTGAGCAGCCGGGCGGTTGTCTCCACGGTGGTGCCGGCCGGCAGGTCGGTGACCACCTCCAACTCGGACTTGTTGTCGAAGGGCAGCATCTTCAGCACCACGATCCGGGTCACCACCAGCCCGACCGCGAGTAGAATCGCCGCGAGGATCGCCCAGTAGAGCCGGTGACGCTTCCTGCGTCCGTCGGCGGCGAGGAACGGGCCGACCACGCGTTTGAACAGGGGCATCAGCGCCGGTGCCTGACTGTGCTCGGTCGCCGGCACCGGCACGTGGGCGAGGAGCTTGCGGCACAGCCACGGGGTGAACATCAGCGCCACCCCGAGTGAAATCAGCATTCCGGTGCTGGCGTTGATGGGAATCGGGCTCATGTAAGGCCCCATCAGGCCGCTCACGAAGGCCATCGGCAGCAGCGCCGCAATGACGGTGAAGGTCGCGAGGATCGTCGGACCGCCCACCTCGTCGACCGCCCGCGGTATCAGCTCGCTGAGCGTCCCACCGCCCATGCGCATGTGCCGGTGGACGTTCTCGACGACCACGATCGCATCGTCCACCAGAATGCCGATCGAGAAGATCAGGGCGAAGAGCGACACCCGGTTGATCGTGAAGCCCCACGCCCAGGAGCCGAAGAGCGTCGCCGCGAGAGTCACGGTCACCGCCGTTCCGACGACCACGGCCTCGCGCCGGCCCATCGTCAAGAGCACCAGCACGACGACCGAGACGGTGGCGAAGATCAGCTTCTCGATGAGCTTCATCGCCTTTTGGTCCGCCGTTACGCCGTAATCACGGGTGACGGTGACGTGCACACCCGCGGGAATATAGGTGCCGCGCAGCTGCTGCACGCGTTGGATCACCTGTCGGGCGATGGTGATTGCGTTGGTACCGGGCTTCTTCGCGATCGCGAGGGTGACGGCCGGCGCGTAGGGGACCTGCGGCAGGTTGTGCGCGGAGGCGCCGGCCCCGGTGCCGAACCAGACATAGGAGTCCGGCGTGTCGGGTTGCATCGCGACGCTGGCCACGTCGCGCAGATACACGGGTCTCCCCTGATACACGCCGACGACCAGATTCGCCACATCGTCGCGGCCGGCGAGAAGCTCACCCGCCTGAACCGGGATCGCACGATCGGCATCGACCAGGGAGCCGGCTTGACGCACCAGATTGGCTGCCTCGAGCGAGCGCACCAGCCCCGAGGGGGTGAGTCCGTATCCGGCGAGCAGCTGCGGATCGAGCTGCACCCGCACCAGGCTCTGCGGCGCGCCGATGGTGTACACCTTGCGAGTGCCCGGCACGCGCAGCAGCTGAGTCTCGATGGCGCCGGCCACTTCACCGAGCTGATACGAGCCGCGTGCCTGATCGGTGGTCCAGAGCGTCAGCGTGACGATCGGTACGTCATCGATGCCCATGGGACGGATGAGCGGCGGAAGAATGCCGGCGTTCGGCGGCCGCCAGTCCTGATGGGAGTAGATGGCGTTGTAGAGCCGCACGATCGCCTCCGTCCGCGGCTGACCGACCTCGTACTGCACGGTAAGGATCGCAAGCCCGGGTTGTGAGACCGAATAGATGTGCTTGACACCGGAGATCTCCGATAGCACCTGCTCCATGGGCGTCGCGACCTGGCTCTCGACCTGACTCGGCGAGGCGCCGGGGAACGGAATGAAGATGTTGGCGAAAGTGACGTTGATGTCCGGGTCTTCCTCCCTGGGCGTCACCAGCATGGCGAAGAGCCCCAGAGCCAGCGCCGCGATCGCCAGGAGGGGCGTCAGCTGGTTGTGCAGAAAGCGGTGCGCCAGGCGCCCGCTCACTCCAAGGTTCCTGTTCACGCCGTGCTCTCGGCCGACGCGGCGATGCCCGTTCTCATGGCGCAGCACTCGTGTCGGGATTGGCGGGCTCGAGGCGCGACATGGCGGCGACAGGATCGAGCGCGACCCGGTCACCGGGCATGAGTCCGGAAAGCACTTCGAAGCCATCGCCGACGGCTTCTCCGAGCCGCACCTGTTGCATCGAGGTCCAGCCGCCCTGTCCGATGAGGTAGACCGCCGTCACGTCGCTGCGCCTGACGATGGCGCTTCCGGGCACGAGGAGCTGCTCGCGCTCTCCGACGACCAGGCCAACCTTGACCAGCATGCCGGGAGAGATCCCCGAGAAGCCCTCTGGCAGCTCCAGCCACGCGCGGAAGGTGTTCGAAGGTGTCGAAGCCACCGGAAAGACAGTCAAGTGAGTGGCGTCGATTCGCCGCCCGTCCAGGTATATCGCGGCCTTCATGTTGCGGCGCACGGAGTCGATGATCGGCTGCGGAATGTCCACCGCCACGCGCAGATGTCGCAACGACACGCCACTCATGAGCAGAGTCCCGGGCGCCACCGTCTCGCCCACTTGTACCAGGCGCTGGGTGACGACGCCGGCGTAGGGAGCCCGCACCTCGGTATAGGCAACGCCTTGCTGGGCGCTGATCAGCGCGGCGCGCGCCGCGGTCAATTGCGCCGTGGCCGCATCCCGCTCGGCGATCGCCCGGTCGAAATCGGACTTTGGCAGGACTTGCCGGTCGTACATGTCGCGAATGCGCCCGTAGCGGGTCTCGGCTTCCCGTGCGCGGGCCGAGGCCGCTCGTAACGCCGCTTTGGCCTCGAGCAGACCGGCATGCTGCTCCGTCGCCCGCAGACGCACGATCACGGCGCCGGCGGGAACGTAATCGCCGACGTCGTAGTTGATGGCCTCGACCCGGCCGGAGGTCTGCGCCGCCACGGTCGCATGGTCGATCGCTTCGACGGTGCCGTCGAGTCGCCACTCGGCGGTCGTGCGCACCGGCCGCAGGGTGATGCTCCGCAACGGCGGCCCGGGTGCGAGGACCGGGGCCTGCGCGCCCGGCCGGCCGCCACAGGCCGCAAGCAGCAGCGCGCCGGCGGCGCAGACGGCGAACCTGCGGACGATGCTCATCGGCACTCCCGATCGCGGAACGGTCGCTAGCGGAATGCCGCACCGGATTTGATGCCGAGGCGTTTCAGAATGAGCGCCAGCGGACAGAAGCCGGTGAAAGCGGATTGCAGGAGGTTCAGCCCGACGAACGCCGTGAGCAGCAACCACCAGGCATTGACGAGCGTGCCGAGGAGGAGGCCCAGCAGCACCACGGTCCCGGCGAAGGCGAGCACGATGCGATCGATGGTCATGCGCTACTCCGATCCGGCCGCCCGGGGGCGGCCCACACTCAACATGTTATATTAGTACTTTCTAAATTAGCAATAGGCGATTATACTTACGGACAGACCCCCTCTCGCAAGGAGCCGGCTCCATGACCCGCGCGCCCGCCACCCACGCCTCCTCCGGCACGCTCGCCCGCGCCGCCCGGGAACTGTCACCGCATGCGGCGCAGGCTGCGGGCCTCTTGCGTGCGCTCGCGAACGAGCAGCGGCTGATGATCCTCTGCAACCTGGTCCCCGGACCACTGACCGTGGGCGAGCTCAATGCGCGCGTACCGTTGAGCCAGTCGGCTCTGTCGCAGCATCTGGCGGTGCTGCGTGAATCCGCGATCGTGCGCACCGAACGCCGGGCGCAGAGCGTGCGCTACTCGCTGCCGCCGGGACTCGTGACGCGCCTGCTCGGCATATTGCACGAGGAGTATTGCGCCGCACCCCGCTCCCGGTTGCCGCGCTCTCTGCAGAGGTAGTCCCGCACCGGCATGCGCTCGATCACCCGCCCGGCGTCCATCACCACGACCTCGTCCACGAGTCCGGCCAGACCACTCAGTCGGTGCGTGATCAGCAGCAGCGTGCGATCGCGCGCCGCCGCATCCAACGCGAAATAGAGCTCGCGCGCGGTGCGCGCGTCCAACCCCTCGGTCGGCTCATCGAGCACCAGCACCGGCGCGTCCTCGAGCAGCGCGCGCGCAATGGCAATTCGCCGCGCTTCCCCGCCCGAGACCCGCGCCCCGCCTTCGCCCAGCAGCGTGTCATAACCCTCGGGGAGCGATGCCACGAAGTCCTGCAACTGGGCGATTCGGACCGCTCTCTCGAGGCGCGCAAGATCGGCGTGCGGATCGGCCAACAGCAGGTTGTCGCGCAATGACAGGTTGAAGAGCACGGTCTGCTGCGCGATGACGGCGATGCTCCGGCGCAGTGCATCCCCCTGCTGCTCATTGACGCAGCGGCCTCCAAAGCGAACGCGCCCTTCCTGCAGAGGATAAAATTTCAACAGCGCCGAAAGCAGCGAGCTCTTTCCCGCCCCCGAGGGCCCCACCACGGCGACCCGCGCGCCCGCGGCCAGTACGAGATCGACACCATCGAGCGCCCACGGCGCGCCCTCGTCATAGCGCAGACGGGCGCCCGCGAACTCGATGACGGGAGCCCGCGGCGGCGGCGGCGAGCGGTCAGGCTCGATGAACGCCGGCGAGGCCGCCGCAAGCTCGAACACCCGTCTTGCGGCCGCGAGCGTCGATCGCCACTGCGCCAGCGCCTCCGATGAGGGGGCGATCGTCTCGAAGATCGCGAGCGACAGCAGGGAGAGCATCACGAGCACTGGCGCGGCCAGTGCGCCCGCTCGCACCGCCGACAGTCCCAGCGCGAGCACGCCGAGCAGCGTCAGCTGCGCGAGCAGTCCCACCGAGCCACCGGTCACCGCCTGCAGCCGCTCGATCCGCCCCCGGCGCGCATCCAGCCGGACTGCCAGCGCCTCGATGCGCGCGGAATGGGAAGCGACGCCTCCCCAGGCCAGCAGCTCCGCGTGGCCACGGACCGCATCGAGCAGCATGCCGCGCAATTCCGCGGCCTCGCTCACCGCTTGGCTGGCATCGTCCGCGGCGCGCCGTTGCATCCACGCCGGCAGCAGTACCCCGGCGCAGAGCGCACCGGCCAGCAATACGGCCGCCGCGCCGGGCAGCAGGAAGAGGCAAAGCAGCACTCCGGCCGACAGACTCAGCAGCGCCACCCCCGCCGGCACCAGCACGGCCAGGTAAAAATGCTCCAGAGCGTCGATATCGGCGCGCAGGCGCGCGAAGAGCTCGCCGCTGCGCAGCGCCGCGAGTCGCGCCGGCGCCAACGGAATCAATCGTCGGAAGAGCCACGAGCGCAAGCCCGCGAGGCCGCGCAGCGTCGCCTCGTGCGTGACCAGGCGCTCGCCGTAGCGACCGCCCGCGCGCAGAATGGCGAACGCGCGAATCGCGGCTGCGGGCGTGTAGTAGTTGATGGCCGCGCCGCTGACACCCGCCAGCGCCATGGCCGCGATGAACCAGCCCGACACCGCCATCAGACCGATCGCCGCCAGCGCCGCGAGCAGCGCCAGCGCGGCGCCGCCGGCCATCCAGCGCCGATAGGGATACAACACGGCGAGGAGCCTTCGTATGGCCTTGCTCGGCCGAGCGTCGGCATCGCGCGGCGACCCGGTCAACACTGCTCCGCCTCCAGGAGCGCCGCGTAGTTTCCCCGCGCCTGCGTCAGCTCGAGCGGCGTACCCTGCTCGATGACCCGCCCGTCGGCGAGCACGGCCACCCAGTCGGCCGACTGCGCCGCGCTCAGCCGGTGCGCTACCAGCACCACCGTGCGCGTGGCGGCGGCAGCGCGAATGACCGTCTCCACTGCCCGCGCGCTGACCGCATCCAGGTGCGCGGTGGGCTCATCGAGCAACCAGACCCGGGCCTGATCACGCAGCAGCGCGCGGGCCAATGCCAGCCGCTGCAGCTCACCGCCGGAGAGACCGAGGCCGCGCTCGCCGAGCGGTGTATCCCAGCCCCTGGGCCGACGCGCCAGAACCGCGGCAAGACCGCTCTGCTGCGCCGCGCGCCGCAGCGCGGCGGTATCGGCGTGCGGTGAGGCGAGCAGCAGGTTGTCGCGCACACTGCCCTCGAACACGTGCGCCTGCTGCGGCACCCAGGCCACGCAACCCCGCCACTGCGCCGGGTCGAGCGCCGCCAGATCGACGCCGTCGATGCAGATGCGACCGCTGTCCGGGACGGCGAAGCCCAACAGCAGGTTGAGCAGGGTGGTCTTTCCCGCGCCCGTTGCGCCCACTATGGCCGTTACCCGATGCGGCTTGAGCACCAGGCTGCAATCGCGCAGCCCGGCTCCCCGCCCGCCGTGCACGAAGCTCATCTGCTCGATACGGATCTCGGGGGGCGTCGCTCGCGGTGCCGGGCCAGGACCGGCGGCAGCCGCGGTCGAAGCGCCGGCCGCCGGCGGCAGGGCATCCAACATCGAGAGATGGTGTGCGGCAGCCACCGCGTCCATGCGAACGTGACGCAAGCCGCCCAACGCACGCAGCGGCAGATAGAATTCCGGCGCAAGCAGCAGCACGAACAGTCCTTCGCGAAAGTGCAGCTCGCCCCAGAGCAGCCGGAAGCCGATCAGCACCGCCACGAGAGCGATACTGACCGTGGCGAAAAACTCGAGCACGAGCGCCGACAGGAATGCAACTCGCAGCACCTGCAGGGTGAGCGCGCGATACTCCTCGCTTTCCTCATCGAGACGTTGCGCGAAGCGATCGGCCGCACCCAGCTGGCGCAGGGTGACGAGCCCGCCGAGCGCTTCGATGAACATCGCACCGAGTCGCGTCAGTTGCGCGTAACGACGCTCGCTGGCGCGGGCCGCGGCCCTGCCCACCAGCACCATGAAAAGCGGTATGAGCGGCGCGGTCGCAAGCAGGATGAGGCCGGAGAGCCAGTCGGCGGGGAGGATGAACAGCGCCAGCAGGAGTGGCACAACGGCGGCGGCAGCCAACTGTGGCAGATAACGCGCGACATAGGCGAGGACGGCATCCATCCCATCGACCAGCCGGGTGATCAGATCGCC